>Ga0307513_10005635_pt1 | contig 16503 bp, 14 predicted proteins | sample 15_EM_MG_FD_202174 | JGI IMG/M metagenome (GOLD analysis project Ga0307513, IMG submission 202174) | Populus trichocarpa ectomycorrhiza microbial communities from riparian zone in the Pacific Northwest, United States - 15_EM | ecosystem: Host-associated > Plants > Roots > Unclassified | place... | reverse complement strand
TGAGCGCGGACCCACTCACCACCACTCCGCTGTGCTCCCTTCAGCACAACCTCCTGGAATGAAGACCGACTCCCACAGAAGATCTCCGTTCAACCCCCATTCCGAGATGGCTAGGTTGGCCCCAATGACGCTGGCGCGCGTGGACCAAATCACCATGGTCATCCCTACCTACATGGCTTCCCCGGATCCGTGGCCCCCTGGCCCGCAATTGTCTCTTTGTCCCAGTCCCAGTTTGGGTGGACCGCCGTGCGCCACCACGACGCCATATAATGCCTGCTTGAAGGAATGACCAGTAACACTCCCTCGCTATGAGCTCTAACGCTCGCGAGGCCCCCACCGATTCTATGCTCCTCAACACATCCCGGAAACCCCTTTCAATGGTTCAACCACCCAGCCGCCGTGCTTCTAGAGATACGCTGGGAATTAGCTTAACCTCAGGTATGGCTCCCCCATCTCGCCCCCCACCCTCGCCTAAGTGCGGTCATCTAGGGACGACGAAATCAGCACAATCGGAAGCCAAGTCCAGGGTAAAGGCAGCTACAAGAAGTGCAGGCTCACAGGAGGTATGGGAGATGTTCGGGTTTCGAGCGAGCATCTTAGCCCTCGACACATACGCCGAGTTCTTCGTGGATAGGCACCGTCTTAAGGTTATTCATTCAAAGTGCGGGGGGAAGATCATGCAAAAAGCCGCAAACGACACGTCCAACTTCCGAGAGCACGTTAGTGTTTGCCAAGGGCCACATTCCTCCACCAACGACGACAGTTTTCTCAAGGGTTCTCTTCGGTGCGGGCCGGGCCCGTCTACCCACCCGAGTATGGTTGCTAGACCCGGCCGGCTGCTCTGTCCTGGTTTTAGTTTTGACAGACTGTTCGGGAGGGATTACGGATCACTTCTGAACCACGAACGCGAGCAGGTGACCCGCGCGGCGAAAGTAGCCGGCCTCGTCTGGCTCGATTCGAGAGAGAAGAGTTCCATTATTTCCACGTCGTGTTTGAGGAATAGCCCTTCGCACCAGGGGCCCGCACAGGCTTGTCGTAACTGCACCAAGGTTTTGGAACTATCGAACTTCAAACACACTCTTTGCCGTAAAACCTCAAAGTCCAACCACGACAGGTTCACCCCGTTTCGGGCCATAGACTCGAAAGCGATTGCTGCCTATGAGGACCGTAAACCAACGAATGTGAGTCAATCTCCCAGTAAACCTTATCCCACTTTTGTTGATAAAGCATTTTTAGGGGAAGATCTAGTGCCAACTGCCCACACACTACCGTCAACCGGCTTGGGGGTTGTAATAATCAACACTACTCTTGCGTTGTGACACTTATGTACACCCGAGGAAGTACAACAGATAATAATACATAAACTGTATTTCTTGTCACCGTCTCCTTGCAGCCCTTCACCGTGACGTAACTAGCCCCAGCATCCCAACCGGGCATACCGCCACGCCTAATACTCAAGACACCGTCCTGAACGTTTAGGTGATGAGTTCTCCGGATCTCACTCTGCCACGTTGGCAAAGGCAGACCTAGCGAGCTCCTGTATCGGTATTCGTGTGCACGAAGGGGTCGACGGCCGTAGGTTCGTGAAGAGTCAGAGGAGCGGTGGGTGCAGTTGTAACGTTCGCTGACACAACAGAGGAGCTGGGTTCAACAACGTTCATGTCGCCTGAAGGGGGCAGAATCAATCGTCACCTCGGGTAAACAGCAACCGTGAAACACCGTACATTGTTCGTCCACTGGGAATTGGTTTTCCCTCACAACTTGCATGATGGATTCCGTGATCAGGGGATCAAGCTGATGGGTGACGCAGATCGACTCAATAGACTCGGTGAGCGTTTTGTTTCGTAGAAGCGTGAGAATGACATCATGAACCATGGCCAATGGGACATCAGGACTGAGGGGCGTAGGTGGCCTTGCACGTTCCGAATCACGTTGGGGTTCAGCGAGTACCGGTGGATCCGGGGGAGAAGCCGTGACTTCCTCAGGAGGTGATCTGTGTGGACTGTGAGCGGGTGACCCTATCAACGGCGGTGAAACGTGACGAACACTTCCCGTGACGCCGTACCGTCAGCACAAGGCCTAGCGGCCTCACCCCCATCCACCCCCATTGCAGAACGCGACTCAGGCAGAGGTTGATGAGTAAATGGGAGGTAATTGTCCTTTGCAGGAGGGTCTAGCTCGATGCCGGTTGCAAGGTACTTCACCTCAGCCCGACACAGCGCCGGGAAACGACGGAGAAAATGAAGCAGGTCCCAACGATGGGAATAAATGAATTTTACCGTCGACATAAAAGGAGGGAGTGCAGCAAATACAGACAGAAGCTAGGCCCGCGGATATTCAATGGGTATACAAGAGCCAACAGCGTAATGACAGTCGTACCTGACCATAAGACAACACATATCCCCACCTGGCCGCCTGGAGGGTGTATCCGATAACCCGCATTGCCCAACACAAGTCGAGATATCCGAACAGGAAGTACGTATACCACTTGTGGTTGCCGTCGACGGTGCGCCTGGATGGCGTTAGATTTAGTTGACCAGGATAACGGCGTGAACGCACCATGCGCGCTTTACGAATACCCACGGTATTTGCAGCCTCCCCCATGGTTTGGATGTTCCTTTCCAATAGGTCCGGACATCTGTTATCACTTGGGACCGTCTTCTAAACAGGCAAAGCCCGAAAAGTGACCCGAAAAGCGGATAGAACGCCCAGCTTGGGAATATGCCTCCGGGAAACGCGATGAAGTCCACAAAAGACTGGTAAAGGTCCGTAAGCCAGTCCTTGAAAGTAGAACCGCGACACAGTTCACTGTCCGCGAACGCCGCGTTCGATAATCTGAGGGTCGCGCTCAGCCCAATCCAAAGGAACGGAACGAGAAGTAGGAGAGTACGGATGACGTGACGATGTTTTATCCGTTCGCCGAGACCAATTTTGAGTCCGAAAAGGTCGCCAATAGAAGCGAACACCAGGTATATCGTAAGAGGAGATGAGGCAGCAACAAGTGCATAGTTAGCGTCGAAGAGAGACAGTTGCTGGCGATCGATGGACAATAGCGTCGAAATAAGGATGGGATAGATCTGAAAGAGGGACCCCTGGACTCCTATATCGATGTCGGGAGACCAAGTTATCAGGATTCCTAGAAGCGAAGCGAATATTAACCTTTTATCAACGGCAAGTTACAACTGAGCCCTTAGACCCACGTAAGCAGACACCAACAACAACATCTAGAACAAGTTAGTTGGGAGTCCGTGTGCAGTAAACATCTCCGACGAGTCTAAGACTCACTTGCCACGCCGACTGCAATGCCGTCCACGTCCACATTCGTCATCGAGTCGGGAGGATTGTAACGTGCATAATAACAATCCCTTGATTTGTGCGGACCATACGGGTCGAAAGACATAGGGAGTGCTTTCCGGTGAGTGTGCGAGCTGAGCGGTTGGCGAGAATGTATCGTGCTTTGTTCGGCACGGTCGGGGGGGTATACGACGGGGTGGGCACGCGGCTAGGTCGGAACCCAGCCTTAAATTCACAGGGGGATGGTACTGTTTCTGAAGAAGTTCTGGGGGAGGGGCACCGCCCGCGGCTACTTGGACTATGGGCGCTCATATGGGCGGGCGCTGTGCGTCGTGATGCAGATAAAGTTGGCGCCGTTCAGTGGGGCAGTGTGGCGGGTCTGACCGGGACCATCGGTATCATCAGTCGTTTTCAAAACAGCACTGCGAGGAGCACGGCACGGCACATAAACACCCTTGGAAAAATAACTCTCCTCAGATGTGATAGTTGGGGGCTGAGTTAAGCCTAGTTTTTATCCGCGAGGGCTTTGGCCACAAGGACTAGGTATCTCCATCCCCTTAGACGGGGAACCGGAGGAGGAGATCGGAACAAAGGCTGTTCCATGATGCCACTGGTCGAAAGTGTGAGACGCCAGCATTGGGCATCCTCATTCAGCTCGGATACATCCGGCAGGCTATTCGAATTCACTCCGGATTGCAGAGCGGGATCTCAATCGCGACGCGCGGGGACTTGGTCCCAGCGTCGTAGGCTGGAATCCAGCCTCAGATTCAGAGGAAGGGAGGGTGTCGCCTCTGAGGAAGTGCCCGGAAATCGAGCATCACACATCGTGTCAGGCTGCCGAGCTCCCTCCTCAGAATCCGAAATTCGTGTAATAGATATTTACAGTAACAGAAATGCGCATATGGCTCCGTCACATCTGCTCCACGACCCTAATCTGTATTTTCTGCCGCCTTCTCCTTGCGCCTCTTCATCGTGGCGAAACTAGCCGCAGTGACCTAATTGGGTCTACCGTCCTTCCGCATATTCAAGACCCTACCATAAACGTTTGGATGATACACTTTCCCCCGAACATCGATACGCTCCCACACTCCGCCATGTTTGTAAAGCCACACCTGGCGGGTTTCCGTATCAATGTTCGTGTGCACGTAGAGGTCTCCAACCGTAGGTTCGTGAACGGTTGGAGGAGCGTCGATGTCTTTCATGGAGCGCGTACTATACCAGGTGGTGGAACCATCCTGAAAGGGGCGTGATTGTTTTATAGGAGTGAAAGAAAAAAAGGGAGTGGTGCTTGTGGAGGCAACGTTTGGTAGGATGGCAGAAGAGCTAGGCTCATTTGCGTTCGTATCGCTGAGAAGGAGTTGGAAATATCGTTACCTTGGATCCACAGCAATTATGACGCGACGTACCTTTGTTGTTCGTCCACAAAAGACAGGTTCTCCCTCACGACTTGCATGACGGACTCCGTTATCAGGGGATTGAGTTCATGGGCAATGCAAATTGACTCGATAGTCGGCTCGATTATCGCCTTGTTACGTAGAAGCGCGAGAATAACATCGTGAACCATGGCCAAAGGGACATCCATGATGAGGGGCGTAGGTGACCGCACACGTTCCGAGGTGACGAGGTCGCGTTGGGGCTCAGGATGTACCGGCAGTGAGCCCGAGGGACCGGCCGTAATTCCTTCAGGTTCTTCGGGGTCCTCAGGCTCCTCGGGAGACAATTCATAGGGACTGAAACCGGGTGGATCTGTCAGTAACAATGCAACTCTGGAAGTGCGGCGGACACTGACGCCTCGTTTATGGATTCTCTGGTCTTTGAAGTCACATTTCCGTTGGAATCGTAACTCCAGCGATGAATCGAAATCCTTCTGTGGCTGTAAGGCTAGAGCCACCGTCAGATCTGTCCGTTGGTAGAACGACGATGGGAGACCAGCTACTCACCTGTGTTCCAGGTCTTGCTGTAGTGCGAGCGGTAATCGGAGGACTTCTAGGCATGGTGGGCTAGAGTGCGACTTGGGTGTCGTGGCTCATCGTGAGTGTCCTTTTGACCCAGCCTCTTTGGTGACAACGATTCCTTTGAGCATCACGACGAAGACGTGAAAACGTCACGAAACATCTTCCAGACAGGGTGTTGGGGACACGTTGATCAGGCATGTCAACCAGTCATCGACATCAGCAGATCACAAAGGTCAAAGGAGACGGTTGATCTCGCCAATCGGCTCAAACGGATTCGCTCCAGCAGTTACGCGGGAACAAACCAAATTTCCTTCCCTGCTCTCACCATCATGGATACGCAAGCCCATCCTGGCAAGGGCCTCTCGCTCCCGCAGCTCGTTTTCGCCCTGAATGCCGAGTTGCAGAGTATGACATATTCCTCATTGTAGGTTGATCCACCTTGAGATAAACGACCCACGACTGACAACCGCAGCTTAACCTTGGACCAGGTTAGAGACTCGCGATTAAATGTCGCAGATTCTTTAGGGTTTTCTAAAAATGTTCTTTCTAAGTTTTCACGGCTCGCTGAAGATATCTTGAGCGCGTCGACAGCCATCCACGAGCGGAGGAACTTACTCGCCCCCATCAACCGCCTCCCATTGGATATCCTTTGCCTCATTCCTACGCATCTCGATTCTCTGTACGATCGCCTCCGGGTCACTTTCGTGTGTCGTCGTTGGCGCAGGACCTTTCTTCAACATGCCACGCTTTGGTCTCAGTTGTACCTAAGCGGAAAGACAGACAAGTTCCTTGTTGCAACTCTTCTCGAACGCGTAAAAGGATCTCCCTTAGACATCACCGCCAGTTATTGCAGGTCACTCATTCGCAACGTGACGCTGCTTTCTCCCTTTGCCCGACAAATCAGGAGTCTCCGCGTCGAATCCGCATCCTTGGACGAGATTCAAAATCTATCAGTGGCCATTTCAGAACCCCTCGCACTCCTTCATACTCTTGAAATTTGTGCTACAGGGTATTTGAACGGTCCTCGATCCTTGGCCGCACCTATAACCCCCCTCTTCAAAAACGCCGTGAACCTAAAGAAGTTCCATTTGACAATAGACAAGCTCCCGTTCTTGTGTTTCTCCGCCTTCCCTAACCTCACCACCTTCGTTTTCATGACATATGGGCACAGGGCGTTTTCTGTCTCTCAACTACTCGATTTCCTTGAAGCTTCACCCACACTGCGACGAATCGACCTGTCAATTGAAGCGGATCCATTGCACGAAGACGTCCCTCCGGGAAGGGTTATTGTCCTTCCCTCTGCCATGATATTCTCCCTAACGATCATAAGTTATGGCCCCGGTTGCGAAATCGCGACCCACATATCATGTCCCTCTGCAGTGCGTGCGGAATTCAAGCATTTGCTGGAGGGTGCAGGCGATGTCATTCCCAAGGACGCCTACCCTCCGTCGGTTTCGTGGAGCGCGATCACCCGTCAGTATACGAAGGGCACGGCCGAGCAGGTCGTACTTAAAATGGCAATGGACGAGTACTTCACCATCAATTGTTCGATCGCCTTCCGGTCGTCTGACAGGGCCACCCTTGAACTTTCTTACATCCACTACTCTGCCGGGGACGAGGACGAGGACGATATGAATACAATCTTCAACGAATGGCTCCCTTGCGTTTTCTCTCAAGCTTCAAGGACAATCAGGAATCATCCGCTACTGGCCGACGTTAGACGTCTTTGGATTCGAGGTGGGGGCCTCGTTGCGGGTGATCTCGAGCTTGCTACGAGCGATGTTGGGCTACTACTGGGATCTATGGGACCACTGGAGGAGGTGATTCTCGTTGGCTGTGATCTACGACCGTATCTCGACACTTTCCTCGGCACCCCACATTCCCCCAATCCGATACAGCCAGCTTCATTCCCTTCTGTCAAGAAACTCGTGATTACCGATCCAGTCCAGTCGTTCCACGACGATGAAGTATTTGCGGCTGCTATTGTTGAACTCGCAAGGTCACAGCACTCGAGGGGGATACCCTTTGAATGCATGAAGTTCAACACGGGAGTCCCTTCCCTGGTGATGGAGGAATTGGCGTCTTTTGTCGGTACGGTGGAATGATTTGATTTGACGCTCCTTGTCGGGATCACTACCTGGGAGGGCGAGGCTCTTCGTACTGTGCCACTGTCGGTCAGCGTTGAGCGGTATACTCCGATTTGTCTTGTACACTGTCTGGGTTATGCATAGAAATCCACCAGTCGTTCTGCGTTCCCTGTACGAACTTGTTCCACGAAATACCTCATGAATCTTACACGCTTCGTCACCAAATTTGCGCTTGCGAGCAGCAGCCGCTGTGTTCGTGGCCAACTCCCCAGCTAACATGGATACAATACAAACACGGCTTCACGGAAATTGAGGCAGTATTGAACATCTGAGTGACCACGCGGGGACGATCGGCGGGATCGGTGCTGACCGGTGCTGGTGATACAGCGTCAAAGCCACGAGGCCAATCATCCACTATCACACCACCATCTACGCTCTTCCACACTGATCCAGCGCCGATATGGACGACATACGAGGTTCACTCTCCAAAATGAAGAAGAAATTTAAGTACCGACTCACAGGAAGAAATCGCAACCCAGACGGAACGGGGACTCACCCTGATGGGGAAGGGGTTGACTCAACGAGTTCGTTTCCACAATCAGAGCCTCGCGTTGTAGCGGAGGAAGGTCACGGCCGAGAAGGGGATAGAGCCAACGCGGCTGGAGAGCGTGTTTTTTCGTCGAATCAACCTCCTCAGTCAAATGAACCAGAGTCTGCGCCGGCGGGTGGAGGCGATAACGTTCAAGAAGGGGGAGAGGCAGACGTTGATGGAGAGGAAACTAGCCAGAGACATTCGCACCAACATCCAGATGTCGAGCTTGTAGTGAGAAGTGGACGAAGCGGAGAACTTGAGGGAGTCTACCCTTCTTCATCCACTCCTTCAATCTCCCGTGGTGGGAAACCAGACAGTACGTGAACGTGGTTGTTTTGGGTCCTGTCTCTGATCATTCCTCCTGACAATGTAGGCACCCCCGTCCTTCCTGAACACGGACCAGACGTTCGTCCTGAAGAGACCTCCGAACCGAGCGCCGCCGCGGATGAGAAGAAATCGAACTACAAGCCTACTACGCCTGTCACAGCAGAATTGCTCCGTGGAGTGAGAGACTCCGCAGGTGCCTTCGGTCCGCTCAGGTCCATCGCGAGATCTCTTTGCTTCGTTCTCGACAATTATGAGGTATGGCCTCCTTCCGCACACCCGGTCCGCAATGCTTACGGTCGTTCTAGCGGACGGAGGTGAATAAACATGCCATAGAATCATTGACGTCCAGGGTCAAACCACTTTCTGAATCGCTCTCTGAACCCATCCCTCCCGGCGACATCAATGAGAAGAAGAGGGCAAGAAGGCTGGAACGGTGAGCTCGCATTCTCCAAGATCGAGAGTCGGTTCTGACGCACGAGGGTTACCAGGAAATTGGAAGAGATTGACCGGGCTATGGAGTCGATAACGACCCAGGAGGATCTCGCGCTTTTCCTCAAAAACCCCGAGAATGCGCAGAAGCTTAACGGTCTCGTGGAAGATATTCGCGATGCCTTGATCGAATACCAGGTTTGCTCTCCCAAAAGTCTTGCTCTCGTCGTAGCTAACATATGCTCAGACTTCGTTGCGACGGGACATCTACAAGGAGGGCTGTCAGCAGATCGTGAGTCTCACTTCTTACAGCCCACCATTTGTAGTAACTTGCGAATAGGGAGATGCAGACCAACATCTTCTGGAAAAGATGCGTCACACCGATGAGGCCGGGTATACTTCCGGGGACAGGCAGGGGTGCCTGAGGGGAACAAGGGCAGATGTCCTCCTGCAACTCGAACGTTGGCTGAAGGACGAACAAGACCACCACGTGTTCTGGCTAAATGGTCTTGCAGGGACCGGGAAGTCGACCATCGCCCAGACGTTTGCCGAAATTAGCTTCGCGGATGGAAAGCTCGGCGCGAGCTTCTTTTGCTCGCGGGATTTCGAGGATAGAAGCAATCTACAAGCGATCTTCCCAACTCTCGCCTTTCAACTTGCCTATCGATACCTCCCATTTCGAGAGGAGCTAGTCCGAGTCCTGAGGGCCAACCCCGGTGTTGGACGGGAGTCTCTTTGTTCCCAAATGGAGAAGATTATCGTTGGACCATTAGAGGCCTCCCACGTTCGAACGCTTATCATCATCGACGCCCTCGACGAATGCAAGGACGAAGAACCTGCCTCTGCGATTCTTTCCGTGATCTCCCGATACGTGGACGAGATCCCCAATGTCAAATTCTTTATCACCGGTCGTCCAGAACCTCGAATCCGCTCCGGGTTTCGCCTCAAGTCACTCCGACCCGTCACAGAAGTGCTCAGGCTACACGATGTCAAACACTCCTCAGTAGACAGTGATATCAAGCTGTTCTTTAGGACTCGGTTGGCTGACATTGCCAAAACCCGAAGCGACTGCGACTTCACACGAGATTGGCCAAGCCCATCTGACATCAACACCCTCTGCAAAAAGGCAGCGGGGTTCTTCATCTATGCCTCAACAGTTATCAAACTTGTTGCATCCAGGAACTACACACCCACTGAACAGCTGGACCGGATCATCTCTCTCCCAAAAAGCACTGCCCACGAAGGAAGGTCTGGGATTGACCTCCTCTACACCCAGGTCCTTGAGCAAGTAGCTGATGATATGGATGTGGATGTTGAGGAAGTTCACTCCCATTTCAAGACTGTGGTTGGGACAGTGTTACTTGTGTTTAACCCTCTTTCAGCAAGGGCACTCTCAGACCTTCTCAGAGTGCCCAGCATCTCCACCATTTGTTCCCTCCATTCTCTCCTCCTTGTTCCTGAGAGTATAGAAGACCCCATCCAGGCCTTTCACAAGTCATTTCCTGACTTCCTCATGGATCCAGTCAGGTGCAAGGATCAACAGTTTTTTATAGAACCTGCAGTTCATCACACAGAGATTCTGTTTTCATGCCTCAGGCTCATGGGGGAGAGGCTAAGGAGGAATATCTGCAAACTGGATGACTATGCTGTTCTTGGTGATGTCAAGGATCTTCCTACTCGCCAGAAGGACCACATTGGGGATGCTTTGGAATATGCATGTAGGTTCTGGGCAAAACACCTCCTGAAAGTCCCTGGTAACAGCCCTCATGTTGGGGAGGTGCAGAGAGCAATTAAAAAGTTCTTCACAACACATTTGCTATGTTGGATTGAAGTCCTTGCTCTCACAGGGAACCTTGATGTTGGGGTTTATGCCATGAATGATGTTGCACAATGGTGTACTTTGGTAAGTGCTACACAGTTTGCTGAGACTTGTGTTCATGTTTTCTATTTAGGCCAGTGTCTCATGTATGTGGACAAATGACAGCCAGCGAATCCTTTTGGAATATTTTGATGCAATCCACAACTCCCCTTCCCACCTATACCATTCTGCCCTCCCACTTTCCCCTTCTTCATCTTGGCTCTGTGAGTGTTACAGTTCAGAGCTCTCATGTGAGGTTAAGGTGGTTAAGGGTCTCCCAGAAAAGTGGGGGATGTGTTCCCGCACAGTTCTGTTAGATCATAGTCTGTGGACCCTCTCATGTTGGAGCAACACCATTGCAGTTGGGTCTGAATACAAGGACATCCTTATCCTTGATGCAGTCACAGGCAGCCAGACAGCTGTCCTCCCTGGGCATACAGATGAAGTGAGATCTCTTGCCTTCTCATCAGATGGGACATCACTTGTATCTGGAAGCTATGATAAGACTGTCAAGCTCTGGGATATGCAGACTGGTGGTGTTGTCAAGACATTCATTGGCCACACTGGCAGGGTTTGCTCTGTTTCAATCTCAGCAGACCATACTATAATTGCTTCAGGGTCTGAAGACAAGACACTCTGTTTGTGGGACATTGAGAAGGGGGAGTGCTATCACATTCTGCAGCACCACTCTACTGTATTCTGTACCAGCTTCTCTCCCACAGATCCTCAACACCTCTTATCTGTGTCTAGTAGAACTGCTCAGCATTGGGACACTGATGGTCACAAAGTTGGACCCCCATTCACTGGTTATAAAATTGCTTTTTCACAAGATGGTGTCCAGGTTATTTCATGTGGATCAGATGCTGTTGTAGTTAGAAACTTTAATTCTGGAGTAACTGTAGCTGAATTTAAAACAGCTAGTGGTTTTTACAGTCCCTGTTGTTTCTCACCTGATGGCAGGCTTGTGGCTACTGATACTGGTTACAATATCTGTGTTTGGGACATTGCTGGTTCAGACCCTCACCCTGTTGAGACCTTTGTTGGCCATACCAAGAACATTACCTCCCTTGCATTTTCTTCCCCCTCTATTCTGATCTCAGTATCTCAAGATGGATCAGTGAAGTTTTGGCAGATTGGTGCCTCATTGAGAGACCCAGTTGGGACTGATCCACAGTCCACACCCCCCACCCCAGCTCCAACCAAGTCTATTGCTCTAGAAGTGGAAAATGGCACCATCATCCCAAGTGGTTTGGATGGGGTAATAAAGACCTGGGGTATCTTGACAGGCTTCCATAAGAGATCCCTCCAAATCCTAGCTAAAGACTCTAACCAAAACAACAACCAGCTGATTGATAGCAAATTGATCCTTGCTTGGTGTGCAGACCAGAGGATCAACATCTGGGATGCTGAGAAAGGAGAGCTCCTGCAGACAATGGATGTGCTTAGAGGTGATATTAGGGGCCTAAGGGTGTCAGGGGATGGGTCCAAGGTTTTTTGCCTATATGGGGGATCCATTCAAGCATGGGATATCTGGACAAGAGAGGCTGTGGGTGAGATGGTAATTCACGATGATCAACCAGAAACCCTTGCATCAGATGGCTCAGAAGTCTGGGTTGAGTCTAAGGGAACATATGATGTTTACATCTATGGGTGGGACTTTGGGATTCTGGGTTCATCTCCTGTTAGGTTGTCCAACATGCTCCAACCATATTGGCTCTACCTTAGTGATACCAAGGTGTGGGAAACCAATATGTCCAGGGTGAAGGATGTAGTCACTGGGAAGGTGGTTTTTCAGCTACCTGAGAGCTTTGGAAAGATAGACAATATGCAATGGGGTGGCCAGTATTTGGTTGTTGCTTTTAGATCAAAGGAAGTATTGATTCTTGACTTCAGCCATGTGCCTCTTCAATAGAGATCTATAAGTCATGTATCCCCTTTGCCTGCACCTCAAATTCTATGTACCAAATATTTCATTGCCCAACAAGTGCAGTACTCAAACTCACACTATGCAACCACCCAATAGGCTATCCATACAATATATGATCATTAGAAAGAGGGTATCATCTTATGTACTCACCATGCTTATCTGATCTTATTTTTACCAAGTCCCCACCACTTGGATTAGGTTTGCAGCCTTGTCCCAGTGCTACACATGTTAGTGAGTTTATTGGTTCTGGAAGAACATTTCTAGGGAACACAGAATGGGGACAAAGGCTGGTTTTATCCCAAACAACTTTGTGCAACAAGTTAACTGATCAAAGAGTTGCTGATACCAGGTGAGACCTATTCTCCTGCTCCCAGTGCTATTGACAATGAGGACGAAGGGCTCTAGTCACTTGCACCACCTATCCATCCAGCAGGAATGAACTATTGATGGTTTCGTTGTAGTTTGTGGGGTAATATATGAATCGCCCAGGGACAAAAGGTCCCCCCTCTGCAGGGGCGGAATGGCGGCCTCATGAGGTGAGACGGAGCGGCTCCCGAGTTAAAGGAGGCCGATCTCGCCAGTCTGCGTGCTTGCGCAAACACGACATGTTCAACCGTATTACACGAGACCGGTCATGTCGCAGTAGATTATTCTGAAAGACCACAAGTCCGTCCGGTTGACCACAGTAAGTGTTATATAATGGGTGCCACTAGACCTCATAAATAGCGTTCAACAACGTCTCACTGCTAGCATAGGGTCTAGTGTCCATGGCCCCATCGCTCCGCAGGATCCGACTTAGACAAGAGAAGGGATCGGTGGATCGGCCGGGCACCTGTGATTATCTGGGTACGCAGTCCAGCGAGGCTTGGTTTTCTGGGCATGTAACGGCTCTGAAGATGTCGGAAAGAGTGGGAAAAGACCCTGGGACGGTCATAGGCCGGGTTCACAGTCAATACAACAAGGAGGACCGTAGTAGACAAGGATAAGCCTTAATCGGAGTTCGCCGCGTTGAACTTTCTGGCTGACGGGGCTCTTCAAGGGCAACCGGACTCTGAGTAGGCAAACGGGAGCGGGGGGCCGGGTGATGTGATGGAGTGCGCAATATGAGAACTGCGAGAGAGGACTGATAGGGCCGGCTCATGATTCAGGTATACTACGAGTAGTGCGTGTATATTTGCAATGATAAATAGTGGGTCACTGTCCGCAGGACTACGGATATCTCTAAACGTCGTAGAAGGGTACCGGTAGACAAGATTCGCGCTGCTCACGGCCCCGCAGAACAGTCGAGGTCTCAGCACCTTCCTTAAAAGTCCTTGGGTATTCATCTAGACTCGTGTACAAACAGTGTAGCTTTACGGACAGTCGCCCAGTAAATAAAGAGTCGTAGCTACCCTACTTATCATAGATCGAGATAAAGGCATGTGAACTGGTATCAGACTGAGTAAACTTGATAACAAAACAGAACAGCCTAAGCGGTTACCAAACTACGCGTTCTTATCGTGGTCTCTGCATTCCATAATGATGGTCGTCGGGGAGCGGGCGGTCGCTGCAGTTTGTAAACACCACTAGACCCGACCATAAACAGTGTCCGCCAACTTCGCACAGCTAGTGCAGGGTCTTGTGTCCTGTCCCCATCCGCTCCACACGGTAGGATTCAACTCGGGCAAAAGCGTGGATTGATTGGTCAGCCGGACACTCGTGGTTATCTTGTCGCGCAGTTCGCCTAGGTTTGGCTTCCCGGGATATGAGGTGACGTTGAAGGGAAGATGGCTACCCTGGGTGTGAGGGTCTAGCTCGTTGCCGGTTGTGGGAAACAGCATCGGAGCCAACCACGGCGTCCTAGGGCGTTTACGGGAATGGGACGAGCCCCGAATGTCAGAAGAGATGAATCTGATCGTCGATATAAGGGTGGGGGTAGCAGCGGCCAGGGACAACACCTAGGCAGGTAGATATTCAATGGGTATCTGACCGTCAGCGACACAAATAGGCAGTCGCACCTGACCATAGGACAGCACATATCCCTTCCCAGATGCATGGATGGCGGTCGAAATGACCCGGACCACCCACGCGCCATCAAGATACCCGAAAAAAAAGGATCTAAAATTCTCATCGTTCCTATCGATAGCGCACCTCGATGGCGTTAGATCCGACGAAACAGGGACCTATAACGACAGGAACGCACCAAGCGTACTTCACCAACACCCGTGATATACACAACGGTGTAGACGCTTTTCTCCGACGAACCCGAACTTCAGCTATCAACCGGAGCCTCTTCTTCCACAGACAAAACAGGAGCATTGGTCCCAACAAGGAAAGAGATATATAGGTCGGGATTGTCCTTCCAATGACAAGCTCCAGAAGGAATCGGAGAAAACCCAAAAACCAGTCCTTGAAGCTTGAACCGCGACACAACTGGCTGTCCTTGAACGCCCGGTCCGATAATCTGAGGGTCACGCTCAGCGCAAGCCAAATGAACGGAAGTAGGGCCGCAAAGGCACGGATGATCCGACGGTAGGATTTGATTCGCTTGTAGAGATTAGTTTTGGGCCCGAAAAGCTCGTAGATGGAGGCGGCCACCAGGTTTATTGTGAGAGGGGACGAGGTGATAATGAGTGCGTAGTTCGCGTCAAAGAGAGACAGCTGCTGGCGATTGATGGACAGCAACGTTGAAAGAAGGATGAGATAAGACTGGATGAGGGAGGCCTGCACCACTACATCAATGTCCATAGGAGAAATCTTCACAATCATCAGTATTCCTGGACACAAAACAAATGTATTAGTCCTTTATCCACAGCAGAATTTAGGCAAGGGCTTAAACGGACGTAAACAAACGACGATGGCAACATCTGGGATCAGTTAGTTCGAAACCAAGGGATAGTTATCCATAGTGAGGCAAAGGCTCACTTGCTACTACGACTCCGATGCCGTCCATATCCGCATTCGTGATCGAGTCAAGTGGGATATGGAGCGCATCCACACATCCTCTCCGATCATCGTGCGGGTTATACGATTGAGACATTTTCGTGAGAGGGGCGTGCTACCCGGTGAGTGGGGGAGGTGGGGGACGTTGCAGCAATACCCCAGCACCCTCGCCGCAGTTACATACTATAGGTAGCTGCATTCAATGTCGGGTCAGAGCGGACGAGGCTGTGGTTGTCCCTCGGGCTATGATTTCTCTGGAAGGAGCCCGCCGAGTATGGTGAGATAGGACAGGCGACAAGGGACTGCGGAGGGCTGGGTGACGGTCATCAGGATGAGAGAGAACGTTGTTGCTGAACGACTGACCCGGTCGATGTTCTTCCGCCTTATGATTTCCCATACAGACAATTGCTTCCGGATTGTAAGGAGAAACCCCCATCCCAAGAACTCAACTTGTTGCTGAAAATTATAGTGTACGAAATATACTTGATTTCACTACATCCAGAAAACAAACAATGAGGCGACGGTTGAAATTCGAAAACTGCGAATGTTCGAACCGAAATTATCGACGATTCCACATTCTTAACTTAAATTTGGTGCGAGGCGAATGCTCCTCCCCGTCTGAGGGAGGGATGATTAAGATAGCTGCTCTAGATGGTCATGTCATCCAATGATAAACCTCGCCGCTTCCACATGTTGTTGATACCCAAGGTCTCACAACAGTTCTCCTTCTTCTCGAGGGTTTGTCTGTGCGTCTGGTGAGCGGCGTGTTTCTAGTAGTTGCGCAGCAGATCAGTTTTAGGGTCGGAAAAGCATAGACACAAGGACTCACTAAACCCAATGAGACCTTGATCCCCACCGGAGGTGGAGAATATGACTCTAGTTCGGAATCTTGTCCTTCAATCATCCGGACGATATTTCTAACGGCATGTTCCGCCTAGTGAAGGTGGATAAGTAAAGGAACCATCAAAAAGATGTGGTAGATCACTTACCTGCCCCCAAGCCGCGCTGCCAGATTTAAGGGCCCCGAATGCATCGGCTGCATCTCCGATGATAAAAATATGTGGGTACTCGGAGAGCTCCAGTTCTCCATTATCGGCCTTGATCCCAAGTTG
>Ga0307513_10005634_pt1 | contig 16509 bp, 11 predicted proteins | sample 15_EM_MG_FD_202174 | JGI IMG/M metagenome (GOLD analysis project Ga0307513, IMG submission 202174) | Populus trichocarpa ectomycorrhiza microbial communities from riparian zone in the Pacific Northwest, United States - 15_EM | ecosystem: Host-associated > Plants > Roots > Unclassified | place... | reverse complement strand
GACGAAATACGAGAACAAAGTGAACGGCGATCCCACGATGCCTATTTAGAGCGAGAGGCAAGGAAGGACGAGCTTGCTATGATATTGGAAGCCTTGCGGAAGGATGGGGAAATTTGAGTTCAATATGTCTTTAAAAACAATCATATCTCTTGCTGTTTTTCAGAGAGCTAATCACTTCAGTTTATCATAGCCATAAGTGTTCGGCTTTCAACTTCAATTTAGTAATTACAGTTTTCTTCATTTTCTTTTGCAGATGACCATCACCGGAACAGTCAACCATTATGTTTTCTTTTACAGAGGACCTTTAGCACAACTGTTAACCATCACTCTCAAGATTGCCCACAATCACAAGAGAATCCGTACTATACAAGCTCACTCACAAAGAGGTATGACTCTAATCAGTAGAGGAGAAGAGTTGTTCGGAGGGAGTACAGATGCTTCTGGAATAAGAGGATATTTGTTCTGACTATGGAGACACCAGTTATAGGCAGTGTTCGCAATAGGGCAGTCCGCCCATTCTCAGCTATAACGAGGACGGACAACATTTTATCATGCCGTCCTCTCCTTGCCTGAATATGTCCGACAAGCTAAAACTAAGAACCAGGATGGAAGACATTGAGTTGTCCCCCACAGTTACCCGTTGTCGTCTATCATCCGCCATTGTCCTCTATCGTCCCCCACCGCCCGTAGTTTTCTCAACGGGGTAGTCCGTCCGTTGTGAAGGCGAGGTACGGTGGATGTTGTTAAGCGGTCCCGTCTGGTCTTTTTCAAAACTTGCCTTACACCCCGGTGTGAAGGCCTATAAGCCCCGCTGTCCCGCCCTAGCAGTATATTATGGGATATATCCTACATCTATTTATCTCTCCTAGATAGCCTTAGGTTTCTTTTAATCTTATTAGATGAATTTCTGTATTTGCTCGACAAGGGTATCATGAAAGGCTCTCAATAGGATTCATAGTCCCCTGTAGTCAACAGCAGAAACCCACAGTCACTCTTGCTCGCAGTCCCTGGTCGTCCCCCACAGTCCCCTACAGTCCCCCACAGTCCCCCACAGTCCCTCGTAGTCCCTCACAGTGCCCTGCCATCCCTGCCATCCCCGACACTGGAATGTCTTACCATGCAGGGCCCGACGCCATTCGCCACAAAGACGGCCGTCCTGAGGTTTTCAGGATGGGTGTAGATCGCGTTTTGCCATCCTGGCTGGTCCAGGGCTCCTAGTAGTCCCCCTCTCGCGCACCTCAGGGGCCCCGACAGTTGAGAACACTGACTATCCCCCACTGTCCCCCAATGTTTTCCGCCATTTTATGCTGTCCCCCACCATCCTCTGTTATCCCCCGCTGTTCCTGGTGGTCCTATGTAGTGATCTGCTGTTCCCTGGTATAGGTTCAAGTTGCCTCAGATCATAAGGCTTATCGTTCATGCTAAGGATGGCCATCTTGGGAATTCAAGGACCAGGACGGACTGTATTTTGCTGTCCCATCTTGCCCTGATGTCTTCGCAGTCCTGCCAGGACACATGGGAGCCTGGACAGGTGAGAACACTGGTTATAGCTGGATACCACTCTTGTTAATATGGGCCGGGGCATCCGGGTGTAGTACATATACTTCTGGAATTATAGGATATTGATTGAATGAAATTAAAGAAATAATAACTGAAGAGCCTTGCAGCATACGAACAAACTGCCAGTAATCCGCCACCACCCTCCCACGAAAGCAGTATCTCATCCGAGGCCAATTAGTCCAATCTGCTAAGTGAACCCTACCGGCTCTGGTCCTTAAGCCTTCTGATCAATCGTGAAAGTATTGCAATAATGATGGTGGCTCCAAAAGCTCTGCCTCAACCAATCGGCCCCCCTCAACTATATCCCCCCATTCTAAATCAAAGTATTGAGTAACTTGAGGTCTATGTAAACAAACATGTGCATTATGAAGCAGGGCAGCCACTCGGAATTGTATTCCTACAGGCTGAAGCAGATGTTTCTGATTCTTTACATAGTCTAAAAACCCAAAAGTATTGACCATTTCCTTGAAAGCCCACTCTGCAACAATCCGAAGACGAGACATCGACTTATTCCATAGCTTTTGCGGTCTGGTGAGTTGGGCTCCCTGGTAAGGGGAAAGGATAAAGCTATTAATACTGTAGGCTGGATCACCGTATACTTGGAGTTGAATACCATTGGGGGTATGTGCGTGCTGTTGCAGAATCGCAGGAAGATTGGATTCTCGCCAAAGAAAGGCATCATTTCAACTGCCATCCACTGGACCAAACAAATGGCTGATTAGACCATCAGGCGTTACAATTGCATGGTACTTGAGACAATGCTTTCGCTTCCAACCATTGTAGCAGGTTTGTTGATGCTGGGTAGGTCTCGCAATGGCCCGAATTGTCCCATCTATAAACCCCCAGACTGTTCCTATCGGTGCTCCCTTTTGCTCAATAGCTCTAGCATATCGGGCAAGACACTCTGGTGTCAGGCGTTGTGGATCCCATACAAGTACGTGATACCACCTATCATGTATAAAGCCTTGAACAACTGTACTAATGCGGGAGACTCGTTCAACTGGCCAGCCAAATTTTAAAGCCAGATCACATAACCGATTTGGGTAGGCCAATCTGGCCAGCAGCATACACAGAGCAGTACGACTATCCTCCGTAATTCGGTTTGCTGCTCGAACAATTCTGGGGAGTTGGAGAGCATTAACTAGCTCTTCCACCTCTTTTCGAGTGAATCTTTTACTAGTCAGCATCTTTTCAATTATACTTATTTCTCTAGTTAACCTAATAGATTGAACAAATGCTTACCGAAACTGATTTCTCCACTCCTCTTCATCCAAAGTATTCAGGTCCAATCGTCCACCTTCTCGCATGGGACCTCTTTTACGACTATTGTCATTGGAAACCGCAGCCTGCAGCTGTCGTAGCGCTGCTAGTCTTCGGGCATTTCGGTTCAGAAGGAATCGTTGGGCAAGCATTTGATATGTGTTGATTACCGCACTCTCACCAAATCCGAGTCTCCTTCCCCCCTTCTTGACATCACTATCTATAAAACATTCTTATTCTAACCCTATCTCACCTTAGCTCGAGTCACCCGGCTGCCAAGTCACCTAGGTTCTCTGCGCAAACTCATTTCAGCACCTAGGTCTCTTCGGCACTAACTGCTACCTAGGTCCTCATGCGCAAACCCTCTATTGCCTCACAACTACATCTAACATCGCTCTCATATCAGGTTTAGTGTTCCTGTTGATGGAAAAAGATCTGCATCATAACTTGACCTGAAATGCTTTTGATATCACTCGATTGACATATCTAGAAAGGTGGGGAGCTAGTTTTTTAGTTTGTATTTTAGCGTGATGTAGGGAAATTCGGCACTATCACCACTGCAGGGGATACGTCGTTTGGCGCGATAAGAGACATCAGAAACTATCCCGTGCGCTCAAAGGTGGCTGGGATGGTTTCAGTGTCGTGACTACATTTGATGAGGATGTTGTGCCTTCGTGGCCCGCATGTGATCGGATGTATATTTATCCTGAAAGTTCTATTCTACGCTTGCTAAAATTGACAACGGGATACACTATTAGCCCGGCCTAGAGAGTGCTATTGCTGTGCTCTCTCATGCGACTACGAAGGATGCTATCCTTTGAGTTTTTATCGCCTTCCGTGGTGGACGTGTTGGCACGGCTTCGCCACCTCGGCATGCGGAATACCTCCCAAATTAGCGAAGGAGTAAGCTATGGATTTTGGTAGTTGGTCGACGGTATTGTGATTAATGCGGATGATCATAATGTATGATATTTGTTCGCAGGAGCTTGCAGTGCTTAGGGATATGGTTGAGTCTGTGAGTTTGGGATATTGGTCGGTGCCGCACTCTTCTATCGCTGTGGGGAAGAAATTAGGGAAGGGGCAGTCTGATCCTGGAGGCGAGGAGGAATTTGCAATTTGCGTTCACTATTCCATCAATGTTTAGTTGGGGACTGGTTGGCTAATATTAGGGAAACATACACATTTTCTAGTTGGCGACCTGGGAACCACCACTCACTGCGCTTTCATTGAGGAGACTGCCATTAACATAATGGTTAAACCTTCGGGCCACTTGGCGTGGCAAACTGCTCAATCGGTTGCAGTGTTTTCTGCCTCATGAGGTATCACTCGCACAAACAACACTACGGGCCTGCGGACTGTGCCTGGACTTACTAGAGCCCGACCGAATCCTATGGCCTGGAGACGTGAGAAGGCGGCAAAAAGCTGATCAGTGGATGGAGTTGGTTAGCCTTTGGGTCTTTGGGGTGAAAAAGCATATCCTATTTCAACGGGCAAGTTTTAACCGGTCTATTGAGTAGTGAATACTTGGCTATTTGTCCCTGGGCCAGTAGAGTCAGATCTCAGGTTTCCTGATCTCACAACTCTGATGCTCGCGTTGGCTTATCCATCCCATAAGCAGGCTTCGCCCATGCGAAGCCTGCTTACTTTAGTGAACAGTGTGCGGACAGGTATTTGTGTATGCTATAATACTTACGGGAAGGTGATATTTAGATGGTGGGAGAGTGATTGAGGAAGGTTCTACTTTCCTAGAGACGCTGAGGTACCTCCATATCAGAGGTCCAGGGGCACACTGTTGCTCCGAGGTGTTCGAGGCCGATTGGGGAAAGCTCGACTTGTTTATCATTGAACTTCCCACCACCGCTGTCATATCCGAAACTAGTTCTGAGCCTCTCATCGCGACCATCGAAAAGAGGTTCTTGTATCACCGTCCCAACGCCGAAGTGCGTGTTGGCCTTCGGGCTGTTATGTCTTGGCTCGATACTGAATTCGACCACTACTTTTAGAGATGTATGAGGGACGGTGTTCCAACCACCCCCTCTTACCCAGGAGAGGCACTCCCCCTGACCAACTCCCCTAGTGGTATCAATGTTATCCCTTTCGAGAAGTACAGTGGTAAAGAGGGGGCTATTGTTCGTGCTCACAATGATTGGACAAATGCCGTAGATGGCATCCAGGCCGTAGAGCAACTTTTCGGGGACGCCGCGCTCGAGTATTTCCTAAGTCATGATGGGGTGAATGTTAGGAGCATGGTGTGGGAGAGGGAGCAGATCAGGAATGCCGCTGAAGGTGCAGCACATGATTTGGCAATTGCAGAAGGGGAAGCTGCTGTAGCTGCTGGAAATGCTCCTGCTGTCATTTCTTGGTATCCTGAGAACGATAGTTCCCCTCAGGCCGATGAGGCCTCCCAAAATGGGGAAGAGGAGGAACCCGATTACAAAGCGCTTAGATCCACCTTCGACGATGAATATATGCGCCAGAATGAGGAGTACAAAGCTCACATCCTCAACATGTGCAAAAAGGGTTTCACTCGCGAGTCATTCCCAGGAATGACAACCTTTCATTCGATTGTCTTGGGAATTGTTTTGGCCTGGCATGAAGAGCGGTCGCGGTTTATAACGCGCGCTGGAGTAGAAATTTGCTCTCTATACTGTGCTCACTCTTTCAAGTTTGTATTTGAGTACAGGTTGTTTCTCTCTCTGGGAGCTTTGTTTTTCTTCCTATTACTACACTCATGTATTTCTCTTCGCTCTTGTTTTTTTCTACGTGCCTCGCCATACTAACCGCCATCTCGGTTTCTCGGTTTCTTTACAATCTCTACTCTGTGCTTGAGTTTATAAAATAAAAAGCTTTACCCACGAAACCTTGGCCCGGGCTGTGATGGGGGAGCTGTGGAAAAGGCATGCACCGTGACATTCACATCCGCGTCAGCTTGGACGCCGAAAGCCCATATAGTAGTTCAATAGGACCTATGAGGACGGTAATTAAATTAGAGAAGGGTGGGTTTTTTTTGTGATACGTTTTACTAATTACTCAGGTCACTGAAAAAAAAAAAGAGCATCACTCCCGCTACCTTTGTTGTTTGAGCTCAATTAGCTTAGAGGTTGCAAACCGCCTTTCTCGAACTTCTTTCCTTTAGTTGATCACCAAACTGCATATCCCTCGTTAGCATTCTCCTCCCCCCCTCCCTGTTTGTAACCGCGTCTCACTTGAGATATGATCTGTTTGAGGTAAGAGAAGGGAAAACCGTACCGATTCTCTTTGCTCAAAGGAGCATGCAGCACCCATATGCGCTCTTGATGCTGAGTGGCTGGGCGCCAAGTGCCTTTCCTTCTATTGATCTACCGCCACCCAGTACCATAATTGAAGCTTTCTTGGTATTGGGAACAGGTGGGCTGTCGGTCTGTTGGGGTTTCTCTCGCTAGGGATTGTAGGGGCAGGTGCACCGCAATAGCTATGATGTCGGAATTAGCGTTGAGCTTGAAGTGGGGAGGGTCTAGGAAGCTTGGTTGAGCCTCTCAATTGTTCTTTTATTTACGCATGGTTGGCTGGCCAGCCGATTCGACTCGGTTTGGCGGTACAGTTTTGTCATAGGAAACTTGCGAATATGATTTTTTTAAATTTTCAGTATGAATCCATGGCGATCATCACACAAAGACGTCAGCTGAGGTTGCTCATCGGCTTGGTGTTTCTGAAACAACCCCCCTGGTGCATTCTGTCTCCTGTGTTAGGGAATTTAGGGTCGAATTTACACTGCGGCAATTGGAAATACGGTAGCATCGGGTGTTAAGAGGCAAGCGGTAGGATGTGCAGTACCGTACCACGATCCCGGTAGATGATTGGCGCTGACAACACTTGGTTTGACCAAGACTCTTGGGGTCTGGCAGGCAACCCCCGCCTGATAAATACTGATAGAAGGAGCTACTGCTTCCCCTTCTCCTTATCTATCGTTGGGAAATCTCTTCATATCACATTCAAATCTATATCCAATTCTTTCCACAGAGAAATGGCTTCTTCGGCTGCCAGCAAACAACCTTACCTGGTCTCTCATCCCGACGAGAATGGCTACTTTGGCCGGTTTGGGGGAAGCTTTCTCCCGCCACACCTGCAGCAGCAGATGGACGAGATCAAGAGCCAGTACTTTAAGATCCGTGATACCCCCGAGTTTTTGAGCGAGCTCAATGAGATCAGGAAGAACTATCAGGGACGGCCCACGCCTTTGCAGTATGCAAAGAGGCTGAGCGAGAGCCTCGGTGGGGGTAAGAGTCAGGGCGTGGAAATCTATTTGAAGAGGGAGGATTTGAACCATACTGGCGCGCATAAATTAAATCACTGTGTGAGTATCTAGCCGCTTATGCTTCTATTGTGCGGATTGTTTATTGGTGTGACTAACCTGTGCTAATACGTTGTTTTAAATCATAGATGGCTGAAGTCTTGCTTGCCAAGCACCTCGGGAAACGGAAAGTGATTGCGGAGACTGGAGCTGGACAACACGGGGTCGCGTTAGCCACAGCGGCAGCGTTCTTTGGCTTAGAATGTGAGATTCATATGGGAGAGGTGGACATGGCCAAGGAACGCCCCAACGTGACCAGAATGAGGATACTCGGATGTAAAGTTGTTCCGGTAACACATGGTCTCAAAACGTTGAAGGAGGCGGTCGACAGCGCCTTTGAGGCATACATGAAAGACCCCGTCACGGCAATGTATTGCATTGGCAGCGTCGTCGGCCCGCATCCGTTCCCCGTGATGGTGAGGAATTTCCAGCAAGTCGTCGGCGAGGAAGCAAAGGTGCAATTTGAGGAGGACGTGGGTGGCCTTCCAGACCATGTTATAGCTTGTTGTGGTGGCGGGTCTAATGCTATGGTATGTCATACCAGCCCCTCCAGACCTGCAGAGCAGTTCATTGACGTCGGTCCATCAAGGGTATCTTCTCCGCTTTTATCGACCAAAGGAGCGTTAAGCTGCATGCTGTTGAGCCACTCGGTCGCTCTTCAGCCCTTGGAGACCACGCGGCATCTCTTGGAGCGGGTACCGAGGGCGTGATGCATGGTTTCAACTCTATCATGCTCAAGGCCCCTGCGACAGATCCATCGGAGGCGCCCGTCCCAGCCGCAGTTCACTCAATCGCCAGCGGGCTAGACTACCCATCAGTCGGACCCGAGCAAGCGTACCTCAGTTCGATCGGACGAACAGAGAAAGACTGCGGTGCAACAGATGACGAAGCGATCAAGGCATTCTTCGATCTCAGCAGACTAGAGGGCATCATCCCTGCGTTGGAGAGCGCACACGCCATTGCCTGGGCGATCAAGGTCGCCAAAGGAGCAGTGGAGGAGGGCGAGAAGGCAAGGATTTTGGTTAATCTGAGTGGGCGGGGGGATAAAGATATCGACTACGTGATGGAGCATTACAGTCATTTGGCTATTATCACACCGCCGGCTTAGTTTCACTTCGATATCGGGAAGGGAGGTGGTCGGAGGAGATGAATATCATACTGTTTTTTTTTTTCTTAAATCGCGTTTTAAGTCATGTTCTCCGTGGTGAATTCTCCGACCAATACGATACAATATCAATACTTTCCTTGCTCACTCGCCCATCCTATACCAAAGCCACCTATCCCCGGCCGCCCTATCCTCTCGTCCCGCTATTTATCCACCCATCCGTCCAGCCTCCGCGCGCCTGTGGGCATTTCACCACACTACTCTGCTCCAGATTGCAGTGTTCTGTTGGCCCGCTAACATATTCTAGCAGTCTAGCCTGCCCGGGGGGGGGGGGCCAGCACCACAAACTCCCGGATCATACTAAATAATATTGCTGCCATTTATTTTTCTTATTATTCTGGTTACCTAGCTCAATATAGTGTAGCACGTGCCGGCGGAAGATGTGAATCATTATTTCTCACTCGGATGTCAGGAGCACCGGAGGTGGTTTAGTAACCAGATAGAGGCCAAAAGCAATGATCTTGGCGGGTATGATACCGGATGGGAAGGGGATGCTGCTCGTCACTACTCTAGGAGAATTAAAGGGAGAAAAAATCTCACACTTTTTTTGTGTGGGTAAGTTACTATTACAGCGGATTAAGTTTGAATGTTTTTTCTAGGGTGTTTCTGCTTATGGTGGTTGGTTGGGTAATGACGACTCGAAAACCTTCGCTTTTGGTGCGTATTGGCTTCGGTTTTTGCTACTAAATGACCCCCCCCCCCCCAATTTTTAGCAGTAGTGGGTTTACGTGAGCTTCGTTTTGAGAGTGTATCTTAGGATCGGGGGAATGGTGGGAAGGGGTTGAGAGGAGGGTGGGGCCGGCCCGGAGAAACAAAAAAGTACGAACTGACAAAGGCGTTTGTTTCCTCAAACTCCAATGGGATATAGCACCACCACTAACCAGCTCGATGTGTCAACCTATACGATTCTCATATGGAAAGCTTCACCACCTCCTTTAAGCCATCGTTCGAATCCACAAGTGAGTGCAGATATTCCATAGTATGAAATTTAGGTAATGCGAGTATGGGAAACTGGGCTTTATTGAGGGCGTAACTCCAGGAAGTGCATTTACTGCTGGCTCTTGGGTAGGTGAAATCTAGGGGTTTGATCGCAGAGCACAATGGGGTTTTGTTGTCCTGTTATATTGTCATCTGCGGCCAAATCTTGCAGTTGATTACGAACTGTATGAAGTTAGTGGTGCATGTGGGAGTAGAGTAGTCCTTCGTCCTGGGCTTGGGATGTCTAGCTTAGCCGGTAGTTTGACATAAGCCCTCACTCCTCAGCTGTTCTGTCTTTTTTCATTCCCATCTTACGGGGGAAGTTCGTGAGAGTGTGGAAGCGGTGGTGATGGTATAATAATCTCAGTGGTAGAGTGTTGTATTAGGAGCAGAGAGGAGCGCAGGCAACGAGAAGCGCACATGGGATAGAGGAACACTGAAGTGTAGACGAGTGAACGTTCTAGGGAATGAACGAATGTATAGGGTTATACACGTAGAGTTTTCACTACTTAGGGTGACCTTTAGCTAGGAACCTCCATAGAGAATAGACACCACGACATCCTTCTCCTATCACCATGCCCACACGATTCCGCCACAATCATCGGTTGTCGTGTACTGGAATTGAGCGGTGGGAGGTATGGACCCTGTCGCCTCGATAGAGGCAGGTTGGGAAGGGGAGGGAGGGAGAGAAGCATATTCAGAGATGTGTTCTGACACACATCCTGTTCCTTTGTGCAAGGTTTGTCCTGGCCTTTCCGGCCACTCCCGGGGTGGGTTGGCACGTCTAAGGTTCTCGTTTGATCCACGCACTGTCCTCTAGTGTTTTTACAGAACGGATCTGCTAGAGGATGTTAGGTATTAGGTTAGCAGTAGGTACGGGTAGCTATCCTCATATGCGTTGGGGTTGAGTAGTAGGGTTAGTAGAACCTGTTGTTGGGTCTTGGCAGTCATGTATCTCTATATATACCTTTGGTTATAGATAGGAAATACACTATTCAGCTTGCACTTGATTTTGAAATCATGTTTATAGACTATTCTGATATCAGGGTTTAACCCCTGATCTCCAAATCACTAAATCGTGATTTCCAAATCAAATCACGGCCAGCCGAACACCCAAGTCATTCTTCCACCACCACCAGGTTCCTACAGAAGAGGGTCTGGATGGTTTGGTGGGTGGAGGGGCTAGCAGCGGTTGAAGGAAACACTGACAACTGTTATTCGCAGATGGGCTGCGTAGATTCGTGTTGTGGTTTGGAAATTCTGCACAGGTAGGGTAGGGGTCACGGCAGGATGCATCGGACGTATCAGTAAAATTTTCCAGTGGACAATTTTTTTTGATACCATGAGAACTCGAATAATTAGACCCGAGGCTGACATCCGGAATTCCCTCTCTTGGATAGGGGGGTGAGCGCACAGCGAAAACTAACCCCATCAGACCGAGCTAAAGGCGAAGTAAAGAGAAAAAAGAGCCAGACCTTACCAGCAAGGGCAACTCCAACGTCCTAGCCTCGGGTCCAATTATTCGAGTTCTTACGGTACTTAGGATCGCAGGGGATTGGCTTCTGGACGGAGTTGGTACAGTAGGTGGTGTCATGTCGTCTCACTCGCTCGCCTATGAGTTTCTAGTTTCAAAAATTAGTATACGACGCATTCCCGGGGGTGGATCTAATATAATATGCTATACCCGTGCTTAGGGTGAAATGAGGGGACTTTGTGATGACGAATCCTCTATCCTTTGGATACTACAAGTTGTGCATGCTAGGGAAAGGCTATGCGCGCAGCTGGAACTAATACCGAGGATCCACGGGCGGTAAGCAAGCTATACAGCGCGCCCTGCTCTGCTCGGAGTGGGCCGGACACATGTCATGTTGGATTGGGATTTGAGAAAGATGTTTGGATTACCTGGTATCATAGCTAGTTGGTGCAAAAGGGAGACTTTCAAGCAAACCTAGACGAGCAGCCAATTGTCGTCCAATCGGTGAGTATTGAGAGAAATTCTCTCACAAGATGATTGACATCAGCGACCAAGTTCTTTCCCTAGATTCAAGGAAACAAAACAATCACAATTCTCGTGAATTCTTTCCCATGCTCGGGTTACTCCGTAGGGAACGATAGAGAGCGTTTAAAAAGAGAAAAAGCTCTAAAATTAGTTTCCCTTCTCGTTAAAGACTTCGAGAAAACAGTATTGCTCAACTGCCGGCCTGGGGTGGAATGTGGAATCCATGGATCGAAAATTGATTAAAGCGTCGTAATCACCCATTAGCCGTCCATGATATCAAACTTCTCCAATTTTTTTTACCGTAAAATCATTTATGTGTGCCGAAACCCTAGGCCAATAGACGATGTTTGCGTACTGCGGCACTGTGACCGCCATGGATGGAATATCGTAGGGTGTTTTTTTAAAAAGATACTCTCTGGGGCAGTGCTCTACTGGTACTTTGTGTAGTTTGAAACGGTGAAATTCGTAGCCAGCACGCTGATCCCGTTTTAGGAGTCTCCGAGTGTCGTAGTTCGTTGGAGATTAATTCCTCCGATGCTGAGTCATTTGAACGTTAAAAAGCCCATACTCGTGCTACAAACAGTTGACCGCTGACTGATCCTCCACAACTTATATTCGTTCTGTCTCGACAAGGGAGCTATATCATACCAAACTGGTCTGGAGTACAAGAGGACCCGGGGAGATGTTTTCGTACAATACAGGATCGTTACCCAATACAATCCCTGTCTTGTACGGAAAAAGTCCCCTGGCAGTGGCACCGGTAGCCGTGCCTGGGGACGAATATTGCTGTTTCGGATGGCCCAAGGGGTAGTGCAGCCCTCGGTTTTGGCTTCATTGGGTACAGCAATACAGCAAGGTAATCACTGATTGCAAAGGTTTTCTTCCACCCCTCGTTACTAAACACTGAACATAATTCGCATAGTGAGATAAGCTTCGGGGGACGTCAGTCATGCATCGGGAGTACTGGAATGGCGAATCATAATTAATAGCGAGAAGAGTGATCTCAGATCTAGCCTTACCCACATGAAGCTTCTTAATAATATCTAGCAGCAAGATGATTGTGAAAATTTAGTAGACTGGCGTATGACCAGTCGACTAGTCGGGCGTATAAACCATCACCTTCAGAGGTTGAAACTGCGACTGGCGAGTCATTCGGGTAACCCCCATGAGGAAAACCTGTATTGAATACTCTTGCGGTCACTACTGACTACACACCTCAATGCAGCATCCGTTTCTCAGGCTCTCACAGCCGTTGATTCCTTACTCCGCTGTATTCTAAGTTGAAGGGACGTTTTTTCATTGGAGGGGTCGGACTGGTAGGTAGTGAGATATATAGAATGGCTGGTCATCACTTAGTCTTGAGTTATGCACCCCATTGTGGGACAAGCCTTTGTAGTGGGATCCTAATATGCAAGCAAAGGTAAGAAGTACAAGTACACTGCCCAAAAATTAGAGTACCAATTTAGTATGGGGCTCAGATATGCACAGATAATCAACCACATATTTTTCTAATCCCTGCTTTCAGGTGCTTCTTACCTGTCACTTGTGGCTCGCTTCTAGATCCTAGGAACACATGACCGCGCGTCCTGAATTCTATCCCAACTACCGGTACCATACCGTAAAAACTCATTGAACCCAAGTGGTGTCAGGATGCACATCGGAAGTCACCGACCTAACACGCAAGAAGCTTAACAGAGTGAGTTAACAAAATTACGAATACAAGTTAATGAGATCCAGCGGGCTCAACTTAAATAAGATATACCCAATCTGGAAAAGATTATTCCTTCTCGGGGTGCTTTGTCTCGGATTGCGATGGCTAGGGCCTGACTGGTGAACAGAATTAAGTATTGGTTCTCACTCAGAGCCCTTGACTTCCGCAGATATCACCAGTGGTGACAACAACATATAAACCCCAAGGAATCCGCTCTCCTAGACAACTTCCCACAACCAGACAGACTCCAAGATACAATTCCCACAACAGTATACTTCTCCAAAAAAACCAAAAAAACCTACTTAACCCACAATCACTAAAAATGCAATTCACCACCTTCCTCTCTGTTTTCGTCTTCGTGGCCACCGCGCTCGCAGCCCCTGCTCCTATGGCGGACTCCAGCATCGAAGCCCGAGCTGGTGACCCAACCTGGGAATTCCACCCTTTCGACGACGCTTCGTGCAATTCACCTCGCGATGTCCTCAGCGGTCCACAGACTCCAGGAACTCAATGCATCAACATCACCGAGCGCTTCGGAACCGGAGTATCCGCGGCACAAAGCACCCAGGGCTGCAAGAGTAAGTTCCACTCCTCCCAGGCCAGTCTGAGGTGGGATTTCTAGGATCAGGCTAATGAGATGGGCTCGATCAAGTCTACACGTTCCCCGGTGGTAACATTAACTGCAGCGGGACCCCTGGAACCGGAGCGCTGTTGTCTAATACTTGCTCCGCCTACCCCTCCAAGATCGGCAGTATTCGTGTGGATTGTTAAAATATGAGAGTTTCTACTCTATAGTGTTCCGGTGGAGGCAGTGGTGTGATGTATGGTGCGAGATGTCATGTTTTTTATAATTTGATTGGGTCAATTTTGGGGAATGAGTGGGGGAATTTAGATTGATTGGGGAGGTGATAGTTCTATGGATAATTGGATAAATATTTTTACTACCGGTCCATTTTGAGATATGCATTTTTGTGGAATTGTGACCCTTACGCATGGTCTATTGCTGCTTTTGAGGTTCCCAAAGTCGCCTGATCGCACTTGATTGTAGCCAAGGAGTATCGGAAAAGATGTATCATACTATACTAAAAATACACCCGGGATTCTAAGGGCGGTCAACAATCCAACTAGAATCATGCATAGGTTTTCCCGGAGAGAGCTTAAGCAACCCAACTTATCAACACTCGCTATAACCTACAAGTTGGCTCGAGTGCGGGGACAATGCTCAGCTCGCGCTCCTGGGTATGTATAGTACCGCCATTAAGTTAAAGCCCCCAAGAAAAGAAGATAGCTGTGAGAGGGAGGGGGATACCCAGCAGGATCAGGACATTTGACCAATGCCCTCCCTCACCGCAGGAATCCCCAAGTTACTGGCAGCATAGAGTAGATACTCTGTGAAAACTAGCTGAAATTGTGTACTGCAGACATTTCAACCGCCAAAAGATGAGCTGGCAAAAATTCCGAGAATGCATTCACTAACTCATTCATCCATTCATTAATTCAGCCAGCCAGCCAGCCAGCGAAGGCACAGGACCCGGACAAACCAGTAGCCAAGAATGTGCAGACCGAAAAAGCACGATACTCAAAAAAAACCAATACTTCCCTGGAAACGAACATAGTCCAGTGATCCTCGCCTGTGAACCTCACAGTCCACAACCCCAGCTGAATCGGATTCCTTTCCTCTGAAAAAAAAGGGACGAGTTACACTTCATAGCCCCCCTTCCCCCTCCACCTCTAGAAATGATGCATCAGCGAATTGTCAAAACTACTCATCCACCTTACCCGCTCACCACCACCAGCCCCATAACTAATCACCAGCGACACACCATCGAGTGACCCGCCATGACTTCCGCACCTTAGCTCAGCTTGAAAAATCCGAAGAGAGAAGAACTAGAAAAGTCGATCCCGTACCGCACCCCCATCTTTCTCAGTGGCCCCATAACTGAGTTAAGCTGTGTAGCATGGGATTTATTATACCAATAGTCAGCAAGGGCTTTTTCTTTTTCCTTTTGGTGTTTGTTTTCCCTACTATAGACATGACACAGTACTATATTACCCGATGCAGGTATGTTTTTTATAAGTCGTTTGTTCGTTCTGTGCTGATTAGATTGTGGGTGTTTTTCCTGTCGAATCCTCCATCTTTTAGACACCGCAAGTTGTGCCTTCCAGGTAAAGGCTGTGTACACAGCTAGAACCAATACCGAAGGTCCAGGAACAGTGTGCGAGCAGTAGAGTGCGTCCTACTCTGCTCGGAATGGACTGGGCACCTGTCATGTTGGATTGGGGTTTGAACAATATGTTTAGATTACCTAGTGTCATCTCATAGCTAGTTGGTGCAAAAACCCCTTTCAAGCAAACATAGACGCGCAGCCAATTGTGGCCCAATCGGTGAGTATTGAGAGAAATTCTCTCACGAGAGGATTGATATCAGCGACAAAGTTCTTTCCCTAGATTCAAAAAAAACCATCACATAACTCTTCGTGAATTATTTCCCATGCTCAAGTTGTCACTCCACAGGGAACGATAGAGAGCGTTTACAAGGGGAAAAGGCTCTAAAAATTAGTTTTCCTTCCCGTCAAAGTCTTCAAGAAAACAAGCATTTCTCAGCTGCCGGCATGGGGTGGAATGTAGAATCCATGGATCGAAATTGATTAAAGAGTCGTAATCACCATTTAGCCATCCGTGGTATGATATCATACTTCTCCGAACTTTTTGCCACAAAATCATTTATGTGTACCGAAACCCTAGGTCAATAGGCGAGGTTTGCGTACTGCGGTGTTGTGACCGCTATGGATTGAATATCGCAGGGTGTTTTTTAAAAAGATACTCTCTGGGGCGGTGCTCTACTGGTACCTTGTGTAGTTTGAAACGGTGAAATTCGTAGCCAGCACGCTAATCCTGTTTTAGGAGTCTCCGAGTATGGTTTGTTGGAGATTAATTCCTCTGATGATGATGCTGAGTCATTTGAACGTTAAAAAGCCCATACTCGTGGTAGAAATAGTTAGCCGCTGACTGATCCTCCACAACTCATACTGGTTCTATCTCAAGGGAGCTGTATCAAGCCGATCTGGAGTACAAGAGTGCCTGGGGGGGTGTTTTCGTACAAGACAGGATCGTTGCCCAATATAATCCCTGTCTTGTACGAAAACATCTCTCCTGGCAGTTGACCGGTAAGCGTACCTGGGGAAAAACCTCGCTGTTTCGGATTGTTCCAGGGATAGTGCAACAGTCGGTTTTTGGCTTCATTGCATACAGCAATACAACAAAGTAATTACTGACTGCGAATAGTTGCTGCCACCCCTTGTTACTAGACGGTGCGCATGATTAGTATGCGGTGGCACCCTGCTATAACGAACCGCTTATAAGGGGAACATCGCTATTACGAATGAACCCTCTTGGAATTCACATCCCTAATCCCATAGAAATTGCCCCCGCTATAAGGAATTTCTTTCGAAAGCTCGCTATAACGGACGAAAAACCCAATTTTTGGCCTTCGTTATAGCTGGGTG
>Ga0307513_10005633_pt1 | contig 16512 bp, 12 predicted proteins | sample 15_EM_MG_FD_202174 | JGI IMG/M metagenome (GOLD analysis project Ga0307513, IMG submission 202174) | Populus trichocarpa ectomycorrhiza microbial communities from riparian zone in the Pacific Northwest, United States - 15_EM | ecosystem: Host-associated > Plants > Roots > Unclassified | place... | reverse complement strand
TAATAAATTAAAAAAAAAAAAAAAAAAAAAAAAAAAAAAAAAGACCCCTCCCACCCTCCATCTTTCTCGTCCGCTCCACCTCCAGCGATTGAAATCTCAACACCATGAGAAATCATCGTGAGAGTGTCCTCCGCCTCTGATCTTCCCCGCCTGTGGCGACTGCTCGGGGGTTTATCACGCCTTCATCTCCTCCCTCTCTCTGGGGCCTTTGGCCTCCCCTCCCTGGGGTTATGGATTCCTTTCTGGTTCCGTTCGTCTTCGTTGAGCACGCTCGCGTTGATGTTCCTACCCTGTACCCCGCACTTCGCGACGCGTCTCGCTTAGCGATTTGCACGGTCGGCAACCCTCGTTCCTCCGTCAACACACGGTCGCTAGTTTCGGACTATCGGTGAAGTAGTTGCCCTGGTGGCCCTGCTCTCTGGTATTGCACTCTCTCCTGAGTTGCAGGATCGGTACGGTTGGCATTCGAAAAACTGTGACCCCGTCTCCGTCCTCCGTGTTCGTACGTCTCGGTTGTTTGGCGAGCCTTCCTCCTCCCGCTTCCCGCGCGTTAGATCCGCTTGCACCGTACTGCTACGTCCCTCCTTAGCTGGCACCTTACTGCCTCCTCGGCTGGCACCCTACTGCCCCTCACGATAGCTGGCACCTCCACTGCTGGGTGGCTCCCCTCGCTGGGTGACTCCCCTCATCCTCCTCCCGCCCCTGCGATTTACTCTACGGTCGCAAACCTCGCGTTAGGTTACGCTGTGTCATGGTATAGCACTACCTCCTTGGCCCATGCTAAAGTTCGAAGCGTCGCCGATTTTCCGGGCAGTCCGCCCGTGTCGAGGCCTTGCCCCTAAGCCGATAGGTTCGGGGTTTTTCCCTTAGGCATCCGGCAATAGTAGTTTTAGCTCTCCTCTTTGTCGGCGCTAGTGCCGTGCAAACCCTTTCTTTTGTTTAGGGGAGCCTGCAGAAGGGTTTCTTTGCTCCTTTACGTCTTTATGTTGGTTTTCTTCTTGGTTTAGCTTTCCTATGGTTCCCTCCCCATTAGTTTAGGCTGGTGGCTGGTGTGCGGTTAGGCCCATACCACAGGGTCTTGGGGGTACGGCGAGTTGTTCCTTGTTTGATTGCTTGCCTACGGGTGGGGGGTATTTGTTTGTCCCATGACGAGGTGAAGCGGGCCGTTGGATTGTTTTATGGTTTTTTTTTCCCCATAGCGACCGCTCCATGCGATTTCTTTTACCTTAACAACGAATATATTATATAAAAAAAAAAAAAAAAAAAAAAGATAAAAAAAAAAAAGACCCCTCCCACCCTCTCATCTTTCTCGTCCGCTCCACCTCTAGCGATCGAAATTTCAACACCATGGGAAATCATTGTGAGAGAGTCCCCCGCCTCTGCTCTCCCTTGATGGCTTCTGCCTAAGGGTATCACACACCCTTCTCTTCCTTTCCATTCTCTGTGGTCTTTGGCCTCCCCTCTCGTGGGGTTATGGCTTGCTTCCTGGTTGCTGTTCTGTCTTCGTATAAGCATACTTGCTTTGATGTTCCTACCCCTTACCCTGCACTTTGCGACGCGTCTCACCTAGCAATTTGCACTGTCTGCAACCCTTTTTTCCTCGTCAACACCCAGTCGCTAGTTTTGGGCTATCGGTGAAATAGTTGCCCTAGTGGCCCTGCGGTCTGGTATTGCACACTCTCCTCAGTTACTCAGTCGGTACGGTCGGCGTTTGAAAAATTGTGACCCTGTCTCTGTCCTCCGCCTTCGTACTTGTTGGTCTTTGGCAAGCCCTGCTCCTCCGGCTTCCCACGTGTCAGATCCACTTGAACCGTACTGCTACACCCTCCTTGCTGGCATCTCACTGCTGTCAGGTGCCACCTTATCTGCCTCTTCCCCATTGCTGGCACCATCACTGCTGAGTGGCTCTCCTGGCTAGGTGGCTCCCCTCGCCTTCTTCAGCCACTACGCGATTTACTCTACGGTCACCCCTCGCTTCGGTTACCCCGGGTCATGGTATAACACTGGCTCCTGGACTTGGACTACATTCGGTGGCCCGCCGATACAAGGCCACTCCACCCCTGTCCCGCTTTGCCTCTAAGCCGTTAGGTTCGGGGAATTCCCTTAGGCACTCCAGCAATAGTAGTTTTATCCTCCCGCTCCGTCGGCCCTGGGCTGTAAGATTCTTGTCTTTTGTTGAGAGGGGCCCGCCGAAGGGTTTGTCTCTTGCCTTGGTTTCGTTTCTATCCATGTCTTTCCTGACGTGATGGGAGGGAGGTATTGCTTTGTCTTGCTTTCGTCTTAGGTGCTATCAGGGAGAGGCCTGTGCTCTGGGTTTGAGGGGTTTGATTTTTCCCATGAGGGTGTGAAGCGGGTCGTTGGATTGTTTACAGTTTTGTTCACACCATAGTTAGCGCTCCATGCGGTTTCTTGTACTATAAACAACGAATACATGATGAAAAAAAAAAAGGAAAAAAAAGGAAAAAGGAAAAAAAAGACCCCTTCCTCCCACTTATCTCCCCACCTATGAGACGTCCACCTTTGTTTTGACCCTGGATCCTCACATGCAGCGTCTTGAGATATACGAACTTCTAACACTGTCCAAGTAGGTATCAATCAACCCCCTCTTCTTTTTGCCCTCCATATCAGATTCAAGGATCGCCGATGGACCAATGGCGCCTCCGGGAATAGCGAGACGTTGGTTGTAGAAGGGAACGTATGCAAAACACCTCTTCTACTAGTATTAGCAACAAATGTTAATATCTCTCAGGCCCTTAGACGTCCTGCTGTGCTGCTACAGTCACAAGAAATTGAGAGCGGTATACGAAGAAGGACTCTGACACGTGCGGCCACCCATCGCCCCGCAAAAGAGGGAGTGTAAGCAATCATGAAATCCTCGTTATATGGAATAATAGGATATCGAACTCACAAACCTCCTTTAATGAACAGAGAACTGGAGCCTCTGGAGTGCGTATACTTCTAACCAGCTATGGGAGATTCAGTGTATATAAATCCAAACGAAACTTTCAAGCAATAGGATTCTAGCATGCTAACAATCTCAGTCAAACCAGGACCGTATATGGTGGCATTGTGTATGTGAAATCGTGGTGTGGATTCCAACATCCGCATCGCCTATCCTCTCTCTATACAACATAGCGTGAGCAAATAGAGGCCTATATCGTAGCTCGCTCCCTGGACCCTGGTTACCTAACAGAATTGCAAGTGGATTCAATTATATCATTTGCTTGTGGCCTTTTGTCAGTCAAGGAGTGTATTGAGTTCATCACACACTATGAGTATGCAGACGACGTTTGGGAACTCATCCGCCATCTGAAGATCCTAGTCAAAGATTCGGCCACCAAACTGCAGATGTTCAAAGAATGTCAGAGGGCTGAGCAGGATGGTCGTGGCGACGTTGTGGAACCTCTGAGTAAGTGTTATCCATCTTTATTCCGGTAACCCCGTACTAACCAGTATTGCTAGTGCCTTATTCCGATTGGGATTACCTGTATTCCTCGCGGGCTGTGAGAATCCATATCGTTTGTTGAATGGGAGCACAGGCTGCCGAGAATCCATTCCTCGCCCATCCCTGGTGTGCAAGAGACTCGGATCGGGGAATCGCCTGGGTGTCCTGGCTACACCGAGTAGCGTGGAGCAGGTCCATTTTGTAATAGCGCAAGATGTCGAAAAGGAAATCAAATACCGGCGGTATCTTATCGGCGCAATTGGTCAGGGCGCTACCAGACTACGTCAGGACCACAAAGAACCTCTCCCAGTACCCCAGCTCATATTCCTGAATAGAGATGACGACATTCGTGCGGGGTTCCTTGTAAACAATGGTCACGATCCCCTGGACCTCATGGTTCTTGAGTCACGTCCGGAAGAGAGACACGACCTGGATGACACCTGCGAGCCTCCCAATGCGAGGCGCAGCCTTTTTTACCGCGAGGTCTGGGATGACTCGGCATGTGCAGAATATGCAGCGTGGGAGATGCAGGAGAAGGAGGAGTGGATTGACGATAATGAATAACTTCAGGCCAAGAGGGAGGGAGTAACTCTGGAGCTTTCTGGTACTGGCTTTATTATTGTGGACGACGGTGACGTAGGTATTGAAACAGAACAGGCACACAGGTCAAGACAGGATAGCTAATTGCCAATATAGGACCAGTCAGAGGAAGTCTCAGGCCCCTCAAGACGACGGAGTAACGTTCCATCGCAAATGGAGGAGCAGGCGAGATCTAATTGATTTGCGTGAGCATCAGGGGTGAAAGCCTCTGGTACACCTGGGCTTTCTCCGTCTGCGATGCTCCCAAAACTCCGGCAATTTGCGAAGGTGAACCTCTGGGCAACCAAATTGGTGGCAAATCCCAGGCTCGTAGCTGTGAGACCTCAAGGGCATGATGGGGCTGAGGACACATTAGCTGCCGAACCTATGATTGGCAACGAATACCCGATCTCACCTCTGGCTGCTGCCGTCGCCAACCACAATGTCTCGACTCCTGAAAGAATGTTTTCTGATCCCTCTCCCTTTCAATTGCCACCATCCACCACCAATGTGACCACAACTCAGCCACCAGCATCTGTGACTCTCAGGCACCTGGATTTGCAACTCTGAGTCCTGAACATACCCAAGAAAACCGGTGATTCACTCCGGAAAGATCCCGTTCTGGAAGATGTCGCCTGGGTGGAAAATCATTTGAGATTTCCGAGATTCGAGTTTAATGCTTTTTTAATTATTACCCCAAATACCCAAATCTCATACTGTATGCTAAATGTAGTTTTTTTTTTTTTTGAGTCCGGCATTTTCTGATTGGGAATCGTAGCTAGTATGTGTTAGGACTCGAGTAATGATACCATTGCGTGCCCTTGCTTGAGCTTCTCTCATCCTTACATCCCCTTATACTAATGTCTGATACCTTTTTCCGGATTGGGCATGCCTCGCATTCTCTGTTCATAACTAGGCTGGCGTTAGCCAACCGAACTAGGGGATGTATGACATGAAAACTGAGATCGTGTTGCTTGACTGGATGATTCGACGTGTGGAGATGAGGTTCGATATATTTAATCCCCTTGGGGCGTGAAGGGTGTCATGCCAGAGTTATAATCGCTAATCGATACTCCTTGTGGCTAGTTTTGGCTTAGGCTATAGCGACATTAGTGACAAGTCATACATTGGCGACACCGTATATTTGGTCGTACCTTTTCATACCAGAGTCCAGACGAATATCATACCTGAGCTTGTCCAGAGTTCGAACATAATGTTGAACAAGTAGAAAACCCCTTTTTGCAGATAAATAGATTCTTTCAATACCAATTGATAGGACGTGATCCCTCTCTCCCCCCACAAGACATAGCGTATAAGACCTGATGCGTTCCATTGAACAACAATAAACTCCTAGTTTTCACAACATGTGGGATACATTACAACTTTCTACATCCTAATTCCTATCCTGTCCGAACAAACCTTCGTCAATTGTCCAGTATTACACCATATCTAAACAACCTCAAGGTAAATCACTCAGCCAGTCAGCTCCACAAGTAGGCAATATGTACATGCGTAGACGCAACGCTGCACTGGTGGATAGGGGATCTGGATCAGGAACAGCGCGGACCGAATCGGGCAGCTCCCATAGTACACGAACACTGGCGGCCGAATCAGGCACCTCGCACGGTACCCAGTCGTTAGGTTGGAGTTCTTCCCCACCACAAATCACACGCCGTCTTCCATCACGACCTACCAAACGCCCGAGAAGGAGTACATTACAGACAACAGCGTATACTGAACATTTGGTGGAGACTGAAGCACCACTACAAATTGAGACAGTTTGTCTTAGTGATGATAGTAGCGATGAGTACCAGAACTCGCACAGATCTGATCAAACTGAATCAGAAATAGAACCAGATACAGAAGACAATGATATTCCAGATGACGACACTGCATGAGGGACTTGTCGCGGGTCATGAACTCGGGAAAGACAACAAGCAAAGAGCCGGGTTTCGACTATGCGAGTTTCCACCACATCCGTATCGCAGGGGCCAGCACCACACAGGCGCACCCTGGCTGCTCCACGACGTATAATCCAAGGTAGTGCGTACACTCTACCGATATTCACATCTTCCAGTCTACCTCATTCGTCGCCACTGGCCACCCACACTGCTACTACGACGGCAGTCAGAAGCTTGAGTGCTCCTGCCGATCCGAGTACCCCACGACATAAGGACACCTTGCCCGGTACTAAATCACGGCAAAATATAGCCATTGGAGACGAGGCAGACGTAATAATAAGGGCCAAGACTCTCATTCTCCTGAACACTCGGTTTGTTAATCCTATTCCAGCACCTGCTACTTCGATGTCTGAGGTCCACCAATCTGGGCTGAAGGCTGTCGATGACATATCCGACGCAGGAAATATTGCAGCATCGGATGCAAGCTTAAAATTAGTAAGTGGACGCTATTACTGAAACATTACGCATGCCGCTGGGGGTACTTAATAAATGTGACAGATATGTGCGAGACATTCTGCAGTGAGATCCCAGTTTGTTTTCCAGGTATAGGATTGAATTGGAAATTTGTACAATCTCCCAGAAGTCGCGAGGGCGATTGCGTGTAGAGTGGACTACCTCGTTGAGAGGGATAGATTTATGTGCTGTCCGAGGGGGTATACGTTAAGTGTGTGCTAGGTAGTGAGCCCGGCCACAACTAATGCATATGAACATCACCCAGCAAATAACGAAACGATTCCTCGCGCTCCAGATCCCGAGACAATATGGTGAAAGTACTTCAAGGGCAAGAAAATGTTTGGGATTTGCGATCCTGACTTTCTTGGTAGCATCAATAGTATCATGGTTTGCTTAACCTGTGCCATAGTGTAGCATACTCTGTGAGCATGGCAAACTGGTATGCATCTTGAAATATGAGACTTCAAGCCGCAGGCCTTAACTGGTAAGCCTAACCCCGAACCCGGTATCCTCTCGTTCTGGCTTAGATGCTGACATGACGTGGAGCTCGGAAGATCTTTTTGGCCGCCAGTGTGGGCCTCTTGCCCAGACTGGGTACCGACTATAATTCGCAAGAACATTCGCAAGACCATCAAAGCGATGATGCAACAGAAGCATGGGGTCCGGGAAGATCGCTGTTACTGGTTTACTGACGATTGGGCCGCAATCGCTGCAGAGATACAATGTCAGATTTCGAGTCAGGCCCCCACACGCGCGACTTCACGAATTCAGAGTCAAACTCCTAGCAGCCTGGACATCGGGGCCCTGGCGGCCCCCCCGGGTAACCAATTCGATCTACAAGAAACTGTCACATCTTTCGAATTCACCCAGATGGCCCGAGTCACCCCCACACGCTCGACTCCACGGATTCAAAGTCAAACTCCCAGCAACCTGGGAATCGGGGCCCTGGCGGCCCCCCTGGGTAACCAATTCGATTCAGAAGAAATGGTCTTGTCTTTTGATTTCAGCTAAACGGCAAGGCGACTCCTGAGCTTTCGCGATTCCGATCTACAGACCCCAGACAGCTCACAGGACCTGGCTGCAGGGCTAACCTTGGACAATACTGTGACTCCTACTACTTTGCGCCAACTCGGGCTTAGCATTTAAGATCTAGAGTCGCAAGAGGAGGCTGCTGTGCATAGTGAGCCATCCGATATGGAGCAGGGGCAAGGTGGGAGTAATGATGCGTGCAGTTAGGAGATTGAGAAAGTATAGCATAGCTGTAATAAATATTTGGATGCGGTTATCGCTCTCACATGTGGGAAGGGTGCTTGCAGGAGCTTAGTATTAATATGGGACATCAAGTAAACTCAAGGATTCAGAGTAGAATTAGTGACACGCGATCAGGATACGGTAAAACTCATGGTGACAGCGTTAGGAAAACCCCCTTGAGTAGGACCAGGATAGCATTGGACATAGTTCATGATGCATCAGAGATCATAATGCGATCTCTGATAGAGTCCCGATTGGATCAGGACGCAGCATGTATGGAGGGTAAGATCAGGAAGAACAGACCAGACGTCAGGAAGGGAGAGATCAGGATCATGAGATTTGGACCAGGGATGCAGTAGCAGCAAGACTCGGGACGAGAGGTGGTAAGATCCACGAAGCCCTGACGTTCAGTGAAAATGAACCACCATCTGGGCGGGAGAGTCTTAGATCAGACGTCGTCAGGGCGGGAGAGTACTCACGTCGCCGTATTGAAGTCGCGTTTCCTTTATTGGTATAATGCATCTTGGCGTGACAACGGGGTTATTTTGTAAGCAGAATTTGAAGTACCGGATGTGAGCATCACGAAGTGTAACGAAGCAGCCATGGATGTGTGTGAAAGAGTATATACAACAGCCATCCCATACGCTTATAGGTTCTACTATCCGTTATAATTGTTGTTTCCCCCATGCAATATACATCGTCTGGCATGACTTCGCTGCATCATGTATTCACCACCGATTTTCCTGAAATCGTCGTCGACTTTAATTGGGTATGCCTTTTGAGCCGGTTGGATAGGTATCGGTTGCAGTATAAATGGAATTCAAGTATCGTTCACTCAATTCATTGGGACGGTTATGATCCAATCAGGCTCATGTCCGGTTCATCAAATTGTGCTTACAAAACAACCCCGTTGTCACGCCAAGATGCATTATACCCGTAAAGGAAACGCGACTTCAATCCGGCGACGTGAGTAGTAGATCCAGCGAGGTCAGAATGGGGGAGTCGTAGATCAGGCGACATCAGGACTGGAGAGTCCTGGATTAGGAGGTGTCAGAATGGAGTAGCGGAGCACCAGACGCAGTCAGGATGCACAGGACGTAGGAGTCAGTGCCCGAATGGTGTCAGGACAGACGGCGCCAAGTAACGCAAAGTCAGGACACAATGTCGATCCGACGTTGGGTCCTGCTTCGCAATTAGCATTCTGGCATCAGGTGCTTCAGATGCACGGAACGCACGGAACGCAAGGTATTATTTTTGCTGATGTGCTCAAAGGGCAAAATCAGATATATTAGCTTCAACTATTAAGAACCCAGCTTTCTGCCATTAGAAGACTAGATCAACTTATGCATTACCTTATTATCACCAGTAGAGATAGGAAAGGAGATGGTCTAAATAAAAGCTAGGGCACTGGTAGGGGCTTTCTTAAAAGACTGGATAATGGTGATTTGATGTCTGTTGCGCTCTGAGTCCGGTAGAGCTCATACAAGGGTTTTACTGGTAAGAATGATCATGGTAGTACTACTATCTCCAACTTCTTTGTCATAATCACAAAGGGGCCTAGGGGGTTAATGGCTACTGCTTTAAAAGAACAACCTGCCATTATAGAGATATCTGGCCCGGGGCCTGCGACCATGCCTTCCAATAGGTGGAGACTTCAATGACTGAGCCCAGGGTTTTTGTTAAGTTGGGCTGGGTTTATTGGGCTGGGCTCACCATTGAACTGCTTGGGCTGGGTCCGGCCATCGAAGTGCGAAACCCATGTTATACAGCCAATCCATCCAATGCTTTTTACTTTGTATTCCTGAAGTTTTGAACACGTTTGAGTGGTGATTATCAGGGAAATGATAGTCTGAGTACAGAGAAATATGGAAAAGATCTTGCCCCTACTGCCAAAGTCAGGGTGGTGGGAAAAGGTTTAGTTGGAGATGACGCGTCTTTTCTTGGGCACCATAGCTCCATCACATATAAGGCCATCGTACTCCGGGGAGTAGGAGACCCCCAAGCTTGCTACAACTTACCTTCTCGTCTCTAAGCTCGCTAGAGCTCTTGTTCTTTGTTTTTCCACCCACCACAGCTGAGACTTATATGGTGCCCTTATTGTCATCTTGGGATATATCAGTGGCAACCATCCTAATCAACAATGGGAGCAACATTCCCCCAATGCCTCTGACAGTGGACCTATGAAAGAAATGTGAGAGAAGGATGATATTGGTAAGCTGGCATCTGGTTTTCACATTTCTCTACATTTTCTCTGGGTTTTCATACGCTTTTTATAATAGCAATAATCTGAGTATATTCATTTGGGTTTGCAAAATTGGCTCTAATACATACCTAATTTTATATCTATGTTTGAAGGATTTCGTTCACATACAGACCCAATGGGTTGCTTGGGTTAGCCAGGGTTATCTTTTGTTGGGCTGGGTCAGGTCAGGTCGGGCTGTTTTCGACCTGAATTAACCCAGTGGAAGGGCTACCCCTGACACCCCTATCTCCAAATTCATAGCTCTCTCATAACCTATGCCAGCATGTAAGAGTATATCAACACTCTTGAACCCAATGCTATATCTTCCCCCTCTACCCCTAGAGCTCTGCTCCTCCTCACAGACTCTTCAAGAACCTGTAGTACCTGTATGCACAAGATGTGGGCCATATGGCCCAACTGTAAATCTGTAATTTCCAAGAATTGGAACTTAGAGGAGTGTAGATTTGCCTGTAGTATTTCCTGTTTCCAAACCATCTCACCTTAGTAGTAGAATAATTGAGTAGAGTGATTAAGTGGGATAGGGAGAAATTATAAAACAAGTTTCTTTAGGGCAGGTATATGGAAGGCTCGATATTGGGTTAGGGATATTAGGAGGCAAGGGCGAATGGCAATGATGGCTTGGTTAGGATGAGATGCTGTAGTATGAGCTGGTGAGTGAGTGAGATAGCTGTATGGTAGAGTTGGTTGAGTATGATACCGGTACATGGATCACACAAGATGTTTTCGTACTTGTACAAGATGAGATATCAGGGTTATCCAAGATACAATATCATTTTTATTTTCATCGGAACATGTAGGAACATGCTAACATAGTTTGTTGCAATTTCATATTTTTGCTACCACCCACCCACTTCCCTCACCCTTTGTGCACAAACATCCAAGTCGTGCCATGAGCGAGTAGGGCAATTTAGTAGAGTAGTTTGACAGTCACATGAGGTATGGTAGGTGGCTTGGCGCACAGAATATTCTGAACAAAAGGGGTTTTATTTCCTGAGTTAGATATGTGCAACTACACCTTTCCTCTCAACAAATCAAAACAATCACTACTTCATCTCTATCAAGCTTACCTTTTTCCTTGCTGCCCTCTCCCAATATCAAATACTTTATTGTATTTACTGGTATTGGAAGTTGATTCTTCCCCTCAATTACCTGTTAAAAACAACAAAAACAAGGCCAGTTTGTTTAATCTCATAGCCTTTAAAGCTTGCCAAACTTGCTCTATAGCAAAGCCAATAGTGGAAGGATTATGGCCACTTGGAGGGCAAGCATCCGAAGCCAGCAATTGTACTAACCATGGACAATTAGAGTGAGACAATATGTTGTCCTACATAGTGGGTTTGGCAAACTTTTACCCATATTTTCTATTGAAGGCTGATTGACTAAATTCATGAGAAGTTAAAAGTAGCTGATCAATTATGCTCAGACAACTTGTGACTAGGTTGGCCATCAGGCCAGCAAGGGCCTTCCACTACCTCTCCTGTCATGTTTTATGCAAAGCGAATACTGGCAATGCCATCCCAATAAGCTTAAGGTTTTAATATAAACTGGTTACTTGCATGCAGATTCAAAACAGAAATGTCAATATTTCCTACAGCCTCCGGTGAAAAGGTCGGAAAATGTGGAAATTCAAAATTTAAAACACGGTGGTTCAATTGGCTTGAGCACAATGAAAGCTCCTCTGGTTATCAGAACCCTTGAAGCAGTTTCGTTATTTTGCAATTTTTTCTTTTAGAGGCTGTATGCTGAATTGGCTGCCTATATTGGAGATCCTATACGAAATTCACTCTCAAGATCACATTAGTGTTTGACTTCTACTTGCCAGAGACTTGTAGCCTAAACTGTGCTAACAATGAAAGAGTTGAATAGGAAAAAAAATACAAACTACTAAGAAATACCTGTCCGCATATTCGAATGTTCAATTTCCCGAAGTGGAAAGCAGGCATGGGTTTACCTTTGAGGACTTTGGAAAGGATGGAATCTTGCTTAGCAAAATGTTGACACAAGTGATACTAAATCTTTCAGGCCTGATGAATGAGCAAATTCCACAAACAAAAGAAATGATTGTTGAGAATATTGTTGAATGTATCAAAGTAGAAAGCTACCCCACAGATGCGAACAAGGGTTTCATGAAGGCAAATATTACCGATATTGTTTTATTGATTGTCCTTCACATCCTCAGAGCTTTTCAATTTGGAACTAGCCCTAGCCATAATCTGTCCCTTCAGAAAATGAGTGAGATCATCACTAGGGACTGCAAGATGGGTGGCTCCCAAGAATATCTCGGCATAGATCTAATTGGGACATCTAATTGAAAGTTCATCTTTGTCGTAGAAGCCAAAAGGTTGACGGTTGGACAAGTGAACAGGCAGTGCTTTTTAGCCCTCAATGACTTTGGGGATAATAATGGCCATGGCATTGTGTACAGTTTGATAACTAATAGGGATCAGTGGGAGGTGATCAGGTACGATGGTACTACTTTTACTTAATCACGTTCTTTCCTGGTAATATTTCTGAGAATGGAAGAGGATAAAGACAAGTGGAGGAAAGAGGGTACTGTCATCGTCGACTGTATTCACATAGTTTTGAGAAGTGGAGAGTTTCTAGCAAACTAGGTCAGGATGAGATTGTTGATGGGTTTTTATTGGAATTGGTTTGGAATAACTAGTTTGATATTGAGCAAAGGGGGTGGCCTTATAGTAAACCAGAGAGTAGTACATCAGCCTGTGGTGTAGTTGGTGAAGTGGTGAGCGAGACCACGTATACTTAGGCAAATATAATTATCAGGTATACCCCTCTCTGGCATCTCTCTTTGTCAATCAACCTCAGTTATTTCGATATTTCATAATACTTTTGATCTTTTAAAATCTCCAGCATCTCCAATATCTAGGACCTTATTGTTATGCGGTAGTTAACGTGGTAGGATTCCAAGCTACCTAGGCCAAAGATATCTGATACAACAGATTAATAGTCAGGAAGACTAGTAGGTAATCATTTAACAAAGGTAAAGAAATAAAGCGTAGTCAAATATCAAAGAGTTAGGATAAAACATGTTAACTTGTTATATTGTTAAGGTCTCTTCTCAGTCACTTGATGATTCTTGAACAACCAGAGGAGAGGCCTACTATTCATACTAATATTCATGGTACTTCGACTTGTTTAGTTAAGAAGTATCTTCTTAACAATTGAGTTTGTCAGAACAAAGTGTGAATACTGTTTGACCCTGAAATCTTGCCCAGCTCAACACAGAGAATCTCCTGAACTGCTATTTTATCTGAGCTTCTCTCCACTCCAGCAGTCAACAGTCTTCAACCGCTTTGTTATGATAGACTATATATTAATATACGGTCTAAATGCCTACATACAAATAGTAATATGGCATATGGGGTGTTCAGTTTGGATATCCAGCTATCAAAGCATTATGCAGCTAATGCATATGCAACTAGAGGGTCAGAAGAGTAGTGTTCTCTAAACAGTGTTCCAATTAGTTAAAAATATTTTGGAATGTGCTCTCATTCAGTGTTCCGAGTCCTTTTCCATATCTGGCTGTGAAGCTTATAATTTCGGAAGCTTGGGTTCGAATATATGGTTATCTTATGAAATCATATATTTTGCTCTTAATATTAGATAAGCTATTCCTGCTAGGGTAATAATTATCTCCTTATACAATTTTGTTCAAAAGAATGAATGAATAGGAAAAGTCTTTAATGCAACAACCTCTGATCAGATATATCTATGATACCACAGTACCTGGAATTAGTTAAGTGTAGACTATAATTTATGCTTGCCTTCTGCTAATTTCCCTTGAGACCTAATGCACTGCTACAAATAGAGAATATACTAGAAGACAAAAGGAGAAGAACCCAGTAGAACCATGACTATGACAAGAAGAAAGGGAAACCTTTTTATATGAGGATTCCCATATACCCTCCAGTTCCCATGCCTGCCCCCCCTGCCTGTCTAGTTTTGGGCTAAAAATTAATAGTGCTTGAAATGGACCAATCATAAGGCTTTTTACACAGTTGAGAAGTATGGCCCTTCTGGCTATATGAAGAACAGTGGTGCCAGGCACGATCAGGAATGCGGGGTAGAACACCAACTTGTTGTTGAATTCGGGCATGATTTCGTACTACACCAGGACGAATCCGTTCCTTTTTAGGCCGACCACTAGGTACTCACATGAGTGGAGGAAGGAGATTATTAGAGTATAGGTTCGAGCTCTCAACTGGCTGGAAATTAGGCGTATATGTTTCCTGCCAGGTTGCTGTAAACAGGAGAGGAGGACAATAATCAAGTAGTTGCTGGCGGAGCTGTGCAATACAGGCAATTGCGTGCCCACAAGGTATACCATTTTGTGAGAACCTCCCACATCCACATGACTTTGTCTCAAGATTGACAAGGTAGATACAGCCATTAGGTTGCTGGACACAGCCAATAGTAGGCAAGGCAAGCTGCACAGTTTTACTTCTTGCCCACATATGCTGTAGCTCAAGCTATGATACACAGATTTTTGTAAAGTGTGGTTGATATCTGTTTGCCTCTGGAAGTCGAGAAAAGCGAAGACCTATTTGATTATGCCATATCCTATTTAATAGCTTGAGAATGGACAGTTAATGGTCAATTTTGAGGGTTTTGTTTACTGATTCAAAGATTTTTGAGGTATCATGCCCAAATCGTCGTGGATTTTCAGGAAAGAATACAGTAGTCCAAAGTAATCGATCCATTTTCTGAAGGTAATCCTTAGGAGCAGGCTTTTTGGCTCATAATTCTTCCATTTATCTTTCAAAGTCTGCAGGTAGTCTTGCCCGTACAATTGCTCAAAATATACCTGTCATTTCTTTCCCATAATCCCCAATGAAACCTTTCTTCAGATATTGACAACAGTAGCACACAATACCAGTGGAGAGAGTATTTCAGAGGCTTTTATCAGCCCCTTATCATGATCGCTAATCAAGGTTAGCGGCTCTGTTTGAATAGCTGGGATGGCTGGTTGAAGCTGGGGAAAAATATAATCCCACGAGCTCTCATTCTTGGATTTGACCACACTTCACGCTAGGAGAAGATTCTGTCCTTGTAGATCGATTGTGACAGCAAGCAATAGTGTCATGCAGAACTTCCCAGTAAGATGTGTACCATCAATAGCAATAAAGTGCCGACAATATTCAAAGGGCTTTGCCGACTTCTCAGGGCAGATGAAAATGTGTTGAAATTGTAAATTAGTTAGATTGATAAACAAATGAGTGCGTACTTCGGGATTTTGCTGCTTGAGAACCTCCAGATAGGCAGATCATTTGGAAAAGCTAGGCCGGTGAGCCTGAAGTCTGAGCCCTTCACTTAAGAGTGCCTGCTTTGCTCTTAAAGCCACCTGGTAATCAATAACCTCAGAGAAGCGAAGGCGCAAGGAATCCTGAATAGCCATTGGTCTTATTGACTGAGTTATAATAAGATGTTGTGGTAAGATTTCCTGGACCCACTGTTGTCGGCTTGATGTTGACCGAACATTTGCAACCGTATATTCCAGTATACAATTATGAGATACCTCAGGTACAGTAACTTCCATATCTCCTAGATCTGGCTTATTTGCTCGGACTCTCCAAGAATAGTTTTGAACCTTGTACACATAGATTTCTCGTGTAGAATCTCACTTGGAAACCCAGTAGTTGAACTTCTCATGAACAGACCAGCCTTGTAAAACCCGTTTAAGTTCATCGAAGGACAACTAATACTGGCCTAAAACTGGTGCTTGACGAAGATCAGTCATGGTGGACATGATTGATCAGAGTGATGTGGAAAATTGGTAGAAACAATCAGTTGAAAATTATTCATGAAATTGAGAGCATGGATGGTTGGAAACTTTCTCTAAATCTGAATAATTATTAGGGTATGGTTAAACAAGAGGACAGTAAGCATAAACTATAGCCTACACTTAGTCAGTTCCGGGCACTGTGGCATCATAGATATATCTGTTCGGAGGTTGTGTTATTAAAGACTTTTACTGATTAATGAAATGGTTCTGTGTTCCCCTTCTTTGTATAACTAAAATCTGCAGTGCTAAAGTAGGTGAACAGGGTTGTGAGGCTGGCGGTAGTCAAGGGGAATAGACAAAAGTGATTGAAACAGACTAGAGAAATTATTAGTTAAATGCCAATCCCAGTATGTTAGTAAGTTTGTGTTCTCACCTGAATGGCTGGTCTGATGCTTTGCAGATTTACTGCTTCTGGTTCCCAGACAGCCGAGCTCTTTATGTCAACAATCTTACTGGTATCGCTGTTTGTACTCCAGGTATGCTCGTTCACGGCAGGCTTCACATATTACGGGGTGAGTATTCTGATTGAACCAAGATTCAGGTTCGTAATCAGTGTTGCAGGAAGAACTTGTAAGGCTTGTTCAACTCTGCTGTATGACAACTGCAGAAAATGATTAATAGACTTTGTGATCTTCACAAGGCACTGTAACCGGTACAGGTACTAAGGTTACTGATGGATTTCCTTTAGGATTTAGTTTGGTTTTAGGATACGAGCCTTGTGGCTGTAGCCTTGTTATGTATGCAGGAGGTATCGTTT
>Ga0307513_10005632_pt1 | contig 16514 bp, 12 predicted proteins | sample 15_EM_MG_FD_202174 | JGI IMG/M metagenome (GOLD analysis project Ga0307513, IMG submission 202174) | Populus trichocarpa ectomycorrhiza microbial communities from riparian zone in the Pacific Northwest, United States - 15_EM | ecosystem: Host-associated > Plants > Roots > Unclassified | place... | reverse complement strand
ATCCTAAAACAATCAATAAAACACCATAATATATATCTTAGCTGTAGTAATGTAAGCGGTGTACAGGTGAAGCCGAAACACAAACTAAGTAAAAGAATACACGGTAGTGTTATGAAATGCACATAGGCAATATAACGGAATTTCAACAACTTAACTCTAAAACTCCGAGAGAAAAACTGAAAATAAAAAACGAAATAACAGTCTAAGCCGACACCCCGGAAAGCTAATTGATGTGATAAGAGCTGTAAACAAGCGACGATTTCCATGATATAAGATGATAAACTCTATGGAAAGAAGGCGGGGGCGTAATTACGGGATAGGTTGGGAGCGTGGGGCCTGTAGCAGCTCTACGACAGCATCGCTCCTGCTGCGGGTGGCGAGCGTGAGCGCTGTTTGGCCATACTTGTCTGGGATGTTGGGGTTGACATCTTTCCGCTCCAACAGTAGCTTCACTATTCCCTCATGGCCATTCATGGCGGCCGACGAGAGCGGTGTCCAGCCATACTTGTCTGGGATGTTGGGGTTGACATCTTTCCGCTCTAACAGTAGCTTCACTATTCCCTCATGGCCATTCATGGCGGCCGACGAGAGCGGTGTCCAGCCATATCTTGTGTCTGGGATGTTGGGGTTGACATCTTTCCGCTCCAACAGTAGCTTAACTACTCCCTCGTGGCCATTCTGGGTGGCCCACGAGAGTGGTGTTAGGCCAAACGCCTTGTCTGGGATGTCGGGGTTGACATCTTTCCGCTCTAACAGTAACTTCACTATTCCCTCATGGCCATTCATGGCGGCCCACAAGAGCGGTGTTTGGCAATACTTTTTGTCTGGGGTGTTGGGGTTGACATCCCACCGGCCTAACAGTAGCCCCGCCATTTCCTCATGGCCCCCCCCGGCAGCCAACGAGGGCGGTACTTGGGCGGATTGATATGAGCTGTTCGGGTTGACGTCTTTCCGCTCCAATAGTAGCTTCACTGTTCCCTCACGGCCATTCTCAACAGCCCACCAGAGCAGTGTTTGGCCATACGTCTTGTCTGGGATGTCGGGGTTGACATCTTTCCGCTCCAATAGTAGCTTCACTATTCCCTCACAGCCATTCTCAACAGCACACCAGAGCAGTGTTCGGCCATACGTCTTGTCTGGGATGTCGGGGTTGATATCTTCCCGGCCTAACAGTAGCTTCGCTATTCCCTCATTGCCATTCTGGACAGCCCACAAGAGTGGCGTTCGGCCGAATTGACACGAGCTGTTGGGGTTGATATCTTTCCGCCCTAACAGCAGCTTTACTATTCCCTCATAGCCATTCTGGGTCGCACACAACAGTGGTGTTCTGCCGTAGTTACATGTGCTATTGGGGTTGACATATCTCCCTCCAAATAGGGTATTCACTACTCGCGCGGCCTTCCCCCACTCGCGACCTATGCTCCCTGGGTTGACAAATCGCGGTCCCAGAAATAACCTCACTGTTCCCTCATGCCCACTTCCAGCAGCCCATGAAAGCGCCGTTCGGCCAGAACTCGAGTCCTGTTGATCAGGTTGGATATGTCTATTTCGCAAGAGCAACCTTACCACCTCCTCATGTCCATACCTCGCAGCCCGTATGAGTGGCGTCATACCCGCTCCATCTTTCTGGCTCACATCCCATCGGTTCATCTTTATCAAGATAGCCGCAACTTCAGCGATGCCGAAGTACGAGATACAGTGCAGTGCAGAAAAGCCTTTGCGATCAGGAATGGGTCTCCAATGAAACCCTTGGATGGACAATTCCCCATGCATTGAATCCCAAAGAAATTTGGTGGATATGTGACTATCGAACTGATCAAGAAGCTGGAGCGCAAATGTTTTCGCACGATCCGATAGCTCAATTCGCATGTGGGTTCCCCAATACAATGAAGAATATTCAAGGAAGGGTGTGCCTCGTAGGTCTGGGGGTGGGCTAGCCGAAAGATCCTTGGTGCGCTGAAAGTTGAGATATGTCAAGCAGGTTTCGGCCATCGTCGCGTGAGCTCGATCAAAGAGGTCGGGACCTGCGCAAAGATACTCTTGCAGGGTAAAATGAATAAACCTAACAGTCGAGCCACCCTTTCCCATAGTGACAAGTCCTTGACAGCAGCTTAGCACGGTAGATATCGCAGGAATACCGTCGCTATTGAGATCAATTGACCCTATCCGGATCGCGATGGCGTGACATAGTTCGTCCACCTGCAGTGGCCGCCTTGAATGGGATATCCACATGAGAACTGCCATCCCGAGTCTTGCTTTCTCCCCACCCTGAGCCTTTATCCTTCGCAGCGTTGTCCCGTACGCGCCCCCCAAGTCTAAACCATTATTCATTGCTCCAAGCCTTTGCCTCCGTGAATATATGGTGGTCTCTTGTAGGATCGTTTGGATGCTTAAGAAGACAAGCAGGAATCTAGATTCAGAATCGTTCAGCATATGGCATCAAGTATTTTTAGTAGTCTCCGTTCTTTCTTACATTTCGGAAACTGTTTTTGGAATATTCTGAATGATTTCCTGCTCTAAACTCTCGTTCATCGCATCCGGCATGGTATCCTCTTTCAGTTTCGCTCGGAGGAATGTGATGATATCATTATTGGTGGGTTTTATGGATCTAGTCGCTGCTCTTCCCCCAAGATGCTTCTCAACCTCATCCCGGATATGCGGCCTCCCGGTCATAAATATCCGAGCGCAGCGGGACTTCTGGAGAATTTGATTGAGTGAATAGAGAAGCTTTATTCGATGTCCTGGTGGACACTCGTCCAGGGCGTCAATACATATAAATGTGGGTCGTGAGGACGAGATATCCTGCAGGAGCTCCACAATTTTTGAAACTGCTAGCATCTGGCCACCGATGGCCTTCCCTCTATCTCGGAACGCTTTGACTATTATTTCCGGGATTTCGTCGAGTCCACGGACAACCTGTTTCAGCACCGAACCCAGAACCGCAGCCGGTGATTGCTCCTGAGCAGCGAAGTCGAAATAGAAGCACGCGACGGCGGCTTTTCCTTCCACCGACTCCTCGCATAACGTATCTATCACAACGGAGCTGAAATCGCAGCTTATTAGCAATACCTTTCTCTCCTCGATTATCTTTTATCTTACTTAATGAATGTTTTGCCGACTCCTGGAGCTCCGTAGCAAAACAAGGCTGAACCAGCAGAACTGCCCCCACCGATGCCATCAAACCAATTCCGATATTCCTCAGTCTGTATGAGCCAGTCTCCCACTTTGTCGATCCTCCGGCTTTGGATGTCGTGGTGTCGTATCTGGGGTTCGAGTGGAGATAGCCAGGCCAAAATTTCGGATTTCTCGTCTACAACCGTGCAGTTATTCCACACATTATTAAAAGAATTGGAATTATTAAAAGAGTTGTTGATATTGTCGGCCATGGGAGGTTGCGACATTTTGAATTTTTCCCTGTTTTGAAGGTTGTAGAGAATGGGTTCTTGAGTAATTTTGTCCGGTGGAGTGTGTTCAGGTAATTCCTTGGAGGGTGAAGAAAAGCGGGGGGCAATCGCCATTTTGAAGTGCCGGGGATGAAGACCTGGGCCAATCAACCCGCCCGATAATGGCACACTATCTACGGTATGAAACTAACATAATTGTGGACTACTATGCTCAATAAGTATATTTAAACGTAACAAGCTGCTGTGAAAGTGCCTGGGAATATGTTTTTGTCGAAGGCGGGAATTACTCGGCAGGTTAGCCAACATTCGCTACGCGAAAACATATTCCCGGGTACTCGTATGTTCGACCTAATATTCTTCATTGCGAACAAACCTAACCAGTATGCCACTAACGAAAAATAACCGCCCTCTGTCTGGCAGTACATCTAGGGAGCACCGCCGGAGTGTGCACTGTAGCAAAGCCAGTGGCCAGCCAGGATGCAGCAGATCTTCGAAACACCACCGTGGCAGCCGGCTAAATACTGCCTCTCAACCCCTCCTCCACACTAGAAACACCAAAAACAATTTAACGACCTCAACTTCAAGTTGGATGACATGGCTTCCCACTGGCCACTGGGTTAATCCGGCCGCTTTATTGTCAGGATAGTAAAGGCGGGGATCGCTGTATGCACAAATCCCATGCGCCTGATGAGGGAGCTAGAGCTGCAATGAAAGTGCAGCTATTAATATTTTGTAGTGTGTTGCCACGGTGGTAGTGTTCATCGGATAGAAGGCCTATCACAAGATTAGTTCAAAAGCCTAAGACAAATGGTCGCTCGGGAAAAAGGTTACTCCTTCTGTGCAATTGTAGACTCTATTCCGGGCTTTTGTGGTCTCGCATCACCCCTATGGCCACCAGCTGTTCCTCCATGTCACAAAAGATCCACTTCTTCCCTGCACCCCCGCGTATGTTGACAATCAGTTTATCTGAAAAAGAGCCTCTCATGAGCCCTGACGCTCCCCTGTCTACGGAGGGTGGGGAAAAAAAGACACTTTCCTAAATTTATTCTACTCGAGTAATAGCGCAAGCGGGTGAGATTCCCCATGTGTAAGAGAGGGGTTAACTTAACCGAGAAACTTTTAAATTAATCTCTTAACACACCGGAAGAATAACTCAAAGCCAAAAAAACAAATAAACATCTAGGCTACTCCACACAACCGGCAATTCCCATGAAGCAAAGTGGCAGACTGTAGGAAATCAAGAGGGGTCTAATTACCGGATACATCGGGAGTCTTGGGCCTCTACTCGGTTCCATCACACCCATTCTCGGTGGCTCACAAGAGTAGTGCTTGGCTCGATTTACCTCAACTACCAGTATTGGGTTGACATCTCTCCGCTGCAACGGAGCTTTGTTACTCCTCCACACTCATTCCCGGCATCTGCGAGAGCACTGTTGGCCCACCCTGCATCTGCAAGGGTTGACATCTTCTAGCCCCAATAGCAATCCACTGTTTCCTCATGGGCATTTTTGGCAACCCACATGAGCAGTGTCTAGCGTCAAGAACATCCTCACCCAGAGCTTCAAGCGTCATTATACCTGGGTCAAACTCTCACCATTGGCTTGTAAGCTGGTGCCTCGTAGTGCTCTGTAGCATTTAGTCCCTCTTTATGGGCCGCCGGGGAGGTTTTCGTAGCTTCGGGCGGAATATGATCAAAGAATAGCCGCTTAGAGAATGTAGCCGCGAAGTGGGATTTCTCTTGGGGGCCGAGAGCCCCCCTAAAAGGCTCGAATATCCCATCATACATCTCACTTAGGCCAATAGTCTCCGTCAAATAGGATAACCATTTCACCAGAGTTGCCCACAAGCTTTCCGCCCCAATCGAGATCTAAAGTGTGTTTCCCGGCTACGGTGCTCGTAAGTTTGCTGTCGCATACCGAAATATCCCGCCTTGAGCGAACTGGCCTGGACTAGGTCTTTTTCGAAACGTCGGGTACTGTCAAAACTAAACTTTTGAGGATTTTGAAAGAGACGAGGTATTTGATCTATCATAAATTTCCGAAACTTGGCCGATTGCAAACTGCCCTTGCCCAAGCCAGTTGGTTAAAAGCGAGATTTTATGGTATTTTGTCGCATCCTAGCTGATGTAAATTTACAGTTTGAACGCAATTGGAAAGCAAATGATGCACTGTAACTGGTGGTTCGCGGATCGCGATTTCGAAAGGCGGAGTGAGATATTTGCATCTGCTAGGCAGTATATGCCTGAGGTATCACGCCTTACCTCTAAGTTAACCGTGCCAAGGTTGTGACTTCGCCACAACCCTCGATTGCTCACTCGCTCGCAACCGGGGCACTCTCAAGAGAGTGCCTAACATCTCAACGGAAGATATCAGCTCAACAGAAGATTTACCCTGCATGCAAACTTGCACCCCCGGTCACCAACCCCAAAAGGGTCAATTTATGTATAGAAATTATGCAGATGTAGATGTTCAGATCACAGAAGCCTGTAAGATGTTATTAGAAATTAATAGGTCTAATATTGGCTCTATGATATGATAATTTCAGGTATGAAAACTTATCTCAGAGCAAGGAATAATAGATAGTAAGCGAAACCAGAATGCCTAAAAAGTGATAAATGACTAACAAATACCTAAGAGCTAGTTGTTCACCTCTTGTTAGCAAGATTAGGTGCTATTAGTACCTTAGTATATCTTTTAATAGTCCTAAAGTGAATGAATTGAATCCTCAAGCGAAAAGATATGGTAGGAAATTTGCAGCAGAGGAAAGAGAATGCTGTCATTCAGCAGGTGCAACAGACTCAGAGAGTGGTGGAGAACATACAAAAAGAGTCACTTAGGGACAGGAAAAAGCAGTAGAAACTAGTTTATAAGGAAACTGAACAGGTTATTAAGAAGCAGGATACACAATTTAAGCAATTACAAAAGAGGTATGTTGTGTTAAGGTAGTCTTGAGCACATCCAATTTGCAATCTTCGGTTAAGCTGCTATCTTGGCTCCCCTCCCAGGATCTCAATATTTGGCTTATTTGCTTCAAATAAATTTTTGCAAACATTTCTAATTCTAGTCTTAATATCTATATAATTTTTAGACATAGATTGAGTCTTTTGGGTTGGGTGACCAGGGGTGCAAATTTTCATGGAGGTAAATCTTCTGTTGAGCTGATATCTTCCGTTGAGCTGTTAGGCACTCTCTTGAGAGTGCCCCGGTTGCGAGCAAGCGAGCAATCGAGGGTTGTGGCTTCGCCACAACCTTGGCACGGTTAGTGGTTTGTGTTGGTGCTCAGCCAATGAGATTCAGCAACTCTTTAAAACTCGACATCCATCCCAGAGTATATCATAATAGAACGAGCCGATCAGCGTGATGAATCCGTGCCACCTCAAAATCTTAGATACCGGCCCGGATAGTGTTCCGATAGGGGGATTTAGCAGGTTTGGCGCATTGGTCGCTAGGCCAAGAAAACTGTTCAAAGAGTTTAGTCATAATATCATACCCGAAGACTTTTCGGTCACCCCTAGGCGGGTAAATACCCGCCTAGAAGCTGTCTTGTCTTTTAATGCTTCTCACAAAACTATGGATGGTCCTGGGGTGGATATCTGAAGTGGAATATAAAGCCGGATACCTACTCCATTTGTTGAAGTAGAATTGGCAAAAAAGGATGTAATTTTGACACTGGTAGAAGGGAAAAAGAGAGGATGAAATGTTTTGTCAGGAGACTAATTGAGAATAGTGTGATTTTAAAATTTCACACCATGTCATAATAACTGGGCGATTGTAGCCCAAATGACGTAAATGGACTATTCTTAAATATTTCATAGACTGGTGCACTATTCCACTCTTGTTACCCTAATGTCCCTCTTGCCTGATTAGCTAAATCCCCTTTGTCTACCCAAAGTCCTACTCGGCGACCATCCCACTTCTCTTACCCTAGTGCGTCCTTTGCAGAACCAGCTAAAGCTAAATCCCCCTATTGCTCCAAGCCTTTGCCTCCATGAAAATATGGTGGTCTCTTGTAGGATCGTCTCGATGCTTAAGAGGGCAAGCAGGAATCTAGATTTAGGATCACTCAGCACTAGCATCAAGTATTTGTAGTAGTTTATGTTCTTCCTTACATTTCCGAACCCGTTTTGGGAATGTTCTGGATGTTTTCCTGCTCTAAACCCTCGTCCATCGCATCCGGCGTGGTATCCTCTTTCAGTTTCGCTCGGAGGAGTGTAGTGATGTCATTCTTGGCGGGTGTTGTAGATCTTGTCTCTGCCCTTCCCCCGAGATGCCCCTCAACCTCATCCCGGATATGCGGCCTCCCCGTCATAAATACCCGAGCGCCGGAGGACTTCTGGAGAATTTTGATTGAGTGAATTGAGAAGCTTTATTCGATGTCCTGGCGGACACTCGTCGAGGGCGTCAATGCATATAAATGTGGATCGTGAGGACGAGATATCTTGCAAGAACTGAACGATTTGTGAAAGCGCTAGCATCTGGACACCGATGGCCATCCCTCGGTCTTGGAAAGCTTTGACTATTCTTTCCGGAATTTCGTCTAGCCTACGAACAACCTGTTTCAGCACCGAACTTAGAACTGCAGCTGGTGATTGCGCTTGAGCGGCGAATTCGAAATAGAAGCACGCAACAGCAGCGTTTCCTTCGACTGCCTCCTTGCATAACGTATCTATCACAACCGAGCTGAAATTACAGCTTATTAGCAATACCTTTCTTTCCTTCCTCGAGTATCTTCTCTCTTACGTAATGAACGTTTTGCCAAATCCGGGACCTCCGTAGCAAAACAAGGCTGAACCAGCAGAATTGCCGCCACCAATACCACCAAACCAATTCCGATATTCCTCAGTCTGTATGAGCCAGTCTCCCACCTCGTCAATCCTACGGGTTTGGATGTCGTGGTGCGTATCTGGGGTTCGAATGGTGATATCTAGGCCAAAATTTCCGACTTCTCGTCAACCATAGTGCAGTTATTCCATACGTTGTTAAAGGAATTGGTATTATTAAAAGAGTGGTTGATATTGTCGGTGATGTGAGGTTGCGACAGTTTGGATTTTTAAGTGTTTAGGGGGTTAAAGAGGGTGGGTTCTTGAGTAATTTTGTCCGGTGGAGTGGGTTGATATAATTCCTTGGGGGGTGAAGAAAAGCGGGGGCAATCGCCATTTTAAGGCGCCGGGGATGAGAGCCTGGTCAAATCAATACACCCGATAATGGCACACTATCTGTGAAACCAACATTATTGTTGAATGCTGTATGTGTAAGCCTCAACAGACTGGTGGAGGAGTGTGGCTGTGATGAATGTACGATCTTGGCGACAAAATTCGTGGCCCCCTCCCTCTTTTTACACCAAAAATGGCAGATTTCGGACACTCATAACCCATCCCAAAACTGTATAATCGTGCCAAGGTTGCGGCGTGCGGCCGCAACCCAGCATATTCGCGGGCTCACAACCTGGGCACTCCTCCAGAGTGCCTGACAGCTCAACGTGAGATTGTGGCTCAACATGACTTTGTGGCTTACCATACTAAATTTGTGGCTCAATATAACTTTGTGGCTAAATGTGACCCAAGAAATGTATGAAATATCTTATTCTGCTTTATATCTGTCTTTACAACCTTCCTAGTTATCTAATACTGGGTATTATTATCTTAGATGTTTTCTTGAGCAATAAAGTTACATCAAACTAAAAAGCTGTGCTCAGCCATGAAGCTATGTTGAGCCACAAAGTCATGTTGAGCCACAGATTTAATATGGTGAGCCACAAAGTCATGTTGAGCCACAATCTCACGTTGAGCTGTCAGGCACTCTGGAGGAGTGCCCAGGTTGTGAGCCCGCGAATATCCTCGGTTGCGGCCGCACGCCGCAACCTTTGCACGATTAGTGTAGGTAATTGTCCAAACCCCCTAGGAAAAAACTACGAGAACCCCCCCACCCCCCTGCGAGGGTTGAGGGCCGAGGATTGTCATTGGATGGGATTGTTATGTGCCTTTTGTAGGGGACTCTCATACAAAACCAGAGGTACCTTTTGCCAGCCATTATTTCTAGTATTGCACCATGGGTATTAACTAACAGAGATTGTCACATATAAATGATAATATCTTGATGAGTCTAGGGACCCTGAGGAATTTTTAACATTTTTTTGCAAAGCAACTGGCTGTGATTTTATGAGGTGAAAATGGCCGTTTTTGGTGTAGGGTGGGGGGGGGCAGAATACAGTGAATCTCCCTCCAAAACACTATAAACTGTTTAAATACCGCCGCTCTTCCATAGCAGAAAAACTAAAAACAATTTAGTCAACACGACCTCATGTTGGGTGAGATGGCCCTCCACAAGGCCCAGGGTTAATCTGGGCCCGCTTCATCATCTAAATAGTAATGGCAAGGATTACTATATGCACAAACCCCATGCGGCTAATGAGTCAGGTGGTGCTGAAATGAAAGTACGGCGATTAATATTTCATGGCAAGTCATCGCTGTGGTAGTATTGATCGGATTACAGCATCAAGAATTAGGAGGAATATCGCGGGATTACCGGTAATTCAAAAACATAGGGCACACGGCCCCTCTGGAAAGAAGGTAGACTACCGTAAAAACTCGAAAAAGTCGGTATGCAAGTGCGAGGATTATCGCACTCGGATTGGCCAGCACAAATGAGCCCTGGCCTGCGATTGGCCACAATCCTTGCACCTGCATACCGACTTTTTCGAGTTTTTACGTGTACGGTAGTTCTTCTGTGCAATTGGACGCTCTATTTTGAACGGCCTTGTGGTTTCGGATCACCCCCGTGACCAACTACTGTTCCTCCACGTTACAAACTATCCATCTCGTCACCCCCGCCTATGTTGATAATCAGTCTGTCTGAAAAAAGCTCCTCTCACGAACCCCTACGCTCCCGACGGTCCGCGGACAGTGGAAAGAAAGAAAAGAGAGCTACCGTGCAATACAAGAACACACCACGGAACCCATTGTCTAAGTAGGTCTCAGATGTATACTTTAGTCGAGCACCTCATTCCAAATCTATTCTACTCGAGTAATAGAGCAAGAGTGTGATTTCCTAGGTCTAAGAGAGGGGTTAACTTGTTCGGGAAACTTTAAATTAGTCATTAACACACCAGCAAAATAACTGTAAACTAAAAAAAGACAAATAAACATCCAAGGGCAGGTCGCACAAACGACAATTCCCATGAGGCAAGGCGGAGGACTCCAGGAAATCGATGGGGTCTAACTATCGTACCCGATACATCGAGAATGTCGGGCCTCTAGGGCTGAACGATTCCATCACACCCATTCCAGGCAGCTTATACGAGCCGCATTCGGCCCGGCTTACCCCAACCACCAGGTTGACATCTCTCCACCATCACAGGAGCTTTGTTACTCGGGCGTTAATTAAAAACTCAAAATGCTAGTGACAACGGCAGCCCTTTGTCAACAATCGTCCCTACCACCAATCACCAAGTGAAAAGTAGTATGGCACAACTGAGTATAGAAAAAATGATAAGAAAGGTATCCATTCCGCGGGACAACCTCGGGGATAAGTATGCAGATAATTAGACTGTAGGAAAGAAGAAAAAATCCAGCGAGTGCGGCCCTAAATCTGTTGCGCTCTACTACCTTCGAATAGAAAAAGGAGAATTAAAAAAAGAAGAGCTATCGTTCGGTACTATACAAGGCTAAGAGACCCTCTACCCAAAAATAAATCAGGACTTAACCAAAACATCAATCCATTCTAAAATTGAGGGGAGAAGTGAGGCTGCCTAGGAGTGGGGGGAAGGTAAACTCGACTAAGACACCCTCTAACTTAATCCTTAAGGCGCCGGAGGAGAAAGAAACAAAGAAGGCTAGGAAACCAAATAAAAATCTAAAAGCACGCTTTAAAAGGTTCATTAATGTGATAATAGCTGTAAACAAGGGATGATTTCCATGACACAAGATGACAAACTCCAGGGAACCAGAAGGGGGCGCGGTTGCTGGGTGCTAGGAGAGTTTCGGGTCTGTAGCAGCTGTACGACTATATTGTGCCCGTTCTCGGCAGCGAGCGTGAGCGGTGTTTCGCCGAATCTACTTAAATAGTTAGGGTTGACATCTTTCCGGCCCAACAGTAGCTTCAATATTCTCACATGTCCATTGTTGGTCGTATATAGCAGCGGTGTTTCCCTCTTGCTGGACCTACTATTGGGGTTGATTGTTGAAAATCACCGGCGATCGCTCTGCACAAGGGAAATTTTCCTTTGTATCTTTTCCCATCCTGGTAGTCCGCTGTTTCTAGTTTCATTTGTCCGCCATTATCAATTAACAGGAGGAACGAACATATATGGATTCGCACACATGGCCGGAAACCATCGGAGGGTAAAACGAAGGATGGATCGGAATACGGAGGGGAGGGGAGTCTGGAACTCCTTTGTTGTGGGCCAATGTCCTGAAGGATTTCCGTGAGCGGAGAAGATTGGAAAAGCTCATTGAATTGCCTATATAAACCCTCTGTTCTGCCGTAGATAGAACAAGCAAGCAAGATACGGCTCCGGAAAATATGCAGCCGTTCCCTCCTTGACTTCACTTTATTCCCCTCTCTAACTTGTCTTGGACCCAGAGTCGGCACCTCATAGCATTGGAATATATCCCTCCAAATACCATATACACTACTCGCTCCGCCCTCCCCCATGGGGGTCTAATCCTCGCGGGACTGCCATATTGCGGATCCAGAAATAACCTGACCACCACTTCATACCCATTTCCAGCAGCCCATGAAAGCGCTGTTCGGCCAAATATCCGGTCCTTCTTATCACGTTGGATATTCACATTTCGCAAGAGCAATCTCACTACCTCCTCATGTCCATGCATCGCAGCCCATATGAGTGGCGTCATACCCGCTCCGTCTTTTTGGTTCACATCCCATCGGTTCATCTTTATCAAGACATCCGCAACTTCCGCGATGCCAAAGTACGAGACACAGTGCAGGGCAGAAAACGGCTCATCTCCGGGGTCAAGGTGAGAGGGTAACCCCCCATTTATTGACTCCCAGAGGGATTTAGCCGATATGTGACTATCGAACTGGTCAAGAAGCTGGAGTGCAAATGTTTTTGCGCGATCTGATAGTTCCATTCGCATGTGGGCTCCCCAATGTAATGAAGAATATTCAAGGAAGGGTGTGCGTCGTTGGTCAGGGGGTGGGCTAACCGAAAGATCCCTGATATGCTGGAAGTTGAGATACGTCAAACAGGTTTCGGCCATCGTCGCATGAGCTCGGTCAAAGAGGTCGGGATGTGTGCAAAGGTGCTCTTGGAGGGTAAAATGAATCAACCTAGCAGTCGAGCCACCCTTTCCCATAGTGACAAGTCCTTGGCAGCAGCTTAGTATGGTCGATATCGTAGGAATACCATCGCCATCAAGATCATTTGACCCTATCTGGATCGCGATAGCGTGACATAGTTCGTGCATCTGTAAAGGCCTCCTCGAATGGGATATCCACATGAGAACCGCCATCCCGAGTCTTGCTTTCTCCCCACCCTGAGCCTTTATCCTTCCCAGCGTTGCCCCATAGGCACCCCCCAAGTCTAAGCCATTCTTCATTTCTCTAAGCTTTTGCCTCCGTGAATATATGGTGGTCTCTTGTAGGATCGTCTCGATGCTTAAGAGGGCAAGCAGGAATCTAGATTTAGAATCGTTTAGCACATAGCATCTGGTATTTTTAGTAGTTTCTGTTCTTACTTACATTTTCGAAACTGTTTCGGGAACATCCTGAATTATTTCCTGCTCTAAACTGTCATCCATCGCGCCCGGAATCGTGTCCTCTTTCAGTTTCACTCGGAGGAATGTGATGATATCATTATTGGTGGGTTTTATGGATCTAGTCGCTGCTCTTCCCCCAAGATGATTTTCAGCCTCATCCAGGATATGTGGCCTCCCGGTCATAAATATCCGAGCGCCGGGGGACTTCTGAAGAATTTGATTGAGTAAATCGAGAAGCTTTATACGATGTGCTGACGGACACTCATCGAGGGCGTCAATGCATATAAATGTGGATCGTGAGGACGAGATATCGCTCAAGAACTCCACAATTTCTGAAAGCGCTAGCATCTGGCCACCAATGGCCTTCTGTCGGCCTCGGAACGCTTTAAGTATTCTTTTCGGAACTTCGCCGAGCCCACCAACAACTTGCTTCAGCACCGAACCCAAAATCACAGCTGGGGATTGCTCCTGAGCGGCGAAGTCGAAATAGAAGCATGCAACACCAGCGTTCCCTTCCACTGCCTGCTTGCATAACGTATCTATCACCAGCGAGCTAATATCACAGCTTATTAGCCATACCTCTCTCCCCGGGTATCTTCTCTCTTACCTAATAAAGGTTTTGCCAACTCCGGGACCTCCGTAGCAAAACAAGGCTGACCCAGCAGAATTACCTCCAATGATACCGGCAAACCAATTCCGATATTCCTCAGTCTGTATAAGCCATTCTCCAACCTCGTCGACCCTGTCGGTTTGAATATCGTGGTGCCGTCTTTGTGGTTCAAGAGGCGATAGCCAGGCCAATATCTCGGACTTCTCATCGGCTACCGTAACGTTATTTGATACATTGTTAATGGTATTGAAAGAGTTGGTGTTGTCGCTGATGTGATGTCCAGACATCCTGGATTTTTCGATGCGGTGAAGATAGTAGAAAGTGGGCACTTGAGTAATTTTATACGGTAGAGTCGGTGGATGGAATTCTTGGGGGTGAAGAAAAGCGGGGGCGATCCAGCCTTTTACGCCGTTTTAGCGAGGGTCAGATCTAATCAATCTACCTGATATGGTGTGAGGCTGTATGTGCTAATTCTAAGCGGCTGATGGCCGAACGAGGCTATCAAAGTAATACCGGTTGCCATGCTGACCAAATCTTCCCCGTGACGACTCTAAAGATTTCGAGAAAATATCAAAAACACAAGTTCTCCCCAGAAGGAAGTCAGTCCTTCTTTGCAATGGCATTTATCTATTTCCAATAAAATTTCATGATCTTGCGCAACTACCCCACTTATACCTCCAGGCAACAAAATATGAATGTCTTCCACGTACCCACGACTGCGTCCACGCTGTTTATGCATGAGAGAAGAAATCACCAACAAGCTAATATATCCAGCTCCGTTCGCGTTAGAAAAAAAGAAAGAGTGTGGTGTGCAAAATTAACCAGTGGTCCCATTCCGCCATTCTGGCCTTGGTTTCAAAAAGCCTGGGTTAGTCTAGTGGAAACTATGGACCGCCAATGACGGGAGGTGCCCAGGCAACAGCCAGGTTAAATCTTGAAGCTGTCAATGCCAAATCCGCCAGATGTCCGGGTAAGTCGCCCCGTTATTCAAAATTTCAATTTAGACTGCATGACCTGCAAGAGCCCAGGTAGCCAGAAGACATTCCCCAAGGGCCCGTAGGCATTTGGGTACGAATCTTTTAGAATCTGAGGATAAAACAACGATCTGATAGTGATAGCTTTCGCTTAAGACAAATCGATCTCGCCGACCGATCAACAGCCACGATCCTCACATCCATTTTATCCCTACTCGATCCTACTTTGTGTCCCTTCGCACAATTCTTCTCATGCCCTTGTACATCTCTTGGCGGATTTATTATGGAAGTAATATTTTATGAACAACGGGTCTTGATTAATAAGAAGCTTCTTCAAAGCGAGGAAACCCGAGCGGGGGTGTGGAAATTTCAGCCTGCCGGTGACTCGGCTTGAGTTTTGTCAAGCAGTTTTCCAATACCGGCCTAGCCATTGCTGAACAATCCTCAACCAGTCGGGCAGACTGACCGCTAGGGATTGCTAAAACTAGGCCACCCTCTGCCCAAAAATAAGTCTCACTATATATACCGTAGGAACCAAATTTGGAACGACGCTCGGACGTCCAGAATTTCCGGCTTTGGATTAGGGGGGGGGGGCCACAGCGAGAAGGCTCTCCTTCAGCACTCACTTGAGACACAGACCTCACTAGGAGAGGTAACCTCAATGTGATAGCGAGGTTCTCAATTATTTCGGTTTTTGTGGTACTCTACTAGCGAGCTCGAACCTAAATCACTTGAATGGACCAGCAGATGGCTGAGATGAGGCAGCAGGGACAGAGGTCTTAACTTGTGAAAGATATTTCTAGCTTAACCCCAGCGACGCCAGGTAAAAAACCCGAAGCTAGAAGCAAATGAACATCAGACTCGGAGGGTGAGTGACCCGGTAAAATATTTATGTTCAACTGACATTGCAGGTGCAAACAAACAATTATTTATGTGAGACAGCATCACAGACTCCAACTTGAGGGGAGAAAATTATCGGATGTCACGGAGATAGGGTCCCACTTACAGTTCCACGACTGTTGCTCACATTTTGAAAGGTCTATGGGAGCAGCATTGCATCATACTTGGGTTCTAAGGTGGTGGGGTTGAGATCTGTCTATCACAACAGCCGATACTCAAATTCCCCTCAACCGCTCCTGACAGCTAGCGAGGGCAGTATTTGGTTGTAAGAAAATTCTCCATCTTGTGATATCTGAGTGTCGAACACCCAGCTGTAGCTGGTGAGCCGAGGCCCTTCAGTGCCTTTTATGAGCCTTGACAGGGGAATGCGTGGCTTAAAGGTGGAATAGGATGAAAACACAGCAACACAGAAAATGCCCCCATGAAGTGGGATTTCTTTTGCAAGTTAAATGCCCCCCTCCACAGAGTCTCCAGTCTATTGATACCTACGTCTCGGATGGTTGTAATTCTCAAATATAGGCTATGATCGGTAGAGTGTGTATTGGTCCTTATTCTTTCGACATCGCCAGCGGTGTCCTATATATACAAAGCTGACCGCACAGAAAAACATTCCTTCAACTTCGTCCAAGTTCTCCACACTCATTCGATCACCGTCTCCTTCCTTTCACATAATACCCTCAAACTTCCTCCAAAACAAGACATCCCTTAGTCCCTTACCTCTGCCTCGTTTACATACAGAGTTCCTCCATTCCCAAACGTTCCTGCTACTTTTATTTGTTTCGCTAACCTTGTAGTGTGACACTCGTACGTTCCATCACTTCGTTCCAAACCTTTTAGTACCTCTAGCGCAAGTTCCTGCATCATCCTAAACATCTCCGCTGCACTTAACCGTTTACCCACACGTACTA
>Ga0307513_10005631_pt1 | contig 16514 bp, 11 predicted proteins | sample 15_EM_MG_FD_202174 | JGI IMG/M metagenome (GOLD analysis project Ga0307513, IMG submission 202174) | Populus trichocarpa ectomycorrhiza microbial communities from riparian zone in the Pacific Northwest, United States - 15_EM | ecosystem: Host-associated > Plants > Roots > Unclassified | place... | reverse complement strand
TTACGAGTCCTATTTATAGGACTCGTTCTATTATTGATCTGGAGCGGTCAAAAAATTGAACAGGTGTAACGCTCAACGAGCCGGCAAACGCCGCATTTTATTTTTAGATATCCGTCCCCTTCGGTAAGTCAACATCAACTGTCTCCCAGTTGTGTTGCTCGTTCACACTGTATCCTCATTCCCCCCTTGCTCTTTCTTGTCACGCCGCAGTCCATAAACTTTGAGTGTTGGTAAGTTCTTTCACTGCTGTCCCCCAATTTGCTAATTGATTTCGTTTTTCCCTGCCATCAGCTCCACAGCCTTCGTGATTCTGTATGCAGAACCTCAGTCCTGTCCACCGCTCTGCCGATGCAGGTGTTACGATTTTCTTGCGTCCTCGCTTCCCCGCCCTTTCTCCGCCCGCACCTATCCAGTTCGTTCCTAGGGTCCCAATGCTGCCACGGCGCTCATCACGGTCCCCCACCATTACACCCCTTCTCTCCTCACCGCATTTTGATCCACTCACTTGTCGTTCACCTGGCTAATGTTGGCCTGCATGCTACCTGTCACATCGCCCCTTGCGCCTTTCTCCCGCACGGTTTCCGCAACCCCAACCACCTATCCTTGCCAACAAAGCAAGCCTTCTGATGACTACATTTGACGATTGTCCAATGTTTATAACTTCCGCAGCACCTCTGGTTCCCGTCGTTGTATCGCATCCATTCCTTTTTGCCCATCGTCACCCCCCTCTGCTCTCCATTCCGAACGAGTGGCGGTTGGCAGGGCTGAGAAGGCAGGAAGGGCGGGCTGGTAAGGAGGATGGTTGCGGAGGTAAATGTTAGGAAGGTAGGCATGATTAGAGGCCGAGGAGACACGCCGGGTTAATGCCGTTGGCCAACGAATGGACAGCGGTCTCGACTACTAGTACTTCCAGTCGTCGCCGTCAGATGGACAACGGCATCACGTTTTGTAGATTGAACTACAGCGTGCTCGGAGTCTCAGATCAGTACATATAATGTGCATTGCAGTACGTTACGTACCCTATAATATATTTATCGCTATATTTAATACATGAATTTTCATAAGACTATTAAGACAACTAAACGTTAAATAATAAAGGGCCTAGAGGTGGAGAAAAAGAAAGCGGAAATGGACTCGTACACGCCATGCAACGCACTGGCCCACAAGCTAAGTTCATGAGGCCTTGTGATGTGTGATGTGAACGATCGGTCGAAATGATACAGTAATCGAAACTTGGAACAGTGTGAGAAGACAGTATGGAATGATGATCCGAACTTTACCGCGCCAGGCGGTGCTCGGGTTCAAGCATTCACATATTCACACTTAACGATGTCGAGGCTATGTGCAAGAACGCAATAGCTTATGCTTGGTCATTCATTCATGTTCGTATGCCCGTTCGTCTCTTTGTACCGCCTCTCGTTCATTTACCCACCTTGCCACTCCTTCGCGTTCGCACACACCATTTCATATTGCGGTACTTTCGCATTTACACAGCCATGTCCACCTGCCCTCCCAGTTGTAGTATACCTTTGCACACTCTTTATCCGCACCCGGGCCCTTTCGTACGCACCGGAATGCACGAACAAGTGAAATGAACCCTGGAGGCTCTTGCGTTAGGCAACCTCCTGCAGCCGCGAGTGCCAGCGAGGGAAGCCGTCATCAATCAGCGTCATGGCTGTTCCCGACACCCTTGACACCTGTGCTCGCTGTGCACGAGAACGAGCGTTGACTGAACTGGAGCTAATGATCTAGGACCGAGTTAATTTCCAGTCTTCCCCAACATGTGCGACTGGGAAGGTAAATCTTGAGGCGCCAATAGAATCTTTTCCAGCCCGTTCCTGCTGTGTGGCGCCGTTGGGCAAGGTGCTGGATATCCACTCTCGGAGTGCGATTTTGTTGACCAAAACACTTAAAATGTGAAAGCGGCAGGGATTCGATAATGTTTGAAAATGATTCTGAGGTAGGCCAAAGCGGCAGCTTGTCTCCTCACCCCCCTCGTCCTTCCTGATGGCCTCTCCCTCCTTTTTCGTCCATATGGGGTAAGTAATCGCAATTTACCTTTTCATCATCTAAATCTTTGCCAGTGCGTTGCAGGTTTCATTTAAGGAATACAAGGGCTCGATATATTGCATGTCATCCGGCCGTAGTACTAGCCACCGCTTTCCTGATAGTGTAAATCATTCAACATCAACCACATTTCAACATCGCCGTTCCTCACTGTTTCCCCCTCCCCAAACATTCAAACTGCCCCACTGTCCTATGGCTCAGTCGTCGTTGATCCTACTACCTCTTCCAGCGGCTGTCCTCGGCGAGTTTGAGAACTGCAAATGTATGCAACATGGCATCTTACCCAATGTTCTCGCGAGTGTCATTGGAATGTATGAAGCCATTGGCGTGGTTCTGGGTGACGTGGGCGAGGGTATCCGAGGTGACGTAAGTTTAATGTTCAACTCGCCACTATGAGCTAATCGTATCGCCCAAAGTTCGTCTTTCAGCCCAGCCCTTAAGCAGTGCCAAGAATGATGCGGACACGACTTGCAGAGTGTATGGTGCCCCAAAGTGCCAGCGATTGGTGTAGAGTATATGTGTGCATGAACAGGCGCTGGGAAATCCCGCGTTATTACTCCAAATTGTTCCTGTTATTTTCGAACGAGCTTAGGGTAAAATGCGCGCGGACACTGGTGGAGATCTGTGAGGATAAAGTGCAGCAGTGGAAGCAACAAACCCATTCCCTGGCTCGTCTCCCATCCCTCCCATATGTATTCGGGCCGCTCCAGACCATTACACGCAGTCAATCGTCTTGTTATGTGCTCTGAGGCAACGTTAGAGACGAGTGAAGGTATTCACAGTGTACGGCAAGGAAGTAAGACTGACCAGGTATTTTCCATGTCGCGTGGATTCACCAATCCATGCCTCTGCTCATCACATGATTTACATCCCATCCATATTAGTCTTCGGGCCGCTCGACATCGTCGACATAGATATCAAGGTTGATGTGACCTAGCACATTCTGCGCGAAGGCATTCGTTCAGGGAGGGCTTGAATAAGATAATTGAGCACTATCTGTTCGAGTTCATCGCCGTTCCATGTTGATTCGGTCATACCTCCCACCTAGGCTGTACAAATATCGAATTTTCCTTCAACACGACTAGCCAGCGCACATCGACGCCCAATGGCGCTCCTGGTCATTGCATTGAAGGGATGGTTCCACTCCTCATTAACAAATCTCTTCGCCTGGAGTAGGACGCCTCATCAGTGAGGTGATTGGGTACATTGGCGAGAGAAACACTCACCACATGAGTGCAATCCCTTACATTCTCGTCTTAGCGCAGCGTAGATTAGAATTCGGACTTTGAACCAGCGGAAAGCACGTGACAAACCACTCATTGTTGTCGACCCAAACAATGATGACAGTTCTTTTGTCCTTCTCTCCGTCGCGTCACGATTCGGGCGAGACGTGCCGTCGAGATTTCGGGTGCACCTATGCACCCTTCTCTTTGTTTTTCACCCACCCTCCACACCCTTTTCACCAGCGCGAATATTTAATCATTCGCTACTCCATGCTAAATGAATGCTATCTAGCTAATTGCCAATTACATCGCCATGTGCTTTCGTATTCTGACTTTTACAGGGTAAAGGAACTAAGTACTTTATTTAAGTAGTTACCGATGATTACTGCTGCATGGAGTGGTTCAACCCTCCCACCCATCGCAGCGTTTGTTCGGACACCCTGGATTAGGTCAGGATCCGAGAGCATGTGTCGGGAAAGTGCTTCGCACTTTCGCCCACATCGCTCCTCTCTGCTATGCTTCATATCTTGATAAATCCCTTCTGAGGATTTAGCTTCTATTTAACGCGAAAGCTGTGAGCGCCGTCAAAGTGGTGATTATACGCCGTCTAAGTGCTTTCGCTGTCGCTGACCCTTCCCCCCGGGTGTTCCTCTCAATTTGGAGTTCCCAATACTGTCAACACGACCGTCAACATCGCCATTTTCAAGCTACTAGGCGCCCGAGGATCGCAGCTCACGTCGTCAATCCAGACACAGCTGGGGAGAGAAGCTACGGGGTGATGGGGTCGCCGGTAAGTCCCAATTTCTGTCCAAATTCTCTTCCGCGTAGACACTCATACTGGGGTAGACACATCTTCGCTTTTGGAAGTGTGAAGAGTGAATACAGCGACATCCGCTTCTCCTGAACCATCCCGAAGCACATCCTCTGAGCTTTTATCGCAGCGATTCCTCAGGGAGAAGACTTGGTACGGCGGTCGAAAGTCACAGTGGACCTTGCCGTCATCAACGAAGGTAAGGTACGTTTTAAAAATGCAGAGTTGATGGCCGCAAGTAAGCTATGAACCAGCTGCAAGAGATGTAGAGCAGTCGTCATCTGATCGTTGACCCATGACACGAGTAGAAAAGCCTGTTCCAAGACCTATCCTACCAATTGAACGAGACGCTTTGGCTGCTGGTTTGCGGAATCCGATGACAGGTCATTGCCCTTCACCAGTTACCTCGTAAGATCGAGGTAGTGGACTACTCGACGATGGGGGACAAGAGACAGGCGGGATGGGGGAAGACCGTGGCTAAGGTGGATTCAGTTTTAGCAAGGGAAAAAGCGGTCTTGATAGGTAGGCGATGACGATGGAGGTCGCTCGCATGAATGGATAGCTTTGTCATTGTGTAATGAAGTCATGACCGGGAAAGATTTTGGCAGAGGCTGTTACTCAAAGGTAATGAGAAACAGTAGAGTTAACGTGGGCACATCCCCCAAGATCCTGTTATAAAGGTGCGGAGAGCTGCGGAGAGCAGACATCGCAGCGCATCGGGAAAGAAGAAAGAAAAACTCTTCAATGTTCGTGGGAATTATAGCATCTCGTTACGTCACGTGATCTATACTCAACTCTGGGCATGTGGGTCCTACGTGTCTGTCTTCCGGCTGTTGCCTCTCACTGATAACTTTCCCTCGGCTCTGCTAACTTCTGAGCACCCTGCATTGTACTTCGTCGTTTTTGTAGGCTTTGCCATGATCTCTGTTGCTATTCCTTATATGCTTTCACGCTCTTGTTTTAGAACGTACACCATCATCTCTCTTCGCAACGTTGTCAGGCGCGGTCACTGGGATTGGGAGTTATGTACCGAAGACACCAGACTACCAAATATATCAACGAACTCGAACTATTGATTAAGCACATAGCTACCCGTCATACTTTCCTGCCTAGTTCATGCTTCGAAACTCCTACACACAGCCAGGTCATTGAACTGAAAACACCCGAATTCGGCCATATCTACGAATCTGAATATCGTAAAGAATATATGCAGTGAATGTCATTCCATTTTGGTTGAGCTGTGAGATGAGATGGGGTCAAATAAAGCGCTAAGGAAATGCATGCTGTGGTTCATGTGTCAATCTACAACAACCAATGATATCGAAAATAACAATGTGATGATCAAAGGTCAGCGATGCACGACAAACCGGGAATATAATACTTGTCACTAGACACGGCTGCAGAAGATGCTCTGCATCTTTGTAAGACGCGTTGTGCCTTTCCGAGGCTAGGTCCCCTATTTCCGAAGACGCGACATCCTTACGTCTTTGGAAAAACGCCAAAAGACGAACCGGACGGTTTCCTGATACGGCGAGGCGGACACTAAGCCAGTACTTATTTAGAAGGGTGTAAATTCATTGAATCGGCGGTGTGCAAAAGGGTCATGTCAAATACTTACTACGTACTACGTGGGCTAGAGATGGTACGCTGAACATTCGACATTAAATAAATATGGGTATCTTATATCCAGCCCAAGTTGGGACCAGATGCCTCAAAAACCTCAGATGCCGCGGTAAGTCGCCAATTGGGAATTGAGCCGTGCGGATTGACCAGATGTGAACTGGTTCTTGCAGCTATCTTCGCTGTAGTCCATGTAGTTATCTACCGGTGACGAAGATGCATGATCAGTTATAATTAAACTTGCGAAAAAATCTTGCGAGGGGTGACGTACGAATGGGATCCACGTCGCCCCCTCTGCATGTGTCCCGGCCAACAGGGCATCCAGAAGCCGAAGAGGCTTCTGGAGGGGTGTCGGAGACGAAGTCGCCGGATCCGGAGCAACCGCCTTCGAAGGTGTGGTAGAGCCCGACCCAGTGTCCTACTTCATGGGTTAGGACGCGCCCGAGGTTGTAAGAGGTAGCTGAGCCGCCTGGGAGGCTTGAATAGCGGATGACTGGATGTAAATGGGGTTAGTGTTAGTGGTGAAATGGAAGGGGGGACTTGCCGACGCCGTCGTCCTTTGGGGAGGTAGTGTATTCTGATGGGAAGGTGGAGAAGCCAAGGAGACCATTGGCGGTGGGTGATGTAAAACTGTTGCATTTATGTAGATTTGTAAATGATGAGAAAGATGAGCGAGTTGGGTTCATTTTTTTTTTACACACCCGACAGTGTATACGTTAAGTGTACCTTCGAAGCCTTGGCGAAGTGCATTCTTCATCGCCGTTTGCTGAGCGCTATCGGGTTCGGCGTTGTTGAACCAGTTGACGTTGGTGGTCCTGGTGGTGTTTTTCAAGACGAATGAGCGGCCGGTTGTTGCGTAGTCTTTGTTGAGAACGGCAATTTGTGCATCGATTTGAGAGTCCCTGCCGGATTGAAATTTAGTACTTAATGAATTGTCGAGCTCTTGGAACATACGGGATGTTTCCATCCGCGAGTGTCATTCCGGATCGGATAACGTGGAAGTAGACGTCGATTGGGGCTGCTTTTCCGTTTACTGCTGCTAGGGTGTTGACTTTGTTGGCAGAGAAGTGTGCCTCTGCGGCTTTGACTTGCTCTGGGGTAATGGTCGTTCCGCAATTTCTGGATTGGGGATGGGCGTCTGTGGCATACTGTCGGAGAGTTAATAATCAACGACTTACCTTCCTTGAAGGGTCGATCCGAGGATGGTGGATGTGATTGAGAGAAGAACGAAATATGTGTTGCGGAAATACATTTGAGGGGTATTCGTGAATGAGGTGCGAGGGTTAATTATTTTCCTTCTATGAAGAACACTTTATATACGACTCTTCACATAGAAACCGAATAGAATCAAAATATGTAAGCACTGATGAAAGAAAATTGTGGAGTGAGTGTTTCCATCTATCGCAAAGAATGAAGGTTCGAAAATCATTACGTGAAGATCAAACACAAGCGAAGTGCGAGCAATCGGAAATGCAATATCTACAGTGAATTTTAGAGTGTTGACGCATACACAACGCAACTGGCCGCTTTTCACAGAACTTGAGTGTAAGTGTAAGTACTTACTTGAAGTATCGGAAGCTCGTCCTCGCGCTAAGATGTGAGATATCTCAAATATTTGATATCAGAAGCGGTGGTGGTATCGAAGGCTCTGAGAGATTAGAAACAACATAATTTAAAAAATCATGATATCGCACCGTTGGCTTAGTTGCTTTCGACGGTAACTTCCTCTTGAAGAATCAATCGAACTGTACCAGCAGGGAACTCCGCTATATCCTTCTAGATCCGTTCGTACGAATAGTTGGTAGCTATCAGGATCCCTTTCTGCCTGGTACAATGTTCCCGTTGTCGTGGCGCAGTTCTACTATGGGTCTCGTATTGGATACCATGGATACCATCTTTCTCTAGAACAGCGTTTAGAGCCATTCGCCCTTGCGCTTCCCCTCGCCCTCTTCAGTGCGTGCTATAATCAGTGACTCAGATGGGTTTCGTAAAGTGAATTTTCACTACTACTAGAGTTTTTTTTTGAGACTTTCAGGTGCATACCGACTCATCCATGGCTCGATCACTGTTCATCCTCTGTTTAAATGTGTCAATATCAACGTACTATCAAGCCAATTGTGGAGGACAATCCCGAGGTGAGGAGCTGACGCTGATGTGAACGCCACGTCAGCACTGACGCCGTCCCGAGCCCGAGTATCATCTCCGACTATTGTCTCTCTCGCAAGGCTCGGCACCTCACATCCCACAGTGAGAATCGCCTTCAACGTATTCTACGCCATTCTAATTCTTCATAACTAGCCCTGATCATGATGGTCACTCGATGCGTCACCACTGGCCTCCCTGCTTCTTCAAATTCCCTTCGTGGACTGGAACCCAGATCGAGGGAAACCGGGTAGTACAGCTCATTTTTTTAGTGTATTGGTAGGCCACCCACGGCGTCACTGGGAGGATTCAGACTGCAGTCCACATTTGTTAACACTGAGTCCCTGGATCCGTACTCTCTCAAGTTCCCCACCGATCATGGAGGTTCGGAGAGCCAAGTACGAAGCGCGGAAATAAATGAGTCAGTCGTGTTGGTATTCACCACATGGCTTCCCTGTGCTGAAGGTTGGGGCTAAGCTGAGTAAATACATTGAACGTGCATGCATTCTCCTCCAAATTCTTTCTGACTCGTTCTCTGCAAATTAGAGGTCCCAATTTATGCCGATCTACCATGTAATTCAAGGTCCTACCAGAGGCGCACGCCACGTTTACTGCTTCATTTTCTCCCTAAACAATGGCGTTATCAGCGAGGGTAACCGTAGGAGACAACCTCGTGGCCGGATGACGTCGGTTAGACCTCAACGTCCTGCTGCGGTTTTGGGATGGACGATTCCTGATTCCTGAAGAGTCAACGTCACTATCGTGGAAACGAATCGTGTTCAGGTCCGTCAGTCCGTCCGACCAAACAGGACTGTCTTCTGCCTGGGCGCGAATATGAAGGAGCACGCGGCTTGTGAGCGTCGAATGCACCATTCGCTCGGTCCTAGGTTGCGTGAGTATCTATTTGAAGTTGTAAATGCACTGCTTACAGTGCCAAGAGCAGTTGGTAATCTTGCTGGTAGTCCGATATTACTACAATTAGAAACTACAGAAGAAGTCAAAGGGAGCTCCTAAACTCACCGGAAGGGATTTCACAACAATAACATTGATGCATGAGAGGACTTGCGAGCATCGTAAGTGATCAAATCTTTAATTCCGCACGGGACCTACCAAAGAGATATAGATAATAAATAACACCTATGGCTAAATTAAGCAGAGCTCTCATCGACAGATTAATCTGGCTGACCGTCGCGATACACCGCTTTCGTTAGGCAGATGTTGCCCCCATATCTGTCTAATATTGAGAATATGAAATGTGCTGAACCGGTCTTCAAAACCAAGATCGCTCACATGCTCGGATGGCGGATACCAACAGGAGCATCAACAATACTACCTTTTCAATTAGAGGAGGAAAAGTTAATAATGCATTTACACTTACGAGCGTCCCAGACAAGCAGTAGGACCCATTTAGAAAGAATATTTTGGTTCACGGACTTGACGAAACATCCCTTGAATCCTAGATATGGTGGAGCACCAACTACCATATATTAAATTATTCATCAAGAACGAGCATCCAATTTCCACTTACTTGTGATGGAGTTACCAAATCGGACAGTGATGATGAGAGCCGAACCCCAACAAACACTATAGAGGACTGGAAGTATAATGGACAAACGCTGGTTCCGATTCCACACGGCCCATGTCCGTAGCGTGAGGATCACTGGCAGACATCAACACTGATGTGGTGGGATTATTCTGAGGGGGGGTCAAAATGTCAGGCACATTGTTTGAATTTTGATAGATGCAAAATAGTGGTCAAAATATCATGTGAATTTCCTTATAAGGAAATTCACGTGACATTTTGATGACCTTTTTGCCTTGATCAAAATCTGACCCGTATTTTGACCCCCCCTGAGAATAGTCCCACCACAGCAGTGCAATCAGTATGACACTAAATAGGCAGTGTATGTTGAACGCGCTCTCAGATGAACCAAACCCGATGACCTTGAAGACTGAGCATAAAATGAGCTCCCTAACATTGCGCCATAGGGCTGCACACCCTGCCATTATGGTAGACGGCCATAAGTTCACGGCCCGTCTACCGTAACTTCCAGAGGCCTCATGGTATGGCACGGCTAGACTGCCGTATGAGCCGTAAGGTGATGCCAAGAGCCAACCGTCCATCATAAATTTATTCTGATGCCGGATTTGGGCTTCTCTGGAAAATTTAAGGCAGAAACACATTTCACCTTACGAAAAATCGCCTTATTTGACAAGCCGTAAGGCACGCGTAAGTTGTCGGCCGTAAAATTGATGCCAGGAAAGGCTTACGGTATGGCTACGGCACCCGTAATTTACGGCCGTATGCCGTAGGTTACGGTGACGGTGCACAGCCCTATTGCGCCAATATAGGTGGGTCAATGTTACAAACTTGCATCAGCGTAGAATACCCTCCGACACCCAGTCTCTCCTAAAGTTTCCCCCATTTGACCTAAAAAAAACATGAGCATAGAAAGATAGGGAACACATCGGACTGACAATAGAGAATCACCCAAATGGGATCAATAAGGGTCTGTTCGGCTGCCGTATGACCCAGGTTTTCGAAAAACCTGATTCCCTTATATAGTATCTCGCAGAATGTGTGATGAGTTGGTGACTTTTAGCCCCTGGCCACATGATTTTTGATGGGTTAGTAAGGCCAACCAGTTCACAAAATTTGAAGGGCCAATGCATTGAGTTCGGTAGGCGCAACGAATTTTATTCAGTAATAGAAACATTGTAAAATTGAGTAGGTAACTATCACAGCCTATACTTGGGTGCCGTCTGTGGGAGGGGAAAAGTGTTTGAACCGGGATCTTGTACTGGGCATTCCAGTGTGCGAGCGAGGAAAGGGGTGAACATACTACTACCTCATAAGTATGTGTGAGGGCTCATGATTTGGATCCTTCCTGCTCATTGACCACAGCCCCCCACTCAGCCCTCTTCCTTGTTTGTGGCAACCCGCCCTGCCTTGGTCATGTTGGTGCCAGGTGGTACTATGTCATTCATTGGTGGTCACGGTGTGGTGTGAGGTGGTGGGAATGAGAATTCGAGCTCAAGTCGGGAATGGCATCGCAGTCGGGGCCACACTCGCTTGGTGGTCACAGTTGAAGTGCAGAAGAGTATCTATAGCCCACGTCACGAACGTTGAACAATGAACATGAACTGATTAATCACGTGCGGTGGGTTGGCGCATCACAAATCATCACACATTCATCAATTCCGCAAGATACTATATAAGGGAATCAGGTTTTTCAAAAACCTGGGTCATACGGCAGCCGAACAGACCCTAAAGGTCAAGTAGCATTGAAAGAGATACAGCGCCTTCATGAAAGTCCACTTTGATTTCCACACGAGATCGACCTCCATTCCAAAGGTAATGATGTAGTCCCAAAGAAATATCATACACACTATGACTGTCCCAAGAGTCAAAACAGCTCAATGGCATCTCCGATAACAGAATTGACCTTCGAAATCCTGCCATTGGGGTGATCAGATCAGTGACATGCAACACTGGAAGAACCTGGAAAACACACTTGTCACCAGCCTCATCACAGACAACACGGGGATCAAAGAAGCCAATTGACATTCTCGTCTTAGCACAGCGTAGATTAGAATTCGGACTTTGAACAAGTGGAAAGCACGTGACAAACCGCCTACCATCATTGTTGACCCAAACAAAGATGACAGGTCCTTTCCTTCTCTCCATCACATCACGATTCAGGCGAGATGCACCATCGCTTTTTTGGGTGCATTTATGCACCCTTCTCTTCGTTCCCAGTCTGCTATCAACCTCTCGAAACCTCTTCGCACTGAAGATTGTCGTGTACTAACACCTCGACCCAAATTCATTATGGAGAACACGAAGGACACGGTTTTGAGCACCTTGGTAGCCGAATTGGTGCCTAGAACCATGGGGATCTACAGATGCATTACCAATTCCATTCTGAGTCTAACCTTGAGCTCTCTTTTGTTCAGTTTCTGTTGGTCCTGCCCACTACCTGCTACATGTTTCGCTCTGCGCCACATGTTTCACCCACTCCACTAGTGGATGCCTCATTGTGTGGCGGAATGACAGCTCATCGGGTGCACCATCGAGCCGTGCAAATGCTACATTATGCTATGTTCTTTACCCACTCTGCAGGTGGATGCCCCATGTTTTGGGATAGCAGCTCACAGGTGCAACTCCAGTACTCTCGAGTGGTGCAAAAGCTGGTGGATGCCTCGTTGTGTGGCGGGATGATGGCTCATCGGGGTGCACTGTCAAGCTGTGCAAATGCTACATGCACCATGCTACATTCTTTGCCATGCTATATTCTTTGCCATGCTATATTCCTTGCCCACTCTGCAGGTGGATGCCCCATATTTGGGATGGTGGCTTGCGGGTGCAACTCCAGTACTCCTGAGCCATGCAAATACAACACGCTTTACCCACTCCTGTTACCACCATTGCCGCCACCCTCTCCGCCAACGTAGAATTGTGAGTCTGACTCATAATTCAAGCCCTATGTCCCTGCACCATCAAAATAGGTACCCACAACTGAATTACAAGTCTAACTTGTAAATATGTTCACGCCTGCTTCATTGATTGGTTGGTGGGATGACGGCTTGGCAGGGTGCACTGTCAAGCTACGCAAATGCAACACACACCATGCGACATGCTTCGCCCCCACCTTTCAAGTGGATACACCATATTTTTGTAGGATGATGACTCACAAATGTACTGTTGACCTTTTCCATACACCTCATGCAACATGCTAAATACTATATGAGTCAATGCCCTGTCCCTTAGCTGAATGACAGCTTATGATATTTTCGGCATCATTGCCAACATTTTATGGCTTGCATTTTGTCCCTCTAAGCATAAATAGTACCCCTTGCTAATGCTGCTCGTTTATGGAGAAAAATCTGCATTGCTGCATCATATCCAGCTTCGACTGGCCCCAATATCTCCAGTAGGTTCCTATTTTATTTTTATAATTATTATCTTGTCAACTTAGACTCCTGCATCACTGTTCCATGAAGAAACAATAGCTAGAGTTTCAACTGCTCCCTTGGTATGTTAATCTCAACTCATTTAGTACCTCACCGATTCTTTTTAGGCCTGTCTCCTAATATGTGGGTATCCTCGCATGCTCCAATGCGTCGCCAGGCTTCTAATAGTTGGGTATCGCAGAGTTTGTTTGGACACCCTGGTTAGGTCAGGATCCGAGAGCATGTGTCGGGAAAGTGTCTTGCACTTTCGCCCACCACGCTCCTTTCTGCTACGCCTTGCTTCCTCATAAATCCTGCCCAGGATTTACCTTTCACTTAACACGGAAGCTGAGAGCATCATCAAAGTTGATTCCCTGGGCCCCGCCATGACAGTAATTTATGTTTGAACTTCAAAGTTCAAGACTCTTAGAGATGGTCAAATTAATATGAGCAGAGGAGATGGTATCAAACGAGGGGAATAGTCCAGATGATCAACAAGATGCTCGATGACAAGCTTATCAGAATGCACAACGGAAATGGACTAACCCACATCAAACCCATCAACAGTTTGTTATTGCACCCGCATAGTGTCATCTCGTTAGTCACTCAGGAGCCAGTGGTTATTTCGTAACATGCATATCTATCTCACTTCTCCAGCACTGGCAGAGACCAAAATACTTTTCTGTATCTCCGATCTCTTTACTGTTCTGGTTCAGTATTTGGTCCTCTGTCAGTGTCATGATACAATTCTAGATCATCACTCGTCCTTGATTTTTCTTATCCCAATTACACCTATCAATCTCAGGTTCTCGCTCAGAACTTCTGGTATGCTTATCAGTTAAGGGATAGCTCGGTATTTACATCCTACTTGAACCAACACCTGCATGCACAGTTGAACGCTACCTATATCTATGTCAGATACTGCATGTGGAAAGACGAATAGGGGGGTTCAGGTGGGGATGGGAGATGGTCAAAGTAAGTTAGTGAAGTCCTAGTGGACAGCAGCAGTGGGAAATTGCATACCTGGCCATTGTTGATACCTCCCTCCAGCAGTTGCAGGTCTCATACCCTAACGTTCATTAACAGTACAAAATAGGAACAACAACACAGCATTACTGGAGCTCGCATACATCCTGCGAGTCATGTTCGACCTCAGCATTGCATACAGATCAAGTAGAAGGACGAAGCAGCACAATTAATATATCAATGTGAGTCCAATAACGGCACTACACGCCAATATTGCCTACCTCTCCTGGAATATTCAACCCATCAGCGTTTTCCTATGGACCAACCATGGTAGATCCTGCTGCCTCTTCCAGTGAAATTCGGAATGTCAGGTTACGCGCAGCATCACATGGCATCTGACAGTTTCGCAGCCACTTGTCTCCATGAGGATGTTGTGAGTCATGACTCTGTTAATTCAGTAATGTTATAATATTGTCACATTGATGATCCTAAACCAAGAACGTTGGAGGGGGTCTGGGACCACCTCGAGCTGGGATCGGGTCTGGGGCGGGAATGTGACGGTCTGACGTGGTATGATGGTAAGAAATGTGTGACTACGACAGGCTACGCTACGATGATCGGGATCGGCCCGGCACAGCCACATCTGCCCCCCTCTAAAATGTGTTCACCCTTGAACACACAAAAAAAAGACTGTATGAAAAAAAAGACTATATGAAAAAGGACTGTATAAAAAGAAAATTAACCTGGAAGGAAAAAATAAGAAGAGAGAAATGGTGTCGAAAAGGTAAGGTATTAGGGAAATATCTGCTGAAATGTCCAAAGAGTGTGGGGTCAGAGTTAATGTCGGGAAATATGAGCGGCCTTTTGGGAGATGCGATGATGGGCATTGTTTCCAATGTCAAGTGTGGTTTTGGTGGGGAGGTTGTGATTCGGAGGGTGTTTACGATGTGGTTTTGTCCGAGAATCAGAAAATGGGCATTGACAAGGAGTAGGATAGGGTTGGGAAGACAGTGGTTTTTTTCGTGGAGGATGTCGGTGTTGGGTTGGTTGATTTTGTGTCCGGAAATGGGCAAAAGGTTTGGAAGCAGCAGTGACCAGGTATACACATTGTGGTGGGCGCGCTTTTCGAGGCAGTCGAGAGACAGTAGAGTCAGTGTGATGAGGAGGATTAGAAGAGCAATCAAATTGTGGAGGAAGAGCCATGGTGTCTAGGGAGAATAAAAGGGAGGATTTCTCCACAGCCATGAGATTTACCAAATCCATGAACTTGTGGTGAAAGTTGTATGCATTGTCCACGTCATCAAGCAGTAGGCCCAATCTGTTGTTCAGCTTGTCCTGTTCAAGAGGGTCCATGGAATCAAGTAGGGCAACACATTCTTTAACCTTCTGTTCTTGAGCACCAAAATCAGTGTTGGAAGCAGCATTCTGTTCTGCAACCAAAGCCTCCCACTCCTCATCTGAAAGCTCATCATTTGGGTCAGGGTCTACCCAGCCTGAGGGACAGATATTGTCAGTAACATTGTCGAGGCTAGGGCAGTGAGGAGGGTACTCAGCAGATTCATTGGGCTCGTCACACCACTCGTGTCCTTCACCATCTCGGTCTCTCTCAGCTGCATAGTCTCCCAATCCTTCGACGGGGTCCTGATACATAGGGTGCAGGTCCTCATAGCGGGGAAGGCTCAGAATCAGCACCTTGTGCATTGGCCAATTCTCGTCATCAACGGGCTCTAATCCAGTGTGGCAGTGCGGTGTGTCCTCGTAGTACTGGGGCTCGTTGTCAGTGGGTTCTAAGCAGTGTGGTGTAGTGTTTGAAAGTTAGGTTAGTTAACTACAAAATAACTGAGACCGGACTGAACCGTAACCGATCAAAACCGCAAGAATTACCTAACTGATCCTAACCATAACCACGGTCTGGTTAGCGGTTAGTTCCAAATTTAAAATATGACTAACCGACAAAGACCGGTCCTGACTGGTCCTAACTGATCTTTCAATACTAAATTTATATCAAATTATTCCCCTATCTACGAGCTTTTTAACGACTCTAAAAACATAATTTTTGGTACAGAATTAAAAGAGTCATAGCTAACTCAAAGACATGTGACTTATAATGACTCCAGTCACCTGTGTGACAATCCAGTTGGAAACTGCCACATCACCTCTTCTCACTCCCACCACCACTCTCAACCTCAAGTCCCCTCTGCCACGCTGTCATGCCCATGGCGAATACCCACTTCGGGTCAAGCCAGGCACGTTGACACCACCATCGCCACCTCTCTTTGCCCCTCCCCTCGTTGAGGGATGTGGGCATTCGCAGCCTCTGCCATGTCGTCTCTGTGGGCTATCAACAGCAGGCGTATCAACAGCAGGTGTATCAACGGCAGGTATATCAATGGCGGGCGTATCAATGGTGGGTGTATCAATGGTGGGTGTATCAACAGTGTGTGTATTGACGGTGGGCTATCGATGGCGGGTGTATCAACGGCAGGCTATTGACGGCGGGCATATCAATGGCGGGCTATCAATAGCAGGTGTATCTAGTGATGTGCAGGCTCAGGCTCGAAGCCCTAAGCCGGCCCAAGCCGGCCCTAGAAAGCCGAGCCAAGCCCACCTGTATATACCACTCTCATGTATCAATACTGGGATTATGCCCAAGTCACTTCATACATCCATATGGGCAAAACCCCACCAGCCAAAAAAAACCATATTGCCGTGTGTGCCGGGGCTCATTTGGA
>Ga0307513_10005630_pt1 | contig 16516 bp, 13 predicted proteins | sample 15_EM_MG_FD_202174 | JGI IMG/M metagenome (GOLD analysis project Ga0307513, IMG submission 202174) | Populus trichocarpa ectomycorrhiza microbial communities from riparian zone in the Pacific Northwest, United States - 15_EM | ecosystem: Host-associated > Plants > Roots > Unclassified | place... | reverse complement strand
GAGCGTGCTCGCGTCGAAGCTCTGGGAGTATCCGAGGGTCAAGGAGCTGAACGACCTGCGCAAACGAATGCGGGGGCGACAGGCTGTGCCGGGCGATGCCGCTATGTTCGACGTGCTCACCGAGCTCCGGCGCAAGCACTGGCTCGATCCTCGGCTCCCGCGCCTCATGATGACCGATGAGATTCGAGCGCTTCCTCGAGACCGTCGGTGATCTCGGAGTCAGATTGCGCGCGTTCTGAGGACCTGCGCGTTCACGACGAGCGACTGCCACCACGCTGCCTGAAGGTCCGATCCTTGGTGCGGTCTCACCCCTTGGACGATAGCGTCCAGGTAGCGGCTCATGAGCCGATCGAACGCGCGTTCACTGATGTAGATCGTGTCGATCCGCGGGTCATCGCGCACGGTGGCGGCCCTTCGCCTTCGCCCGGTCTTGACCGCGTGAATCGAGCCGCAGCGCGCCGGTCTGGGCGTCGACGCAGATCCAGCGCTCGACCCGCGGGTCGGGGTCCACGCACGCGCGCCACTCGCTGCCGTGGCGCTCCAGCTCGACGGTTGCGGGCGCGTGACACCGCCACAGGTCGAGGATCCGGGCACGGGCGTCGAGCTCGGTGAGCTTCTGTGGCCTGGCGTAGCTCGCGAGTCGCTCGAGGTACGCGACGAGATCGCTCGCGCCCGCCGCGCGCGCGGCGCCGGTGAGGGTCGTGAGCTCGTGGAGCCGGCTGCGCACCGCGTCCGGGCCTCGGGCGAGCGCCGCGTGGGCCTGATCGCGCAGGTGGTGCTGGACGATCGCGATCGCATAGTCGCGCTTGGGACAGCCCGCGCTCGCCTCGCCCAGCAACGCGGCGACGAGGTGATCCGCCATGAGGAACAGATCCTCGTCCTGTGACATCAAGATCCACGGCGTGATCCAGCACCACCGCGCGGCGATCGCATCGTCGATCTGCGCGCCCCACTCGACGTCCATCTCGTCGACGCCAAGCGCCGTCACCGCTGCCGCGAGCTGCCGTCGCAGCGCCGTTCGTGCGGCCTGGTTCGCAGGTGCCGCCAGCAACCGGTGCTCGAGCCGACCCTCGATCCACTCGCGCACGAGCCAGGCCCCGAGCTCCGACTTCGCCACATCGTCGAGCACCGCGATCTCCGACGCCCACTGCGCCGGCTCGCTCGAGAGCACGCCCAGGAGATCCACCGGCATAGCGTCCCACGAGTCGATCCGCGCCGGCACCCGATCTGCGTGCGCGGTTGGACAACCTCAGGCGTACGCCGCCGGCACGAGGGTGGTGTAGTCGTCGATGATCGTGTCGGCCGCGAGCGCGGCGCTGGCGGTGGTCGTGGTGAGCGCGACCACGGTCATGCCGGCGCGTCGCGCGGCCTCGATGCCGACCGGGCTGTCCTCGAACACCAGGCACGCCGGGGCCGGGACGCCGAGGCAGCGCGCAGCCTCGAGGTAGCCATCAGGCGCCGGCTTGCCGCGCGCCACCCGGTCGATGGTGATGAGGACCTGGGGCACCGGCAGGGCGGCGAGGCTGAGCCGGCGTCGCGCCAGCGCGTCGTCCGCGGAGGTCACGATGCCCCAGGGCACGGACAGCCTCGTGAGGAGCGCGCGCGCGCCGCCGACGGCGGTGACGGGCGAGCGCTCGGCAAGCTCGATGGCGCGGTGCCAGGCCAGCTCGGCATCGACGTCGTGGCCGCGCGCGAACCGCGCGATCGTGCTGCGCGAAGGGCGGCCGTGGGCGTACGCAAGGATGGGCGCCACGGGCTCGCGGATCCGGTCGGCCCAGCGCGTCCACGCCGCCGTGGTGGCGCGGGTGGAGTCGACCAGGGTGCCGTCCATGTCGAACAGGACGGCGCGGAACGTTCGTCCGAGGAGCTGCATGTCGTAGATCTACGATCGCCTCGACCCGACGGCCAATGCATTGATCAGCCGCCACTGATACCTTCAGGGTATGAGCATCGAGCTTCACGAGCTGCGCGCGTTCGCGGCGGTGGCGCGGGCGCTGAGCTATCGCGTCGCGGCCGGTGTGCTGCACATCTCGCAGCCCGCGCTGACGCGGAAGATCAAGGGACTCGAGGACAAGCTGGGCGGACCGTTGCTCGCGCGCGATCGACGCGGGGTCGCGCTGTTGCCCGCGGGACAGGCCCTGCTCGATGGCAGCTCGCGGATGTTCGTCGAGCTCGAGGCGCTCCTGCTCGACACCCAGCGGACGATCCGCGGCGAGGCGGGCACGCTGCGCATCGGCTTTGGCGCCGCCACGATCTCGCGCGTCCTGCACCGCGTGGTCGCGGCGTTCCGCAAGAAGCACCCGAAGGTCGAGCTCGTGCTCCGCGACATGTCGTCCACCGCCCAGCTCCAGGCGCTGCACGCAGAGGAGCTCGATCTCGGCTTCGTCCGGCTGCCCGTGCGCGAGCCGCGCATGCGCTCGATGCGGGTCACCTCGGACGGCGTCCTGCTCGTGGTCCCCAAGGTGCCCGAGTACGATCACATTCGCTCGCTGCGGGACGCGGCCGGCGCGCCGTTCATCCTGATCGCCGCCGACCAGTCACGATCGTTCCACGATCACAGCCAGGCCTTGTGCGCGGCCGCCGGGTTTCATCCGCGCGTCGTCCAGTACGCCCACGAGTTCTTCACGATGGTGAACCTCTCGGGCGTCGGCCTCGGAGTGTCGATGGTGGCGCGGTCCGCGCGGCTGGCGAGCCTCGCGAACGTGCGCTGGGTCGAGGTGGCGAATTCGGAGTGGCAGATCGGCCTGGCGTGGCGGCGCAACGAGCCGTCGCCGCTGGTCGCCAGCTTCGTCGACATCGTCCGCTCGGTGGTGCAAGGCCAGCTGCCGCGCTAGCGGGCGAGGGCCATCTCGCGGCGGATCAACCGAGCTTAGCGAGCGCCGCCGTCATCGCGGTGGCGCCGGCCGTCATCGCCGCGTCGATCGTCGCCGCCGCAGCGTCGGGCAGCACGTCGGTGCGCCAGACCACGCGCGCGCCGCCGGCATCATCGGCGAAGACCTCGACCGAGCCGTTGAAGTGCGTCGCCGCGCCGCCCTCCACGGTCCACGCGAGCCGGCGCGCCTCGTCGTCGACGCTGACGATCGGTTCCCGCGCGACCGCACCGTTCGCGAACGTCACGACGCGGACGACGGGCGTGCCGGGCTCGACGCGCGTGTCGACGACGAATCCAGGGACGAGGCGCGTGTGGAGCGCTCCGATATCGCGGACCGCAGACCAGACGGCGGCGGGGCTCGCGGAGCTCGTGATCTGCTTGGTGATGGTTGCCATGCCCGAAGGATCCGCCCAATCGCGCGGGTCGGCTTGGAGGATCTTGCGATCGTGCTGGCGTGAGCGCGCTCGTCACACCGATTCCGCGCCCGATCGCCGCCCCGAGGCGAGGAGGCTGGCGTCCCCCAAGCAGGCCGGCTCCGGCACGCTGGGCTCCTCGGTTCGGCGGCTCTATAACAAGCCGACGAGCAGCGCGCCGTACACGCGCAGCAGCACCGAGATGTCCTCGTCGGTGAAGACCAGCATCGTGCCGACGAAGTAGTCGCGGCCGAAGCGCACCTTGTCGAACTGCGTCGGCGCCGTGGACTTGTCCGGGAGCACCGCGAGGTAGCCCGGCTCGTTGAGCGCGTCGTCGATGCCCGCCAGCACGTAGACCGAGCGGAACACCGCGAGCGCGCCGGCGATCTTGATGCGCGGCGTCCGCGCGAACCCGCCGTAGATGTCCGCCGACAGCTTGAGCCGGCCGTGCAGCATCAGCGCGTCGGCGCCGGCGCCGAACGTCGAGTCCTTGAGGCCGCCGCGCACGGCGAACATGCCGAACTGCTTGCCGAACTGCGCGGTGAACCGCAGGCGATCGTGGATCTCCTGGCGCCGAGTAAAATCGGCGTTGCCGACGATGTCCGACAGCTCGTCGTTGGGCACGCCGCCGAGCGGGCCGCGCTCGAACTCGACCAGGTAGAACTTGTCCCGGCGCGCGCGGATCTCGGCGGTGGCGTAGAACCGCACGGCGCGCGAGAACACGTTGAACTCGACGCGCATGCCGAGCCACGACTTGAAGCGGTTGAGCCCGGCGGCGGCTTCGCGGCCGCTGCTCGCGACGTCGTCGAGCGTCTCGCCGAGCTGCGGATCATTGACCAGCCTGCCGAGCGTGCCCTTCCAGTCGTTGCCCGAGCCCTCGTTGATCGCCGTCATGATCTCGGTGGCCTGCGCGATCTGCGGATCGATGCGGTCGAGGCCCTCGCGGGTATCGCGCAGCGCGGTGACCAGGCCGCTCCGAGCGTCGCGCAGCTTGCCGCGCGCCTGGACCACGGCGCGGTCGATGCGCTCGAGCAGCGAGCGGACCTCGGGCTCCGCGCGATCGAGCCGGGCGGCGCCGGCCGTGGTGGCCTCGTCGATCTTGATCATCGCGCGGTCGGCCGACTCCATCGGGCCCTCGACGTGGCCCTCGCTCAGCCAGTCCGATGCGTCATCGAGCCGGTTGTCGACCGGGCCGCTCACCCACTTGCGGCTGCTGATCACCGCGTCGTGCACGAGCTCGAGCACGTTGTCGATGCGCGGCAGCGCGTCGGCCATGCCGCGCAGGATCGCGTCGGTCGAGCCGCCCTCGACGACGTGGATGATCGGCTCGCCGGACTTGAGGCGGCGCGCCGGGCCGGCGCCCTCGTCGCCGCCGGCCGGGATGATCTCGACGTAGCTATCGCCGAACAGCGAGTCGGCGCGCCGGGTCGCGAACGAGTCGGCCGGCAGGTCGAGGCCGTCCTGCAGCCGCATGTCGATCCGCGCGAGCTGGCCGTCGACCGTCATCTTCTCGATCACGCCGACCCGCACGCCGGCGATCACGACCGGCGAGCCGTGCGCCAGCCGCGAGCCGTCGCGGAACTTGGCGTAGGTCCGGAAGGTGCCGTCGACCTTGAGGGTCGGCATCTTGGAGCGCAGCAACAACGCCGCGCCGGCCACGATGATCAGGATCACCGCTCCGGCTGTCAGTCGCGACACCCAGCGCACGGCGGCACCTTAGCACCCCCGAGCACGCCCCGGGCACCGCCAGCGGACTACCGGTTGCAGTCGCCGGTCAGCGAGAACGCCGTGCCGTGGTCGATGACCTCGAAGTCGGTGACCTTCAGCGCGGAGAGGTCGTGGGGGCCGAGCAGGCCGGCCCACTTGGCGGTGGTGTGGCGGTCGCTCTGCGCGGTCAGCGCGATGTTGCCGCCGTCGGCGTGGTACATGCCGTACTTCTGCATCGCCCGCGCGACGACCTGGGCGCCGGCCGGCAGGCTCGAGATCGGATAGTTGGCGCGCAGCCGGAAGTGGACGCCGTACGACGGCGCGTTGCTGCCGCCGGTCGTGTTGGTGGCGTGGGTCGCCGGGCGCACGAAGCCGCGCTTGACGCGGTTGTTGGGCAGGATGAAGCGGATCGCATGGTCGATGTGGCCGGCCTTGACCTCGTCGGCGGTGAACAGCAGCGGCGCGATCGGGAAGCCGGCGGCGTCGGCGCTGGTGCACTGGTTGCCGCGCAGCGCGCTGGTGTACGTGTGCTGCGCGTCCCACACCGCGAGGCAGCCGCCCTGGAACGTCGACGTGATATTGGCGCGCCACATCTCGTAGAGCTTCTTCGTGCTGGTGTCGAACACCAGCAAGTGGCAATCGCCGTCGCCGGTACACGCGTAGCCAGTCTCGCCTTCGACATTGCCGCCGGCCGGCACGGGCACCGTGCTGACATCGCAGTCGGGCGAGTAGAACTCGTCGGTCTGCGTGAACGCGCGCTTCGGGGTCGTCGAGGTCGCCGTCAGCACGTCGAGCGTGAAGTCGATCTGCATCACGTTGCTGTTGCCCCAGCCGCCGGCGGCCGACAGCGCGGCAATGATCGACGCAGAGTTGGCGGCCTTGGCGGTCGCGCTGACGTCGGTGTTGAAGAACATCGGCGTCGTGAAGTACGGGCCGACGCCCGGGACCACCGCGGGTGGGGTCGGTGAGGTCGGCGGCGTCGTCACCGCGGCGTCGGTCATGGACGCGCCGGCGTCGACCGCGACGTTGCCGCCATCATCGTCGCCGCCGCCCTGGGGATCCTCCTGCGGATCGGCCATCGGATCCGACTCGTCGCCCGGAGCGGTGACACCGCACGCGGTGGCAGTCAGAATCGCGCCGATCATGATCGTGGTTCGCATGCAGGCCAAGCTAGACCGCGTGGCACTGGCGCACCATCGGGCGGATTCGCACCGGGGCGTTTTTGTCTATGCCTGAGCTATCCTCGCATGAAGATCTGGCTATCTCTGCCGGCGAAGATAGTAATGAACGCCACGCTGAGGGTGGGATAGGCGAATCGCCAGTGCGTTCCCGCCGGGAGCGCCGACCTTGGCCGAGAACCGCCGCTGATTATCGACGGGGATCGCGATCGCCTCGACCGCCGCGGACCAGCCCGGCAGCACCGCGCCGCGCACGTCGATGTCGCCCGACCAGGCCTGACCATTGCTGGGTGATTCGATATAGACCTGCGGTGCCGTCTGATCGAAGTCGATGGTCAGTGACGACACCTTGTCTTGCTTCGCGCCGTCGCGATCGACCCAGTAGCTATACGTGCCTTCGTGGAGCCGCGCGCCCGGCACGGTGATCGTCGCGGTCGATGACTCGAACGTCTGCTCCTTGCCACCCGACGCGAGGTGCAGCTTGTGGCTGGCGCCCGGGTTGCGGACGTGGACCGCGACGCTGGGGATCGCGCTCTGGTACGAGATCCGGTAGTTGCGCCCGTCGGCGTCGATGTCGTTGACGCCCTGGTTCTTGGGCAGCGGCCGGCGGCCATCGTCGCGCACCGCCGAGATCCGGCCCGAGGCGACCGCGCTGCCCTCGCTGCCGTTGCTGGTGCAGCGCAGGCGATACGACCAGCCGCCGCCCGGCACGAGCACGTTCGCGAAGTCCTTGCCGGCGCTGACCTTGGCGGTGCGGAACCGGCCGTCGCGATCGACCTCGATGATGCCGCCGTCGGGGCACTTGCCGTCGAACTGGAACTGCACCGCGGTCGGCGGCCTGGGATCGTGGATGGTCAGCGACTCGCCGGCCGCGACGCGGAAGTCGAAGTAACCGGGGATGGTCTCGATCACGCGGATCGCGCCGGCCCGGGTCAAGGTCGCGCTCTCACCGCGGCTCATGCCGAGCTCGGCGCCGGGCGCGCCGGTCAGCCGCGCGCCGCCGCGCAGCATCGTGATCTTGGTGTCGCGCACGCCGACGTCGAGCCGGGCCTCGGCAGCGCCGGTCGGCGTGCCGCTCAGCGCGACCGCCCCGCCGGGCAACGCGACGCGGGCCGCCGCGGTCGCGCCAGCGCGCGCGCCGCCGGTCTCGATCGAGAACGCCAGGTCGTCGCCGAGCTTGATCCGCGTGTTGCCGGCGAGCTCGAGCGTCGTGGTCGCGGCGACGACGCGCGCGGTGGTGTTGACCCCGATCCGGACCATGCTGCCCTTGGCGAGCGTGCCCGGGCCGGGCGGCAGCGCCTTCCACGCCGTCTCGCCGGGCGCGAGCACGTCGGCCTTCTTGCCGACCACGTCGATCGTCGCGTCGCTGGCGACCGGCGGCGCGGGCGCGTCGACCTCGGCCGCGTCGACCGGCACCGGCGCGTCGGGCACGCCTGCGTCGATCGGCGTGGCGCCGTCGCGCGCGACCTCGACCGGCTTGCCGAGCTCGAGGTCCACGGTCGTGCCGTTGGCGGCGACCTGGCCGTCGCCGAGGAGCAGCTCGACGCTCGATCGGCCGCCGCCGCGCGCGGTGATCCGCACGGTGCCGTTCTTGGCGAGCTTGACGTCGCCGACGTCGAGCTCGTAGCTTCCGGAGCCGGACAGATCGACCGCGCCGATCTCGACCAAGATCTTGGTCGCGCCCGGCTTGCCGCCGAACCGCAGCACGGTGCGGTGCTGCATCACGATGCGCGCCGCGCCGCCGCCGACATCGAGCGCGGCCGAGCCCTCGGCGGTCCGCGCGGCGTCGCCGATGAAGTACAGCGCGCCGACCTTCGCCGCCTGCCACGGATCGTTCGCCTGCTGGCGCTCGACCGGGCCCTCCGCCTTGGTCAGCTCGGCGATCGCGTCCGGCTTCTTGCCGCACGCGCAGACCATGACCACGAGCAAGCACGCGTAGCGCACGCTACTTGTGCATGTCGATGTTTTTGATCGCCACACCGTTCTGTTCGATATTGACGTCGAGCTGCTGCGGCGCGAGGCCCTTCGCGGTGACGGAGATCTTGTACTTGCCGGGCGGCAGATCGACGGTGAACTTGCCGTCCGGGCCGGCGGTCTGGGTGATCCCGCCGGGCTCGATCGAGACCTGCGCGCCCGCCACCGGGCGGCTGGTGCCGACATTGATGATCACGGCGCGCAGCTGACCGGGCGGCAGCAGCGGATCGAGCGCGATCCTGGGCACGCTGTTGAGCCCCTTGGTCAGGGTCAGGGTCGCGCTGCCCGGCTTCTTGTTCGCGACCTCGATCTCGATCTGCGCGGCGGTGTCGTCGAGCTCGGTCTTGCCGTCGACCGTCCTGCCGATCGGCAGTCGGGTGACGAGGAACGCGCCCTTGTCGTCGGTGATCGCGGTGGCGGTGTGGTTCTTGAGCTTGGCGGTGACCTTGGCGCCGACCACCGGCTTGCCGGCGTCGTCGACCACGGTGCCGCCGAGATCGGCGGTCTCGTCGACCACGACCGCGACCGGGCGCTCGTTGCGCACGATCGTGCTGGTCGAGGCGACGCGCCGTGGACCGCCGAACCGGGCCTGCAGGCCGATGCCGCCGGTGACGCTCGCCTCGAACGGCACGAGCACCAGCTCGGTCATCGCCGCGTCGCGGTACTCGACGTCGGGGACCTTGGCGACCTCGACGTAGCCGATCACCGAGAACGCGTCGTTGACCGCGACGCCGACCATGCCGCCGCCGCGCAGCACCGGGCTCGGCGCGTCGCTGCCGACGAACACGTCGGCCGAACCCTCGAGCCCGACGTAGGCGCGCGACCCGAGCGGGATGCGCAGCGCGGCGCCGAACAGCGCGGCGTTGAAGTCGGACACACCGAGCGAGACCTGATCCTCGATCGACAGCGTCTCGCGGTGATCGACCGAGTTGGCGCTGTTGTCGAGCCGGAACCCGGCGGCGAGCGACAGCGTGCCGAACCCGGCGTCGATCGAGGCCAGCGCCCGCGCGTCGACCGAGATCGCCGACGCGGCGATCGACGGCGCGTCCTTGCCGGGCACCCACAGGCCGACCTGGGCGCCGAGCGCGACCCGGCCCACCGGGCGCGCGTAGCGCAACATCAGGTGGGGATCGCCGACGAAGCCGTCGTCGGTCTTCTCGAAGCCCTTGTTGTTGTCGTAGCGGCCGTCGAGCGACAGCGCGATCACGAGCTCGGGGAGCGGCGCGTAGGCCAGCGCGATGTCGCCGCTCGCGCGGTTGAGCTTGTGCTCGCTCGACAGCAGGCCGGAGCGGTAGCCGTAGCCGCTGAGCAGCGCCAGCTCGAACGTGCCCCGCGCCAGGGTCTCGGCCGAGGCGACGTGCAGGCCGCCCGGGAGCGCGCCGTAGCCGATGCGCTGCGGCGGCAGCGCCGGCGTATCGTCGGTCGACGCGGCGAGCTCGCCGGCCGAGCTCTGAGCCAACACCTGCGTGGGCGTCGCGACGGTCGCGAGCCCGAGAGCCGCTGCTATTCCCCACCGGCGCATCGGCGAAACTCTACGCGGCTTCGCGTGCAGATTGCTACTGCGCGTACACATTCGCAGGCGACTGTACGATCACACCCGCTCACTGCTAGTAGCGCAGCCAGCGGACCAGCTCACCGAACCCAGGTCGCTTGCCGTACATCAGCACACCGACGCGATAGATCTTGGCCGCGGCGGCGACCATCACGAGCATCGAGAGCACCAGAATCCCCAGCGAGATCGCGACCTCGCCGAGCGATGCGGCACCCAGCACATACCGCATCGGCATCAGCATCGACGACCACATCGGGACCATCGTCATGATCGCCGCCGCCGCGCCTCGGGGGTCGCTGCTGATCATCGGCGCGCACACGATGCCGATCACCATGAGCATCGTCACCGGCATCTGGACCTGCTGGGTGTCCTGCTCGGACGAGACCATGGCGCCGACCGCGGCGTACAGCGCCGCGTAGAAGAAGAAGCCGAGCACGAAGTACACGACGACGAGCACGGCGGCGTCGAGCGAGATCGGCGGCAGCCCCGGGCCGCTCGACGTCACGCCGAACCAGCCGAGCAGCTGCTGGCGGTACGCCATCGTGACCACCGCCATGCCGAGCCACACGACGATCTGGATCAGGCCCGCGGTGCCGACGCCGAGGATCTTGCCGGCCATCAGCGAGCGCGGCTTGACCGTGGCGACCATGAGCTCCATCACGCGCGAGGTCTTCTCCTGCACCACGCTGCGCATCACGCCCACGCCGTACAGCGTGATCACCATGTAGAGGATGAACGCGAGGAAGTACGCGATCAGGAACGAGCCCATCGCCGACGCGCCCTGCGCCTTGCCGCTGGTCTGCTGCGACTCGAAGTTGGCGCGCTGGAGCACCGCGGCGAGCTTGTCGGGCGGCACGCCGATGCGCCGGCCGCGCTCGGTCTGGACGATGACGTCGACGACCTGGCGGATGATCAGGCCGACCGACTGGTTCGAGCCGTTGTCGCCGCGATAGACGATCTTGCCGCCGTCGAGCGCGTCGGCCGGGATCGTGATGAAGCCGTTGATCTGCTTGTCGCGGATGCGATCGAGCTCGGTCTGATCGGGCGTCTCGGGCGAGACGATCGTCGTGGACCAGCGCGCGACGCCGAGGCCGTCGGCCAGCGGCTTGCCGATCACGCCGGTCTTGTCGACGATCTCGACCTTGGCGCCCTCGGCGCTGCGCGCCGCGAGCAGCGCGGGGACGAGCACCATCGCGACCATGCCGATCGGGCCGAGCAGCGTGATGACCACGAACCACTTCGACTTCACGCGCTCGAGAAACTCCCGGCGGGCGATCACGAACATGTCGCGCAGGTCCCTCACGCGGCCTCCGGGCGGCGCTCGGCGACGGTGGCCGAGGCACCGACGCGATCGACGAAGATCTGGTGCAGGGTCGGCACCACGAGCTCGAAGCGCCGGATGCCGATCCGGGCGTTGACCAGCGCGGCGAGCAGCTGCTGGGAGGTCACGCCCGCCGCGAGCTTGACCTCGCAGTCGGCGACGTCCTCGACGCGCGACGCGCGCTGGTCGGCGATCAGCGCCGGGTCGGCGAGCAGCGCGTCGCCGGCGGCGCGCGCCTCGGCGTCGACGAAGCCGAGCGAGACGATGCCGTCGGCGGCCTCGCGGCGCTTGATGTCCTTGAGGTTGCCGTCGAGCAGCTTCTTGCCGCGCGCGATGATGCACACGCTGTCGACGACCTTCTCGGCCTGCTCCATCTGGTGGGTCGAGAACAGCACGGTGCGTCCGGCCGCGCGGATCTCGTCGACGACCTCGCGCAGGACCTCGGCGTTGATCGGGTCGAGCCCGCTCCACGGCTCGTCGAGGATCACCAGCGCGGGCTCGTGGATCAGCGCGGTCGCGAACTGGACCTTCTGCTGCATGCCCTTGGACAGATCCTGGACCTTGTTCTTGGCCCACTGGGCGAGGCCGAGCCGGTCGAGCCAGCGCGCCGCGCGGCGCCGGGCCTCGGCGCGGGCCAGGCCGCGCAGCTCGCCGATGAACTCGATCATCTCGCCGACCTTCATCTTGGGATACAGGCCGCGCTCCTCGGGCAGGTAGCCGATGTGCTGGGCCGCCTCGGGGCCGGGTCGCAGGTCGTCGAGCACGCGGATCTCGCCGCGGTCGGGCGCGAAGATGTCGTTGATCATGCGCAGCGTCGTCGACTTGCCGGCGCCGTTGGGCCCGAGGATGCCGTACACCACGCCGCGCGGCACCTCGAACGAGATGTCGTCGACCGCGAGGTGGTTGCCGAACGCCTTGACCAGGCCGCGGACCACGAGGGCGGGCTTCACGGCGCGTCCGATCGGGCCGCGCCGGCCTCGCCGAAGCCGATCACCGCGCGCTCGAGCACCGCCATCCGGATCGCGACGCCCCAGCTGACCTGCTGCAGGATCACGGCGCGCGGGCCATCCGCGACCTGCGCGGTGAGCTCGACGCCGCGGTTGATCGGGCCGGGGTGCATGACGATCGCGTCGGGCTTGGCGAAGCCGAGCGTGCGCTCGCTGAGCCCGAACGTGCGCGACAGCTCGCGCGTGTTGGGGAAGCGCGGGGCCTCGCCCTCGAACCGCTCGTGCTGGATCCGCAGCATCATCACGACGTCGACGCCGTCGAGCCCGTCCTCGAGCCGGGTCACGACGCGGACGCGCTCGCGGGTGACGTCGCCGCCGATCAGCTCGATGCCGCGCGGGATCAGCGTCAGCGGCGCGACCAGGCGGATGCGCGCGCCGAGCTTGGCGAGGCACAGGATGTTCGAGCGCGCGACCCGCGAGTGCGCGATGTCGCCGACGATCGCGATCTCCACGCCGTCGAGCGGGCTCGGGCCGGCCTTGCCCCCTTTCATGCGGCGGATCGTCGCGGCGTCGAGCAGCGCCTGCGTCGGGTGCTCGTGCTGACCGTCGCCGGCGTTGACCACCGCGCAGCTCACGTGATCCGCCAGCATCTGCGCCGCGCCGCCGAACGAGTGCCGCACGACGATGACGTCGGGGTACATCGCCATCAGGTTGTCGGCGGTGTCGAGCAGCGTCTCACCCTTGGAGATCGAGGCGCCCGAGCTGCTGATGTTGATCGCCTCGGCCGACAGCCGCTTGGCCGCGAGCTCGAACGACGTCCGCGTGCGCGTCGAGTTCTCGAAGAACAGGTTGATGACGGTGCGGCCGCGCAGCGAGGTCAGCTTCTTGATCGGCTCGCTCGCCAGCGAGAAGTAGCGGTCGCCGTGGTCGAGGATCCGCACGATCTCCGCCGCGTCCAGGTCGGCGATGCTGACGAGGTGGCGCGGCACGCTTCCTCATATAGCAGAACCTAAAGTGCTAAGGTCTCGCAGTGTTCGAAGATCGGGTGGATCGCATCGGCCAGGTGATCGGCCAGCGGTTTCGCATCGATGCCCGGCTCGGTCGCGGCGCGATGGCCGAGGTCTACCGTGCGACCGACCTGTCGTCGCAGGCGCCGGTCGCCCTCAAGATCTTGAAGCGCAGCCTGTCGGGCGACCCCGCGGTGCTCCAGCGCTTCACCCGCGAGGGCGAGGTCCAGGCCAAGCTGCGCCACCGCAACATCGCCGCGCTCTACACCACCGGCCTCACCGAGCACGACGAGCCCTACCTCGTCGTCGAGCTCCTGCTCGGCAAGACCCTGCGCGACGTCATCAAGGCCGACGTCCGGCTGGCGCCGCGCAAGGCCGCGAGCTACGCGTGGCAGACCCTGCAGGGCCTCGAGGCGATCCACGCCCACGGCGTCCTGCACCGCGATCTCAAGCCGGCCAACATCATGCTCGAGCCGTCGCCCGGACCGTACGAGCGCGTCGTGCTGATCGACTTCGGGTTCGCGACCCTCGAGGGCGCGCCCAAGCTGACCCAGCAGGGCACCGTCGTCGGCAGCCTGACGTACATCGCGCCCGAGCGCCTGCGCGGCGAGCTGCCGGACCAGCGCAGCGACCTCTACGCGATCGGCATCATCCTGTTCGAGATGGTGCGCGGCGTGCCGCCGTTCGCCGCGCGCAACGACATCGATCTCATCGAGCTGCAGCTCGACGCCGACCCGCCGCCGCTCGACGCCAGCGTGCCCGAGGCGCTGCGCGAGATCGTCCACACCGCGCTCGCCAAGCACCCCGACGATCGCTACCCCGACGCGCGCGCGATGGCCGCCGCGCTCGAGGACGCCGCCCCGTCGATCCCGTAGCCACTCGTTGCTAGTCGCAGGCGCCGGTCGCGCAGTCGCACGGCGCCGGCGCGTCGGCGGTGCGGCAGCCGTCGACGGCCTGCTGCTGCGGCGGCAACAGGAACGCCTCGACCATGCGCAGCGCCGCGGCCTTGCGGTTGATCCCCGAGTGCGTGCCGTTGTCGGTGTCGGGCGGCTCGTTGGTCTCGGGCGGCAGCGGCGTCGGGTGGTCGTCGAACACGACGATGCCATTGGCGCTCGCGCCCGGGCTGGGCGACAGGCCCCACGGTGACTTGACCGACGGGCCGAGCATCCCGATCCCCATCTCGCGCGCGACCAGCTCGGTCGTGATGTTCGAGACCAGGCAGTCGCCGATCGAGTACCACATGAGGATGTTCTTCACCGGATTGCCAAACAGCGGGTCCTTGATGACGTGCGCCGCGGTCGTGATCGGATCGTAGGGCTCGAACGCCATGCCGAACAACGCGACGTTGAGCGGATAGGCCTGCGGGTCGGGGTAGCTGCCCTGCGCGGCGGTCTTGAGCACGGCCCACGCCGCCGAGCGCTCGATCAGCAGCGACCACGCGCCGCCCGGCACCGCGAGCACGCCGCGCGTCAGGTTCGGATCATAGGCCATGATCACATTACCCATGATCCCGCCGAGCGAGCCGCCGACATAGAACGTATTGTCCGGATCGATCACCGGCACGCCGTCGTGCGCGAACTCGGGCGACGCCGCCATCGGGCCGCGCACGATCGACTCGAGCGCCATGAAGTCGACGACCGACTGGCCGAGCTTCTCGGTCACCGTGCCGCCCAGGTTGAGATCGACCACCGACTGGATCGCGGTGCCGAGCTGGCGATCGGTCAGGCCGATGAAGTCGCCCGCGAGGATGATCAGGCAGCGATCCTCGGCGAGGTGCTGCACGAAGCCGTCGTCGAGGTAGCCCGCCGACGACCCGAACAGGCCGTGGCCGAAGATGATCGTCGGGCGCGGCAGCGGCGCGGTCTCGACGCACCTGGGGATGATCGCGGCGAACCGAGCGCTGCGCAGGCCGTGCATCGCCGGCGCCCCGGCGGCGTCGCGCTGGATCACCGAGGGATCCGACTCGCCGGCGGTCAGGAAGTCGGGCGACGTGAACGTCCCGAGGTAGCGCTTGAAGCTCTGCTCGGTGTTGGGCTGCGCGGTCGCGGTGAACGTCAGGTTCGCGCCGCGCTCGCCGATCGCCGCCAGCGCCTGGCCGCGCATCGCCGTCAGGTCCGCGCGCAGCGCCTCGTCGGACGCGGTCACGAAGTCCCACGCGAGGACGAGCTCGGCCTTGTCGACCCCGGCGGCGGCCAGCCGCTCGAACATCGCGCCGGCGCGCGCCTGCATCGCCGCGAACCGCGGGTGATCGAACGCGGTGCCGTCGCGCAGCGCCGCGAAGCCCGGCGAGATCGGCAGCGCGCTGCCATCGGCGCTCTTGACCGTCTTGCGGATCGCGACCGCGTAGTGCGTGTGCTCGTGCAGCCGCATCAGCGGGCGGATCACCAGCGCGCGATCGGCGACCTGGCGCGGGTTCTGGTCGATCTCGGCGAAGAACGCCGCGCGCTCGCCGCGATCGAGATCGTAGAGGATGATCGGCGAGCCCGCCGCGAGCGAGTCGTCGGGCGTCTTGAACGACGGCAGGCCGTCGGGCGAGACCCCGGCGGGGAACATCGCGAGGATCGGCCCGGTGGGCGAAAAGCCGTCCCAGCGCGCGTTGAGCGGCGTCGGATCGATCGCGATCGAGCTGCGATTGACCGGCATGCCGCCGGGCGGCAGATCGAGCCGGTAGCCGCTCGGCGTCGACGGATCGCGCTTGGCGTAGGTCAGCGACGGCCACGGCAGCAGGCAGGCCTGGCCGCCGAGCGGGTTGCAGTCGTCGGGGATCGTCGCCGTGTCCGGTGGCGGCTCCCCGGGATCCGGCGCCAGCGCCAGGTTGTCGCCACACCCGACCGCGACGAGGACCACGACGGCGATTGTGCGATACGTCATACGCAGCGACGACGGTAGCCCGCCGCCGTCGCATCGTGGCCGAGAAAGCGGCCCGAACCTGGGCGATGGCGGTAAACATCGGGGTCCCGCGTGTACGTCGAGCTCCTCGATCGGCTGCTGTTCCGACGACCATTCGAGGGCCGTGGCGCGCGGCGCTACACGTTCGACGAGCGGCCGGCGTTCGGCGACCTCGACGATCGCTTGCTCGATCGACTGGCGCCGCGGCTCGCCGGCGGCCGCCGCCTGCTCGATCTCGGCTGCGGTCCCGCGACGTTCGCGCGCCGCGCCAGCGCGCGGTTCGCCGAGCTCACCGTGATCGCGATCGACCCGAGCCGCGCCTACGCCCGGCGCGGCGTGGTGCGCGCGGTCGGCGAGGCGCTGCCGATCGCGGATCGCTCGATCGACGTCGCGGTGTGCCTGTCGTCGATCCGCCACGTCCGCGATCGCGGCCAGACGCTGCGCGAGCTGCGCCGGGTGGTGCGCGGCCAGCTCGTCATCGTCGAGCTCGACCCCGCCGCCGATCGCGGCCGGATCGCGCGCCACGCCGATCACCTCGGCTCGGCGATCGTGCGCCGGCTGTTCGGCCCGCTCGTGCTCGGCACCGCCCCGCCCGTGGCCGCGATCGCCGCGCTTGCCCGCGCCGCCGGCTTCACCGTGCGCGACCTCCGCAGCGA
>Ga0307513_10005629_pt1 | contig 16517 bp, 19 predicted proteins | sample 15_EM_MG_FD_202174 | JGI IMG/M metagenome (GOLD analysis project Ga0307513, IMG submission 202174) | Populus trichocarpa ectomycorrhiza microbial communities from riparian zone in the Pacific Northwest, United States - 15_EM | ecosystem: Host-associated > Plants > Roots > Unclassified | place... | reverse complement strand
CTCGTCTCTCGTCTCTCGTCTCGTACGATCCCTTTACAAAATTTGCCTAAAATTCCTCGAAAAAGTGACCAGCGGCGGCGATGGCTCCTCGACGGGGTGCAAAATTGATGAGAGAGACGAGGACAAGCCTTGACGCGTGCATGGGGGGCGAGGGGCGGAGGGGCGAGGGGCACGATGCACGCTGAACTCGAGGCCTCTGTCGACCCTGATGCGTCCCCATTGATGCGTCGAGAATTCCCACCCTCGGCATGTCTCCGCCTATGCGCCTATGAGCCCATATGATCTACAATACGTCACCCAAATGCCTCCCACGCGACACACGCGACACACGCGACACACGCGACTCCAGTACGCAGAATAAAGCCTCCCATGCTACCGGCATATTGTTTTCAACTTGCAACTTACTCTTGCTTTCATCATTCCCACAGTCATTTGCCTCACCTTCCTTCCTCAGCCTTCCGGTGGAATACCCGCCCACTTTCGCTCACTCAATGCCCACTCAATGCCCACAAGCTTACCGGCAGGCGCAATTCAAATACTGCACCCTGGCCAATCAGCGATCAGGATTGCCCATCAGCAGGAACGAGGGTGCTGGCACGCGCCAACCAACCTAGTTCAGGCAATTCTAGTTCTCTACACGGCACTCTCAGAGCCAGAGCCACGAGCCTAGGCCATGGGAGATGACAGATCGAGCGGGGAACTGCGACTTGTCCATCTTGTCCATAGAGGGAGGTGTTGATTTAATGCCTCGACATTATTGTCAAGAGACATCCATGTCCCTGCCAACTAGCCACTTCGGACCCGCCCCCAAAATGTGGGAATACCATGACTATGTAGCCTTATCAACCACCGACAGGGGGGACGGAATGCAGACTGAAAGGTCTACGTAGGGCAGATGGCAAATACACTCCGTGCGGCCCTTTCGGTCGCGTGCAAATCGGCTGAAGGACTAATATTAGTGGGTACACCTCCAATGTCGACCCTCTTTTGGAATGAGGGCCACTTAGGGTGGTAGTCCACAACTCTATGCACCGCTTCCTGCTCCGAGCCAGGTGGGGCTACTCCACTTGTTCGAAAGGGAAACAGAGAGCCACGAGTTCCCAGACCTCTATCGTGTAAGCCTACCGAGTAATCACCTCTCCTAGTGTGTCCTCACCGCCTTGAAGCGATCTCGATCACAAAACTGGAAAACAGCTTTCCCATAGCACGGGGCAAGCCAATATCACGCAGCAATTAGACTCTGAGAAACAAATTCGAGTTATTCGGGGACAAGTTGGTGCAGGTTCAAGTAGCTTATAGCACCGCTGGGTGTTTACGCTTTGTGGACTCGGATCCACGACCACGAAAACAGATATTTCCGTTACATACCGACCGCTCTACTTGCGACATCGACATGCGCACGTGTGGCCTCAGCGTGTATAAACAGAACAACAACACCACCCAATAGGACGCATTGGGCGGTGTTCCCATGCACATATTATTCGCCTCATCGTTCGACTGGCCCAGTAGTCAACAATTTGCCTGGGCCATAGGCTATAGTTCACACTGCTTGCTCCCGAACTGGTACATCGCTTTGCTCGCAGACTGTCGTGGTCGGGGAGGTACCGATATCATTTGGCGAAAGGCACTCCGTACGATCCAACGCAAGTGATGATGTACACTAATAATTCCGGCACGTCGTTCAGTATATCATAAGCATTTTTTTGCACCCTGAACCTATGGCCTACCTCGAGAAAGACGAACCCGGACTCAATACTGTATCGTGGAACACAGAAGTGCTTGTATAGTAGTCCGCATGATGTGTTAAGATAAAAGCTTAAGAGCCGGTCGGCCGACCATTGCAAACTGTGAGGGTTGTGATCCGTTGCTCAACTTGATGTCTTATTGTTACGTCCAAATGCTGTCGAAACCCCTTTTGGATTGGAAGAGACCATAGTGCAGTAGACGAGTGTGTGATAAGAGTGGGTAGAGTTTAAGATCGGTTGTTTGTGCAGGAAGAGGAAGCGGTGGATTATACCCGAGCCCTTACACAAACTTACCCCGAGGGTGCCTTATCATCGTCCTCGAATCCTTGTCTTTTTGCTCGTAATAGGTGAAATGGGTATCGATTTCGGGTCCAGTAACGATAGCGTCTCCCGCTATTGTCGGGAGACACTTACCTGGCGGATGCTACGTACTCAGGTCGAGGCATAACCGTCCTCACCCAGTGCTCTGAACACTCCAATAGATGAGGAAGTACCAACGATCCGAAGAGTGCCTTCGGGAGACATGATTGGCTTCGTTTGAAGAACAACGGCACCTATCCTAGCGTTTTTGGAGAGAGAGGATGTCTCCGAGCCTTCCTTTCTCATTGGCCACTAGTTTGGCGGTTTCGCAAGATTTGTGCTGATTCTTAATTCAACCTCGGTACTGCTTCGATGGAACCGACGTCCCCACACCAAACCAAATAAACCAGACACAACATAAAGGTCAGATCGTCCCGTTGACAGGAGTTCTTACACTTGCTGCTGCGGTAGTTCAACTCCGCCCCAAGGATATCCGCCATTTTCCATTCACCCGGTTTTCACCATTTGCCCTCATCACGATCGCACACCCTCAACGACGTACCGTTATTCCGCGTTCAGTGACGCACATTAAGGTCCCTTACGTAGTCACTCGAATCGATCGTTTGCCAGGTCAGGATCTGACTGACACCGTGAACCGCTATCGCATCACGCTGGAAATCTTCGTGTGGGTGGGTGTGTGAATTGGCATTGGTGGTCCTCGACGTTTCAGAATTATTGAGCGGCGGTCCAACGCAAACGGGATCTGATAGGACCATATCCTTTGACGGAAAACCTGCCACAACACTTTCTATCAACCCTGCGCACTGCTGGCCGTTAACACCGGAGCTTCTTTCGGCTCCTCGATGACACGCAGACCGGCAGACAGCAGGAAGTCGGCTATCCCTCCTCATTCACCCCAAAATGGAATTTTGACCTTGTTAGAAAGCGTCGGACTGAATTGTCAGGCACCTTAGCCTTCCTTCATTGGGAACCCAGCGGACCACCAGTATGGCTGCCACATCCGGATTGAATACACTCACATCCTTTCACGGGAGATACCGCTCAAAGGACGCACGGAGTTTGTAGCGACCTTACGAGGTACTAAAGTCTGCTTGTAATGTCTCTTTGGTATTTCTAGAGTGGCACTCTCCAAAGAATCGTGCATCATCAAAGTACCCCACTCAAAATGGCGTTTCAGGGGTGTACCACAGGCAAATGGCATGATCAACCATGGTCACCACCGCGGCATAGACGACGCGCTTCCTCATGAGACAGCCTTCCAGTTGCTTCTGAAGGCCATCGATTCTCATGCGAGCCCTGTAGCGGGGCCGATTCCAGCCACAGTACTGTCACTCCAACCGCCACAAAGAACCATTATGCGCAGCCCTGCAGCCCTGGTCAACGCGAGATTCTTCGGTTTGTGTTTGCAGCTGTACAACGCCTGATTGCCCTGAGCAAGAACCATTCTATAGCCTTACCAAAGCAATCTCCTGACAAAGGCCACTGAACCGGGCCGGCACATTTCAAAGCACCCGGTCGCCCTCTAGATACCGAAATCTCTCCGAGCCATATTGGCTCCACGTGTCACGAAGCGGTTGTGAATTATGATCAATCTGGCCAAGTTCTTCGGTTGCACGTCCGATTCTCCGTTTCCATAATCAGTCAGAATTGCTAAATTGTGCACATGTATTTTATATATAAACCAGCGGCACGTAGCGGTTGAGAAGCCCTCTCCCGTGTCAATTAGACTTCAACACTAACATACGATGTTTACATCCCTCGGTGCCCTCCAACGTATTGAGATACTTTCATCTCTCTCTCCCAATCGAGGAGAACGTGCATGGATTCAGGATATCCTGGACGGCTGGGAAGACGAAAATGAGAATGGGTACCCTCGCTTGACCCCATTTCTGGGTCGCCCATCCACTCCTCCTACCCATGAAGGTCCCTTGTCCATGGGAGGTAAGTATTGTGGAAAATCACACATGAATTTCGCATGATTGACCAATCTCTACTCACTACCAGCCAAGGACAGGGATGAGGACAGGGACGGGGATGAGGATGAGGACCGAGACGGAGAGGAAGACGAAGAAGGAGTCGACAGCGAAGAGGAAGAGGAAGACGACAGCGGAGATGAAGAGGAAGACGACAGCGACGAGGTAGATGGAGACGGAGACGGAGACGGAGACGGAGACGGAGACGGAGACGGAGAGGAAGGGGAAGCCGACGATGGAGATGGAGACGACCACGACGAGGATGAAGACGAGGACGAGGACGAGGACGGGTGCCATGACGAGAGTGAGGGAAATTCACCCACTAATCAGTACTTTGTGAGCGCCTCTGTCTCTTCTAACCGCCCTGCTTCCTAAAGTCCTGCCCCATTATAGCCATCCGATCAACTTGGCGTCCAGAGCGATGGCAGCATTCAAGCTGTTGCATTGCAAATAGAGTCCTATGGTACAAATCATGGCCTAAAGAGGACACGAGACGCCTTGGAGGGTGACGAGGATGTGCAACCTGCACTCAAACGCCGCATCCTCAAGTGGCCACACATGAGTCATGGCCCAAGTCCTGCATCGGGTCCCCCTGCAGACACCTCCATCCCCCGTTTGTCTAGTGTAGGCAGCCCATATATCTCCGGCAGCGGAGAGTTTGTCAACCGAACCTCGGTACCCACCTCAGGAGAATGGTTCACTACACCAGAGAACGGCAGCGATGTTGGAGAGGATGGGAATCATCAACCTCGCACATCCCAATGGCCATTAAACAACATGTTACAACATCCACCGGCAAGTCGAGCCCCCCCTAACCCGCCATCACTCCCAAAACCGCGGCGGGGGATTGACCGTCACTCCTTCACCTTGACACCAATCCCTCAAGGTGATGGCCTGCGCGCACTAGCACCGTCAGAAGAACCAAGGTCCTTCAAGGACAAGGTCACCACAGCTGCGACAATCATCGGGCGTCCCTTCACAAAGGCCGAGATGAACTGGGTCATGGCCACCTTGTGGCCTGACACAGTTGATTACCTTGGGAAGGGACAAAAGAAAAATGGGCAGGCTGTACGATCGACAAATCTATAAGGATTATTAAACTAACAATCCACGCAGAACACAGTATCACAGTACACCAGCACGATGAAACGCGCTGGTGAGCTCGTGCTCTATCAGAGCGATTTTGTGACCGGGTGGTTCTGGTGGATGCCAAGTAAGACTGCTCCTGCTTTCGCTTCCTGCCTGACCGATATGCGAACCCAATCCAGATGCAATCCACAACTGCAATCCCTCTGATCTCTTCTACGAGGCTAGCCCCAAAAACACCCAGAACGAGTAGGGTGATAATCGAGAAGGGAGGTGGAGCGTACTCATCATCCGTGCCCCACATTCGGAAAATATAGATTGCGTGCCCATTCCATTGGTACTATATATATCAACACTCGTTATATCACTCTTCCCCCGATTAGCGTTTCCCGAAAGGAAAACAAAAGAAAAACAAAATGTTAGGGATTCTTTGTGAGGCGATCGGTTGGGCACGAATCGACGTGGAAGGATAAAATCCGCTGATGAACCACAGCCCAGTCTTCTCGTTACAAACAGTTGGACATACCAGATATAAGCAGCAACACGGACCTATTCTCAGACCGCATCGACCGCATCGGACTAGAGTAGACGTGCTAAGAGGGGAGAGACCTGACTCCACGCACAAGACGTGCCGGGTGTACATTCCTCCGTAGCCGGATACGAACGAGGGCCGAAGGTGTAGCCCTTTGGAAAGGGCGTCGAGGACCAGCCAGACGTCAAGGGGACGATGGACGAGGAGAGTTGCAGCTTGATTTTCATCACGTCCCGAAAACACCACGGCGGGGGCGGGGGCAAGTGGTTTCCGGGCCCGCGGGTTTGCTTGATTCCTGGCCCCGAAACTCCCGAAACTGGGAATCTGTAACGGCTATGTATCAGCTAAGCCAGGGCACGTGTAGGTACCAGGCTTGGATCGAAGTGAGGAACAAGATCGGCAGGGTTTGTACCACAGGCGATCCGGGGTTATATGTTACAGGGTATAGCTTACGCGTACGTACATACATACATACATACATACATCATACATGTCGTTTACAGTACAATCATGACGTAGGGAGGGGGCAGAAGGGGGAAGGGTACGGCAATCAAAGCGGAAAGAAACGGACATGTTTCAGAATCCGGCTCGGGGTGGGTAGAGAAGTAGCATGTAGTGTTATGTGGATTTGATCTCGCAGTGGAATTGAAGGTGACAGAGGGCGAAGAACGAGGCAGGGGAGACGATGCAGTCCTCAAAGCGGCTGCGACGTCCCTCGTGTCTGAGGATACTCAATCGTCTACCTAGATCGTCTGAAGGTCGCTTGGCTACCTAACCAAAGATAAAAATACGGCTGATGAGCCTCTGTGGTGCTCCACGAGGCGTAAACGAATCAACAAAGCGATCGACAGGGACACAGAGGCACTCAATGGTATATACATAGGTCATTGTAGCTACACCGTCAACTACGCAAGGCCGCGCGGCCAGTCCTCGTTCTTACTCCGCACCCGTCGAGATGGCAAGGCAGAAACCTCTCACCTGTCTGGAGGTGGAAAGGTTTTCCAGCTTCGGGAGGAACTAATCGATATGTGGGGACATTCTCAGTAGGTATCACTTTAGAGCCTCGTAGTTCCGTAGTACTTACTGCGTTGTGGCAGGATACTGTAAGGATTCGAGTGCTGCTTACGTCGCTCTCTTATGCAAGGGTTCGTGTCACTATATAAGGCTCCAGAGCGACTCTATTTGTATGGAAACATCTTAACCCTCGACCCAATCCATATTTGCACTACTTGTATCGTCGTCTCTTTCAATATATAAGGGATTCGAAGGACTTATACAACGAACTGAGATACAGAAGGGGGCTAAATACAAAGGTTTACAGATACAGAAGGGCCACCCCTGGTAACCAAACCTCTCTACCTGAGGATACAACTCAATGGTGTTATACATAGTGTGTGTGTATCAACTGGATGAGCCCTCGAGATCACGGTTCTTGAATGTGTCACGACATCGGCTCTGTCTTCTTCCCTAACAAACTACCAATTATCATGGTTATCCTGCGTCTGCAATCCTAGCTCCTCATTTTCTATAAACAACCTAAGCGTATCGTCCCGATTTAGGACCGGTTGGAGGGTAATTTCTGTACGTTGCCCAAAGTCAGTGGTATGGACCAAAATTGAAGAAGCGCCGCACGATCTAGGTGGAGGCTTAGAGTAATCGTCAGCCACCAAAATGCCACGCGGTATAGACGTCGCTCATAGGTTCTCTGTCTTGGGTCGTTGAGTCGCCATCTTTGGTCACTTTGAGGAGAATACTGGGAGGTCCAGCAGGAATGTGGAACGTGGGATCGGTACGAACATGCCCGGTGCGTGGACGGCCAAGACAGCTGCCATGTCGGACGCTTCAATATAATGAGCTGTCGAATCGTCTTTCGACGAGACGGAATCGTATAGGCCCGGCTGCGAGGACAATATCACTTCATTAGCTATAATTATGACGGCCTGGCCCGTACAACTTTTATGACCTTGCGTACCTTCGTCGCTGTCGTGACCTTGCCCTCGTTTCTGTTACCAGCACTGCCACAGCCTTACTGTCATGAATAACCTGGCGTGTTTATCATTGTTGTTATCATTTGTGGATTCCTCGTGCTGGTGGTGTACTGCAGAATAAACCCTAGGGCAAAGGACGTCACATTACTGTTCCTAGAGGCGGACGACTTTACCCAGGAGGAGGCTAGTCAGCTACTGTGTTGCAATGGTCGGAGCATACGACATTTGTGCGCTTGCATAACGCGGGGCATGGTCTATCGTTCCTGTAGTTTTCTTTTTCAATGCAAATGCATTGCCTGCAATAACAATATGCATTTGAGCAACAGTAATCCTATACATCTGACTAGGCATCTTTATACAACCAACATGCATGCACAGCAGCCCACCGCCTGAGACTGTTTACCACCATTCAGAAGGCACTTTGCGAGAGGTGAATCTGCCATTTCTTTGGAGGTAACCAAAGTTCTCGGATTAGCAGGGGTAACACGGGGTGAGGAGTGAGAAGACGAGTGGTAGGTTGAGGGAGGTCGGCAACGTTGGCGAAAGGCGTGGATTAGATCCGTAAAAGCTGACCACGACAGTCCTATCTCTCAGCGGGAACTTAATAGGTATTGAGTCGCGGCCGATTTCCTGGAACCGTTTGTCATCATCGGGGGCCCGAGTTTATGAGGAGTTTTCGCTTCTCTATTTGCGTCCCGAGGAACATCAGAAGGGCGATGGAAGAATTAATAAAGAGGTGAGCCGTTCTCTGGCTTGAGGTCGCCGCACAAACGCCATGCAGATCATTCGATAGAAAGTTTGACAGTTGATGGAAGGGGATGGGGACTCCCGTGCTACATTTGGATTGAAATCAGTCGTGGGTATATATGTGAACGTGTCATGATCTTGCTCGTCTCGAAACTGGAATGGTATCTAGGTTAACAGTTCCGTGCGGGGATATCATAAACTGTCTGGCTTAGCGTGTACATGGGCTCAAGAGTACACACATCGCAAATCACGAAATAAAGAAAAAGAGTGCTGATCCTGGGTACGTCAATGTTCGGAGAGTGGGGCCTGGTCCAGAGCCAAAGCGAATAAAATCCGCCGGTGAATAAGAAGTGTCCACATTGTCTGATCGCCTGCTTGCACGCTACGAGCCGGCTGCCGCCGTCGATCCGGGTGATGACGAGCGTCGCACGACTAACGGCACGTCTGCATACCCGAGCACAAGCTCTGGTAGTTCTACGTTGCCATTCTCGCTCTCGTCTCCGTCGAGGAGGTGGGAGTCGCCCTCCCTGGCTTTGCCCTTTGCACCGGTCATCGCGCTTCGGTGTGGGTGCGAGGACGAGAGCGCCTGTGGCCGGGTGTGATCAGGCATAGCGATCATTACTCCTAAGAGGAGGGGCACGTCCACTGCTTGCGGCTGCCCTGGGGTTGAGCGAGATTGTACAGAAGCAGGATGGAGAGCCGGTGGCGTCGGCGGTTGGCGTATTCCATCACTCGGTATAGGGAGTGATGTTATCGGACTATTAGCTGCGACCCTCGGTGGGTCGTCGTGGGAAGGCAGCCTGGGACGCGGTTGAGGAGCAAATGTGGAATTTGATCGGAGGTTGCGGAAGAAGAACAAGCGCGGACCACGTTGAAATGGGTGCTGGGCAGCCCATTCTTCAAGGGTTAGTGGGGTGGTGGGTTCGCTGTTGCTGGACGATTGAGGGACGGGTTGGAGGCTGAGAGGCTAGGTTCGCAGAGATCAGCAAAACGGTGAGAGCAAGGTTGGGAGTATGATGCACCTGTAGCTGGTCCCATTTGCCGATATTCGCACCCCGGTGGAACCTCACTTCGCTCATAATGGGTTTCTCGCCGACTTCGCGCCGACGCCTGGAACCGTCGTCGGGACTGAGGCCAGGGATGAAGACGCCTGCGGCAAGGGCTTCATCGATGCGCTGGCGGAGGAGAGCACGGGTACGGTAACCCTTGTAGGCGACGGCGACGGAGACGAGGAAGATAAGGATGAGGGTGGAAAGGAAACCATAAAGGTAGACGTTTGTGCCCATGAAGGTATCAAGAGTGTTGCTATTATTACTGTTACTGTTGTTATTGCCATTGCCATTGCCATTGCCATTGCCATTGCCGCCAGTTGGACCGCGTGGGCCAGCCGACGAGGTAGCGGTAGCGGTGGTCGACATGACGTAGGTCGCCTGGCTGCCTGGCTCGGACGACTCGTTCGTTAATTATTATTTATTTCGTTTCGTGCGTACGTGCCGTGGGCGAGCAAGCGACCGGTCGTAGCGATGTCCAGGCACTAATAAAGCAAACCAGCCAGGAGGTCTGCGGGGTTCCCGGTCACAACGCACCGCATTTCGCATTTCTTGACGTCCTATGCCACTCATCTTCGAGCGCTCCGTATTCTCGTATTAATTCTCGTATTCTCTGTCAGTACTTCCACTCCACCCTCGGCTTCCCCCGTCCTCTTGGTGGGAACAGAAGCAACGACTGGATGGGATGGTATCACAACTCATATCTCATGTATTATAATCCCTGGGAACATTCACATCCCCATCGGGAAGAACCATGCATTGGGCCCAACATTTGACGGCTCAGCCCATATAAAGCGCTGTAAATCCCTACCACTCAACCACTCAACCACTCAACCTCTATTTCCCCTGTACTCGTCCCTTCTCACGCGAAATGGAGCAGGGGCCAACGAAGCAATGTCCCCTCATGCTCTCCGTTCTTCGGAGAACATGGTGATGGAAGCAAGTAAGGTCTATTTCGTTCGCAAAGAGCCAAATGCCCGAAATGGGGAAGATCATCCATACCCCACCCTGAAATTGGGCTCGCCCACCCGCCCGGACCCGTCGCCCTTGTACATCCCTCAATAGCGGACGGAAGGCTACCCATCCGAGGCTTTAGCGGTGTCTAAATTTGGCTTGATCCTACTCGAGAGTAGCACCATTTTGGGTGGTTTGACTGAGCGTCGTGTCTTGCTTGGCGCAGTACTGCTTAGAGCAACAGGCCCTGGATGCACCGTGCATCGGCACGTTCAGGGCGCAGAACGTACGCCGGGTAACTCCGCTTCACGTAGTACTTAGATCTCCCGATCACACACCTCGCTCGTCCACGCTCTGACAACAGGGCGGTTTCCAGGGTACAGGGGATCGGGGACCATTAGTTCGCTCGTGTAGCTCCCTGACGGCGATTCCGGTGGCTGTCCTTCGCTGTACAATGCGGTTTCCTTGCACTGTGGTGCTTCGATATTTGGACTGTTGCAATGAGGATAGGATATTATTGATTTACGTCGCTCGGCTTCTCGATGTACTGATTGGGCTAATGGGTTGATCCACGCCCAACCTCTGTTCATAATTGAAAGTAGGCGCGGCCGGACTTGGTCCCTGATTTGGCTTGCGGTACCATACTCTATTGTATATATGCCACTGCCCTGTCTTCCTTCCACCCGTTGTGATATAAACACCTTGAGAGCCAGGAATAATATTATTTGCCGATAGCTGTCCAGAGTCTTTTCCACTTCGTAAAGGCCATCTGCCTGTTGACAAAGACCAAGGGCGTTCCTGTTTGGATCCTAAAATATGTTGACTGTCGTTTGTTGTGTACCGCGTCACCCCGTTTTAGTCTGTTTGGACATTGCCCATTCCCCTCACTTCTTTCTGCTGACCCCCATCCGATCCTAATACACAACCCCAGTCCTGTAGCATGTGAATTCTGTACATTACTAGTACTTATCTCGCGCGACCAGAGGTAGGAGATCCTCATGGACCTCCTCCTCTGATCGCGCACTACCCGTTTGAACAAAATAGGGAGCACAATGTTCCTTTCATGTGTCCTTGGAGTTTTGCGAGTGTCAAGCCTCTATTTCATTCTCGACAGAACGACATTCCACTTGATCTCCTCCACCATGGACTTTATTACATTACACTTACTTGAACGTCTTAAGGTGCCGATCACATAGTGATCGGCCAGAGATATTGTGTACAGGCCACCCCTCAGGGTGTTTGTCGCCGGGCGTGCGCACCAATGCCCTGGTTATCCGCATGTATCATAAGCCATTGCACAATCCCCGGCCATGTTGCGCTGTTCCGCATGAAAACAGCGTCTTTACCAGTAACACGGGACAACTTACAGCTCTCCATAGCTGTAGATGGGTCTTGAGTAACGCCATTGTTGTAACTGTGCACAACTCGCAACCTCTGCCTGAGCTCTAGTCTTGAGAGGAACGACAAGGACTAGACTGTCAATGACTCATTTCGGTTCGGGCACATCCGTAGCTTCGTGCATATATTCATGTAACATTCATTTTCTCGTTTTTCTTCGAGGGACGCGACATTTGCAGTCATGGGGCCACATTGAGAAGGTGATGACCGCTATCTACCTTCCTGTGGTATGTTTTGCGAAGCCGTACCCTGCAAACAAAGGGGAAATCCTTCAAACTCGGCCACTCCCGCCGCAAGCTTGATTATAACGTCTAGCTACCACTTTACCATCTTATTGAAATTGGGCAACTGTTCTGGTTTTTCTCAACTGCATCCTTTTGTGAAACCTCGTTTCCAGGTGACAACAGCCAGCGGAACTGCGGGTCGCCCGGACAGCCGTGGTCCAATCTCACTCTCAAGACGGTGTCTATCTGTGATACCAAGCTGGGTGATCTGCGATACCGGTCGAGGCTGGACGACGACACACCGCCATCAGCTTCGTTGTCCTGCAGCCTAGTCCTCTGGAATAACTCCTGTCACACAGCAGAGTACGCGTACATAACGCCTATTGACCTAGTTTTACCATTTAGGGAGTATCTGCATCCTGCTGCCGGTTATTGCCGCAAAAACTGATCTGGCGAACACTGTAAGAGAAGACTCCCATCACACGCAGCGCCGAGCCACGCGGTAGTTGTGGTTGAACAAACCCACGCACCGCCCGGCATCACTGATGCCGCTCGCGCCGGTTGATCAAGCACCAGCGCACTCCGACTCACCCTCACCCTCGAAAAATGTGAGTTAAATCCTGGGATGCAATGGAGTTTGTATAGGTGACAACATTGCTTAAGGTTCATGATACGAGGTCGTTGAGGAACGGCGAGGCGATCGCTTTGGTGAATTGACACCCACACAGCCGCGAGTCCGATGTGTTTGTTCCCAAGAAGTAGCGGAAAAGGTATAAGATCCATCGCGATCCACATGCAGTCAGCTCTCCCCCACCAGCAGAGGCTTTCTTTCCTTCCGCTCGGAGATTTTTCCCTCATTTCATTTCGCATTTTTCTCTTTTGCCCAGGCGGCCAACTAATTCGACTCTCCTCCTCCAAGCTGCCTACAAGACCCAACTCATTAACGTTCCTTCATGCTCTTCAATTTCGTAGCCATCGTCGCACTCGCGTCCTCGACCTACGCCATCAAAGCTCCGCGTGCATTCCCCAAATCGGCACTCGACAGCAGTTGGCGTCGTCAGGAGGACCCACAAAAGTCCCGGAGTATGTGGCCGTATGTGAAAGCGAGCAAGTACGCTGATCCAATTTATAGCCTTGGACCCAAAGGTTATCGCCAAGGGATTCGCCTCAGACGGGAACCCCAATGAGGGTCAAGCTCCTTCGCTGACCAGCGAGAACAACTTGTGTGTTTCGCGACCACTCGATCGTTCCAGTCTGATACATCTCGCCCTAGCATCAATTTCTGCTTAACCCAAAAAGGTGTACCGCTCACCGACGGAAAGCAGGTCATAGATGGATCCTGCAACCAGGTGCCAGTACGTACTTCCTTTGCTGATACTTAGCCATCCGAAAGCCGACTGCCTCGCAGATGGGTCGTATTGCTGCAAATGACAAAATGCCGCACTCCAAGTTTGGTGAGGTGGTTCATTTCCGAGGAGCAGAACGCATGCCGAATGATTACCTAGTCTTCCCTGCTAATTTGGACGACAGCCTGGTTGAGAACACTAAGTTCACTATCAAGATGAAGGTCGGTTATTTACATATAGTGTAGATTTGTTCACCGATGCCATAACTTGGCAGATCGAGAACCTCAAAACGGGTAACTTCGTCAACGCCCAAACGTGAGTTCAACGAACCGATGGACCATTCAACTCACCTGTCATTCTAGCAATTATTTCGCTGCTCCCCAATTCACTGACGACAATGGAATCATCGTCGGTCACTCGCACTTTACTGTTCAGGCACTGCCGAACGGCTTCCAACACGCCGAGCCACTGGACCCCACCGTCTTCGCCTTCTTCAAGGTATGTAGGCCACTTGCTCTTCATGTGTCATGACTCACTATTATGGCGTCCAGGGTGTCAACAACCCGGCGGATGGTCAAGGGGTCGTGAGTGTTGATGTCGCCTCCAATGATCGGAGCAAGCCAGATGGCCTCCCCGCTGGCCAGTACCGATTGTGCTCCATCAATTCTGCCGCTAACCATCAGGTCTGCGATCTTCACAAAAAGGTGGATTGTGACCAATTATTTACCATCTTCTTTAGCCCGTTTTGGTCGCCCGTGCTCAACGAGGCTGGAATGACGACTGTGTTTACTTTACCGTCAAGCCAGGAAACGGTGGAAATGGCGGGAACAACAATAACAATAACAACGGCAAGAACAACAACAACAACAACAACAACAATGGCGGCAACAACAACAACAACAACAAGGGTGCCGACAATAACAACAAGAATGGCGGCAATAACGGCAAGGACAACAACAACAACGTCGGCAACAACAACGGCGGCAACAACGGGAAGGACAACAACCAAAAGCAGGGTGCCGACAATATCAACAAGAACGGTGGAAATAATGGGAAGGACAACAATAAGAATAAGGGTGCCGACAATAGCAACAAGAACGGTGGCAACACCGACAATAAAAACAAGGGCGGCGACAACAACAAGAACGGTGGCACAAACAGCAAGAACAACAATAACGGGCAGACCCAGAAAGGCAATGGACAGAAGGGAAATGCCGAGAACCTCCAGAAGTTTAATGGCAAACTTGGCGCCGCTGCGTCGGCTGTGACAAAGGACGGTGACAAGTTCAGGGTAAACGACCAGACCTTCAATGACGTCCAAGGGGCCATCGAGGCGTCATGTAACGACCAACGGAATAAGTGCGCCGACGCCGCCAACCGTACCGGTGGAAAGGATGGTGTCAACATCCCGGCATGCGACGATCAAAGGGACAAGTGCATGGCAGGTAATACTCCACAAGGTGTACGTCACTTTGGTTTTTCCATCTGTCTAGGCCCTTTCAATCCGTGCAGTACTAAAATTCTGATCCTCTCTTCGCTAGCTCGGCAAAGAAAACCTCAACAAGTTCAAAGGTTTGGTAGGAGATTCCCAGCCTATCCGCATTGCCTCTACACAGAATGGTGGCTGCTTCACCGATGGGGCTTCTCTCCCCAACCTCAAATCCTGCGTACAGCGCGCTTGCGATGCCCAGAGAAACAGGTGTGCCGACAACCGCAACGACCGACGACAGGACATCAAGGTTTGCGATCAACAGCGCGATGTCTGCTTGAGGCAGTGAACCCCACTATGACGGTTTTTGGGTCTGCTTTGACTATTGGAGAGTCGAGTGTTTCTTGTTTTATTTCATATTTATCGCGTCTCTGGTATTAATGGGAAGAACTTCCTCTGTCTTGTCCACTCCATGTCTTTGTGTGCACCGATTCCATCAGTTCTCACGTCTTTTGATCAACGAGTCCGGGCCTGTTCGCAGGGCCGGCAGTTCAGAAGGTAGCCTCTAGCTGTAATTCGGCGATACATTCTACAGTGTATGAGCGTGATCTCAGAGGATGTGGTCGACGGTGCTCTCCTCCCGACGACGAAGCCCAGGAATCCTCCGCAACTACTGCTGGGAGGGAATAAACGGGCGCTCATATAGGCCTTTGAAGCCAAAAGGAGAATTTCTTCCAAGCTCGTGCTGTGGCGTGCACCGATGAGTCAAGGTGATGGTAGGAAATTTCATTTCCCACCGTATCAAATTCGCTGTGCGTGTAATTTTTCACCCGATTGATGGCGAGGCGCGGTGCAACTCGCCCACGTCCAATGTCACTTTACTGAGACGCATCAGATCCGACCGTGGCCATCAGCGCTTTGGGAAGTAACACCTCGCGGCTTCCGAACGCCAACAGAGCTTCTATCCCGGCTATCGTCCGGCAAAAGACATTGGCGAGGACCCGACGTCTTGTTCACAGCTCGATCGACTGCACTGCACTGAAGTTGAAAGATAAGGCACTGCACCTCACCACAGCCCTCGCTTACCATTGTCGGTATGCATGTTGTCCAACGTGATGTAGCTTTTTTGGCGATTTTCCACCGGAAAGCTTGACGGCACACAACATTTTAATTCGACAATGATATTTTCTGTTTTGCATGGCCATTCTCAAGTTGACGAGACCCTCGTCATATATGTTCCTGACGTTGCTGGGAGAACACCGTTTATTTGCACCACACCCACTAGGAGGAACAGGCAGTGCTCCTACCTATGTACTATCTTCATCCTCAACTTATCGGAGTTGATGATTCCTCCAACTACTGGTGTTAAGGTACATAAAATGACCGGACCAGGATTCGAACCCGGGACTCCCCAATCACTAGAAGGGTGCTTTACCACTTAGCTACCCAGTTGGTAAGTGGCGGTGGATTCACACTCCAACAACTGGCTGGGTAGTGTAGCGCGCACCCTTACTAGATTTAGGGAGTCCGTTCGAACCCCGGTCGGGCTTATCTTTTCTCTTCCTACAACAGTGTGATGAAACGATATGGATTCCGTGCGGATAGATTAACTCCATCTGAATGGCGATCGACTAGGGAAATTGCCTAGTACGTAGGTTATATCCTGTCATTCTCAAATATCTTCCGTTCACTGACCATTGCAGCCTTTCCTCTTTAAATTATTAG
>Ga0307513_10005628_pt1 | contig 16517 bp, 9 predicted proteins | sample 15_EM_MG_FD_202174 | JGI IMG/M metagenome (GOLD analysis project Ga0307513, IMG submission 202174) | Populus trichocarpa ectomycorrhiza microbial communities from riparian zone in the Pacific Northwest, United States - 15_EM | ecosystem: Host-associated > Plants > Roots > Unclassified | place... | reverse complement strand
ACTGCAGCACCAGTCTCAGCATCCCATGTTCGAATCGTCTTGTCTTCTGATCCAGAGATGATGTGTCGTCCATCAGGAGAGCAGGTGACAGAGTACACACGATTGGTGTGCCCCACTAGGGGGTTACCGAGCACAGCACCACTCTCGGCATCCCATATTCGAACTGTTTTGTCATCAGATCCAGAGGCGATATTGCGCCCATCAGGAGAGTAAGCAACAGACCGCACAGCACCAGTGTGGCCCTTTAAAGGCTTTCCAATTGCTGCACCAGTCTTAGCATCCCAGATCCGAATGGTGTAATCACCAGATCCAGAGATGATATGCCGCCCATTGGGAGAGTAAGCAACGGAGTGTACAAAGTCGGTGTGCCCCTCTAGAGGCTTTCCAATTGCAGCACCGGTCTCAGCATCCCATATTCGAATCGTCTTGTCTTGTGATCCAGAGATGATGTGCCGTCCATCAGGAGAGTAAGTGACAGACAGCACAAACTTGCTGTGCCCAACTAGGGGGTTACCGACTGCAGCACCAGTCTCGGCATCCCATATTCGAATGGTCTTATCATCAGCTCCGGAAATGATGTGCCGTCCATTAGGAGAGTAAGCCACAGTCCGCACAACCGTAGTGTGCCCCTCCACAGGATTGCCGGATGCAGCACCAGTTTTGGCATCCCAGCTTCTCATGACACCATCACTGGGTCCAGCGATGATGTGCCGGCCATCGGGAGAACAGGTGACGGAGTACACACCCCCGGCATCCACCTCTAGAGGTCTGCCAATTGCAGCACCAGTATTAGTGTCCCAGATTCGAATGGTCCCGTCATTGGCTCCAGAAATGATGTGCTGACCATCCGGAGAGTAAGAAACAGACCACACCTTATCAGTGTGCCCCTTTAGAGGGTTTCCAACTGCAGCACTAGCCTCGACATCCCATATTCGAATAGTGTTATCACCAGACCCGGAGACGATATGGCGCCCATCGGGTGAGTAAGCAACGGACAGCACAAAGGCGGTGTGCCCCTTTAGATGCCCGCCAACTGCAGCGCCAGTCTCAGCATCCCAGATCCGAATGGTCCCGTCACCAGATCCGGAGATGAAATGCTGCCCATTGGGAGAGTAAGCAATAGACTGTACATAGGCGGTGTGCCCCTCTAGAGGCGTAGTGATTATAGTACCAGTATCAGCATCCCATATTCGAATCGTCTTGTCTTCAGATCCGGAGATGATGTGCCGCCCATTGGGAGAGCAAGCAACAGTCCGCACCACCTCGGTGTGCCCTTCCAGAGGCTTGCCAACTGCGGCACCAGTCTCAGCATCCCATATTTGAATAGTTTTGTCATGGGATCCGGAGATGATGCGCCGCCCAGTGGGAGAGTAAGTAACTGACTCCACCCCTCCAGTATGCCCCACTAAAGTGGCAACTACGGCACCAGTCTCGGCATCCCAGATTCGAAGGGTCTTGTCATTTGATGCAGTGACAATATGGCACCCATCAGGGGAATACCTCACGCAGGTGACAGCGTCATTGTGCCCAATCCATTCAAATGGCGGCGCAGGCCACGATAACAATTTCCCTCTTTGCATTTTGATGTCCTTGGTAAACTTTGTGCTGAAGGTGGTTGATAAAGGCGATTGTAAGGGTAGGAAAGGTCGCGTTGATATATATGCGTGGGGAGCACTGATAGATACAGGAGTATGGAAAGTGATGATGAAGCGACAAATATCTTGAATTCTCTCAAGAACCGTCGAGCCGGCATCCTACCGCAAGTTAGAAATATGCAAACCAACAGCAAGCTGGAGCTACGCTTACCTTGGCCCACGATATCACTCGTCGAAGGCATGGTGCACCTGTAGGGACCCTCCCCAAGATGCTCAATACTTCAATCCAATATAACCCGTACAATCCTTCAAAGAATTCCTTCAATTTCTCCCACACACAAGGATCCCCGTTGTCGGGAGTGAAGCAGAGGTGGTTTGACCAATAGAGAGAGCTATATTGCAGAGGCTCCGAAATGCACTCTTTGATTCGGGATGGGAGATCTTTAATGTCTGCATTGGCGAGCCGGGAATCTGGAAACTTGCAGATATCGAAACGGAGTTGTTTCATCATCGTCTTGAGGCAAGCAACTCCCAGGTGTGGATTCGCGTCTTGAGGGTTAACTTGATACGCGCAGTGATCGCTGAAAAAGAAATCGGAAATTGACAAATGGCGGACACGAATCCCTCTATTGGCCCCTTCGTCTCGATATAGCAAAGAGCCGAGATCATTCACCCATTTTCGGACCAGATTGAGTTTCACTTCCGCCAGCTCTGCGATCGCCTCTTCACACAATGCGCGGTACGGAGCCGTAGTAAGAAGCACTCCAATCATCCGCTGAAACTCGGCATCTCCTGGCACCATTCGTGCTCCCAGGATACTGGAGTACAGTCCGTATAGAGGTTTCAAGCCAGTACCAGCTGAGTCTTGTAAGGCCGCCTCCAAAGACTCCTCGAGGTCTCTACACTCCCTGAGGGCGAGAACAAGAGTCTTGGTGAAGATGAAAAGGCCGTTCGCCCGAGAGATAACCCTGTCGAAGAGCGGTTCTTCTGGCCAAGGGGTGGGGAGAAACCATTTTTCGGCAATCAAATGGAACTGGCTTCGGGTGAAGGCCCGCAAATCAGCACTGGCTTCCTGGTCTTCAGCCAGATCATATGATGAATAGGACGAATGGGCGAGGGAAGATTGGATGTCGACTTCAGGTCTACTGGTGATGATAATTTTGAGCCAAGGAGCATGTGCGGCCGCGTCGGTCAGAACCTTTAGGAGGATCGGACGAGTTTGGTCATCACCACATTCGTCGAGTGCGTCGATGACAAAGACGAGTGAACGTTTTGGGTGGCGAGGAAGCTCGCGGAAAAAATCGAGGAGGAGTGAGTGCTTCATTGACTTTGATGTTAGATTTTTGTCGTTGCGGAGACGGTCTGCGACAATGCTTCGAAAAGGGGGGAAGATTCCAGCGAGTGCGTTGATTAGTGTCGGAACGATGTTTCTGAGCTCGCTCAAATTCGGATCATCCCTCCGGCAGAAAAAGGCGCCAGCAAGATGTTTTTTCTCGTGAAGTTTTTCACAGATTGAATGCGCTAACGCCGTTTTGCCGATTCCGGGTGAGCCGTAGAACCAAGAAGTATTCCTGGGTGGTCCATCATCGCTCACCCGTGGATTGGCCACCCAAACCATAATTTGATTCAGGATAGATTGGCGGGTGCCCTCCATACAGCAGCGATCTAAGTCATAGCCGGCTTCGACATAATTGAGCCGCCCAAGCAAAAGCGCTTCCTCTACACGAAATCACTGAGAATGAACTATAGTCAGGTCAAGATAATGAGTGCTTACCAGTCTCTTTGATTAGGCGGAGAGCCTCGACATTCACTGCACGATCGAAATCTTCGATGACGTTGGTCAACTGCCTGTCCATTTCTTCGATCGTCTCCTGGTAGACTAGTCTACCCACTGATCTCGCTACGATCATCAGCATTTGCTAACTCTTGAACATGACGGCCTACCATGTTTGACGTAGTCGCACGAAAATTTTGCGACCATTTGCATTACTTCGAACATTCGCAGGATGGTCTCCTCCAAAATTTCCATCTCTTCACAGACGATTTTATCTACGACCTTGTCCGCCAAAGGCAAAATGCGCTGCAATCGATCCAAAAGCGCTGACGGCATCTGGTCGTATTTGTTCTGTTCCTTTAAGAGCTAAACGTCCAAGCGTTACCTCTGCTCCTGATAAGCCAGTGACGAGCACGAACCCCAAACGTGACGCTTGCAAGACCGAAGACGGCCTTTGCGACTGGATTCAACTAGTAAGTATCAACGTCAGCGCCTTGCTGGTGTCCATATAGAAGAACTGACCTCTGCGAATGCAACCCCGTATTTAATAACCGTGTCCACAACTCTCTCCGTCGGTCCATCCATCAATGGGGAGTATTTCTCTAACAGTCCTTCGAGTTCTTTGAGCGACGAACGGAGAGATTCCGCCTATGCGAACATTATTAGCTGGCTCCGACTGGAAGCTGTATGGAGACAAACAGTAGCATTTGCAGAGAACCGTAATTCTAGAGAGCAACTATGCTTTCCTACGTCAACGACCTCTGTGCTTCTCTATCAGATACGGACGGACTAGTAGGTGATTACGACTGACCCAGCACGGTGAGATCGTGCTCATTGGTGTTCCAATAATCATTGAAAAGATTTTGAAGGTCGATCTCTTTGATTCTGTTCGTTCTTCGCCCACGGTAGATGACTGCTCTTCATTTGGATCCCCACGCTTATCTTGGTTGTCGGAGTAACACCTCTACATGCATACAAGGTTCAGAAAGTGAACGTTGTGAGCAATCAAGAAACATACAGGCGTTGGGCTACTAATGTCCACGTGTGGTTGTCTCCCATCTGTAATTTTCTCTTCCTATCTTCTACATACAACCTCAGCGTATAGCCTAGATTTGGGACGTCTTGGAGTGTAATTTCTATATGTCGCTCGAGATCAGCTGTATGGACCTAGATTGAAGTGAAGCGCCGCACTGTCGAGATAGAGGCTGGAAGTATGATCAGTGACAGTAGCGCACGATATCGTCGATATACTCACAGGTTCATTGCCTTGGGTGCTTGAGTCGCCATGGTCGATTGCTTTGCAGCCTAGGAGAGATCGGGGGAGATCAACCTGAGCACGCCCACTGGTGGACATGCATGACAGTTGACAGCCGCCAAGTCAGAACTGTCAACGTGGACGATTTGAACACAAACAAGATTCAGCAGCTGCTTGTCTCGGAGCCGAAAGCAAGTTTGTCTGGAGAGCCACGAGTGCCTGTACTCACTCGCACTCGGCGTCGGGCGAAAGCGATCACATGGAGCCAGAGTCATGCGAGAGAACACGTCCAGCGTCGTCCGTCAGTTGGTCATAATTTCCTCCATTTCTCCACCGTTTGCAGTGTAAATTGTCCAACGGTCCATATTCACGACACGCTTTGTCCACAATGCCACTCCTGCGTCCTACTGAGGTCGTCGACCAACAAAGAATTAACGTAGCATAGTAGCGGTACCTCCGAGGACTAAAGCCAGTCTCATAATCGACTCCATGCGACTTTTATCGTCGTTAGCTCAATGGTACACAAACCACGATTTATTGAATACATTTTGTAGTCGTTACTACAAGTACATTTAGTATGAATCGAAGCATCGCGGGCGATCAGGGGAACTCACGCCCAATGGTACACAAACCACTGAGGCGCTGAGTTCCCAGTATAGTGCGTACTTATACATACGACACGTATAGCTCCATTGGCTTCAAGCTTCTCGACGGTGCGCCAATTGCGCCGTGTCTCACTGATGCGGCTCCACGCAGTAAGACGTAATCCGTTTCCTAACACCTCCCCTCGTCGTTGAGTCCGGTCTTTTACCTTGCTAGTTTCTCTTGATTACGCCCATCATTTCTGTGAGGGCGACGTGCTGAGGACGGGGGAGCGACCTTGTGAGCGCGTCGGCGACCATAGCTGGTGTCGGGATATACCTTTACGATGAGCTATCCCGTTTGGACGAACTCGCGAGTAAGATGATACCGAATCCCGATGTGGTTTGAGCGCGGGTGGGTAATGGGGGGTTGCATGAGCGCGCTGGTTGTCTCCGAAACCGATCAGATGTGACCGTAAGTCCAGTTCAAGGTCTTCGAGTAGGCCTGTGAGCCAGACTGCCTCCTTCGCAGCCTGCCACATCGCAATATATTCGGCCTCTATGGATGAGAGAGTTACCGAGGTTTGGTTCTTCGTCCTCCACGAGACGGCGCCGTTCCCCATGTAAAAAATGTACGCACTAGTCGATTTCCTGCCGTCGCGATCGCCTCCCCGATCTGAGCCCGTGAATCCAGCTTCGTCCGCGACGTCTCCTCCGAGATTGAGGGTCCATTTCTTCGTTCCTTTGAGATAGCGTAAGACGCGTAGGGCTGCATCCAGGTGGATCCGAGCTGGGTTGACTAGGAATTGGGCGAGTTTGCTGATGGCGAAGCTGATGTCCGGTCGTATAGCGAGTGCGACGAACAGCAGGGAGCCAATTAGTTGCCGGTACCTGTTGCCGGACATGTCTTGCAGCTCCGCAGGCGTCGTTGGGTATTGACCCTTGGTGAGCATCACGCCGGGTTCCAGCGGGGTGGTGACAGTGGTCGTATTTTGGAGCCTGAAGCGCTCCACGAGGTTGTTGATATATTCCTGCTGCGAAAGCGACATGGCGTGAGTATTGTCATCGCGCGCTACCCTATCCCAAGGGTCCAGCGCACTCCCCCTTGCCAGATATCCCGTACCACTGGCTGAAAGTCGACGCCACACGGTCTAGCTGCTGACGGGATCCCATTCCCGTTTCGTCGTCGACCCAAAAGGCGCATACGGCCCAGTTGCGGCTTCCCCAATCGCCGACGCGGAATACGGCGTAACCCCTCTGACACTACACGTATCCGAGTTCCTTGATGTCAGCTTTAAGCCTCCCGTTTCAGATTCTGCCGGCCTGCTTTAGCCCGTAGAGTCTCTTATAGAAGAGCCAAACGGTGCCCTCCCGCTCATACCCAAGGGGAGGCCCCATGTAGGCTTCTCCGTCGATGTCTATGTAGATAGGCTGCTGATACGTCGAACTGGCGGAGGTCGTGGTCGAAGAGGGCGGTGATCGAGATGAGGGCGCGAAATGACTCAAGGCGGACTACTGGGGCGTAAAGATGAGCGTCGCGATGGTCAACACCGGGCACCTGAGTGAATCCGCGTGCGACTAATCGCGCCTTGTGCTTGGTGAGCAAGCGGTTCTCGTATTTGCGGCGAAAGACCCATTTCGGCGCGATGATATTCTTGCCGTTCGGGCGAAGGACCTCCTTGAAGACGTTGAGACGCCGGGTGTTGTCGATTTCGGCGTCCATTGCTGCCATCCAGTCGTTCGCGTCGGGCGCGCGCAGCTCCTCGTGAGTCGTCGGCGGGTCCGGAGTCGTCGGCGTAGGCGCGAACGCGGGCTCTAGCCCCTCAAATGCCCCGAAGGCAAGAAGCGCGCCAGATCCTCCTGCGTTGTGGACAATGCCTGAGCGAGTCGACCGAGCCGGAAACTGGTGGACGCGGCCGACATACTCCCCGTCGTCGCGTAGGCTGGTTGGAGGTTCATCGGAGTCATTATATGGCGATATAGGCTCTGGTTGCTGCTGCGGCTGTGGTGTACGAGGGTGGTAGCGTCCTGGGATCCGTATTTTAGCCGTTCGCGACGTGATCCAATGTCCGGGGAGTCAGGTACGACCTCCGTTTTACATTCTTGCTCTGTGTCGTGTGATGTGAGGGAGCGGGCGAGGCGGCGGGTGGAGGTGGTGCCAAGTTGACTGATGTCCGCCAATCGGCGCTCCATTCATCAGAGCGGCCGCCACTCACCGACCCACTTTCGTCCCCGCCGGAGTCCAGGTCTTCATCTGAAACAGAAGATGAAGGAGAGCAACAGGACGAACCAGATGGCCCCGAGGCCGGTTGAAGGATCTGGAAGGAATGTTGACTAGCATTGTGCTTGGATTTGCACGACTAAAGACGACTCTGAAAGCACCTGATCCTAGTTCAAGTATTATTCGAACGTCTCTGCGTAACCGATGCGACAAGTGGAGAAGACCAAGCCTCAATCCCTTCAATCCCTTCGCCTCCTGAATCACAACTCCCCACCACAAGCCGTAGCACGCCCCTCACAAACTGGAAGGAGACCCCCTGCCTCAGTTCCCTCAGTCCCCGCCTCAGCCCCGCCTCAGCAAGTAGTTCGAACCAAGATGGTTGGGAAACCGCCGCTGCCGAAAGGAAGTAACCACGGGTCAAGTGCTTCCAGTTTTAGTGATATAAGCGGTATGTGGCCGTCCCATAATGATGGTCTATGAACTTCACTCTGGCCTTCCAGACGCCAGCATTTCTACCTCAACTGCTGACGACGCACTTAATTCTAACCTACGTCAACCAGCAGGAAGTTCGCGATTGTGAGTAGTAACGCTCCATTAGCACTGGAGTTACCGTCATGTTCAATAATATGGGCAATAGCAGGCCGAGGTCGGATTCGGACGTGTTTGGGTCCAAGTTCCCCAGCTCCCTATCTTGTTTGCGTTCACCATCAACTTCGAGGTGTTGAGGATGCAGGGGCGGTTCGATATTCCATTCGCCAATGCCCGGGACGTCTTCTAGGTTAGCCATTGTGGGAGCTGAAAACCGAGATAGTCCCTTGAGGGCTTGAGATCAGGTACAGAGGTGATGCTCTGCCTGTCCGTGGCCATCTCATTTGCACGCCCAGCTTCATCTTCGCCAATGTGCCCGTAAAACCTCAACACGCCCAACCGCACACTCCTGTGTTTCGACTGGTCCCTCCCATGCTCACGACTGCGAGATGGGCCCAAGGAATGCAATGACTCCTGGCTCGCTTTGGATGCGAGTCGCACGGCAATCAACTCGACTCCTTGACTGGCACGCAACAATCGCTCTCCCGCCTCCTCCGTAGTCGGTCTGAACCTCTTCTGTGTTGACGTCCAGAACGCCCCCACGACCGAACAACGTACGGACGCTGGTGCTGAGTCACTTTCTCGTCTTTGAGTTGGAAAGAGCCGATGTGCTAGGTGACACGGGAATGTAGGAGAGACGAGCAATTCCATCGAATCCTATTAAGAAGTACAAGCTTTAAGTGTCTGCGGTTGCACGAGCAGAAATACCACGCACACAAATCTCTTGGGTGTGGTTGTAATAGGTTGTGTCTTATAAAGGAAAATCTTGATTTCACTTGAGGTAGGGACTGAATCAAGGGCGATAGGAAGTTGACGGTCGATCAAGTGGCTTGGGATTTCTCAACGACACAAGTTACCAAGATCTCAGGTGATATACATGTCTTTATAACGAATAAAACCATATTTACAAATATTTTGGGCATCGATGGCGCCCATTGTCGGAACCTCTCTGGCTAACGGCCGCTCTGCGAATGTAGCCGAGTCGGTGGCCCACAAGGCGGAACCTTAAATACGGCCATGGCTGCCGCCCAGCCTTACAACGTGGCTTACAACGTCGATAATATCACAAGGCAAATCCAGGTGTTGTGACATTGGTCTTCTCGTCCCTGTAAATGTGGGTCCTGCTGTCGCAAATCGCATCTTGTTTCAATCTTGAAGTGCTGGCTTAGGATCGAGTCTTGATTATCCACCAAGGCACGCTATCTGCACTTCTTGTAATGTAGATGTAAACCGAATCCAGGACTTGAATAAACACGGTTACGCACTATTCGGTGGGATCAAATGCGAGCAATGGATGGGCGGTATATTATCAATTGTGGGTACAAATTGTGAGGCAATGCAGCCACCTTCATATCGAACACATCAGAGAGGAAAGAATAGTGGTGGTAACATTCACTGCAAACAGGGTGCGCGTGGCCCGTGCAGGATAGGCCTTGGTTTGATGCTGTAGCTGTGGGTGTAGCCGATCTGAGCTACAACGTGTGGAGCGTTCGTTATAGCAACGAATTTGTCCACAATACGGGCCGTTCTTTTTCATGTAGCCTGTTCTGGCTACACCTATATTACATTTATCCCCACACGATGTAAACCCTGTCGGAATTAAGATCTGCACCGGCCTGTTTTTTTTCGGTCTAGATCTCAAAGCCTGTAAATAAACAGATCGGACTTTAACTTAAAAATCATCATTGCATTTCTTTCGGTCTAGACCTAAAATCCTGTAAATGAACAGATCGGACTTTAACTTAAAAATCATCATTGGATTCCGCCAACCTTAATGATAGATTTAACCCAGTCGGGCACAGAAGGGAAGAGAAGAAATGTATCTGGTTGAGAATCAGACTACTGAACAATCTGTTCATGAGTACAAGTTTTTAAGCAAAGCCACTGAATTTACGAAAGGGGCGGAGGGTACAAGAGGGAAGCCAGGCAAACGTAACCAGTACATGTACTACGATGGTACCTCCCAAGTGTTCAATTACTACAGCCCGAGCTGACCATAACTTATGTCTGGTGCTGACATGACCTTGTTCCCCAGTAAGGGTTCACGCTGAACTTCAGGGAGATCCCTCTGTGGCCTAATGAATATGACTAAAGCCCCCCAAGACTGCTGAAGCCACCGAGAGGGCACCCCTAATACAATGAAATAGCGTCTGGGTCATAGAAAACAGGTACGAACCCTCACACATACCGGAAGAACCAAATTTTCCACGGTTTTAATGTGTCTAACCTTATCAATAGTGGAGCTCTGGTTAGGTGCCTATTTGTGACAAATTGGGATGTGTACAGAAGAAAGCACTGGAGCCACGAGAACCAAAGAGCAACTAACACAACCACGGAGCCCAGAGGGAAGAAAGGTTAGGTCCGGCTAGTGTTAAAAATTTGAGTCCAAGAGGTTCCAAAGGCAAAGTCTTCAAAATCAAGTGAAACTGATCGAGTGTGAGATGTAGGAGGAATCGTCAGGAGAGCAGGGGAATGGAGGCCCACACGACAGTCTGGGGGAACCCAATACAGTAAGCCATTCTTTGAGTCTCTGACCCAACCGTCCGCATCTGGTTTTGCAAAAAAATCGGTATGGAGTGGGTTACTAGAGGAACAGGGTCGGATGGAAGAATGTGGATACAAGTCCCATACATGGATTGTAGTGTCCCAAGATCCAGAGACAATGTAATTCCCATCAGGAGAGCAAGCGATGGCCGAAACACCTACGGCATGCCCCTTTAGAGGCTCGCCAACTGCAGCACCAGTATCGGCATTCCAGATTCGAATGGTGCTGTCCTCAGATCCGGAGATGATGTGTTTCCCATTGGGAGAGTAAGCAACGGACAGTACCAAGTCGGTGTGTCCCTCCAGAAGCTTTCCAATTGCAGCACCAGTCTCAGCATTCCATATTCGAATAGTCTTGTCTGCTGATCCAGAGATGATGTGCCGTCCATCAGGAGCGTAAGTGACAGAGTACACAACATTAGTCTGCCCCACTGGAGGGTTACCGAGCGCAGCACCAGTCTCGGCATCCCAGATTCGAATTGTTTCGTCAGCAGATCCAGAGGCGATATTGCGCCCATCAGGAGAGTAAGCAACAGACGCCACAGCGGCAGTGTGGCCCTTTAAAGGCATTCCAATTGCTGCACCAGTCTCAGCATCCCAGATCCGAATGGTGTGATCACTAGATCCAGAGATGATATGCCGCCCATTGGGAGAGTAAGCAACGGAGTGTACAGGGTTGGTGTGGCCCCTTAGAAGCTGTCCAATTGCAGCACCGGTCTCAGCATCCCATATTCGAATCGTCTCGTCATGTGATCCAGAGATAATATGCCGTCCATCAGGAGAGTAGGTGACAGACGACACAGCTTTGGTGTGCCCCACTAGAGGGTTACCGACTGCAGCACCAGTCTCGACATCCCATATTCGAATGGTCTTATCATCAGCTCCGGAAATGATGTTCCGTCCATTAGGAGAGTAAGCCACAGCACGCACAATGGTAGTGTGCCCTTCCACAGGGTTGTCGGATGCAGCACCAGTTTCGGCGTCCCACCTTCTCATAGCCCCATCATCGGATCCAGCGATGATGTGCCGCCCATCGGGAGAATAGGTGACGGAGTACACATACCGGGCGTGCCCCTCTAGAGGTCTGCCAATTGCAGCACCAGTCTTAGCGTCCCAGATTCGAATGGTCCCGTCATTGGCTCCAGAAATGATGTGCTGACCATCCGGAGAGTAAGCAACAGACCACACATCGTCAGTGTGCCCTTCTAGGGGGTTGCCAACCGCCGCACTAGTCTCAACGTCCCATATCCGAATGGTGTTGTCAGGGGACCCGGAGACGATATGGCGCCCATCGGGAGAGTAAGCGACGGACAGCACATTGGAGGTGTGCCCCTTTAGATGCTTGCTGACTGTACCAGTCTCAGCATCCCAGATTCGAATGGTGGTATCACTAGATCCAGAGATGATATGCCGCCCATTGGGAGAGTACGCAATAGAGTGCACATAGGCCCCGGACCCCTCTAGAGGCTTGGTGACCATAGTACCAGTCTCGGCATCCCATATTCGAATGGTGGTGTCATCAGATCCGGAGCTGATGTGTCGCCCATTGGGAGAGCAAGCAACAGTCGTCACCGCGTCGGTGTGCCCTTCCAGAGGCTTGCCAACAGTGGCACCAGTCTCAGCATCCCAGATTTGAATGGTTCCGTCCTCGGATCCGGAGATGATGTGCCGCCCAGTGGGAGAGTAAGTAGCCGACCTTACACTCCCAGTATGCCCAACTAGAGTGGCAACTACTGCACCAGTCTCGGCATCCCAGATTCGAAGGGTCTTGTCAAGTGATGCAGTGACAATATGGCACCCATCAGGGGAATACCTCACGCATGTGACAGCTTCATTGTGCCCAATCCATCCAAATGGCGGCGCTGGCCACGACAATAATTTCCCTCTTTGCATTTTGATGTCCTTAGTAAACTTTGCATTGAAGGTAGTTGATAAACGCGATTGTGAGGGTAGGAAAGGTCGCGTTGATATATATATGTGGGGAGCGCTGATAGACACAGGAGTATGGAAAGTGATGATGAAACGACAAATATCTTTAATTCTCTCAACAACCGTCGAACCGGCACCCTACAGCAAGTTTAAAAAATTGCAAACTAACAGCAAGCTGGAGCTACGCTCACCTTGGCCCAGGATATCACTCGTCGAAAGCTTGGCGCACCAATAGGGACCATCCCCATGATGCTCAAGACTTCGATCCAATATAACCCGTACAATCCTTCAAAGAATTCCTTCAATTTCTCCCACACACATGGATCCCCTTTGTCGGGATAGAAGCAGAGGTGGTTTGACCAATAGAGAGAGCTATATTGCAGAGGTTCGGAAATGCACTCTTTGATTCGGGAAGGGAGATCTTTAATGTCTGCATTGGCGAGCCGGGAATCTGGAAACTTGCAGATATCGAAACGGAGTTGTTTCATCATCGTCTTGAGGCAAGTGACTCCTAGATGTGCATTCACATCTTGAGGGCTGACTTGATAAGCGCAGTGATCGCTGAAAAAGAAATCGGAAATTGACAAATGGCGGACACGAATCCCCCCATTGGCCCCTTCGTCTCTATATAGCAAAGAGCCGAGATCATTCAACCACTTTCTCACTAGATTGGGTTTCACTTCCGCCAGCTCTACGATCGTCTCTTCACACAATGGGCGATACGGAGCCGTAGTAAGAAGCACCCCAATCATTCGCTGAAACTCGGCATTTCTTGGCACTTTTCGTGCTCTCAGAATACTGGAGTACAGTCCGTATAGAAGTTTCAAGCCAGTCCCAGTTGAGTCCTGTAAGGCTGCCTTCAAAGAGTCTTCGAGGTCTTCACACTCCCCGAGGGCGAGAACAAGAGTCTTGGTGAAGATGAAAAGACCGTTCGCCCGAGAGATAACCCCGTCGAAGAGCGGTTCTTCTGGCCAAGGGGTGGGGAGAAACCATTTTTCGGCAATCAAATTGAACTGGCTTCGGGTGAAGGCCCGCAAATCAGCACTGGCTTCCTGGTCTTGAGCTAGATCGTATGATGAATACGACGATCGGGCGAGGGAAGATTGGATATCGACTTCGGGTCTACTGGTGATGATAATTTTGAGCCACGGAGCATGTGCGGCCGCGCCGGTCAGAACCTTTAAGAGGACCGGACGACTTTGATCATCACCACATTCGTCGAGTGCATCGATGACGAAGACGATCGCACGTTTTGGGTGGCGAGGAAGCTCGCGGACAAAATCAAGGAGGAGAGAGTGCTTCATCGACTTTGATGTTAGATTTTGGTCGTTGCGGAGACGGTCTGCGACAATGCTTCGAAAAGGGGGGAAGATTCCAGCCAGTGCCTTGATTATTGTCGGAACGATGTTTCTGAGCTCACTCAAATTCGGGTCATCCCTCCGACAAAAAAAGGCGCCAGCAAGGTGCTTTTTCTCGTGAAGCTTTTCACAGATCGAATGTGCTAACGCCGTTTTGCCGATTCCGGGTGAGCCGTAGAACCAAGAAGTATTCCTGGGTGGTGCATCATCGCTCTCCCGTGGATTGGTCACCCAATCCATAATTTGATTTAGGATAGATTGGCGGGTGCCCTCCATACAGCAGCGATCTATGTCATAACCGGCTTCGACATAACTGAACCGTCCAAGCAAAAGCGCTTGCTCTACACGAAATCACTGAGAATGAACTATAGTCAGGTCAAGACAATGAGTGCTTACCAGTCTCTTTGATTAGGCGGAGAGCCTCAACATTCACTGCACGATCGAAATCTTCGATGACGTTGGTCAACTGCCTGTCCATTTCTTCGATCGTCTCCTGGTATACTAGCCCACCCAGTGATCTCGCTACGATCATCAGCACTTGCCAAATCTTGAACACGACGGCCTACTATGTTTGACGTAGTCGCACGAAAATTTTGCGACCATTTGCATTACTTCGAACATTCGCAGGATGGTCTCCTCCAAGATTTCCATCTCTTCACAAACGATTTTATCTACGACCTTCTCCGCCAAAGGCAAAATGCGCTGCAATCGATCCAAAAGGGCTGACGGCATCTGGTCGTATTCATTTTGTTCCTTCAAGAGCTAAACGGTCAAGCGTTACTTCTGCTCCTGATAAGACGTGACGAGCACAAACCCCAAACGTGACGTTTGCGAGACTGAAGACGGCCTTTGCGACGGGATTCAACTAGTAAGTATCGGCGTCAGCGCTTTGCTGGTGTCCATATAGAAGGACCTACCTCTGCGAATGCAACCCCGTATTTAATAACCGTGTCCACAACTCTCTCCGTCGGTCCATCCATCAGTGGAGAGTATTTATCTAACAATCCTTCGAGTTCTTTGAGCGACGAACGGAGAGATTCAGCCTGTGCGAACATTATTAGCTGGCTCCGATTGGAAGTCATATAGAGACAGACGGTAGCATTTGCAGAGAACCGTAATTCTAGAGAGCAACTATGCTTTCCTACGTCAACGACCTCTGTGCTTCTCCATCAGATACGGGCGGACGAGTAGGTGATTACGACTGACCCAGCACGGTGAGATCGTGCTCATTGGTGTTCCAATAATCATTGAAAAGATTTTGAAGGTCGATCTCTTTGATAGCCTGTTCGTTCTTCGCCCACGGTAGATGACTGCTCTTCATTTGGATCTCCACGCTCATCTTGGTTGTCGGAGTAACACCTCTACATGCGCACAAGGTTCAGCAAGTGAACGTTGTAAGCAAAGAAAGATGCATACAGGCGTTGGGCTACTAATGTCCACGTGTGGTTGTCTCCCATCTGTAATTTTCGCTTCCTATTTTCTACATACAACCTCAGCGTATAGCCTAAATTTGGGACGTCTTGGAGTGTAATTTCTATATGTCGCTCGAGATCAGCGGTATGGACCTAGATTGAAGTGAAGCGCCGCACTGTCGAGATAGAGGCTGGAAGCATAATCAGTGACAGTAGCGCACGATATTGGCGTCGAGATACTGACAGGTTCATTGCCTTGGGTGCTTGAGTCGCCATGGTCGATTGCTTTGCAACCTAGGAGAGATCGGGAGAGATCAACCTGCAACGACAGAGCACGCCCACTGGTGGTGGACAGGCGATGACAGTTGACAGCTGCCAAGTCAGAACTTTCACACACGGTTCAGCAGCTGCTTGTCTCGGAGCCTGAGCGGAAAGCAAGGCGCAAGAAAACCGGTTCTGTACTCACTCGCGCTCGGCGCCGGACGAAAACGATCACACGGAGCGTATCAGAGTCATGCGAGAGAATACGTCCAGGGTCGTCCGTCAGTTGGTCTTAATTTCCGCCTTCGCCTTTTCATTTTCCTCCGTAATTGCGAACCGCCGACAATAACGTCATACACATCTGTCAGCTGTTACGTTCACAGGTTCCTCTATTCTATTCCATTGCTTAGCATTTGCTCCTCAATGTCACCCTCACCTTCGCCAGCTCCACATCTAGTCCCACTTTCCTTTCTCACTCTCCAACGGCAAGGGTTTCGTTGGTATAAATAAGAGTATTACAGCTAATAGCTATACAAATGAAGTAGTAGTTTCGTAAGACCATAGGTAGTAGAGCAGACTGGGGTCGTTGCTCATCTCTCTCCTGAAGATCACCTGGCGTCACGGGTATCTCGCCGATCCCCTCTACCTCCTATCACGGTCTTCGTTATCCTTCACTTACCCCATTCCCGTCCGCGTCCACGACTGCGGTCACGGCGATCACTGTCGTAGAGGCGGTCAGGTCCTATCGTTGCCGCTACCAGACTCCCAATCTCCGTTGCAGTCACCTTTTAGTTCTCTATCTGCATCTTTGCGACCGCTAGTTTGTCCTGGTAAATTCGCCGAGAGGCGTCGTAGACGCGATCATCTCATTGGGGTTCACCAGGAGCATTCCGGTTCGTTGCATAAATTTAGAATATTTCATAATACGACATACGTTCCTAACAGGATCACGAAGCCAGTACCATTAGCTACTCGCAGTCAGGGGTCAAAGAGATGCTC
>Ga0307513_10005627_pt1 | contig 16517 bp, 24 predicted proteins | sample 15_EM_MG_FD_202174 | JGI IMG/M metagenome (GOLD analysis project Ga0307513, IMG submission 202174) | Populus trichocarpa ectomycorrhiza microbial communities from riparian zone in the Pacific Northwest, United States - 15_EM | ecosystem: Host-associated > Plants > Roots > Unclassified | place... | reverse complement strand
CAATCTGTGTGCCCTTTGAATAGTCCAGCAACAGTGTCACCAGTGTATGTATCCCATACCTGGATGGTTTGATCCCTGGAGCCAGAGACAATGTGCATGCCATCAGGAGAGAATGCAACTGAGGTAACTGAACCTGTGTGCTTTTTGAATGGTCCAGCGACAGTGTCACCAGTGTGTGCATCCCATACCCAGATGGTTTGATCATCAGAGCCAGAGACAATGTGCATGCCATCAGGAGAGAATGCAACTGAGTTGACTGAACCTGTGTGCCCTTTGAATGGTCCAGCAACAGTGTCACCAGTGTGTGCATCCCATACCCGGATGGTTAGATCATCAGAGCCAGAGATAATGTGTATGCCATCAGGAGAGAATGCAACTGAGTTGACTGAATCTGTGTGCCCTTTGAATGGTCCAGCAACAGTGTCACCAGTGCGTGCATCCCATACCTGGATGGTTTGATCTGTGGAGCTAAAGACAATGCATGTGCCATCAGGAGAAAATGAAACTGACAGGACTGTTGAATCTGTGTTCCATATTCCTATAGCTGTACTTGACCATTGCTCTATGGCACTCCCTCTCACATCTATTAGCCCTCTTGTGTGTTGCCAGTAGTTCTTATACACTGAACTGGACTTTGGGCAGAATGGCAATGCAGAGATGTAGATGTGTGGTGTGCTACCTGAACATGCCCCACCTGAAAAGCGTGTTGTAAATGCTTCTGCATCAGCTACTTGTTTCCAAGTATCAATTTGAGAATCCTTTTACTTGTTATCAGTTTTGGTTTGAACATCTACATCACATACATGCTCTCTCACCTTCAACCAGGTCTGTACCTGGTGCAGCATTTCTGTACCTATCACCATGCATTGTTCAAGGTTAAGTACCTCCATCCAGAAGAGTAGTCAGTGGGTCAGAAAGTTGATGAGCCTCTCATGGACCATGTCTGTAAAATTTCCTTGTCGGAGATGCTCACCCCAGTACTGACATGCATATAACAGGGCAACAGGAATAAACATCTTAATTCGGTCCTGCAAGTCCAACACATCCTTGTCAAACACAAATGATGATTCAAGTTTGCAGATATTGAATTTCAACCTGTCCTTCATCAGGTCAAAGCAGCAGCCAGCCAAAACTTCACTGTGCTTGGCCATTTCACAGTGAAACTCCCCAGATTGACATGCATCAAACAGATAGTCAGGAAATGATGCATGGAAAGGAGAAACCAAGCCCTGTATACCCTCTTGCACATGTAATATAGATTGCAAAGGCTGTAAAGAGAAGCGAACTCGAGCTTCACTGAGACTCAGAAGTAATGCTAGTGTTTCGACAGTCATCGGTTCCTTTGCGCATACCACTGTCTTCAGCGTGAGTTGAATATCATTCACTTCCTGGTCTTCGAGGTAATCAGGGGCAAGAGCCGCTGAAAGAATGCTCGTGTATATCCTGTTGAGTTCATCATACTGTTTGGTCGACCCAGAGACCGTTTCTAGCAGCGTCTGCAAGCGAGCACTGGAGTCCACACCGGGATGACAAATATATCGCACGGCGGTCGCAGCATAAATGAATAACTTCCCGGCGCGTTTCGCAAGTCGTTCAACGTCGTTGGGTGTTGGGGGTGGAGATATGGATCCAAGCGCCTCAGTGAGATACTTCTTGATGTCAGCTTCCACAATGGATTCCTCGATGTCGTGCAAATGGAGTACAGAACGCGCGTACCCTGGCGCCATCATCTTCTCGCGAATCGCAGGCTCCGGTCGACTTGTGACAAAGAACTTGATGGGCAGGTCCACGGCGAGCTTCAGCAGTGTTTCGAGAAACACCCGGAATGCGTCACCATCATCGCACTCGTCCAACGCGTCGATCACGATGACCACACCTTCTGGCATCGCGGTTTTCACCGCTTGCATGGGCTCCTTTAGCAGCTTCTCGCACTGCCATTTGACGTCGAGCGCGCTGGCCTCTGGGTTCTCTTCTAGGACTTTGCACAGGGCCGATCGAAATGCGAGAGAGTATCGCGCGAGTTGGTATGCGAGTGTCGGGACTATGTTGTGCACGTCGCGGCATGAAGAAGAGATACGCGAGCAGAAATAGTTGCCACCAAGTTGTTGTTTCTTCGCTAACCACTCGCACAAGCTATACAAAATCGTCGTCTTGCCGGTGCCCGCCATGCCATTCATCCAATATACCCTAGCGCCATGCGGGTCTTCAGCCCAGTCTCGGATATCTTTGAGGATCTTCTCGCGCGTCTCGGCTGTACACCCGCGTCGCTTGACGGCCATGGAATACCTGGAGTTATATCGAGCATCATCCACTGGAGACATGTCTTTAAGCAATGTTGTCTAGCAGCGGATTGTCAGCGTAAGACCTCTCTGGGTTTCGTCGCATCATTTACTCACTTCGCATAGTTTTCTTATATCTTCCCAAGTTCGAAGACTAACGTCGCTCTATCGCGCCGTGAGATACACGGAGTGTATATGAATGGTCAGGTACTCACTTGCAGTTGACGAAACAATGATTCTATCCGACGATAGCGCTGGATCACATCCCCCTGGTCCCCATTCGCTTGAACGGTTCGCATTATCTTGCTGCGATCTTGCTGTTGGCCGATGTGTGTCAATTCCGCTTTGATTGATCTACAAAGCTTGTCACTAACACCCGACGCCTAGGCCAGCATCTCGCACTCACTCGATAATCCGCGCAACGCTGCCGCTAACGTCTTCTGCGACGAGCTTGGTTACATATGGGGCCAGCGTACTCACCATATTTGTGAGTTCAGTTGCAAGTTTTTCGTATTCTTCATGATTCTCTGTGACTACCTGCGATGCGAATTAAGTAAAGTGAAGTGCGTTGAATTTGTACGGTAACCTACTTGTGCCAGATCGAGACAGGCGACTAACCCACCGACAGCTGACTTGAGAGGAGGAAACGCATCTGCACTCTTTTCCAGAATCCGGAGTGCTGTTTCGAGCCCGCTCCATGTCACACTCCAAGCGTTCTTCAGTTTATCGGAGGTATTGGGTTCACGGTGAGAGGATTGCTGAGAGGATGGACAGAATGTTGGCAAGATGGCGTCTTGAGACCGATTTCCTTCTACACCCGGCGGCTCTCCGATTTTATTGGCAGAATTGGCCACAGCCTGAAGAAGAGCAAAAGAACGCTCAGAAGGACTTGACAAAATAAGGTTATGAGATCGATCCCGTACCACACCCGGAGCGTCATTCGGAGCATTGGCGGTACTTGTTCCAGGAAGAGCAGCGGAATGCGGAGACGACGGACGAGAAATTGGCAATATAGCACCTAGAGCTCGATCTACAACGCGTCCCAGAGACTTTCTCAGGGATTTTTTCGGTGGAGGGGGAGGTGTCATCGTAGTCGAGTGGGGAGACCTAAAAGCGCTCGTACTGATCAGTCCCTGTTGAACACGAGGCACAAGCCTGTCATCGATAAGCCTGACATGGCCAGAGTGGATTGCCATGCAAAATCAGCACGTGCCACGTGGGATGATGATCCCTTTGTCGTCATATCCTTCACCATTCAGCGCACCCTCTTCACCTGCCACTTGCTCAACCTTGTTTGGGACGAGAACACGCTCTTTCACGTCTGTAACCGCTACTGCTGCGAGACCGTCAGCGCTGGTGCTGTGCCCCCTGCAAGAGGGCAAATGATTGGCATCTGGCGGGAAGAAGACGAATGACGAACGAGTTCCAGAACGGGAATGATCTATCAATATTGGAGGCTTGACGATCTTCTTCCTATATCGAATTATATTCAGTATGGCATTTTCTCCTGTTATCCCATTATATTTTCTATTCCATCTTCCATCTTCCATCTCCCTTTCTCCTGCTTCCTTTCCGCACTTTCTCTTCTCAGTGCTTTTTTTTTTCGCATCTTTTCTTTTCCATTCTTGAATGAAGCCCCTGCTTCAACGTCGTCATAATACAAGAACGTCAGTACCTGCGTCATCCGCTTAGTCGCCTCATCCACTAAAGTTTACTTGTCCACGTAGGTTGCTGCCAGATCAGTCATTTTTGCAAGAGCGACTTGGAGGTTCCAAGTGCTGCAGGAAGATGGGAAACTTTGGCTACTGCATAGGAAGAAGGCGAACGACGAAAGACTCAGACTTTCGCGGGCGGAAATGGTATCGTTACCTTCGATATCAGGGGCAACCTTTGATAGCTATCCTGTACCAAACACCTACAGCTGGGGTATCAAAGGACTCCCAAACGACGCTTTCTCTCCCGTTCGAGGGCAAATTGTGCCCAGTGGAAAGACAAGGCGATAAGTTCGGATTTTACTTTTTTTTAATTACAGCCTTCGTCTCTTGCCTTCCATCGACGGTTACGGATGACATCGATCCTGCCATGCAGTCTCGAACACAGACGATCTTTCAATACCTGTCTCCGAAAGACCAAGGGTCCTACACGCCTGCCGTCGGTGTCTCGATATCGACAAGTGGTACACTATTGCCTTATATTTGGACCGCCGTGAGCTCATTACATCCTTGTCAACTAAAACAGTTCCTTCACTAGCGATGTTCATATTTGCTGTGAAATGCGTCGAGGTTCTCAGAAACGTGGGGTGCGTCGATTTCAAGATTATAGTTGATGAAGTTATAGACCCACTGTTTTTCTCAACACTTGCTATCTGCAAATGATTCCTTACTATCCCCTTTAACGAGAGCAATAGACCGCTATTCAGCTTCTAATTATGTTCTGCCTTGCGGGGTGATTCGACCACAATCATAGGATTACAAAGTAAGTCCATGTCAATTGAATCTCTTGGTCCATTCCCTTCAGCACTCACTAGCTACCTTTCCTTTAGCTTTATCGTCCAGCCTATTGACAATTGTTAGTAGCTCTACCACGATGTTCAGTCGTGAGGATGCTCTTCAAGGCTTTGGAATATATCACTATGGCCGAGGTTTGATTTACTGTTTCACTGACAAGTTTTTAAAGATTATCTGAATTCATTCCCACCTTGGATATTCTCCTCGGCCTTTCAACTGGGCCAGTGACATTTCGTCCTTTATCTATCCAATCTATCGTATGAGTTATATGAAGATCCCTTGGACAACTTCGCTTAGGTTTGCTCTTAATATGCGAAACCAAATATTCAAAGTTCAGCTCAAGGTCTTGTGCGCTATTATCGCGGGAACTATCCGGTGTACAGTTCAAGCCTGGATGTTCACCAATGTCAAGTTCATTCAACCTCAACCACGCGATATTGTATATCTTTGGGTCTATTCCTCCTCTCAGCTGCGTAGACAGCCCAAATCAAAGAAGCGGGTGCATATCCGCCTTCTAAGAGTCCGGACATTAGCCTCAATCTCTTCTAGATCCATATGCCCAAACACCGTGACATTCGGACCTGCATCCATTGTCTGGGGTGTCGGTTCCGATGGATATCTCTCCAGTTTTATTAGTTGGTCGCAAGCTAATTCTAAAATTTGAATAAAACTAAAGGTGGTTCCATCCAGCGGCTTCACGTCCTTCTTCCCGACCCAGATGCTGTGATTCCCGAAGTCACGGATTCGCAGCTATCTTCCTTCAGAGTTTTACCGTACTCGTGTGTAACGTCAGCTGCAGTATCTGGTCAGTAATTCAATTCTCCATCCCCTCGCTGTCACTACTTAAATTCGGGAATTCCACTCAGAAAGGCTGGAAACTACCTCGCATCTGGCTACAAGTTACTTGCCAATACATGATACAAAGGAGGCACTTGTCCTTATGGAGGAAGTGTAATGGCAAATATTCCTGTGTCGCATTTTATGCCTCTGAGAGCCTCTGGCTGACATTATATTGGTAGATACCGCCCTCGATTCAGGCGTTGTCGCTAGCTTGGCCCATCCGATTCAAAAGGAGGCCCTACGCATTGAAAGACTGAAGACGGTGGAGAGGCCCGAGCGGATGCCTTTGGTCCTGAGCTGGTCGCGCGCTCGGACGATGCGTGGAGAATGCGGTTGAATGCGATGCCATCTATCTACAACATGTGCGTGTCTACGGTAAAGGCACGTGATCGGCCCAACACTCCAACGGCACAAACTAGAGTACACACACTTACCCTGGTTTCATTTTATTACCATCGACGGCCCGTCTTCTTATCATGATGCCTCTTTAACCGAGACTAAACTGAAATCGGACATGTTCAGAGGAGAAGCTTCTCTTTAACTTCAATCTATCTTCAGTGAAATTTTCGTGATCTTATGTCCTTTCTTCTCGATCAGCGACTCACGGCATCTATTCTTCAGCGTTATATGCCTTCCTCTCCTTAACAATCTGCAGCCTTGTATTGCCCCTCAAACCCTTCTCCTAACTCACAACCATGGCCATGAGGAGAGACCTTGAGTCCATCCTTCGAAAAGGGGGACGAAAAATTCCCAAAGTGTGTCGCTTTGCAGAGGACGACAATCCCGTTGCCCTCCTGCATCTTATTCTGGCAACAACAGAGTCGCCGCGCAGAGAAAATCAGATTGTTACAGCTGATTCCGTCTGGGCCACCAGTTGAAGAAACAGCTCCAATAAAAGCAGCTGGGAGCCGTAATTATGGATTCAAGGAAGCAGTCCATGGTATCAGTCCTGTCTCCGTTCGCCCTTCTCCTGTCACTAACCGCCGTGACGCCGAGTCTCTCCTACGCTCAAAACAGATGCCTCTTCCTGTTGGTCCTGCTGGAAGGACTAGAGAGACCGCCATAGATATCGTGGTTACTACAGCTACTGACAGCCCTGTTTCCAGTTATATGCTTGCCTCTTCCGCTGTGCCTTCTGGGTCTGCCTTGCCACATCTTGACAGAGAAAACAGAGACCACACTAACAAAATACATTGTGGTAATTATAAATCCATTCCTCAAAAGCGGGTAAATGGGACGCCACCCGCTAAGCCCCAAACCCGGACTGAACCCTGCACCAGTCATTCCCGATAATGCCGCTGCGCATCGATACGCCAACGCTCAGGTAAAACTAAGCCGGGTGAGAGTCACCCTGTGGTTCTTCGCTCCATTGCTGAAGAGTCGGACCGCGTCAATACTAATAGGGTCGACCCCCCGAGGTTCTCGCAGTGCCTCGAATCCCGTGCACAAACAGCGAGAAATGTCAGCACACGACTCCGCTTCTCCTCTGTCCTGTATTATCCTACCATGGGGTTACTCCAACCCATGTATATCTGCAACCGCTGTTGATACAAACAAATAGCTGTCAAGCACAAGTAAGTGCCATTACGGTCGTTCTCGTCGCGCCGTGAGACCGCCAGTTAAAGACACATACATGGAGGAAACGTTCAGGCATCTTGTTGTCAAACTCGCAGCACCCTCTCAGGATCTGAGGAAAGATCGGGCAGTGGCCATCTCCACACCGGACCCGGCTCCTGAGCGCAAAGCCAATCGTGCTTGTCGAAAGGACACTTTGACCCATGCCAGAATGGCTCCAATACCCATGCACTCATCTATCCATGTTAAAGGATCGAATTCATATGCGACACATGTCGAATATTCTCCGTCTGGTGCAGCGGATGATGGTTCTCTTCCTGATTTTAACAGGCGGGGGTGATTCATTATACCACTCTACCAAAGGGTGTTAATTCTGAAGGTGTCGCGCCAAGTAACACAGCTGTGAAGCCCGGCACATCTGGTATGGCGGATGCTGTACTAGTTCTGATTTAAGGATTCACCGCATCCAGAGAAGCTATTGATTTTGGTAGCAATGCTTTGAAACCTGGGATGCGCTGTCCATCTGGTGCAATGGATATTAGTCCTAGTTCTGCTTCAAGCAGAGGGAATGATGGTTCATCGTACCCCTCTCCACCAGGACTCAAAGGTGTTGATTCTGAAAGCGTCACTTCCCATAGCGCAGTTGTGCCGCCTGGGATGCGCCGTCTACCAAGTGAAGGTGTTGATTCTAAAGTTGTCGGTGGCAGTACCACAGGTGTGGGGTACCACATCCCCTCAAAAATCCGGGGAACGCTTCAGAGCGGTGAAAATCATTTACTTGCGCCAGTGGGGGTGTGAACATGTGAAAGGCTACGGCTGCGAAGTTGCCATTCTTCAAAAGTGGCAGAAGGCGAACGCCGCAATGGAAGCACAGCGGGCGCTTGGGGAAAATGTCGATCCTGACATAGAACGCGTGTTTGGGTGGCCAGACATTATATAGGGCTCGGGAAAGATGGTTGTCTGCGAATCGAAACCGTGAGTTGCTTTTTTGGTGGCGTGTTTCATTTCCATGGCTGATAATTGTTCTACCCGATGGATCTTGGCTTGTGCTTGTCATGGCCCAAAATGAAGCGCTCTTGGCAGTCTTAGCTGAGATTGTATCAGGTTCTCTGCCGTCGATCTGCCACAAAGCGCACTCATAAATACTACCAAAGGCACAGGGTCTAAATTACCTTCACATGTTCGGGATTGTCCACCTTTCAATGTGTGGAAGTACTCTAATCGCCAAATTGAATGCTGCCAGAGTTGGAAGTGAGTCTTACATTTCGATCCCACAAATGCCAACTCATCAAATTCATCTAGAAAATGTTTCAACTCCGAAGGAAGCTCCAACTCAATTTGAATATGATGAGGACGGATGACCTCTTCTTCCAAATATCAATGTGGACAAGTCAACTGTCGAGGGGCTTCGACAGTTACTCACTGATTATTGTGGAGGTGCAGTGGGGTATGTCGATGCTTTTCTTTTCTTTTCCCGAGTTTAACTGATACCTTTCTTCCTAAGAATGGTCCAGATTGGTGTCGCACCTCGAGACCGACTTTCTTCCTGCCCAGATTCCTTGGACAAACAGACAAGAACCTATCATTTTTCTTTTTCGAACTCTTCAAGAATCTTGAGAATCCATCAACTATGAATCCCAGGGCTTTATTCAGGATTTATGAATCTCTTGACACAGTTTGGGCTTTAGAGGAGCGGCCGCGGATCCTCCGGTTTACTGTTGATACCACAGGCCTATCTGGCAATCTGATATATCAGAGGTATCTAATTAGATAAAAAGGCTGATACATTAATCAATCTAATTAGATACACATTCTGATATATCACATTAGATACACATACCTCCTTACCTCTGTAGCACGGCTTGTCCTCGGCACAACAACAGCAACGACACCACGGGAAACCTTATTTGCGCGCCCCGTCCCAAAATGGCACCTTTCCACCTTTCTGCATTTGGCATACTCCCAGATGTGGGCGGGCCATTCACCCATCCTCTTGTACCATCACCGGCCCATCCATCTACCAGACAACACTTCAGGCTCAGGTGGGATACAGCCACGAGAGCCGGTACTACCTCGCCCCTCCCCTCATTCAGGGATGTGGGCGCCACGTCATCACCCATCTATCTGCTGAGGATTGTCTCGCCACGACGTCGGACCAGCAACAAGCAGGGCAGGGTACTTACGTGCTGCGGCGAGCTGCACGGATGTGAAATTGGAGAGAGAAAAGGGAAAAGATGCCAGGATCGTCGATCAGTAATCCTTCTTATCAATATCCACCCCAACCAATGCTAATTCCTCCTGCTTGACCCGCAGATCATCCAAGAACTCGCGGACATCATCCTTGTCCGCACACCTCATCTCCATGAATTTCTGGCGCAATTTGGTTTGCACATACACTCCCTTCGACGTATACTCCACAACGATGGCATCCCAATCATTATGTTCCTTAACAATCTTCTTCAAGTGAATGCACATGAGAAAGGAGTCGGGAATCTTCTGGGTAAGCAAATATTTCGCTGATCTCTCATTCTTGTCCCACTGAAGTTGCGCTGCCAGATCCTCAGCAGATACCATTGCAACTGGGGTAGCAGCAGCCCTGCCACAAGCTTCAGGAGCCGTTGTTGTTGGTGCTGGGGCCGGCGCTAACCAATTCCACCCAACACCTTCATCTCCAATGCCCACGCGAATGCACTACACAACCAACACCCACACCCCACCACTTTCACACCCCCAGACACACTGCATCGACACCTGGCCCGCAATGGATGGTGCCCATGCCACCGCTGCTGCTTCTGCCAACAGTGATGATGCTGAGATGAGCTGGTTGGAATGAGACGGTATTGAATGGGTGAGTTATGGTTGGATTTCAGAGATCATTCGTTAATTTAGATTAATACCACTGCCATGACCTATATAAATCATGTATTTATCTATCCGTATACCTGTTATAATTCATTCGCCTTCCCCACGATAACTGGAAATTAGAGTGAGAGATTTCGTGATGGGCCACAGGCATACTACTACTTATTAGACTAAGGAGTAATGTGACAAAATGTCTAGTAATGTCACCAAAGAAAGTCAGCGCTGGAAAATTGCTGCTAGGAGTCTCTGTAATTTGAAACTATGGGCACACATCATGATATTGGACACTTTCTGATCAATGTTCCTCATGACGCCAACAAGACACCAACTACACTTCTCGGACTAGCAAAATTTAGTCAGCTAACTTGGGGAAAGTATCTACTACACCAAATAAAGCTAAGGGACTTCATATATAGTGGGGTTACTAGGCATTGTGTGGTCTAAACGCAAAACCGTTCGTGATTGTTCATGATCCTGTTCGTGATCCCTTTCCAAATTCGTACTCAAGTTGCCACCATGGCCTTCCAAAACAAACAATGACAAGCCAGAATTTCCTCTGTCTGTCCATCATCTCCACTCCTCCACTCCTCTCGCAATGCCTCTCTGTCCCCAACAGATACACTAGGATGCACAAAAAGGTATATAAGCTCTCTATGGCCCTTCTATAGTCGGTCTACTCACTTTACTCTCTCTTTTAGGCCCACACACCATGCCAGCAGCAACCACCTCGGCCTCTCCCCTCCAACGAGGGATGTAGGCCGTCATTTTGTGTCATTGTAGGGTTCTAGGTGCCCTGGGGGCTGGGAATAACTAGGTCAACGTGATGGGAGACTCATGGTGTGGGAGACCTGCCAGGTATGTGAGGAGGCAAACCTCCCTTTCGCCGCCATCTAATGGCGACGCCAACGCGTTATGACCCACAGGTGCACCCGTTGAAGCCCCATTACGCACCGCCGCCCAAATGAATGTGCCCAGCCACTCCAACTGCATCGCTCACCCACCGCTAGCGCGCACTGGCCATCCCCTCGCTCGCCAAAACCCCACAGCCAATGAGGCCTGCCCAACCCTGCCCAGTATGACAATAACCCCAATACCAAGCATCTCACTCATCATTATTCCCGACCGCCGATGCCCCCACCACAACCTCGAACTATCCGCAGCCTTACACCCCTTTCACTGCCACTGCCCACTGCTACTCGGCTCTCCCATCGCATGCACACCAACACGGACACTCGCGGCTGCAGGAGTTTTGCTGGCCTGCATTGTGACATGGCATGGTGGCGATGGGCTATGGGGCTTGCAACCAAACCTTGGGGGTTTGTTCGCACGTAAGGAGGGCTCTGCTAGGGGGATTCATTCCTATGTATGTATGGGCCTGGGGTGTGGACGAAGAGCCAGCGAAGGGTATATGACTGGCAGGGCAGGCGAAGTGGACACGGGGCGCATGAACACGAACAGAACTGCAGGGGATATGAACGAATGATGGCGCATACAGTCACGAAGGAATGGCGGGGTGTAGGAGTGGCAGTGTGATGAGACACCATATCATGTAGTATGTAGTTGTCAGAATGAATTACAGCATTTTCATCGATTGATTCCTCTGTGCCCAATTGGGATGTGAGGCGGGTTTATATTCCAAATCAGGAATTAATGCGCCCCACGAAGCGGGCTGAGTTTAAATTGAAACAAGGCAGAAGCAGTGCCGAAGGGGAAAGAAGCCAGCCTGTATGTAGTGTGATATATCAGAATGTGTATCTAATTAGATTGATTAATGTATCAGGCTTTTTATCTAATTACATGCCTCTGATATATCAGCCTGCCAGTAGGTGGTGGATACCATTAAAGCTTACAGAGGAGAAACACCGCTCCAAAATCTCACCTTTTCCCCTTCTCTGGATGCTATACATCACGACATCTACTCCGGCCCCGATAACAAACAGCCAGCGCTCTTGCGACCTGCCGGTCAATGTGCCTGCTCTCACTCCTACAACTCCAACTACCTCTGAATCGACAAGTACATTGACAACATTGGTTGAAAGTCCGTCTCAGGAAGGAGTTGCCGTAAAGCCTCGCCGGATCCGACAATAACACCATTGCCTGTCCCCGATATCTCTGACGTTAATTGGGCTGTACGCGCTGCAACATCTGTAACCACCTCTGCCCCGGCCGCTTTTGAGGCAGCAGGTCCTCGAGGCAAGAAACGTTCAGCTCCTAAGCCGACTAGACCTAGGTCAACAAAGCGTGTCAAAACGTAAGTCAAATTTCTTACACTATTCTCATATCACATCTGAATATACCTTCTTACAGAGATACAGTATCCTGGACTACGATGAGTGCAGGAGCCCGACGTGGTACCCGCAGAGCCAATTCCTCAGCAGAAACCGCGTCTTTCACGGGATCTAGCAATACGGAATTACAGGCGTCACCAGTCCGCCTCAACCGAAATGGGAAACCCCTCAAGAAGTCGAAACTTTGGTCCTATACTACGGAAGTCGTTTGAATGACCATTTAAACACTTGTAACATTTAACTCTACTCTAATACAAATTTTCAAAGCTACCATTAATTCCTGCCTTCAGTTCAACCTCGTCGTTCAACCACATCCATTCAAACCCATTCGAACTCATCATTTTAAAGCCGTCATTGATCCCTGCCTTGAGTTTCGACCTCATCTTTTGATCGCGCCCATTCAGTCTTGCCCATTCAAACTCATCCATTCAAACACCCATTTATAATTAAAACACATTAGAACCCAATGCCTTTGAGAAATCTTCAGGATTTAAACTCCCCAGTTCAAACGTATTTAAACCCTTAGACAGTTTATGTTATCATACATCCTGTAGCACATCTAGAATCATTTAAATTGTCCGTTTAAATATCTGTTGAAATCGAATCGGTAAGTGTACTCTTTTGTGTGATCAAGGTAAGATAAAAGAATAAGATTTACGTTTGTCTCGGTGAGCTCGAGAGGCAAACGGATGGGTAGCTACGGTACAAATTGTTCGGCCAAGCCCACCCGGGCCGGAGTTCGCCGACAATGTTTTGACATCTCATCAACGATGGCGCCCTTGCTATCGACAGCAGTCCATGTCCATTATAGGATAAATGTTCATTCTTTCAGGGCGGTGGAACTATGCTACTCATTCTAAACCATAACAATGGTTGATGACGGAGCGCCGATCGATCACTCCTACTCTCCCTCTGGCTCGGCAATCGAGCTCATTGACTTCGCCAACAGTCGACCTTCAAGCTGGCCATCATCGCGAATATCGTTGACAGGACCAAGCCTTCCATGGCATCCAAAGTTGACACTCTACCGCCTCCTTGTCATCCTTTCAACCGTTGGTTTGTCAGTGGCCAGGACTGTGACATCCTGTCTCAACTTCACCGTTACTTCCATCACTCTCGAGTGGGTTCTGGGCGTATATGAAGGGACGAACAATCCATATTTCAGATGGTTATTTAATTTTGATTGTATGGAGTACCTTTGGTCATTCCTAGAGAAACTCACTGGCTTCCACCGCCCGAGATACATTTCCAATGAAATTGATGCCCAACGCCAGGTGGCGGGAATCCATCCCCCTTTGACAGGATACCGGATAATTGTTACAGTCGTGGTCGCAATCATAGGGTTGATAAAATCCGCCCTTTTATATGGACAGGAAACCACAGAGGCGACAGTCGTAGAGTGTGTATTCGGAGTAGGAATAGTCACTGGGTACGTCAAGCCACTATCTGACACTTAGATCTCCGTTTACAATCGCCTAGGCTATACTACCTTGGCCTTTATGAGGCCAGTTCCACCAAGGTGTATCCAAGGATGTTTCATGTCGATTACTCAACGTATAGTGAGTCCCCAATTTTCACATCTCTCATTGGCACGTCTGACCTTTATGCAGTTACGGAGGGCGCCATCGTGTTCCTCCAACTATTTGCTGTTCTCTTTTGCAGTGTAGCCTCCTATGGCTTTTATCATCTCAATGCAAGATTCTTTTCACCTGTCAATGTCGCAGCGAAAATGGATAAAATGGAAGTAATTGAAAGGATTGAGTATGCAGTCTATATCTGTTTTGCATTCATTTTTGCGTCCCTTCCTTCCGCGATACTTGCCCTCCGCCTCACGTATCAACTGGGTTGGCGATATCGCCACTCGTCATTCCTTCGATTTATTGTACGGCTCCCTGGTATAAGGTCAATACCTTATGTATACTGGAAGTATTGGTTGCCTTCAGAAACCTCTCCTCGCCCTCGCCCTCGCTTTTTCTATCTGAAGAGATTATTTATTAGGCAGGGTAGGCTTTCCCATCATTTCCCATGATTTATACGTAGTAAATCATGTCTCATGCAGGTGTTAAAATTCCTCTGAACTGCGCCATGTTGTGCATCCCACTATTCATATTGGTGGTCTGCGTCACTTTATCACTGGGCTTGTATTCATTCTTCATGAATTTGTTGAAAGAACCAACCCCTTGGTACGTGTTCTTGGTTTTTTTTGTACTATCTATTCCCTTAGTTGCGTCCATCGTGGTGTCCACTGCTGGTTCAGTCTATCTCGTATGCAATATTTTCCGAAATTATATTTTGAATGCCTGGAAGGATTTTACTGTAGAAGTAGAACCCGGGGTCGTAGTTATGGAAAATCCCTACTATTATTCTGCTAAAATTTAATTCACATGTTCAGCTTTGTGTGTACTACTGTTTGTTGGAAAACGGGGCGGGGACGCGAGGACGGCAGGACAACGAGCGTATATTGGTGGTGGTACAGGGTCAAGAAGCGTCTATAGGAAGGAAAAAATGGGGGCGCCAAAGAAGGGGCGGGGACGCGAGGACGGCGGGACAACGAGCGTATATTGGTGGTGGTACAGGGTCAAGAAGCGTCTATAGGAAGGAAAAAATGGGGGCGCCAAAGAAGCCCCCAATGTATCTACACGTACAAACAGCGGGTGGCGCGCACCGAGTTGGCTACAACAACATGAAATGTCAACACTGTTGGCGCCTAATTCTTACATAATCATATAGTACACCCCATTCGAAAGCCCTCCTCAAGAACGCACCTAAGGCCATTGTGATATCAAAGATAGACGATAAATCAAATATTTTAAGTCCCTGAGGTGGTCATGTGACCCACATCACGTATGGAATCAATTCGGTCATCACCTCTTTTCTCAACCGTCCCCACTGTGCCGTCAGTCCCAGTTGTAAAGTGACTGGGCTGAACCCTTGGGCTACGTAGGCACTCTGGGCGATGCCAGACTCCTTGTGTATCGAACGTGTGTATTGGAACGTCAACTTCTCGATTCTACTTTGACTACCACAACCGTCATCTCAACCTCAGTGGCGGATATTCACACCTTCGGTTGGTTCACGTTTTCTTCACTTTGGTAGCTGACATATTTTTTTAAGTTGTTGCTAACTGTTCATTCTTTCAGCAGATATTCGCCATAATACAACTAAATTTCAACTTGAGTGGCGATGATTGGCAATGGGGCTCGAACCAGTGAATTTGGCACGACTTGTGACCAAGGGTGGGATTGGGAAGTGTATGGTCCAATGTGATTGCATAGCGGAGAGCTTGGGCGATTTGATGTTTTTAAAGGTGTGGTCTTGATCTTGATACTTCTTTTGCTCCATATTTGCTACAGGATGATGAAATTATTCTCATTGATGTGGCTTCGGGAACTTTCTTCTAACCCCATTGTAACGACTGTGACTCTCTTTTACTATCTTTCTATCCTATCTTATCTTATCTTCGCTTCCGAGCTTATCTTCTTGTAGTTTCCAGTTCATTCTTTTTCCATCGTTATGATTCCTTTATGATTCGTTTTGATTCGTCTTCGTCTTAGCTAGTCATTTCGTAGTATGACTCCCTTCGTGACTCGATTACTTTACTTAGTATAAATAGTGGCCTGTATTTACCTTGACCCCCAGTGAATTTCAGAGTGGTTTATACTGTTCTTACTGTTCACTACCCCCAACTTTCCGTGTGCCGATTCAATCACTCGTTATCTCCCATATCAAGTGATCCCGTCGTCACATATTTTTGAACAAGTACCCTACCGCTTTATCGAACCCCGAATCTAACCGCTTTATCCGTTACCGACCCCGACCTCGACCCTAACCACAACCAACTCCGACCCCGACCACCACCTTTCGACAGGACAAACCTCGGAGTGATCACCCGACTCATCCAGCCATCAGCGGCAATTTCCCCGTATCCGTTTTCCCATTTCGTTTGATAAGTATCTCTAGTTTCCAAGTTTTTCCCGAATTTTCGAAGTTTTTCTATATTTTTCTCAAGTTTCAACTACTAATAATTTTACCCTTTGAACAAGTAATTTCTAGACCCATTTTTTTAAATAGACATGTCATCTTATACTCGCGCATTTTCTTCTCGTGCCCGAATTGGCAAGGCGCAGGCAAAGATTGCCCTGGCTGCCGCGAGAACCTCGGATCAG
>Ga0307513_10005626_pt1 | contig 16518 bp, 11 predicted proteins | sample 15_EM_MG_FD_202174 | JGI IMG/M metagenome (GOLD analysis project Ga0307513, IMG submission 202174) | Populus trichocarpa ectomycorrhiza microbial communities from riparian zone in the Pacific Northwest, United States - 15_EM | ecosystem: Host-associated > Plants > Roots > Unclassified | place... | reverse complement strand
AATTCCTCAATGGTTAATAAATTTATAAATTAATGGAGATTTTTGTTGTATTTTTTTAAACCTGAACGGAATTCTGGTCAAATGTTGATAGTTTCAGAAGGTCTATAATTTATTGATACTTCAAGAGTTGTTGCAAGAGATGATTCTTGTTTTATCCTTTTGTTTGAAGTGAAAAGTTAATTTCTCCATGTGTTTTACATAATTGGGAAAAAAATGAGCAAAATTGGCTAACGGTTTCCAAGCCTCCATTACTTTTCTTTTGTTCTTTCATCATGTGAAGACAGTTTTTCCTGCCCCAAAAGGACAATTTGCCTCATCATGTGGTGTATCATACTGTCTTGGTGTGTAGTAGTGAGCCCAGCAACAAATATGATTATCAGCGCTAGTCATCATGGACAACCCTTTTGCGAGGAATATCCTTAAAGATAAACCATGACTCTTCTTTTCACGAAGCTTGTAAAACTGGGATTGGGATTATTTGCAGAAATGACAAGGGGAAGAAGGTGATGGCAGGGCTGCCCGATGGTGTTGTTGTTATTATGCTCTTCATTGTGAAGCCATGGCAGTACAACAGGCGGTGATTCTAGGGAGCCAAATCAGGTCATCGTGGAAACAGACTCTTCCCCGTTGCTGAAGGCATTTGAATTTGAGCAGGATATTGAATTGTGTGATTGGTAAATCAGACCTATCAGAGGAGGCATGAAGCTGTTGCTCACATGCTGTAGTAATTTAGCTGTAATTCTTAGATATTTTAGTTCGATCATTAAATACAATTGAACTGATCTGCTGTTAATTATGGATTTTCTATTCTCTCTTGTTATCACCAAAACACCGAGCGTGAATTACAAGTGTAGAGAAGAAACAAATATAAAGGAAGAGCGGCCACCTCACTAACAAAATCTTGTGTTAATGGGGGCTTTCAGTATGTTTTTCTGTTGTTCCAATATACAGGGGACACAGTCAAGAGGCTTTCCTAGCTGTTCCTTACCAGGTATCATATTTTGGAATTGAGAACATATTAACAAAAGCTAACTGTACTGCAAGGTGATTTGAAATTCAATAATATGACTGTTGGGGATAATACGGTTTTTTTATAAAATCCATTAATTATTATCAAATTAGTTAAGGACAACTCGGTTTTTCCGTATTTTTTTAAAACATGATAAAATGACTAAATTATTGTTAAAATAAAAACTTATTTAACTGGCATTCAAGGGTTTTTTAGTATATTCATCCTGGTTTTTTTAGTTATAATCAAGTTGATTTAGAGATTATTTAGTGTTTTAATAAAATATAAAACAAAATTTAAAAACTAAAGATGGTTGGTGAGGGTAGGAGGCGTCCATGATCTTTTAGCAGTTTGTGTGACAGTCTTGGCAATTTATGTGGCGTCTTCCGGGCCCAAACGATAGCTTTTGGGACAACATTAATTGGAAGTGTCGAGGTGTCTCCTTTCACATGGGACGATGCATGTCATCGTTTATGCATGAGGTTCATACTGATTGTCAAAGTTTTCACACAAAATTATTTTTTATTTTATTTTGGTTTTTTCACTAAATAACTGATAATTTTCACTAGTCACACAATTTTTTTTTCTTTTAATTGTATTTTCTTATTTCTCAATTGGGGATTTACGTGATTTATCACGGCACGACATTTCACATACCAATTTATTATTTTATTTCATTTGAGATTTAAATTAATTTATTGAGGGATTTCACCTTTAATCATATTTTTTTTCATCTTATATTTATTAATTTTCAATTGAAGATTACCCTATTGAACACTGGTTTATAATTTTAGGTTGGGGGTTTACAACATTTGTTATATTTTTTTGGGCTTTTTTTGTTGACTTTTTTTTTTATTTTATCTTTCTACATTTGGATTGTTAAGAATTGACAATCATTATTACATCTTTCAATTTATTTTCTATGAGGTTGACCTAACCTTACGACTCAAGTTGCGAGTTTGCCAAACTAGCTCGAGTTGACTTCGGGTGCTTCATCTTGCTATTTTTTATTTTTTATTTAATTTTATTATTTAATATTAGGTTATTTTGGAATTCAACTTTGTAATTTTTTTCTCTTTTGACATTCTTTTTCATATGATCATCATTATCACATTTTTTTTTTTAAATTTAGTCCTTTAGAGTCATATAATTAAACAAAATTATCTTATTGGATCTAATATGATCTATGATCGATTCAAGGTTTTTTTTCTTTCTTTAAAACATGCTAGTAGTATATGAACATCATTATTTTACATTACAAAAAAATCAATTCAGCCCGCAGCAAAGTATAAGCCACCTATCTTACGTAACATCATATCCTTCACAAAACATTATTTACCATAGTAGTGTTATTTTTGTTTTTTTCCTTTTCTTTTATTTTTGTTTTTACAATTTTAAAGAAGGGATTATTGAGATATAAATTGAATTCCTAGTCTAAGTAGAAATATGTATTGAACATAGAATCTAATTTTTTTTTTCTGTATTTCTAAATGCCTCAGTAACCGTTCATGATAAAAGAAAATTAGTGACCGTTGATTATTGTTTATATATATATATATATATATATATATATATATATATATATATATAGAGAGAGAGAGAGAGAGAGAGACACACACACACACACACACACACAGAACCGCAGGTGATTAGTGTTATTAGAAAGCACCTTCGCTTTGAAATCGTGTCTGCTATTCGTTTGGTTTCATCCACCACTCATTGCTCCAAAACTTATGCGGAATTTCATACATATAGCAGCAAGAATCTACTTCTTTTCCTCCTCCTCTCCTATGACCTCGAACAGTTTTCTTAAAGCACTGGTCTGTCGTAGTGTCTATCGTAAGTGGATGCTATTGTTTTCTCTTCTGCTACTAGTGGACTTTTAGTTGGAAAAGTTGGCAAATTCAAAAGCTTTTGTCCATCATATTTCTTCTTTCACAAAAATTGCATTGCTTAAACTTTGCACTTGTTTATGCCTAAGCATTTTCTTTTCCTGTCCCCCGGCCCATAGTGAAATTTGAAAAGACAATCATTTTAATTTTGCTGTCCCCTATATTGAGATTTGACGCGTTTTCCATTGTTTCTTCATTCTCATGTAAATAAGCTTGCCTGTGGAAGTTCCAAAGAAATCAAAATAATAAAGAAGGTGACAATTGATGTGCAGAATCACCATGGTTACTTTCTTCCCTTAATTTGGCCTATGCCTATCACTATACCAATCCAAAATAAAGAAAGATGACAGCTTTACTTTTCTTTCTTTTTTTCCCCTTAATCTCTTGCAAGAAGAAAATTAATATAGGTTTATCCAGTACAGAAAGGAAAAAGAAAAAAGGACAGAGCTAGAACATGGAAATTAATATCCATTTCTCGTTATTAAGATGAGACCTTTAATCATGGAGGAGTTGGTTTAAAATCTTTGATCTTTCTTTGAGAGGAACTTCTCTCTCATTTCTGCAACATCAATATCACCGAAGTGACTCTCTGGAATCCAGTTGCCTGTCTTTGGATCTCTCATCCAAAACTCCTTGCTACCACCAGTTTCTAAATCTTCTGATGACTTCACATCTCTTGCTTTCCTCATCACAGATATTGCTGCTTTTTGCTTACTTAGATTTTCTGTTGCCATCCCATATGAACGCTTGCTGCAAAAACATAAGGATGATATTAATCATGTTCATGTCATTATTATCGACAGAAAAGAATGGAGGCTTCAGAGGCCGTTTCTGGCGACCAAACAAATAAAACAAAAGAAAAAAACTGTGCTAAAACCTGAGAAGCATAACGTTTTTTATTTGAAGCTTTCCCATATTGTTTAGATAGATAGAAAGAAGGGAAGAAAGAAATATTGTATAGGGTTTAATCTAAGTTTTGAAATTGCGGGGTTTCTCTTATAGATGTGTTTGAGATTCTGATAGATATCAAAGAATCCTTTCAAGATTTAGAGACTCGTTTCTCGTATATTAGTTTTTTTCTTATCTTTAATATTTATTTATATTTTAAAAATTCAATTAATGCAAATTAATTTGGCAAGCAATAAATCCCATGAAAACAAAATATTAAAAAACAAATATATTAATAATTTTATTTCCATACTTTGCAGTATTAAATACTATCCAATTATATATGACAAGAAATCTGTTAATCATACGAGGAAAACTTTCCAATTATATTAATTAACGGGTACACATGTTAGAAAATCCTGTATAATTTTATTATTATTTTTTTTTTTTTTGGGGTGGGGGGGACAATGTAGTAAACCTTGTGTGTATATATATAGGATATTATTAGGCCTAATTCAAGGGATGTAGCAGGTGATTAAGGGCTGCTAATATTTCTTGCCGATGGGCTCTGATCTACGTAACATACTTGTAATAGTCTCCTAGCATCCTTATTCTCCTTTAATTCCCCTGATCATTTGACATAGAGCAAGATTTTATCGAAATCATTCCCAATGATTTTATTTGTAGGTGTTCGGACCAACTTGCGCATACCTCGACTAATCTTATGGGCCCTGAAATTAACGACCTTGTAAGCTTCCAGTGACACTGAAGTTTGTAGAATTTAAACTGGTAACTTTTAAAAAACAAATATAGAATCTGACTAGTTAAGTTACACTTCTCAATATTATCTTAATTATATTTATAACTTGATAAGTCATTAACATTTGGGTTGGACAAAAAAAAAAAAAAAAAAAAAAACATTTTCGTTAGTGAAAGTATTTCTTGTAAATGCATACAAATTAATTATTTCCTTCTCTTGATTTTTGCTAACATAATTCTTTCATATTTTTGTTACTTCTTTTCTTATTATATAAAAATTGTTCATTTTCCAACTTTTATTTTCTATACAGTAGGTATAATACTTATCGATGCTTGTAGAATCTGAATAAAATGTCACATCCGCAAAGATAGATGGATACTATGCTTGTCAAATATATATTATTACAGAAAACGAAAAAACTAATTTATTCCAATTCTTATGGTTATGTTGATTATCATTTCTCGTCAAGAATATGATTTTTAGTTGTTAATAAAGTAAAGTGTTTATTGAGATTTATTAGAGAATTATATATATTATATCTTAAAGTTTTATCTAACAATTTAAATTATTAAATTAAATTAGTTATTTAATATAATATTAAAATTTTATTAATTAAATAATTATGAGTTTAAAATTCACAATTTCCATTCAAAATCATGATTCTTTAACCTATGCTGATGATATTTTTGTTCCAAAGTTGGAGGTAAGAGAGGGTAATTTAAAAAAAATGAGTCCTTGGCGGTCAATTGTTCTTGTGCAAATCGCAAAAGTCCGCTGATTCTCAATGTTGAAAGTCAGCAGGAAATGTATAATTTATCAAAATTGTGGAGACACGAACAAATATTCCCCACAATCAGAGAACGAAAAGGAGAAGACATTTTATCTGCAAATACCTTTGAATTTCTGTATTTAATATACCACTTTTCTTTTAAAAACAGCTTTTTAAATTTGCAACAGAGCGTATATTAGACTAGTTACATGACCCGCGCGATGATGCGGGTCAATTTTTTTGTATAAAAAATATTAAAAAGGCTAAGATCTAAAAGTATTAGGTTTTTTTGCAAAGCTATATTCAAGATTTTTAGGTTTGACTGCAACGCCTGACCCAAGAGTAATATTTATAATAACATTAAACTTGAAAGATCCAAGTTTAAGTGGGTCTGACTACAATACCAAACCCAAAAGTCTTGGATATGAGTCTGACTGCAAAATTGTGTCATAAAAGTGTGATACTTAAATAGATTAATTAAAAAGAAAAAAAACCAACATGAAGAAAAAAAACTAATGAAGAAAAAGAAAATTTTTTTGAATTAACTGGGTTAACCCGTCAAACTTGAGATCCGTGTCATGAAAGTCTGATAACTAAATAGAAAAAAAAATTAATATCAACAAACTAAAAAAAAATGTTAATTAAAAAGAAAAAAAAAGCATCAACCATTTCACCGTGGACTGGACTGTGCAGTTCACAGTGAAAGGCATAAAAAGAAAAAAAAGCAAAAAAAAAAACTAAATGCATCAGTTTTTTCACTGTGGACTGCATGCAATATTAAAAGATGAAATCGAAAGAACAAAACTAATGAGGAAAAAGAAAAACAATCTGAATCAACTGGGTTAACCCGTCAAACCTAGGATCCGTGTCATGAAAGTCTAATAATTAAACAGAAAAAATTTAATATTAAGAAACTAAATTAAAAGAATAATTGCAAAAGAACAAAAAAACACAAAAAAAAAAAAAAACTACAGGCATCAGCTTTTTCACCGTGGACTGCATTGTGCAGTCCACAGTAAAAGGTTTAAAAAAGAAAAGAAAAGAAAAGAACAAAACAGAGGCATACGCCACGGGTTATTTTTTTTTCTTGCATAAAAAATATCAAAAAAGGCTAAGATTTAAGAATGTTATGTTTTTCTATAAAGATATACCCAAGAGCCTTTGGTCTAGCTGCAACACTTGACCCAAGAGTAATATTTATAATATTTATAATAATATTAAACTTACATGACTCAACTTTAAGTGAGTCTTGTTGCAACATCGGACCCAAGAGCCTTGGATGTGGGTCTGACTGCAAGGTCGTGTCATAAAAGTGTGATAATTATTAATTAAAAAGAAAAAAAATCAACGGGAAGAAAAAAACTAATGAAGAAAAGAAAAAAAAATATGAATTAACTGGGTTAACCCTTCAAACTAGGTTAATCCGTCAAACCTTAGATTCGCGTCATGAAAGTTTGATAACTAAATAGAAAAAAAAAAATTTGACGGGTCAACCCATAATTAACTAGGTTAACCTGTCAAGCTCGGGATACGTGTCATGAAAGTCTGATAATTAAATAAAAAGAAATTTAACATTAACAAACTAAACTAAATGAAAAAAATTAATTAAAAAAAAGCAAAAAAAAAATAAAATTCCGGGACTCGTCAAACCAGGTTAACCTGTTAAACTCGGGATCCGTATCATGAAAGTCTGATAACTAAATAAAAAAAAATTACCATTAACAAACTAAATTAAACAAAAAAATTCATTAAAAGAAAAAAACACAAAGAAAAAAGCAAAAAAAAAAAACCCATAAAGGTATAAAAAACAAAAAAATAATAATAAATAAAAACAAAAAAAATATATATATATATATATATTATAATATAATTATAATAATTATTATTATTATATGCAAGTATAATTAAAAGGCTATAATTATTATTATTATTATTATTATTATTATTATATATAAGTATAATTAAAAGGCGTGGGGAAGCTACAGTACTTCCCCCGCCTTTTAGTATACTGTTAATAGGAAAGTTAAGGATGTGAAAATATTTTAATTTTCACCTTTTGCGTACACATTTTTGAGAGGAGGAAAAGATTTAAAAGACGGTATCATTTAACCCTTAAAAAAATTGTTTTTCAAAATTTCCACCTTTTTTATCATGTTAATTCTTTTTTATAATTACAGTGAAAAAAAAAATCAAGACAAGACCAAAAAAGATAAACGATGAGTTATCTACACGTCATTTATCTTCATTTTTTCTAACAAGTTTCAGTCTAATATGTTTGGAAGTGTGGTTACAATTGTTTTTCAAAATACTTTTCACTTAGAAATATATCAAAATAATATATTTTTTATTTTTAAAAAATTATTTTTAATATCAGTGCATCAAAATGATCTAAAAACACCAAAAAACTATTAATTTGAAGTAAAAAAATTAAAATTTTTTTAATTTTTTTTAAAATACTTTAAAAAAAACAAAAACAAATAGGAACTAATATTTGTGTAATCTAGTATATGCATCAACACTAAATCATTTTTTTAAACTAGTTTTTGATGAAAAAAAATATGAACACACTCATCTGAACTTTATAAACATAAATAATCTTAAAAAAAACTTAATCAACAAATCAACACAAAAATCCAATTTAAAATTTTTTAAATCTAAATTTTCAAATCTCAATATCTGCCAAATTTTGTAATTTTTGTGTTTATGAATTCTTAGCAACGAGAGTTTTTATTCGATGTGGTAGTACTAGTAAATTTTGTGATCGAATTCCATCCATGTAAAATTTTGTCTCTCCACTCTATTTTTTCCCCTCTCTTCTTAATATTTTTCCTATTTTTTTTATTTTTTATTTCATATTTTGAGCTTTTCAAATCCAATGATAAAAATTACATGTTGTGAAATTAATGGTTCAAATCTTAAAAGGAGATAGATATGGGAATTTAAAAAAAATTTAAATGTATTTTTTTAAAAAAATATTATTTCTATCTTTGAGAAATATCCATTTTGTATTTTGTTAAGGAACATAAATTAGATTAATTTCTATCCTGAAGACCGAGACAAAAATTAGTTTTTGTTCATATCTTTATTACTAAACAAATTTCTAATTCAACTATTTTCATTTTTTATGTCATGAAAAAATAACCAAGCTCTACTTTATAGATGATATTCAATGGATTCACTTAGACAATAAAAGGAAAACTATTGATATTTATTAGTTCATTTTATTCATTATTTTTACTTTAATTTTATTATTATTTAGGATTAAAAGAAATTTTAAGAAAAAATCTAGAATTTTTACAAACACCATTAATAGAACCTAATTGGCTTTGAAAAACATTGTCGCCTTAGACTTAGATATATTATTCACTAGAGCATTGTAATGATGATTTTATTCCTTTATTTAAAAAACTTAACAGTAGCTTCCAATGATATTAAACCATTACAAAAATGACCAATGATAAATAAGTTTTTTCCCATTTCACTTGCATGATTAAAATATTCTTGAAAGCTAAACAAAGTAAAACTAGTATTAAGAGGCATTTTTGTATTTTCATGATGGTTTTCTTTATTATTATAATGTTAGTTGAGAGGCAATTTAATATTTGATCAAAATTAAAAAATAAAAAATAATTAAAAAGCATAGTGAAATGATCAAAATGCTCTTAAAAACAAAAATAAAATAAAATAATACTAGAGTCAAGGGGCTTTTTTTTGTCTTTTCACAATAATTGTTTTTGTTATTATTAAGTCATCTTAGGGGCAATGTGGTATTTGACTATATATATAAGGTGGGGCACGTGCGACACCTTCCCATATTATTGAAAGCATCACCGTGTCCTTTTTTATTTGAGGCGGTGCATGTCAGCATTGGTAGTCCAGTTTGTCATCAATGAGCCTGTTTTTTTTTCTTCTTTTCTCTCTCCTCCCCAAAACATTATAACTTCACCCTCTTTATTGTTGATATTTTAACTTCAGTTCTTATTATTTTGATTTTTAATTTTTATTCTTGGTTCTTTTATTAAATTTTTATTTATTTTTAATTTCATCATTCCATCTCAATTTGCTATTTATTATATTTTTTCAATATGGTTCTCATTCTTTTAATTTATAATTTTTGTTCTTAGCCCTTTTTTTTATGTTTTATTGGTTTTTAATTTCATCCAACAATCCAAATTGATGGTATTATATTTTTTAATTTGGTCCTTTTTATTTTGATTTCTATTTTTTTTCTTAACCCTTTTGTAAAAGTTATTATTCTTTTTAATTTTACCCTTCACCCTTCAATCAAAAATTTATTTTTATTTTTTGTGTTAATTTTGATCCTCATTCTTTTGATTTTTTTATTGGGTCCTTTGGCTAAAAGGATTTTTCATTTTAATTTTACCCTTTAATCAAATATAAAATTATTTTTTAATACTTTTGTATAATTGAAATTATTTTTTATTTCAATTTTGATCCTTATTCTTTTAATTGCTATTTTTTTTAATGCTTTTGTATAATTAAAATTATTTTTTTGATTTCATCATTTAGTATTTGATTGATTGAGAATTGAACTTCATAGTTTTTTTTAGATAGAGTGCTTTGGGTTTAATGACTATAGTCACGGGTTTGAAAAGTTAACATGGTTTTTTTAAAAAATCTTTATAATTCTCTTTATTTTTTTATCTAGTTAATTATTCCAATCTTATGATCTGAGCCACGGGTTTAGCAGGATATACTATGTTAGCTCGACCTAGATTACTGGGGTTACAAATTTATTATGCTAATTCGAGTTGATCGGGACCAATTTTTTGATGTCCTTTTTTCACCCCATTTCGTTCTTTTAAATTAATGGATTGTGAATTGAGATATACCGTTTATTACCTTTTGAAAAATTGTTTTTCCCCATGTTGTCCTATTTACTCTTCTTTTTTAATTTGATCCATGTATTGTTGTTTCCTATTTTATTTGTATAATTTAAATAAAGCCAACTTATTCAACCCGAGTTATAATATTGTTGACTTTTAGAGTCACACATTCATGTTTTTATATATTTTGATGATAAAAATAAAATAGAAAATGGACTAATAAAATGCTTGGTTGAGAACAAGCTTTAAACAAGTTTTATACGAGAACATATCAACAAGGACGATGGATTACATGAAAAACTCAATCTGAAAGTCCAAGAAGGGAACAAGGTGAAGACTTAGAATAAGTGTTTATTTTAGTACTTAAATGTAAATTTTTATATCTTACTTAATATCACAATTAAAATGAATTCACATACTTCACTTTGCATGCATAAAAAATAATGATAATAATCAGATAAAATCTAAGTTAGACGATTCTAAGAATTAACCTAGGTTAAATTGTTAAATGTAGAATTTTGCATGAACTAGTCGACCATATGGGGTTACCAAATGAACTTGTGAATCGCTTATTCATTATGGATTAACACTTAAGAATTCTGCAGGAACCAGTTGACCGATTAACTTAACCAATGTGAACTAGTCGACAATTTTAGTTGTCAGTGAGACTGTAATAATTATAAACAACTAGTTTTTTTTTATAAACATATATATAGCTTGTCTAATTGTAAATTAAAATAAGAGAAAGAGAATTCAAACATATATAATATACAAGCTATTCGAAGAGTAAAACAACATCAAAATCATCAATCATTGATCATACTCTAGTTTATGTTATTAAACATTCATATTCTAGCATAAAATTATTCAATCTCATTGTCATTATACTTAAATACCTTCATATCTTATGAGTGCTATTTAGTAAGGTATAGAGATATTAGAACTTCAAATTGTAATATCCATTTTTTTTAGAGAGTTTGTTGTGAAAACAAAATCATTATTATAAACCTGTAAGAGTTAGGTAAAAACTCTTAGTATAGGTGAGAGAATTTTACCAAAGAAAAAAGTCTTATATAGGTATATCTTCAAGTGAGAAAACAAATCTTGAAAAAAGGTTTTCTTAAAGTGGTAAATAAAGCTTGGTGTGGATTCATTAAATGGAATTATACTCTTGAGCTTGGACTAGTGAAGGAATACAATACATGAGTACATGAGTACGGTTTGATATTTTAGGCATGGATGTAGGCTTGTCGAACCATGTTAAAATGAGTTTGCAAATTCTCTTTCTTAATTCTTTACTTTAAATGCTTTAATTATATTATTAGTTATTGCATTTACATGAAGTAATTTGTCTTAATTATAAAATTTAGTAATACATATAATTTACTCCTCCTTAGATGTTATATAAATTACCTTAATCCTTGAACAACAAATAAAGTATAAAAGTGCATTTGAAAAAAAAAACTATTTTGAAGGATAATGATGCTATTCTATCCTATACACTTTGAATTAAATAATTATCCTAAAGTTATGTTTGGTAGAAGAGCAACTTATATTAAATTCATGTTTTAGCATATTTGGTTGAATTAATTAAGCGGGTTATAATAATTAAGCGGAGGTATTAAGTATCCCCAAATTGGTTTTTTGGAAGGTAAAATTTACCTTCCAGGTAATATTATTAATTTTATCTAGAAATGAGTAGCAAGTTAAATATTAGTTGTTTTTCACTAATCATTATTAATTATTTAATTAATTATTTTTTATTTTTCAATTAAGATTTAACCCTTTAATTTATAAATATACTAGATATTCTTAAAAACTAACTTTTATATCCTTAAAAATCGTTGATGCTTCTATTATTATTATTATTATTATATTAATATGGGTGTCCAGGTCAGCTTGCGCGTACCTTGACTAATCCCACGAGTCGTGAAGTTAATGATCATATAAGCCTTCAGTGGTCATCATATTAGCAATCACAGGGCTCGAACCTAAGACCACAGGGGGAGCAAACCCCTTAGTCTCAAGCTCTTACCACTAGGCCACCTACTAGATTATTATTTTTAGTTTAACGTGGGTGTCCGGGCCAGCTTGCGCGCACCTCGATTAATCCTACGGGCCCTGAAGTTAACGACCATGTAAACCTCCAGTGACCATCATATGAGTAATCACAGGGCTCGAACCTGAAACCACAGAGGGAGCAAATCTCTTGGTCCCAAGCTCTTACCACTGGACCACCACCTAGATGGTTACCTACTAGATTATTATTATTATTATTGGCAACCCGGGGTGTCCGGGCCAGCTTACGCGCACCACAACTAATCCCCGGACCCACTGAACACCCTGCAAGCCCAGTAGGCAGGTAAGACACCGCGGGGGTGACAGACATGCACGCTGAGGCTCGAACCCATGTGACAGAGACAAGGAAATCTTCCCTACTAGATTATTATTATTATTATTAGTGTTAGTAGTAGTAGTTTTATAATAGTTCAACCCCCTTTTTAATATAGTATGAGACACCATCTAAGAAAAAATAAATATCACTGAGACATGAGTTTGTGTTTACTTTCAGAAAATTTTTTCTTATCCATCTCTAGTTTTAAAGATATTTTTAATGGAAAATTATATAAATTATTTATTAAATATAAATTTTGTAGAGCTAAAAACAAGGGTCTTGTTCGACTTAAATTAAAAATATCAAAAGGAACATTATAAAACATTGAATGAATCAAATAAGTCTCTTATCTAGTTGAGAATTAAAAAAACAATAATTTAGATGCTTTTCAATTTTATAAAAAAGAATTAAAAAACACGTGTTTTCAATTTAAATTGTTTTTAGTTTTATGATGATTCGATGATGCCTAATATTATCAACGGGAATTATTAGAAAATAAAAAAGGAACCCATATTATTAGCGGAACCCACGCCATGTTCCAAAAAGGTGCATGCTATTATTCTGGACTAGACTACTAATGTGTCCTACAAATTATGAGACCAAACATTTCGATTTAAAGCAAATAAAAAATAACAGAACTGCAATTTTGGATAATTGCAGTATTTCATCTTCTTTTTCCAGAAAATTATAAAGAAAGCTAAATAACATGGGGATCTAGACACATAATATTATGAATTGTAACAATAAAATTGCAAGGTATGTTGTGTAATTGAGAGGACTATAGGAACGTTTTAGTATTTTCATATTGTCTTTTTTATTTTTTAATCGAAAAGCTACTGACGTGTATTCCACATGTCCAGCGAGTGGGCAGCGCCCGCGCCATTAAAGAGATGCGTGAGACGCTTCTCATTGGTCAAATCTAACAATCCGTCGTATCACTAGATACGCAGTTGTGCCCTTTTCCACATGGTGAGGCGTGTGTAGACATATCATGGTTGGATTGCCGCCAGTAATTGATTGTTTGTGTTTTTTCTTTCTTTTCTCTCTCCTGACAACTAAAGTGCGTAATTGTTCTCTCTTTGTTTGTTGTTTGCTTAGATCTGACATAGGGTGCCAGATCCAATCTTCTTGGGTCTGACTTGGTTATCAGACCCAAGTCATATTATATTATAAAGAAAGCTAAATGGCGTGGGGATTCCACTGTAGCTCTAGACACAAATTATTGTGGATTACAAAAGTAAAATTGCAGGGTATTTGTGTAATTAAGAGGACCATGAGGGCATTTTAGTATTTTCATGTTGTCTTTTTTTTTTAATCAAAAAGTTGTTAGTGTGTGTTCCATACGCCCTAGCAAGTAGGCGGCGCTCGCACCATTACGGTAACGCGTGAGACACTTTCCGGTAGCCAAATCTGGTCATCTGCCGTATCATTAGATGTGCAGCCGTGCTCTCTTCTATATAGTGCGGTGTGTGTAGACATATCATGGTTGAATTGCCGCCAATGATCGATTGTTTGTGTTTTTTCTTTCATTTTTCTCTCCTGACAACTAAAGTGCACAATTGTCCTCTCTTTATTTATTATTTGCTTGGGTCTGGCATGAGGTGTCAGACCCAAAAAGCTTAGATCTGGAACCTATTCCAGACCCAAGAGCCTCGGGTTCGGCAGCCATACCAGACCTCAAGAGCCTTGGGTCATAGATCGAATTGCACTTTTTGCCACTTTACGCTCTAATTTTTGGGTGATTCAATTAATCCTTCTTTGGTGAAACAAAGGATATCTCGATCGAGGTAAAGAATGGGGAAATCTCATAGACATAAGGTTCTTGAGTCTAGTAACTATGCAAGACTCAAGGTACTTGGGTTTGACACCTACGTCAGGCCCAAGTGTCATGGGTCTGGCATGGCTACCAGATCCAAGGCTCTTGGGTTTGGCAGCTATGCCAGACCCTCTTGGGCGTGGCACGACTTTCAGACCTGATTATCTTGGGTCTGACATGACTTTCAAATCCAATTCGCCGGGGTTTGACATGGCTCCTAGACCCGAGTCGCCTAGTTCTGGCATTGGTTCCAGACCCAAGTCACTTGGTGTGGCAGGTTGTCAGATCCAAGTTGCTTGGGTCTGACATAATTGTTAGACCCAAAGCGTTTAAAACATTCTCTATACATTTAATATTTTTTTTACATTTTAAAAAAAAATTGATATTGATCCGCTGCAGAGTGTGACCTATATACTAGTAAATACAAAACAATGTTGTTATGGACAATTCCATTAATTCCTTCTTGTGTTTGTTTTTAAGTTTCAACATGCTTTTTAAAGTATTTTTTCATGAAAAAAATATTAAATTGCTATTTTTTGGTGTTTTTTATATGATGATGTTAAAAATAAAAAATTCTAAGAAAAATAATTTAATTGAGAAATATTTTAAAAAACACATCCTGTATTATATTACTAAACATACACCAAGTATTTGTTTTTTAAAATTATTTTTGGTCTAAAAAAATATTAAACTAGTGTCTTTTAATTGTCGTACTATTATAATAAATAAAAAATCTAAAAAAATATATTTTTATTTAAATGTTTTTTTTTTTTTAAATTACCATGCAGACAAATCTTCACAACTTTCTCGTTCCTAATAATGCAACGGTGTCTTGTTCTTGGTGGGTCACAGACAAATTAACTTCCCCATTCCCAAGTTGTATAGTTAATGAGTTTTGAGAAAGCGAAACCAACGCGGTCAGATCATTGAGATGACAACATTACTAAACAAAATTGCTAATGAAAATTAAGCATTTCATTTTTCTTCTTTTGCACAATCTGCTTCTATATATCCATCTCTCTGCCTCTCTTCACTTCTCACAAGCTCCTTGCTTATTTTCCTCTCTTATCTCACTCGACTCTTCACAGCAAATGTTAACAAATTTCAAGATTCCCTTCAAAATGGAGGGATGTATGAACGAGGAAGCCATAACTAAATCCACTTATGCAAGCTCAAAGAAGGGTTTAATGGTTGCTGGGTTGCAAAGCCTGTTACTAGAAGGAGATATTTCTAATGTTGTCACTAAATCTGCTTTGAAAACACATCGCCTTCAAGTCCAGGCTAGCTCCATTAAATATTGCTACCTCAAATCATGTTACTTATGCAACAAGATATTGAGCCTTGACAAGGATGTCTACATGTACAGGTAATGCTAAGTTCACTATTCCTGGAGATTAGATAGCCATGTCAGCTGGACTAGTTTCATATGAAATTGTATTCTTCCATTAAATCTCTCTTGCAAGATTTCTGAAAACTGCTGCTAATGAATATATGTGATTGCAGGGGTGATCAAGGCTTTTGTAGCATAGAGTGCAGAAACAGGCAGATTGTTTTGGATGAAATGAGAGAACTAGAAGCGTCTAGCAAGGAAAGATTAAAATATTATGAGCACTGCAGTACCACTGCCGGTCGGCATGAGACTCGCCGAGTCCTAGAAGAGCTCCGCCGGAGCCATAAACCACTTCCTCATGAAAACCATTGGACAATAGCCTCCTAGTCTACATAACTTTTTCTTATTCCTAATTTTCCTTCTGTTTTTTTTCTTGAGTTTGTACTAAACACATAATTCAATGGAGAGGGATAATGTAAAATTCAACGAAAAAGTGACTAGTGGGATTTTTTTAAGATTATTTATCATATGAAACAACAGATAGAGACGATCTCAAAGCTGATCTTTTGTTCCTCTTTCAAGTAGATGAGTATTGATATACATCACCATCATTCCTTTGTCTGCTACAATAAGATTAAAAAACAGGGTCCCCATGGAATCAACAGTAACCATCTTTAATTGGCAATCGTGCAGATATTTTGCTTGCATTATCTCTACATTTTTTTTTCATAACTTCTATATATTGATTTGTTTGTGACATTAACTTAATTAATTGTTGCTAAACTTTTTGATATGATACATATATTTTATCA
>Ga0307513_10005625_pt1 | contig 16522 bp, 12 predicted proteins | sample 15_EM_MG_FD_202174 | JGI IMG/M metagenome (GOLD analysis project Ga0307513, IMG submission 202174) | Populus trichocarpa ectomycorrhiza microbial communities from riparian zone in the Pacific Northwest, United States - 15_EM | ecosystem: Host-associated > Plants > Roots > Unclassified | place... | reverse complement strand
TCGGCCCGCACGACCGGGTGCTGGCCGGGTTGTCGGTGGCGTTCGACGCCTCCTGCGAGGAGATGTGGCTGGCCTGGCGGCACGGCGCGGCTCTCGTGCCCGCCGCGCGATCGCTCGTCCGCAGCGGGGTCGACCTCGGCCCGTGGCTGGCCGAGCAGCGCATCACCGTGGTGTCCACGGTGCCGACGCTCGCCGCGCTGTGGCCGGTCGAGGCGCTCGACGACGTCCGGTTGCTGATCTTCGGCGGCGAGGCCTGCCCGCCGGAGCTCGCCGAGCGGCTGGCCGTCGAGGGACGCGAGGTCTGGAACACGTACGGGCCGACCGAAGCGACCGTGGTGGCCTGCGCCGCGCGGCTGACCGGCGACGCTCCGGTGCGCATCGGGCTGCCGCTGGCCGGCTGGCAGCTCGCGGTGGTCGACCAGGCCGGCGAGCCGGTCGCGATGGGGGAGACCGGCGAGCTGGTGATCGGCGGGGTGGGCCTCGCGCGCTACCTGGACCCGGGCAAGGACGCCGAGAAGTTCGCGCCGCTGCCCGCGCTCGGCTGGCCGCGGGCGTACCGCAGCGGGGACATCGTCCGGGCCGAGCCCGAAGGGCTGCTGTTCGTCGGCCGCGGCGACGAGCAGGTCAAGCTCGGCGGGCGGCGGATCGAGCTGGGCGAGGTCGACGCCGCGCTGCAGGCGCTGCCCGAGGTCGCCGGGGCCGCCGCCGCGGTCCGGCAGACCGCCGCGGGCAACCAGCTCCTGGTGGGCTACGTGGTGCTGCACGACGGCGCCGATTTCGACGCCGCGACCGCGGCCCAGCGGCTTCGCGAGCAGCTGCCGGCCGCGCTCGTCCCGCTGCTGGCGGTCGTGGCCGGGCTACCGACCCGCACGTCCGGCAAGGTGGACCGGGCGGCGCTGCCCTGGCCGCTGACCACAGTGGACGACGCGGCCGGTGAGCTGACGGCGACCGAGCGGTGGCTCGCCGGCGGCTGGGCGGAGATCATCGGCGTACGACCCACCGAGGCGGACGCCGACTTCTTCAGCAACGGCGGCGGGAGCCTGGCCGCGGCGCAACTGGTGGCGTGGATCCGGCGCGAGCACCCGCGGGTGTCGGTCGGCGACATCTATCAACACCCGAAGCTGTCCGACCTGGCCGCCCTGCTCGACGCGCTGGACAGCACGGCGACGGTGCGCCGCGAGGTCCGGCCGACGCCCCGGCGGGCCGGGCTGATCCAGGGCGCGCTCATGCTGCCGATGCTCGCTCTGGTCGGGCTTCGCTGGCTGACCGTCCTGGCCGCGCTGGGCAACATTCTCGCCCTGCTCGGCCCCGCGCCGTGGGCGCCGGCCGTCCCCTGGTGGTCGGTCGCGCTGGGCTGGGTGCTGCTGTTCAGCCCGGCCGGCCGGATCGGCCTGTCGGCCGGGGGAGCACGGCTGCTGCTGCGCGGCGTACGCCCCGGCAACTACCCGCGTGGCGGCAACGTCCACCTGCGGCTCTGGGCCGCCGAGCGGCTCGCCGAGCTGACCGGAGCCACCAGCGTCGCCGGGGCGTCCTGGATGATCACCTACGCCAAGGCGCTCGGCGCCCAGATCGGCCCCGACGTCGACCTGCACTCGGCCCCGCCGGTCACTGGCGCGCTGAAGCTCGGCCGCGGCGCGGCGATCGAGCCGGAGGTCGACCTGTCCGGCTACTGGGTCGACGGCGACGTCGTGCGGATCGGCAAGGTACGCATCGGTGCGGGCGCCCGGATCGGGGCCCGCAGCACGCTGATGCCCGGCGCCCGGATCGGCAAGGGCGCGCGGGTCGCGGCCGGCTCCACAGTGGTCGGTGCGGTGCCGGCGAACCAGCGCTGGGCCGGCTCGCCCGCCGCGCCCGCCGGCAAGGATCCGGCCGCGTGGCCGGTGCCGCGCCCGCCGCGATCCCGGTTCTGGGCCGCCTGGTACGGACTGACCTCGCAGCTGCTGGGAATGGTGCCGGTCGTGGCCGCCCTGCCGGCGCTCGCCCTGCTCGGCTGGACGGTCGCCGATCGGCCGACCGTGACCGCCGCGCTGGCCGTCGTCCCGCTGGCCAGCACCGCCTTTTTTCTCGGTTACGCGCTCCTGGTGCTGGTCGCGGTCCGGGTGCTCAGCATCGGCCTCCGGGCCGGCTACCACCCCGTGCACGGGCGGGTGGCGTGGCAGGTGTGGGCGACCGAGCGGCTGATGGGGATGGCCCGGGTCGGGCTCTTCCCGCTCTACGCCAGCCTGTTCACGCCGGTCTGGCTGCGGCTGCTCGGCGCCAAGGTGGGGCGCGGGGTCGAGGTGTCCACGGTGCTCGCGCTGCCGGCGATGACCACAGTCGCCGACGGTGCGTTCCTGGCCGACGACACCATGGTCGCGACGTACGAGCTGAGCCACGGCTGGCTGCGGGTCGCCCCGGCGCGGATCGGCAAGCAGGCGTTCCTCGGCAACTCCGGGATGGCGGCGCCCGGCCGCTCGGTGCCCAAGCGTGGCCTCGTCGGGGTGCTCTCGTCGGCGCCGCGGAAGGCGAAGAAGGGCTCGTCGTGGCTCGGCGCGCCGCCGATGCCGTTGCGCCGCACGGTCGAGTCGGCCGACACCAGCCGCACCTTCGATCCGCCGGCGCGGCTGAAGCTGGCCCGGGCGGCGATCGAGTTGTGCCGGATCATCCCGGTGATGTGCGGCGCCGCCCTGGCCGTCCTGGTTCTCGCGGCGCTCGCGGGCTTGTGGCAGACCGCCGGCGGGTGGGCGGCCGCGCTCGCCGCAGGGCCGGTGCTGCTCGCCGCCGGGGTTGCCGCCGCCGCTACCGCGACGGCCGCGAAGTGGTTGCTGGTCGGGCGGTTCCGGGTCGCCGATCGGACGCTCTGGACGTCGTTCGTCTGGCGCAACGAGCTCGCCGACACCTTTGTCGAGGTGCTCGCCGCGCCGTGGCTGATCGGCTTCGCGACCGGCACGCCGCTGCTCACGGCCTGGTTGCGTACGCTCGGCGCGAAGATCGGCCGGGGCGTCTGGCTGGAGACCTACTGGCTGCCCGAATACGATCTGGTGCGGCTCGGCGACGGCGCCACCGTGAACCGGGGTTGCGTGGTGCAGACCCACTTGTTCCATGATCGGGTGATGAGCATGGACCAGGTGACGCTCGGGGCGGGAGCCGCGCTCGGCCCGCACGGCATCGTGCTGCCCGGGGCGAGCATCGGCGCGCGCACCACCGTCGGGCCCGGCTCGCTGGTGACCCGCGGCGACGCGGTGCCGGCGGACAGCCGGTGGCTCGGCAACCCGATCGCGACCTGGCCGGCCGCGGCCGCCCGCCGGGGATGACACCGAAGGGCCCGGGGCCGGGTGGCGCGACGCCCGGTGCCGACCGTTCGAGCGACTCGTACCTCCCCGAGCACGGCAACGGCGGCTACCGGGTCGCCCACTACGACCTCGACCTCGACTACCGGGTCGGGCCGAACCGGCTCGCCGGCAAGGCAGTCATCACCGCGGTGGCCGGCCAGGCGCTGTCGCGGTTCAGCCTGGACCTCGGCCGGTTCCGGATCCAGGACGTCCGGGTGGACGGGCGGCCGGTGAAATACACCCACCGGCCGGACAAGCTGCGGATCAGACCCGAGCGAGCGATCGCGGCCGGCGCCACCTTCCGGATCGAGATCCGGTACGCCGGCATCCCGGTGCCCATCTCCGGCCGCTGGGGCGAAATCGGCTGGGAGGAGCTGACCGACGGCGCGCTCGTCGCCAGCCAGCCGAACGGCTCACCGTCCTGGTTTCCCTGCGACGACCAACCCGGCGACAAGGCCACCTTCCGGGTGGCGGTCACCACCGCGACGCCGTACACGGTCCTGGTGACCGGCGACCTCGTCTCCCGGCGCCGGGGCGCGGGCCGCACCACCTGGGTGTACGAGCGGCGCGAGCCCACCGCTCCCTATCTGATGAGCGTCCAGATCGGACGGTACGAGCTGATCGACCTGGCCGCCGGCGGGATCGTCCAGCGGGCCGCGATCCCGGCCAAGCTGCGGGCCGACTTCGGGTACGACTTCGGCCGGCACGGCGAGATCATGGCGGTGCTGCAGCGGTTCTTCGGGCCCTACCCGTTCGGGGAGTACGTCGTCGTGGTCGCCGACGACGAGCTCGAGGACCCGGTCGAGGCGCAGGGCATGGCCGTGTTCGGGGCGAACCACATCGACGGGCGGCGCACCCACGAGCGGCTGGTCGTGCACGAACTGGCCCACCAGTGGTTCGGCAACAGCCTCACGGTCGCGGACTGGCGGCACATCTGGCTCAACGAGGGCTTCGCCACGTACGCGGAATGGTTGTGGTCCGGGGCCTGCGGCGGACCGCCGGCGGACGCCCACGCGGCCGAGTGGCACACGCGGCTCGCGGCCCGCCCGGCGGACATCAGCGTCGCGAATCCCGGCATCGACCGGATGTTCGACCCGCTGGTCTACAAGCGCGGCGCGCTCACACTGCACGCATTGCGGAAGAAAGTCGGAGACGACTCGTTCTTCGCGCTGCTGCGCGCCTGGGTCGCCGAGCATCGGCACGCGACCGTGACGACCGAGCAGTTCCGGGCGCACGCCCAGCGCTTTTCCCGCGAACCGTTGGACGGGCTGTTCGCCGCGTGGCTCGACAGCCCGGCGCTGCCCCGATTCCCGCGTTGACCCAATTCGCGGAAGGCCCGGGACCGCGCCGGACTCGACGACTCGGACTCCTCAGGTGCGCACGCCCGGGCCGGGCGTCGGCGCCAATCCGGCACGGACCGCCGACACGGTCGCGGGCACCAACGGCAGCGGGGACCTCGTCGGTGCGGTCGCGGTGGCCGGGCCGGCCTCGCGCTTGCGCTGCCGGATGACTTGGAGCAGGGCCTCGGGGGTGCCGCCGCGCAACTGCGTGATCCGGCTGGCGGCCGGCTTCTCGGGCGCGTTGACGCAGAGCGTGGTGTCGCCGTCCTTGACGAAGTTGGCCAGCTTGTTGGCGACGAAATCGCCGATCGCGGACTGCGCCTCCTCGGTCGAGCCGCCGATGTGCGGGGTGAGGATGACGTTGGGCAGGCCGCGCAGCTCGGAGGCGAACTCGTCGCCGGAGCCCTTGGGCTCCGCCGGGAAGACGTCGACCGCGGCGCCGGCCAGGTGGCCGCTGACCAGGGCGTCCCGCAGCGCCAGGTGGTCGACCACGATGCCGCGGGAGAGGTTGAGGAAGAGGGCGCCCGGGCGCATCCGCTTGAACTGCTCGGCGCAGAAGAAGCCGGCGTTGCCCGGCCGGCCGTCAACGTGCAGCGTGACGACGTCGCTGGTCTCCAGCAGTTCCTCGAGGGTGTCGCAGCGGTGCGCGTTGCTCAGCGCCAGCTTGTCGGCGGTGTCGTAGAAGGACACGTGCATGCCGATGTTCTCGGCGAGCACGGAGAGTTGGGTGCCGATGTTGCCGTATCCGACGATGCCCAGCCGGCGGCCGCGGATCTCGTGCGCGCCGTGCGCCGACTTCTCCCAGACGCCCTGGTGCATCAGCGTGTTCTTCTCGGTCAGCCGGCGGGTCAGCGTGATGATCTCGGCGAGGGCCAGTTCCACGACCGAACGGGTATTGGAGAACGGCGCGTTGAAGACGGCGATGCCCCGGGCCGCGGCGGCGGCCACGTCGATCTGGTCGGTGCCGATGCAGAACGCGCCGACTGCGAGCAAACTGTCCGCGGCCTCCAGCACCCGGGCGGTCACCTGGGTCTTGGATCGGATGCCGAGCAGTTGCACTCCCCGTACGCGCTCGATCAGCTCGGCCTCGTCCAGGGCGTTGCAGACGGATTCGACGTGATAGCCCTCGGCATTGAGCCGGGTCACCGCGTCGGGATGGATGCTCTCCAACAGAAGGACTCGCACCTTGGCCTGGTCGATCATTGGGTTCCGTTCCGTGTCGGTCGGCAGGGGTTCGCGGCTGCGGTGGCCGCCCGACGGCAGGCTCAGGACCGCAGCCACCTGGTGGTGGCTAACCGACCTCCCCTCAGCTGGCGAACATGGACCGGGACGCCCCGTCCACCGAGGGCGCCGGTCGGCGGCAGCCAGAGGTACGGACGGCGACACGTTACGGATCGATTTCGGCGAGGGTTTCCGTACAGGAAAGTCGAAGTTTTCCTTAAGGCCCGCTGAGAGCCGCTACGGCGCTTTAACGTTCACGTATTTCCGCGCTACCTGACGAATTCCCGGGCATTTCGCCGAACAAATCTTTGGCAGTTGTCACGCACGTCCGGCTCGATCCAGCCACTCGGCCAGCAGGGCGCGCTCGGCGCCGGTGAGCAGCGGCAGGTTCGGAGCGACGGCCCGGAAGGCGACGGCAGCCGCGGCCGCGTTGTCGGCGGGCAGCGCCGGCAGGTCGGTGAGGATCGATCGCAGCACGGCCTCGTAGATCGCGTCCGCGAGGCCGAGGTCGCGGTGCTCCGGCGGGGTGGCGAGCAAGGTCAGCACGGCGCCGGTGCCGGCGGCGTGGATGAGCTCGACGGCGCGCCGCTCGGGGACCCGGAGCCGGCCGATCGCCGCGACGCGGTGCACCCGGGCGCGCAGCACCGCCAGGCCGGCGGCCGAGGCCGGGGAGTGGGCCGCACGGCTGGGGTCGGTGAGGAGGCCGAACAGCGCCGCGTTGGCGAGCCCGAAGCCGACGTGCGTGTCCCATCCGGCCCGAAGGTCCGCGACCGGGTCGGCGCTGTCCTCGACGAGGGCCTTCCCGGTGATGTACGTGGCGAAGACGTGCTCGGCGACCGCGTCGAGCAGCGCGTCCTTGTCCTCGAAGAACCGGTAGATGGTCGGCGCCTGCATGCCGGCCGCCTGCGCGCCCGCGAGGCCGGCGCCAAGCGCATCCTCTACACCAGCCACCAGGGCGCCGCCGAGGATTCGGTCTTCGCGCCGATGCCCGACCATGCCGCCACCGAGCGCTATCTGTCCAAGACGGGCACGGCATTCACGGCGCTACGCAACGGGTTCTACGCCGGCACCATCCCGCACCTGCTCGGCCGGGCACTCGAGACCGGCGAACTCGTCGCGCCGGCCGACGGGCCGGTGTCCTGGACCGCCCACGCCGACCTGGCCGAAGCGGCGGCGATCATCGTCGCCGACGAGGGCCGGTTCGACGGCGCGACCCCGCCGCTGACCGCGCCGGAAACGCTCGACCTCGCGGACATCGCCGGCATCGTCACCGAGCTCACCGGGCGCACCATCTGCCGCGTGATCGCCGACGACGCCGAGTGGACGGCCGCCATGATCGGGCACGGTATGCCCGCGGAGCAGGCGCAGATGCTGCTCGGCATGTTCGTTGCCGCCCGCCGTGGGGAGTTCGCCACCACCGGCCCGGAGCTGGAGAGTCTCCTGCGGCGCGCGGCCACGCCGGTCCGGTCGATCCTGGCCGGGTGATTATGAGCCGAGGTGGGCGCGGAGCTTGGCGGCCACCTCGCCCGCCGCGGCGAGTTGGTCGGGCGTGAGCGCGTCGACGAAAAGTTCCCGGACGGCGCGCAGATGCGGGACCGTGGCCTGCCGGAACGCCGTCATGCCGGTGGTGGCGAGGATGATCTCGGCACCTCGGCTGTCGGTGGCGCACGCCTCGCGGCGGATCAGCCCGCGCCGTTCCATCCGGCCGAGGTGATGGGAGAGGCGGCTGCGCTCCCAGTCGATGTTCGCCGCGAGGTCGGAGGAGCGCATCCGCTGCCCCTCGGCCTCGCTGAGGGCGAGCAGCACCGCATAGTCGCCCGGCGACAGCGCGGACTCGCTCTGCAGCCGTACGGCGAGCTCGGATCTGAGCGCCTCGGCCGTCTCGATGTAGTCGCGCCAGATCCGCAGCTCGTCGGTCGTCGGCAACTGGCGTCCCCGCCGCTGCCGCGGTGTGTCCTCCGTCATCCAGCCCTCCGATTGACATGTCAACCAGATGGTACGCTAATTGACATGTCAATCATCTGTTTCCGGCGACCGGAGTAGGAGGGGACCATGGCGATCGAAGGCTTCGAACTGGGGCTCAACTCGTTCGGGGAAGTGGCTACCAGCGGCGACCGGGTCCTGAGCGACGCGGAGACCGTGCGGCTGATCGTCGAGGAGGCGCGGCTCGCCGAGTCGGTCGGGCTCGACGTGTTCAGCGTGGGCGAGCACTACCGGGCGGGTCACAACGACTCGGCGACGCCGGTGTTGCTGGCGGCGATCGCCACGGCGACCGAGCGGATCCGGCTCGGCACCTCGGTCACGGTGCTCAGCACGAACGATCCCGTCCGGGTCTACCAGGAGTTCTCGACCCTGGACGCGGTGTCCAACGGCCGTGCTCAGCTCGTCCTCGGGCGCGCCTCGGCGACCGAGTCGTTCCCGCTGTTCGGCTACGACCTGGCGGAGTACGAGCAGCTGTTCGCCGAGAAGCTCGACCTGTTCATGCGGCTCCAGACCGAGGAGGCGGTCACCTGGTCGGGCACCGTCCGGAGTCCGCTGGTCGAGCAGCGCCTGCACCCCCGGATGCGGCCTGGCGGCATCCCGACCTGGATCGGCGTCGGCGGCAGCCCGGACTCGGTGGTCCGCGCCGCCCGCTACGGACTGCCGCTGATGCTCGCGATCATCGGCGGGCGCTCGCAACGGTTCGCCGGCCACGTCGAGCTGTATCTGCGCGCGCTCGAGCAGTTCGGGCACTCCATACAGCCGATCGGACAGCACTCGCTCGGCCTGGTCGCCGACACTGACGAGGAGGCCGTGGAGACCTGGTGGCGATACTGGCGGCCGGTGGTGGCCCAGCTCGCCGACGAACGCGGCTTCTATCCGCCGGACCGCGAACGCTACGAGGCCGAGATCGACCAGGGGGCGCTGTTCGTCGGGTCGAGCGAGACAGTCGCGCAGAAGATCGCCACGGTGGCGCGCGACCTGCGGCTGAGCCGCTTCGACCTCAAGTACGACATCATGCACCTGCCCCGCGAGGCCCGTGCCCGCAACATCGAGCTGCTCGGTCGCGAGGTGGCTCCGCGGGTCCGCGAGCTCCTCGCCAAGCAGCCCGCCAGTGTCTGAGGCCGGGCGCGGGACGCACGGCCCGCAAACCCTGGGCATCCTGGGCGCCGGCAAGTTGGGCACGGTGCTGGCCCGGCTCGCCCTGGCCGCCGGTCACCGGGTGCTGATCGCCGGCTCGGGCGACCCCGCGAGGATCGCGCTCACCGTCGACGTGCTCGCCCCCGGCGCGGTCGCCACCACCGCGCTCGAGGCGGCCGCCCGTGCCGACGTCGTCATCCTGGCGCTCCCGCTGGGCAAGTACCGCAGCATTCCGGCCGATGCGCTGCGCGGCAAGCTGGTCGTCGACGCGATGAACTACTGGTGGGAGGTCGACGGCATCCGGGACGACCTGGCCGACCCGCGGACCTCGTCGAGCGAGACCGTGCGGGCGTACCTGCCCGGCGCGCATGTGGTCAAGGCGCTGAACCACGTCGGCTACCACGACCTCGAGGACAGTGCCCGCCCGAGCGGCGCGGCCGGGCGTACGGCCGTCGCGATCGCCGGCGACGACCCCGCCGATGTCGCCGCCGTCGCCCGTCTCGTCGACTCGCTCGGCTTCGACCCGGTGATCGCCGGCCCCCTCGCCGAAGGCGTCCGCTTCGAACCGGGCACCGAGCTCTTCGGCGCCGACGTGCCCGCTGGCGAGGTCCACGCCAGACTCAACCGCTTCCCGGAGTCGAAGCGAGGGCAGATCATCGCGTACGCCCGCGCAGTTCCATGATGTCGTTGTGGTGAAGTAAACGACGAGCAGCCGTTTTCTACGCTGCGGAGGTGGCTCTCACCGCCGGCTGGTCCGTCTTGGCGTTTCTCGTCCTTCTCCCCTTCGTGGTCGACTCGTCGCTGCCCGACGGCCCGCGGGCGCCGCTGGGCTTGCTGCTCGTGGCCCTCGCCTGCGCGGTTCCGGCGATCATCGGTGGCGGCTTCGCTGCTGTCGAGGGCCGCAAACCCGGTCAGCGGGTGCGTATGCTCCCCTTGCTCGGCCGGCTGCCGCGTGCGATCCGCATCGCTCTGGTAGGCGCGTCCATTGTGGCGGCCGGGATGGCGCTGTCCGGATTCGTGAGCGACCAAGCCGGCCAATCGGTGAAGACCGACACCGGCTACGCACTCAGACTAAGGGATAGAACACTCGAACCGGTGACCAAGCAGAAGTATCTGGCGAACAGCCGTTCCGAGCGGCGGATGATCCTCGGGGCGGCGATCTGGTGCAACGCGTGGGGTGGCGCCCTCTGCTGGGCGGCGAAGCTGCGCGACGACGAGGAGGATCCGCTCTAGCCCGCGAAGAAGTCGAGGTAGGCCCGGGCCAGCGCGACCGGGTTCTCCAGTGCGATGTTGTGACCGGCCGCGGGGATGACGGCGCCGCGGACGTCGCGGGCAACCTGCGCGAGCTGTTTGGATACTTCGTCCCCGAGATAGGCCTGCCCGCCGACGGCCAGGACCGGGCAGCCGATCGGGTCGGCGTAGTGCGGGCGGTTCTGTTCGGCGTCGGTCTGGCGGGCGCGGTACATCTCCAGGATGGCCATGGTGCCGCCCGGCTGCTCGGCCGAGTGCACGATTTCGTCGATGTCCTCCTCGGTCAGCGCGCTGGGGTCCCACATCTGGCGTCTGGCGTAGTACGTCCAGAACGGCCGTTCCCGCCCGGCCAGCAGCAGCTCGGGGTAGTTCGGCAGACTGAAGAAGCTGAAGTGCCAGCCGGTGCGGCCGTCGTCGGCGGCGAGCGAGGGGTCGGGTCCGCCGCCCGGCAATCCTGGGCCGACCGGCAACCCGGGTAGGAGCGTTTCCTGGAACACCAGTTGTTGCACCCGGGGCCGGTGGAAGGCGGCGACGGCGTAGGCGATGGCCGCGCCCCAGTCCTCGCCGGCGATGCGGAACTGCTCGAAGCCCAGATGGGTGGCCAGTTCGGCGACGTCGCCGGCCATCGTGGCGGTGTCGTAGCCGGTCAGGGGGCGCTGGGAGCCGCCGGCGCCGCGGTTGTCGACCGCGATGACGGTGTAGTGCGGGGTCAGCAGCGGCACGACGTGGCGCCAGTACGACATGGTCTTCGGCACGCCGTGCAGCAAGAACACCGGCTCGCCGGCGCCGCCGATCGCGTAATGGATCTCCACGCCGTTGACCTTGGGCTTGCCGTGGGTGAGCCGGGCTCCGGCGTGGTCGGTGAGGTTCATCTTGGCGAACTCCTTCACGGTCGTCGCGGAAGTCTCGCCCAGTACAACCGCGCCCCCGTTGCCGCTGATGGCGCCGGCGTCGCACCTGCCTCAGATGGAGTCCATCTGACGATCAGATGGTCGCGCCACGAGCGCGCAGCAGTTGATCGGCGAACCGCCGCGCTGCCGGACTGGTCTCGCCCACCGAGGGCAGGATCAGGTAGATGTGCCTTTCCAGACGCGCGCCCGCAACCGTGATCAGCCGCAGAACGCTGTCTGGTGCGGTCAGCACCGGGTACTGCAGGCCGACCGGAGCGAAGCCGATACCGACGCCCGCGCTGACCAGCTCGAGGAATAGTTCCCAGTCGCCGACCTCACAGGCGACGCGGCGCGGTATTCCTTCGCCGGCGAACGCGGCGTCACTCAACAGGCGAGCCGTCCACCCCGGGGGTACCTCGACGAACCGCTCGTCGGCGAGTTCGCTGATGTCGACCTCGGCCCGCTCCGCCAGGTGGTGATCAGCACGGCAGACGAGGTGCACCGGCTCGCGCGCCAGGCGAGTCATCCGGACGCCCGGGACCTGGCTGACCGCGGGTCCGATCACGCAATCCAGTTCGCCCGTCTCGACCATCGAGATCATCGTCAGCGCGGGCGCGTACTGCAGACGCAGGTCGATCCCGGGATGATCGCGGGTGAACTCGCCGAGATAGGAAGCGAACGGCACCAGATGCTGAGCGGAGAGCGAGACGCCGAGGCGCAGTGTGCCGATGAGCACGTCACGGGTGTGGTGTACGGCCTGTTCCGCCTGCGCGGCGCTGGTCAAGGTCCGGCGAGCCGGGCCGACCAGAGCCTCGCCGGCCGCGGTGAGCCGGACGGGCCGGGTGCCGCGGACGTAGAGGGGCGTGCCGAGTTCGCGTTCGAGGGCTTGCAGCGAGTTTGACAGGCCTGACTGCACGATGAGCTCGCGCTTGGCGGCGCGGGTGATGCTGCGTTCCTCGACCAACGCCAGGAAGTGGCGTAGCTGTCTGAGCTCCATCGGCCATTGCAGCATATCTGGTCAGTGTCCTCTCATTAGGTGGACGGGGAGGGGCCGCCAGCCGTACGCGATGAAGGACGGCACCTGGTTGAGGCGCTCCGGTGCGGTGGCCAGGTGCAGGTCGGGGAAGCGGTCGAACAGGGCCGGTAGCGCGGTGCCGGCCTCGATGCGGGCGAGTGGGGCCCCGATGCAGCGGTGCACGCCGAAGCCGAACGCGAGGTGGTCGCGGGCGTCGCGGGTCGGGTCGAAGCGGTCGGCGTGCTCGTATCGTGCGGGGTCGCGGTTGGCCGCCGCGATCCCGGCCAGGATGGCGTCGCCGGCCCGGATGGTGACGTCGCCGGCCTTGATGTCGGTGACGGCGAACCGCAGCGGCAGGTTGGCGATGCTGGGCGCCCAGCGCAGGGTTTCGTCGATCACCTGGTCCCAACCGATCTCTCCAGCGCGTACGCGGGAAAGCTCGTCGGGGTGGGTGAGCAGGGCGTGCACGGCGTTGCCGATCAGGTTGACGGTGGTCTCGTGGCCGGCGCCGATGAACAGCAGCAGGGTGCCGAGCAGCTCCCGGTCGTCGAGCTTGTCGCCGTCGTCGCGTGCGGCGATTAGGGCGGTGGTCAGGTCGGTGCCGGGGTGGTCGCGGCGGTGGGCGATCAGGGCGGACAGCACGGTGCCGATCAGCGTGTTGGTTTCCGCGGCCTGTTCCGCCGTCGCGGTGGTGTCGATGATCCGCTCGATCAGGCCGGCGACGTCGGGGCGCATCGCGTCGGGGACGCCGAACAGCTCGCAGATCACTTGCATCGGCAGCGGGTGGGCGTATGCGGTCTGCAGATCGACCGGCTGGGCGGCGGGGGTGGCGGCGAGACCGTCGAGCAGGCCGGCGGCGATGTGCTCGATCTTCGGGCGCAAGGCTTCGGTCTGGCGGTGGGTGAAGGCGCCGGCGACGAGCTTGCGCAGCCGGGTGTGCTCGATTCCGTACGTGTGCAGCATGCTGCCGGTGGCGACCCACGGTCCGATCCAGGCCCACTCGGGGCGTCGGGCGACCGCTGGCCAAAGCCGCCAGTGTTGCGGGCCGTCGCGGCTTACCTGCGGGTCGAGGATGATCTGTTTGAGCAGCTCGTGCCGGGTGACGGCCCAGGCCAGGATGCCGCCGGGCAGCTCCACTTGGACCACGGGGCCGAGCTCGCGCAGCCATTCGGCCTCGCCGGGGATGTCGCGCCCGGACGGGTCGAGGACGACCGGTCCGGTGTTGGCGGTGCTCATGGGCGCTCCCTAAAATCATTCGGAGGATTCCTCCGAATTATCTGGAGGAATCCTCTACTTATCAAGTACGCTCAGCCGACGACGAGATTGGATGGGGATCATGGCTGAGTCGGTACTGGTCACGGGCGGCACGGGATATGTCGCCGGCTGGGTGATCGTCGAGTTGCTCGAGCGCGGCTACCGCGTGCGGACGACCGTCCGGAGCCTGAGCAGGAGCGCGGCGGTCCGGACGGCGATCTCCGCCGTGGTCGAGCCGGGGGAGCGGTTGAGCTTCGCGGTGGCGGACCTCACGAGTGACGACGGGTGGGACGCGGCCGTCGCCGGCATGGACTACGTGCTCCACGTGGCCTCGCCGCTGGGCGACGAGAACAGCCGCGACCCGCAGGCGCTGATCGTCCCGGCCCGGGACGGCGCGCTGCGCGTGCTGCGGGCGGCCACCGCGGCCGGCGTGAAACGAGTCGTGCTGACGTCGGCGGCGAACGCGGCGAGCCCCTCTTCGTACGCCGAGGAGGGGGTGACGGACGAGACACTGTGGACGGATCCCGACGATCCGACGCTGGTGGCGTACCGGCGGTCCAAGACGGTTGCCGAGAAGGCGGCGTGGGACTTCATAGCCGGCTACGCGGGTCCGACCACGCTCGCGACGATTCTGCCGGGGGCGGTGTTCGGGCCGATCCTGACCACCGGCAACCTCGGCTCGGTGCGGATCATCGAGCGCATGGTGAAGGGTGCGATGCCCGGCACGCCGCGGATCGGCCTCGAGGTCGTCGACGTCCGCGATCTGGCCGACATCCACCTCCGGGCGATGACCTCGCCCGACGCGGCCGGGCAGCGGTTCCTCGCCACCGGCGAGTTCGTCTGGATGCGGGAGATCGCCCAGGTGCTGCGGGCCGGCCTCGGCGCGGCGGGAAGCAAGGTGCCGACCCGGCAGTTGCCCGACTTCGCGGTGCGGTTCACGGCGTTGTTCGACCGGTCGCTGCGGGCGATCACCGTGTCGCTGGGGCGGCGCAACCGGCACAGCACCGATAAGGCCAAGCGGCTCCTGGGCTGGCAGCCGCGCCCGGCCGCGGACACCGTCCTCGACTGCGCGCGCAGCCTCATCGCGTGGCACGTGGCCTGAATAGGAGGATCAACGATGACAATCCACCACGATCAATCCGTCCCGCCGCCGGGCCCGCTGGGCCGGCTCGGCGGGTTCGCGTACCGCTGGCGCGGGACCGTCCTGACGATGTGGCTCGCGGCGCTGCTGCTGACGCTCGGCCTCTCGATCGCCTTCTCCGGCGAGTTCAACGCCGACTACTCGGTGCCCGGCTCCGACTCGCAGCGGGCCCAGCAACTGCTCGAGGAGCGCTTCCCGGCCCAGGCGAACGCGGCGGTCACCGTCGTGCTGCGAGCCGACAGCGGCGTTGCTTCCGTACGCGATGACGTCACCCGCCTGTTGGCCGAGATCCGCACCGTGCCGCACGTGGCCGGCACCGACGATCCGTTCGGCACGCCGGGCGCGATCTCCGCCGACGGGCGCACGCTCATCGCGTACGCACGACTCGACCTGACCAACCCCGGTGACCTGCCCGTCGAGGACGGCCGGCGGCTGATCGACATCGCGAAGCAGCACAGCGGCGGCCCGGTCCAGGTCGCGCTGGCCGGGCAGGCCGTCGCCGCGGCGGAGGGGGGCGGTGTCGGCTCCGAGGGCATCGGCATCGCGGCCGCCGCCGTCATCCTGCTGCTCACCTTCGGTTCGGTGGTCGCGGCCGGCCTGCCGATCATCGTCGCGATCGCCGGCCTGGTCATCAGCAGCGCCCTGACCGGCCTGCTCATCCGGGTGGTGGACGCGCCCGAGTGGTCCACCTCGCTGGCCGCCATGATGGGTATCGGCATCGGCATCGACTATGTGCTGCTGCTGGTCACCCGCTTCCGCGAGTGGCGGGCGGCCGGGCTCGATCCGGAGCCGGCCGCGGTCGCCACCATGGACACCGCGGGCCGGTCGGTGGTCGTGGCCGGCGGAACGGTCGTGGTGAGCCTGCTCGGCCTGTTCGCCATGGGCGTGCCGTACATGCGCGGCGCCGCCATGATCACGATTCTCGCCGTGCTGGTCACCCTGCTCGCCAGCGTGACCCTGTTCCCGGCGCTACTCGGCTTCCTGGGCCGGCGCCTCGACCGGCTCCGGCTGCCGCTCGGGCGCCGCCGCAACGCCGGGACGACGATCACCGCGGACGGGCACGTCAGCCCGAGCCGGTTCTGGCTGCGCTGGAGCCGGACCGTGGAACGCCACAAGATCATCACGGTGGTCGGCGGCGTCGCGATCATGCTGGCGTTCGCGACCCCGTTCCTCGGCGTCCGGTTCGGCTTCCCGGACGCGGGCAACGGCCCCACCGAACGGATCACCCGCCAGGCGTACGACCTGGCCGCCGCGGGCTTCGGGCCGGGTGCGAACGCGCCCCTGCTGCTCGCCGTGCGACTGCCGGCCGCCGACGCTTCCTTGGACCGGTTGCGAAGTGCGCTGTCCGGCGCGGAAGGCGTCGCCTCGGTGTCACCCGCGCAACGCAACGGCGCCGGCGACACCGCGGTTCTGACCGTCGTTCCGGCGACCGGCCCGCAGGACGAGCCGACCCAGGAGCTGGTGCACCGGCTGCGCGACGACGTCATCCCGGCCGCGACCGCGGGCAGCGGCCTGACCGTGCTGGTCGGCGGCGTCAACGCCACCTCCATCGACAGCACGGACGACCTGGCCGGGCGCATCCCGTATCTCATCGTCGGCGTGGTCGGCCTGTCGATGCTGTTGCTGCTCGTCGGCTTCCGCAGCATCGCGGTGGCGGTCAAGGCGGCGGTGCTGAACCTGCTGTCGGTCGCCGCCGCGTACGGTGTGGTGGCATTGGTTTTGCAGGGCGGCTGGGCCGGGCGGCTCGTCGGCATCGACACCGAGACGCCGCTGCCCCCGTTCATCCCGGTGCTGATGTTCGCGGTCCTGTTCGGACTGTCCATGGACTACGAGGTCTTCCTGGTCAGCCGGATGCGCGAGGCCTGGACGCGCACGAACGACAACCACCGGGCGGTCACCGGCGGGCTGGCCGGCACCGCCCGGGTCATCACCGCCGCCGCGGCCATCATGATCGCGGTCTTCGTGGCCTTCGTGCCCAG
>Ga0307513_10005624_pt1 | contig 16522 bp, 17 predicted proteins | sample 15_EM_MG_FD_202174 | JGI IMG/M metagenome (GOLD analysis project Ga0307513, IMG submission 202174) | Populus trichocarpa ectomycorrhiza microbial communities from riparian zone in the Pacific Northwest, United States - 15_EM | ecosystem: Host-associated > Plants > Roots > Unclassified | place... | reverse complement strand
TTATTACCTTGTTTGGCAGAATGGGGGATCCGTGGGTGAAACATCGCATTTTTGCTGGTATAAAAAAACGTTGCTGGCATTCTATAGGGGTGGCCTGAGATCCGCTGGTATAGAATAGGTTTTCCCGCAGTATGATACTCGCACTGTAGCTGTTACCTTCCGCGGTGAATCAGGCTCCCTCCCGGTCCGACCGATCCCATCCCACTAACCCACAGGTATCATTCCTCTTTCTTTCCTCGTTTCTCCTCCCTTCTCCTCGGCTCCGCATCCTAAACTCTCGCCCGCAATGCCCCCCCGTTTTGGAAAGTCAGTGCGCGCCCAACCAATTATCCCGCAGTCTGGCTTGAACCCATCATGTGCGTTGCTTGTATCCAGGCAGAGAGAGAGAGTTGGTGCATGGCTTGGCGAGTTCCGCCTCGCAGGCTGGTGGGGGTCACATGCATGCATGAGACACTGTGATGTGATGTATCGAAGGCTTAACTGATTGTTACAGTATCATACAATAGAGTACAGTACAGTACGGTGAGCAGGAATAGGGTTATTTGCCCCTGACAGATGGAGGTGGTACAGCTATCCCTAGGAAAGTGAGTAAATTTAGGTAGACTAAATCTAGATGTGAAGGTGAGATGGGAGGAGGGGATGAGGGAATACAAGAACACCGCCTCACCAGCACTCGGGGAGGAGAAGCTCGGTAAACCTTCGATCCTAGCTATTGTGCCCTATTGAACGTGACTTTGGTGGTCAGGCCAGTTCACATTGCCCGTATCATGCTCCTCCCCCTCATGTGCTCGAGTCTGAGACTCAATGATAGCCAAGAAGGAATGAATTGTAAATAGTACTTGTCCTCTAAGGGCCAGTAGATAACTAATATTAATTGCCTGAGGCATACAGGAACGCATTCCCCCCCTCCCCTCAAAAGGACAGAAAAAGAAGGAAAAAGAAAAGAAACGAAAAAAAGAAAAAGAAAGAAAAAGCCAAAACTGACCTCTCCCCCCCTCTCCCTCCCCGAATCCTCTCTCTCTCTCTCTCTCTCCGTCATTCCCTCGCTCCAGGTCCAGGTGATTCGAAAGCGCTCCGTCCGCCCGCTTTCTCCTTCCCTCTTTCCCCCTCCCTCCTGCAACCCTTTTCTTCCTGCATACTTGTTACATAGCACATGTTATGCTATGCCATGCCCGCTTTTTTCTTCACACTCTAATTACCCACTGACTTATCGTGCCGACGCGGGCCTGTGATACATTCATTACCTTTTCCTACGTTATGCTATGCATGTACCAGTACACCACGGGTTCACACATCACAGCTAACCGTCCAAACCGGACTAGGCCAAAATCCCCAATCCCAGTCTCTGTCACTCTCCCACCCTCAACAATTCCACATTTCGGAAACTGGTACCGCTGCGCATAGTATTATATAACCACCCGCAGCTCACCCCCTCTTCTTCTGGCCTTCGTTCGTCTATTTGTTCGTCTAGCGGAGGAAAACCCGAGATTCGAACGCCATGACGACAAGAACAACAACCCCATTATCATACACCTCGAGTACAACCTACCACAGCTCAACACCCGAGCCTCAAGGGTTAGGCCCACCACCGCCGATAAGACGCCAGCGAAGTCCCAGCACGAATAGTCACAATAGTTGGTGGAGCGCAGAGGAATCGTCCCCGGCACCGCTAGCGGGGTGGGGGGTTAGCATCGCTACGACAGCAATAGGAGCTAGCTCGAGTTCGCCAAGGAAGCAGGAAACCTCGGTCACGATGGGAGCGGGGACACCGGGGCGGAAGAGAGGGCAGTTTTCTTATTCCAGGGCCATCACGGTCCCGAGTTCGAGTTCGAGTTCGACTTCAGGCGCGACTATACGTCCGCATTGCCAACTTCATTATAACCCACATCACCGTCACCATCACCATCACCACCCGACCTCATCAGCGTCCCCTACTAGCATTACCACCCCCTCCTTTTCCTTCTCCTCTTCCTCGTCAACATCATCACACGCCTCCACTCACCCAATATCGCCAACACTACCATATAACACACCAATAGACTGGAAAGGCAATGCCGCCCGCCGAGCTGAATACGCCGCGCTTGACCGCCGCCGTCAGGGAGTTGCAGGACTCTTTCGCCGCGTCGCTGCCGCCGCCTGCTGCTTTGGCCGTGCCGGGGGTGAGTTCTGGGAGGAGAAGTGTGGTGACGACGGGGGTAGTGTGCGGCGGTATCGGCTTGCGCTACCGGCCGAAGAGGAGGAGGAGGATGAGAGCTCGTCCCCCGAGGGTGTTGTGAGGGAGGAGGAAGGGGAGAAAGGGGGGGCAAGAATTAGGGTTTGGCGACGGTGATTAGGAAGGAAGGATGAAGGGGTCGATTGTTTTCTTATTTATCCAGCGAGGAGTTTGTTTTGGGTGGGGAGTTTTTTTGCTGCATTTTCCGCATTCCTTTTTCCCCTCGTTGTATTCTTCATCTTTTCGTTTGTTCTTGATTAGTCGAGGATCAGATCGGACCGGACCGCGTGGTGTCGAAGTAGATTTTTCTTCTAGTCTATCATACGGCGTATGATACCTATTCTGTGGATATGATACAGTACCGAACTGTACTAGTACAGTTAGATGTTCTTTCTTATGTCCCTTATCTTGCTTCTCTCCCTTTTTTGTTTCTTTTTTCGTGTTTCCATGCTCTACCGACCTGGCACCGCGATAGATATCATATACGATATTAGCTCGAGGATAGCACAAGTCCGACTACCCGCCTGTCTGTCATGAACGTCATTAAATCTCTTTATAATAGGTCAAGTCAAGTTAACGTCAGCTCTTCTTTTCTTTCTCATGCTCTGCTATTCACGGTATCTCATGCTATCCGATTCCATTCTATACTCATTTATCATGTACTGTACCGTACACACACCTATCCTTTCTCTATAATATAATACCTTCATGCTTGTCATTGGCAGTTTACCTCGGAGTTTGCTTATTTTTTCATTCTGGTCTTGGGCGTTCACTTGGGTGGAGCGAGGCCATGCATAACTCTTCCCATCCTACCTTCTCTTCTTCCTTTCCCCCATTCCTAGGATTCTGGCCTGCTATTGTCATTCCCAGATTTCTGGCGGTGGGCTATCCTTCCGCGCGCGGGTGCGGTAGCTTCTACTGCTGCTATGCGACCAGGCCAGCGAGTTACAATATACGGTAGTCCTATGGCAACTAGAGAATAGCGTGGTACCAATTCTAAGGCTAGGGACTTATCTAAAGAAAACATCCGTTATCAAAATTTCCAATAAGGGCTTATGCGAAACGCACGATCAAGGAAACCTAAACAGTACTCGAGTACAAGAGAAAATGAGCTTATGTTCACTGGACTAATCAGAGAATTTACCTAGCGGAATGGAAGTTACCAACACCATCCCGAGGAATCATCGCTCATATTAACACCCTATGATAGAATCGCTAACCAATACGAGACCTCCTAAACCCAGTTCTTTCTTTCTTTCTTTCTTTCAAAACATACTTGTATCCTATCACCCGTTTCCCAGGATCCTGAAACCGCTCACTGTCAAATTACGCCCTCAAACTCGTAAAAGTATAATGAAACTTGGCCTTCGGTACCATGAATTCCAACTCTAATTTCACAGCTTTTCCCAAGTTTCGCAGATTACTAGATCTTGACCGATCCACTCCGCGCATCCAAACGGCTTTGGTATATGTATTAAGTTTCATGGTCGAGAAACTACCTAGTGCTCCACAGTAACCCGGAATATACATGCATTTTACTTTGTTGCTGTTTTACTCGAGGGTATATCCATCCTATCGAGAAATTACTCCCTTCTTTTTCTCTGGTGGGCTCCTATATTATGATGATGATACAAAAGTGGTCAGCGTAGAAGGGTACGATATCCCGAGAAATAAGCAAAAATCTATTTCCGCCCTCCTCCCCCATACATCACTAAGAATGCTAGTTTTCACATTTTCCGGAGTGCACAATACAGCTACCAACATAGTTAGAAAAGGACATCCTGCTTATCGCTTCCTCCTCTTCATTCCAGTGAACTGGTCTTTTTTCCTTATTCCCTCCTCTTTTCAATTATAGTAATAATTGCTGTGCCTTTCAAATCCGAAAATCACCGAATTTAAGGTACCATACGCCCCCCCCCCCCCCCCCAAACCGCCGGAACCACGGCATTTGTATGATACATCCGAAGGGGATAATTCTTGCTTAACTTAATATGTATTTCACCCGCTCATTATCGTCCCCCCGGTCCCCCAACAGTACCCCAGAAGATTCTCGGTGACAAAGTCCTTCCAGGATGATGTATAATACACCCTTCCTTTTATGATCAAGTATTTGTCCAGGGCACATTCCAAGGCGTCATATCATATCACTCGCTTGTATTCTCTTTGCCCATGTCTTGATGCGCCCTCGTTCTGATGGAGAAGTGGCGATGGCTAATAGTCGAGATTATTGGCTGAGAAAAATATTGTCCCTATGAATAACGAGAAGGATGTAGTTTAGATATGTAGTAAAGTGGTTCTTTCCCGCCATTAGCACTGGAATCCCTCAACGGGGGATCGAGAGCGCAAAGGCCCCATGAGGGGACTAAAAGGAACAATAAAGGGGAGTACATATTAGTCAAAAATAGTACCTGGCTTGAAAAAAAAGGACAGAGAGGGCAGAAAGAAGCATTTGAGGGGGGGGGGGGGGGAAGGAACCATATAAAATACTCAAAAATCTACCTTCACTCGACATCACTTCACGTCATGTCATGTCACCCCATCCACCAGGCCAGTAAAACCCAAGCCCTCTACTTTCCGCCCAAATCTAGATCATGAGTGTTCAATGTATGGTATGGTACCTGGCGGTAAGCTTAAAAAGTCTGATGCGCAGTGGACCGAGGCTGACGTTTGGGCAAACTCCTGATGGATCCGGTAGTATGATATGGAATACTTTTTTATTATAGGTTTGACCTACCGTAGACATACACGCCGAATCTCCCTTCCTTCCTTCCTTCCTTCCTTTTCCTTTCCTTCCTTCCTTCCTTCCTTGCTTCGCCCTCTTCTCCCCGCTGCTCTAGCCATCACTAGACTTCAAAAAAGTCCTATGGGGTACTTCTATCCCCCCAAAATCTGCCGGCATTCAGGTATGTAGCTCCTTTCTTGCTAAACCCGAACAGGTATTGCGCAAACTACCATAGCTAAACTCGAGAATGTATATCTCCACTTCAGACCACAAGCCCGCATTGTGATCCTATAACCCACCAATATTCCCTAGACTAACTCAAGCTCCAAAGCCCCATTTCCAAAAGCAATATTATACATACATACCAGCGCTATTCCAGAGCACATCCGCCATCCGGACCGCTAAAAAATCCAAGAGCCCATCCTTCCGGTATCATAGCCGGTGGCTCGCACAACCGGTTGGTTTAGTGTAGAAAAGAAGAAATCTAGAATTTACGGGAGGGTTTCTAGCCAACTGCCCATGCGGATTACCTGTATGAAAAGATCCGGATAACGGGACTGCAACAACATCTCTTCGTTTCCTGATCGACTCCCTCCTCCTCCTCCTCCTCTTCCTCCTCCGCCCTCATGTTGCACACACTGCAGCGTCTACCTACAACTCCCCCTCTCCCATGCACTGTACCATCAGCACTCCTACATTACTTTATGACACTTGACATTCAAACCATTTCAACAAAACATCAACCCGCTCTCCCCCTCCCCACCCCGGAAAAACAGATCATGGCCATCACTTGTCAGCGATACCATTACAAAGCTCTGCCCCTCCGATTTCAGAATACGGGTATCGTCTACTAGGATGACCGCGATGAGGCGCTTGCTCTCTTCGTCTGGGGGGCTGGGGTGGATCAGATAATCGTGGAAGACCCCCGGCCGGCATTTGTGGGATACGGTGGGTATATAGGAGCAAAGAGCGAGGAATGGGAGGGCTGGGGGGGAGGGGGGGCAGGATCGTTCTTTGGGGTGGGATGGTTGCGGTGATAGTGTCAAATGGGTAGTGATTGTTGGCGCGGGTTTTAGTAGTTGGCTGGGGGTAGTGGCGTTTTTAGGGTGTGGTCCTGCGTCAGTATAATAGTACCACAGATAGTGTGCGAGGGTGGATATGTTTGTGGAGATGGAGCCGTGGAGATTCTCATCAAGTATGGGGGCTACTTGGAGCCTAAAGCTGTTTTATGGAGCGCTGTTTGGAAAATCCAATCCCGGATATAGCTTATCAAAGACGGGGGAGATAAATATGGTGTGCTCCGGTCACACGGTACCTGTCCGGTATATATCATATCCCAATTCTAATTCAATATAAAAAGCGTCCCGTCTAAGCACTAGACAACCAGAAAACCTCTTTGGATGCAGCCTCATGATGTCGCACCGTCCCCTCTCCATCTATAACCTGGCCTTAACCCCTCTCTCCAAAAACCACGCTTCAACCCTCTCCCGCAAACCCGCAATCACACTCTCATCCTCAACAGTAGCCGGAACCTCCACCTCCTTGCCAAATTCACCCCTGGCAGCATTCTCCACAACCGCCCTAACCACCCTCCTAAGGGTCTTCCCACTGCGCGTGCGGGGGACCCTATCCACGACGACAACGCCCCCGAGCACAGCAATCGGTCCAATCTCGGTGCGTACGTGGCTGTTGACCTCCCTCAACAACCTCTCCTCTGAAAGAGAAGCAGAGGAAGGAGGTTTAAGAACAATGACCGCAAACGGAACATGCCCCTTCAGCGCATCCGGGGCGCCAACAACATAGGCCTCAGCAATCGCCACATGCGCAAGTATAGCCTCCTCAATAGCGCCAGTCGAAAAACGGTGGGCGGCGACATTAATAACGTCGTCAGTGCGCGACATGACGTGTACGTACCCATCCTGATCCAGGAATCCGGCGTCGCCGGTGTCGAACCATTCGCCTTTCCGTGCGAATCTTGCAAAGTACGCGCTGTGGAAGCGCACGGCTTCTGGGTCGGACCATAGTTCCGTCAGGCCCGTAGGCGCGAGCGGTGTCCCCAGGACGATGTTCCCGCTCCGGCCGGCGGGGAGCGGGACGCCGGCGTCGCTCACAACTTTCAGATCCCAGCCCGGCATGGGTTTTCCCGCGCTGCCGGGCTTGATAGATGCTGGGGGGGCGTTGAAACCCAAGGAGATACCGGTGATCGGAGAGCCGGATTCGCTAGACCACCAATTATCCACTATCAGCCCCTTGCAGAAAGGAGAGATTGATGGGCCGAAGATTGCGTTTTGGTAGTCCGTTACTATCGAGGGCTCACTCCGCTCCCCGGCCAGGAATATCGTGCGGAGGGAGGAAATGTCAAATTTCTTGACCATCTCCAGTGTCGGATCCTCGCGTTTTATTGCGCGGAGCGCCGTCGGCGCAGTGCTCAGGACGTTGACTTTCCATTCGGAAACCACCCGCCAGAAGGTACTCGCATCCGGGGTCCCCACGGGCTTCCCCTCAAACAGGATGGTCGTGGCGCCGATTAGCAGCGGCGCGTAGAGGATGTAGCTGTGTCCGACAACCCAACCCAAGTCACTGGCAGTGAATATGGTGTCGCCGGCGCGGATGCCGAAGAAGTGCTCTATCGAGTACTGCAGTCCGACCAGGTGTCCTCCGATGTTCCGGGTTATGCCCTTTGGCTGGCCGGTTGTGCCAGATGTGTAGATTATGTACTGCGGTGCGCAAGAGTGAAAGGCAGCGCCGACTTCCACGGTTTTGGCACTGTTCGGGATGGGGACGCGGGTTATCGAGCTGGACGAGGCAGGGCCGGTGAAGTTGGGCGGGGATTGGCTGCGTCGGGTTTCTAGTGATCGGACAAGGCTGTTCCAGTTTAGTTCCCGGAGTGTCTCATCCAGCGAGGTGTAGAGTTTATCACGTTGTAGGACAAGTGTGTTTTGTGGCTTCCAGTCGCTCCTGGAGATGGCCTCGCGAACCTGTAATTCTTCAGTCTCTTTCTCGGAGAGCAAGGAGAAATATCATATCATACCAATGGCAAGTAAGGAATAACCCTACTCCCCTCAATCCCACAACTAGCCGTAAGCACCAACTTCGGCATGGCGGACGAAATCCTCTTCGCACACTCAGCCGGCGAAAACCCCCCGAAAACAACCGTATGTATAGCTCCCAAATGCGCTATTGCCAGCAGCGCAATCATGCACGAGGGTATCATCGGCACTATCAGCGTCAGTAAACAAACCTCCCACAGAAGAAGAGGAGCAAACAAACTATAAACAAGAACCGTATCCCCCTCCTTAACCCCCCTCCCCCTCAACACCTCGGCAAACACCTCCACCTCCTCCTGCAACTCCGCATACGTAATAACGCGCTTCTGACCCGTCACAGGCGAATCCCAAATTATTGCTCTCTTCTTCCCCCGTCCTGAGAGCACATGTCTCGTGATGAGGTTATACGTCGTAGAAATTCTCCCACCGGGGAACCACTGCCACTTCCTTTTCCCGTCGACGCGCAGAGGTGTCGAGTACTGTGTTTCCCAGGATAGCTTTTGCGCATGGGCGTGCCAGAAGTCGGCGGGAGCTCTGAGAGATTCTGAATGGTGTTTTGATTGTTCATCCATCCTGCCTTCTTGTTGTTTTGTGGTGGTGGTAGTGGTAGTGGTGAGGCTCTGCGCCATTCGTATCCCGCAGCCGATCCCGTACCGCCCAGGGGCACCATTCCGACAGCGATGACGTACGATATACCCGCGCATTGCAAAAGTTTCCGGAAATGTGGACTTTGGCTTGATGCTAACTTAGGTGTGGCCGTCTTACGATCGCGGAACAGGGAAATATACACCCCGTCCAAATATACAGGTGGGTGGCAAGTGGCGATCATTGGTTGAAGAGTTGAGAAGTGGCTGCCAATCAGAAGAAGTGCTGGTGGGCGATCATTTTTTCCCCTTCAAACTCTTACAGCAAAGAACGTGAAATCCCAACTTCTTAGTTGTATCCCAAGATACTCGCTAACAAGCCAACATATATACACCCACCACCTGCTATCTCAGATGGCCAAAATCCGAAGAATCTGCCCAGCACAACGAGTGATCCTGAAAAACAGGTAAGGCTTTGGTGTAAAGAAATTCAGAACTTATCGAGTTTCATACAAGATATCGAAACGTCCAGATTATCGTGATCCAGGCTAGTGCGGGGTGATTAAATCAAAGAATTGAAATGACCTAAACAAGAAACTTGACTGCTGTAATCTTGAGGAGAGCTATTGCTTGCTCGGACCTGTGAAGATGGCATTCAATGGTTTGGACTTGCGTATTCTCTTTCGACCCACCAGCTGATATAGATTTTCCTTCTCTTCAATCCCTTTGCTCCCACCAGCAGTAGCCTTACTAACCTCAACTTCATTCTTCCGGATTCTCTGAGTATCTTTTATCCCCTTCTCGCCATCCCTCTCTCGCTTTCTTTGTGCAAGATATTCAGCGGTACATAATCGGGTTTTGGTCAGCACTCTTCGGTCACTTTTGGTGCCTTTTATGCGCTCAAGTTCGGCCACTGTTTTCTCAAGTTCCACCTCCTTACAAGCTAATTCAGTATGAAGTTGTACTACCTCAGAACTTAGATAGGCAATCTCATCTGCAGCCTGTAGCATAAGTGGATTTGGATCTCTTTGAGGAGTCTTACTCTTAGAAGCGAAAGTTCGTAGGTCTTTTTCAAGACTTCCTTTATGGTTTTCAATTGGACGCTCATAATGGGGTGGTTGTGGGGGAGTAGGAGGGGGGGGTGGAAAGCGGTCCCGTATTCTAGCCTGATTTAAAGGCCATATGCTAGTCCCCTCAAAGGCCTTTGCAGCAAGGCGTTTCTCCGAAGCAAAAGTATTATCTTGAGCTGGAAACAAAATGCGGAGAAAATTTTCTTTTCCAATGCCTGAGTTGGCAACACGGGAGAACTTGTCCACCTCGGCCGAATAGTAATATTGATAACTTGAAAAAACAGCCACATCAAGTGTTTGAAGATAGTGTGTTGAATAAGATGGTAAGCAGATTAACAAAATCTTATGATCAAGGCAGAACTCCAATATATCAATATGAACATATTCTTTCAATCCATCAACAACTAAAAGCCTCCAATTTCCACGTGCTCTATTTAGAAAACAATATTTAGTTTATAGATACTAATTAGAGAGTATTTACAATCCAGGGATAGAAATAGGAATATATACACACCGGGCAAATATACAGTTCGCTGCTGTTTAATCTCATCTCAGTAATTATACTAGTATATAAGCCTATCAATGAGAACTGTATATTTGCTGAAGATATATATTTCCTATTTAATGATTGTATGTGGTGGGTGGGGGTTTACCTGTTCCGTGTACATGGTTCAAAAATCTTCTCTAGTAATTCAAAATATAGTATAGTGTCAATCCAACCATTGTTAGATATACCATAGCTATAATCATTACCTGCAAAGTTGGCATGATACCAGCCATAATTGTGACTTTTTGTCACAAATTGTGACTAAGCAAGGCAGATTTCACATGACTAATATTTATTAGTCATAAGGTATGTGGGTTTTTACACTATAACGGCAATTGACTCATAGTTCTTAAATAACTGCGCACTTGAGAGTCATAGTTATATTATGATAGGGTAATGGTTTCATGACTCAAGATTGTGATGTCATACGATGTAATGACTTTCGCACATGACTCAGATTATGAGTCATGGGTTTCACGCATGTGACTCATTCGAGTGCATGACTTGGTTTATAGGTTTGGATTGGTTAAAGGAGGTTGCGCAGTTGACTCAGGCGAGTCAACCGAGGGATTTCATGCTATGACTCACTATGAGTCATAGAGGTTATGTTACGCAAGGTGATGAGTCACCAGGGTTAGGGTTGTAGGAAGATGCCTATATAGGGAGCTTGGTTCCGACCAAGAGATAGGCACGAACTATCTCTTCTACACCTCCGGCAATTGAAATCTCAACACCATAAGAGATCATCGTCAGGTGGTATCCCTCTCCCCTTTTCTGATGGCCTCGTTGCCTAGAAGGGTGAAGCTCCTCTCATCTGCCTCTCCCCTCTGGCCCCTCCTGATGGCACTGTCTATGGGCAGCCTTTGTCTAGAGGGTTACGGTTACCTCTTCATCCTCTTCCCGGCACTTGCTTCGTGGCCCATCGCTTAGCACTTGCAATGGTCAGGTACGGTCGCAACTCGTCAGTGCGTGGCTGCTAGTTTCAGGTTATCGGTGAAGTAGTTGCCCTGGTGGCTCTGCTCCCTGGGATTGCACCTTCTCCTGGGAAATGTTTCGGTACGGTCAGCATTCGAAAAATCGTAATCCTCTCTCTCGGTCAGTCTCGTCCGTACTTCTCGTCGTTACTGTCCCTTCCGCCATTCCACCTCTTAGTTACGTCGGCTAGCACCCGACTGCTTCAATACTGCGGCTACGCCTCCTGCCGCTTCTCCTCCTGGCCTCTGTCTCCTGCTGATCACCTGGCTTAATGATCGTAGCTGCATCCGCGGTTGTTTCTGCTTGTGTGTAGGAAGTTCATGCTTACCGCCTCTCTCCTTTCGGGGACATGCAACACACCCCACGGTGTCATTCCGGTGGACTCAGGAATCGACCTCCTCCTGCCACACACTCTCATAAGTGCTAGCTCAGTTACCAATCTCCCTCTGAGGTTTGCGCTCGCCTCGGCTTCCCGGTCTATATGGTCCAGGTATATCTACCTCTTTGTGTATGGTGCCGTCCTATGTCTTTGTCCTGCTGGTTCCTGGGTCCTTCCCCCTTTCCGAAGGAATGGGGTTTGTCGTAGGCTGTGGGTGGGTTGGCTACAGGTTTGGGCTTAAGTATTTTTCCTTTCTAGATGGGCTTGAGGTTTTCCTTGTTTTGCGAGTTTGTTAGTTCACTGTCAGGGGTTTCGTTCTTTGTATTGCACATCTGTGGAGGTTTATTGTTTCGTTGGATTCAGGCCTGTGGTTTCCTTGTAGTTTCTACCCATAGTGCCGAGCGTTGTTTCCACCTCTACTCAAAGTGGTTAACAGGGTGGGCAGGGTCAGAGAGTTTTAGCCAGGAGAAGCGGGATGGACTGTAGTTGGAGGTTTTTTGTCTACATAGCTAGCGCTGACATGACTGTTGTACCTTAAACAAATATAAAAAGGGAGATAAAAATAAAAATAATAAAAAAACCTACCAAGAGATAGGACACGAACCATCTTCTCTCCAACTCCGGCGATTGAAATCTCAACACCACGAGAAATCATCGTCACATTTCCCCACCCACCTCTCTTCTCTCACGATAGCTACTACCTAGGAGTTGACGTTAAGCCACGTTCCTCTTCTGAGGCCTGTCGGCCTCCCCTTTTTGAAATTCTTGTTCCCGTTCATCGTTGACACCCGCTCATGAAGTTTGGTTCTCCCCCTTGCCCCGCACTTGCTTTGCACCTCGCTTGGCATTTTGCACAGTCCGAAAGCTTCTTGGTTCGTTCACGGTCGGTGTTACAGTGTCGAACTCTAGGTTGAAGTAGGCCTCGGCTTGCTGAGCTTGTACCTCTGATGGGGAAAGCCTCAACTAGTAACATCTCGGTCCTGCCACAGTTTTGTCGTCATCCCAAATGGCTTTGATATGGCCTGTTTGTCGGTTGTGGCTAGCCTGTTCGGGATCCTTCCTTCCTCCACCTCCTGGTTCTGTCTGCTTGTCCCATTACTACTACAGAAGCTGGTACCTTACTACCTCCTCGTCCTCCACGATCGTCGGACCCCTCCTAGGTTACGCCCAGTCGTGGTATTGCACTGCCTCCCTGACTGTCGTCAACGCCTTGAATCGACGTAATGACTGGTGTGACCATACGTCTATGGTTATAAATGTCGTCCCACAACTCCAGTGGTTTTCTCATGTCTCGACAATCACACTATCCTCGCCCTCGGGCCCTATCGCGCCTTCCCGGATCAATTCTTTCTTATGTCTCAGGGGTGCCTGTGGAAGGGTTTGGGTCTCTCTCCTGTATGTCTCTATGAATTGTTTCCTTACATGTCTGGAGTATATTATCTTAGGTACTAGGCAAGGGGGATTTTTCCTATAGATTCGGGGTGTTTGATTTTTCCCATAAAGAGGTGAAGTGGGCGGTTGTTTGGGATTAAGGTTTTCTTTACGCCATAGCTAGCACTGCATGCGAGTTCTTGTACCTTAACAATGAATACATGAGATAAAAAATATAAAAAAATATAAAAAAAACCAACCAAGTGATAGGATCTTTACGCAATCATCTAAGTACTTTTCTATACTTAAGTTGTAATACAATTATGCATTCCTTATTCTTCATACACTACACCTCTACGACAGCCTACGCTCTAAGAACCCGGAGACTATTGTAATAGTCTCAGCAACGGGTCACCCGAACATAGAACTATTGTGATAGTTCCATCAAGACACAACGATCCACCCTTCTTACTATCTGACGAGATAGTATCCTTCGACGGATCGTTAAAGACGAACAAACCAGTTTCATGCTCTTTGAAGATATAGTACTCTCCTATCCCTTGATACAGAAACACAAGACTCACTTACACAGGAGAGAACTATCGTTGTCTGTTGCATACCTGCTCATCAATTGGATTGTTACACTTTTGCCTTTGAAGATAATGCATAGTGTAGCAACATAGCTATCAGCAGCTATGCACTCTAGGACAGTGACAAGTTAACACTCACTATCTTGTCGAATGGCTGAAGGATTGAGAATACAGGTATTTTTAGGAACTAGCACCTTGGACTGAAGTGCAATTCCCATTCAAATTCCTTTTTCATCAACATTATACAGATTCTCAGGCTTTATACTATATTCTTGGAAGGCAAACTCTAACTAATTGATACCACAGCTATTAGTATTGTGGTTCAAATAAAGTTTTTTTTTTATTACTTCCCAAGTTATTTTCAAGCAGCACCTACCTTTGAAAAGAAATCATTAAAAACAGATTGATCAAAAGCCTCTACCCTTACTGCATTAATCTTGCAGCCAAGTTTTAACTCTCATTCCAGCCATCTTTTCACAAACAGGACCTTTCAGTGACGACAAATCTCTACTTCACCACACGGTATACCCTTTTAAAGGCATAATATCTTTGTAGCTAGAAGTTTGGCAGTCTGCCTTGTAACTGGAAAATTCTCCTCGGCAAGCTTCCGATACTGCTCAAGATGCACAACCTCTTCCTTACCTACAAACCTCCTACATGCTTAGCCCCTATACAATATTTCATTCTCCAATCACTATTCTAAAAAGAAACTTCGAATTAAATTCTACTTACTAGATAGCAGTTATTGCTTCTCGCTTGCCAGTATCGTTAATCTTGTAGCTCTAGTCACTCGCTTTTGTAAGATAGAAATATATTTTATACCAAAAGCAGTGGCTGGCTTTCTGTACAAGTAATGTTCAGGAGAGGTGTGGTAGGCTTTAATAGCCCTTTCAAGCTTTTCTTCAAGAAGAACAGTTTTTGAAGTGACTATTCTGGTTGAAATTTGGAACCCGAATCTGAGGTAAAAGAGGCAGGAAAGTCAGAGGTTTATGGGTATTGAAGTGGTAGGCTTATGATCATCACCGCTTAAAACCTTCTACATTGAGATTAGAGTTCGTTACGGGGCGGACGGGGCCCCAGAAAACGCGGGCCGCCAGCCCTTTTCCACGCCCTGCCCCGCTCAAAGGCCTGGGGTGGGGTGTCCTTTTGAGCATTCCCTGTCATACCCCGGACGGGTCCCCGCTAAAAATAGGTGGTAACAAACGGGGCCCCGTCCAGGGAATTAGTGCGGATAGGCCCCGGGCGGGGGCGGGGCGGGGATTACCCTAAAAATACCCCCCCGGCCGCGTGTAAGGGCGGGGCCTGGCATGTGAAAACCCGCCCCGCCCTACCCCGTAACGAACACTAATTGAGATCTGTCCAATGGCAGCAACATCTCACCCACCTGTTTATTTGGGTGGGGTGTATATTTGCATGTACTACGATTGTATAAAAAGTGTCAAACCAAGCCTTCACATTTCTGAAAACATTTACAATGTACATGTATAGCATGTGGAATCATTTTGAACGCAGCGGCAGACGCAGGACGTGATCTAGGAATGCAGAGGATTGCAAACATTCTCTAACTTCTCACTTCATCTATCACCTATTATCAGCCATTGTTATTAATGTGTATGATACTCTCCACGATATGGCACTTCACATTAATCCCCAGCGATTAGGATAACTCATCCTCTTCCCTACCAGCTCTTACCTTATTTCGCTCATTCTCTCGAGTGCTAATACCATGAAAAAACCCTGGTTCTAATCTTTGTCATAGAATAATCCCAATAGGAATTTATTGCATGTCTACCTAGCTACGATTATTACGGGGTAGCTAACATAGTAGGATTCTGAGCGAACAAGGCCAAGGATATTTGAAACAACCGATTATTAGTCAGGAATGCTCATTGGTAATTGTTTCGTAGAAGTAAAGTAATAAAGTATAGTCAAATATCAAAAAGTTAAAATGTAACTCGCTAACTTTATATTGTTAAGGTCTCTTCTCCATTGCTTGATGATTCTTCAACCACTGGGGGAGAGGCCTACTATTTATACTAATGTTCATGCTATTTCGACTTCTTTAGTTAAGAAGTATCTTCTTAACAATTCAGTTCGTCAGCACAAAGTGTGAACACTATTTGACCCTAAAAACTTGCTCAGCTCAACTCAGAGAATCTCCTGAACTGCTATTTCATCTGAGGGTGTCCCCACTCCACCAGTAGACAGTCTTCGATCTCTTGGTCATGATAGACTATATATGAATATGCGGTCCAAATGCCTACATACCAATAGTAATATGGAATGTGGAGTGATCAGTTCTGATATCCAGCTTTCAAAGCATTATGCAGCAATATGCATATGCAACTAGAAAATTAGAGGAGTAGGGTTCTCTAAAGATCGTTCCAATGAATTAAACCTATCTTGAAACGTGCTCTCATCCAGTCGTCCAAGTTGTCTTCCAGATGCTTCTAGAAAGCTCATAACTTCGGGAGCATAGGTTCGGATATATGGTCATCGTATGGAGCTATATACTTCACTCTTAAATATTAGATCACCTATTCCAGCTAGGGTAATAGCTGTCTAGTCTTTAGTAGGTCAATCGTTAGGGTGAACTACAGTAGTTTGACATACTTACTTGTATGAAGTCAGCCCTAAGCAAGATAAACCTCAATCCAAGACTCTAGTATATGATACCTTTTTGCATACAAGACTAATAAGTCAACTCCAAACGTGATAGATATAATACCAGACTATTTAGCATTAGGTGTAACACATCTAACTACAAGGCAATTTATACTAATTAAATTAATAGTTACAAATCACTATTGACTGTAAATGGTAAAGTAGTGCTACTAGGATGTATTTAGAAAAATCAGGAATTAGAAGTGGTAAAACAGGAATTTCAAATATTACCAAATATGGTTCATGCCATTCAAAACGTACACGAGGCTTTAAAATTAGTGTTACATGTGGCTATGCTAGTTTTAATGCCAAGCCAAATATTGAACCTGTATTTGAGGTAAAGGGTTTGAATAACAATAGG
>Ga0307513_10005623_pt1 | contig 16522 bp, 22 predicted proteins | sample 15_EM_MG_FD_202174 | JGI IMG/M metagenome (GOLD analysis project Ga0307513, IMG submission 202174) | Populus trichocarpa ectomycorrhiza microbial communities from riparian zone in the Pacific Northwest, United States - 15_EM | ecosystem: Host-associated > Plants > Roots > Unclassified | place... | reverse complement strand
GGAATCGAATGGTATAGGTCTCGAAGCGTCCGCATGACTATAGAGGTCAGCAGGAAGAAAAGGGCAGATACCTCACCGGGCACTCGCCGATGTCCGCGAGGGTCTGGCAGGGCCACATTGCAATCCGGTAGAGTCTTGCAGGGCCTCATTGCAATCCGCTAGAGTCAGGAAGGGCCACAGTGGAATCCGCTCGCTTAGGAGTAATAAATAGTGTCAACCTGGATGGAAGAGCATGTCCCTCTCTGAAGGTTCATAATATTCAATAGTTCCACTGATTCGATCATGAAGCCTGATACGAGGTGAGAAGAACTTAGAAAGCTTTTGCCCGCGTTGTTAGCAGTGATTAAATAAGGGGTATGTTTTGGGTTGTTACCGGGCCAATAGATGGTTAGTCATCCTATCTGTAGGTCCTTTTTCATCCGAAGAGCCTTTACCTGGTGATAAAGTAGTCCATTGTAAGTAGAGGCCATCAGGGGCAGGGAGTGTTCCCCAATGCAGAGCCCTATGGGTCACTTACGTTGGGTTTCTTCAGGAGATTAGGGCGTGAAATGGACCATCCAGGTGCACAGGGCAGACAGGATGCGGGTTGTATTGCACCCAACGGACTAGGATTCAACCATTGTGCTGGGGCCATCTGAGGGCGGGCTGGGCGGACAGGATGCTCCAGACGGATTTCCTGCGTCCGGACGCAATGCCTATCCGCCCGGAGCAAACGCTTTTTTTGCTGATGTCACTACCCGAACACCCTTGTTGTCAGTACCTGGATGACTTCTTATAAAATGTCGTCATCTTCCAAGGCCCAAGCTGGGGGCCTTTGCACCGCTCGTCTTGAGCTTTGTCCCTGCCCATCCACGGCCACAGTGGCTACCTGCGGGGGTCGTTTTGGCGCGAATGCGGACTGTCGTGTGGGCTTCAATTGCTCTCGATATACAGCTGACACTTGTATTGGTTTTCGACAGTATTTCTAAGCGTGGTTTTTCATTCCGCATCGCATGCATTCGTTGCCAGATTTCCGTTCATCGACAACCTTTTGATCAACGCCCTGGTGGGCTTCTGCCCACACCTTGTGTTTGACCTCCCCCGCCGGTGCAACCGACCCTTCCCTTTTCACCTTTCTCTCCCCAGCCTTTTTCTTCTGGTAGTCTGCCTTTTCCTTAGCCGTGTACTGGCTCTTTACACGCTTTGCGGTGACCGTTGGCTTCGAATCCTCGAACTTTCTTTTCTCACCTCATGTCGCGCCGCAGGGACCGCCTCCTCGCAGATCTCTTCTTTCCTTGAAATCTTCATCCGCTCTGGTTACGGTCCTGACTCCTTCCAACCATTCCCCGTAGCCGACATATTCTCTATCTGAGAGCCTTCGCAATTCTTCTACGGGAAGTTCGTCTTCAATCATTTTCCTCCCGGCTATCCCGGTGACTCTTGCATCGATGTTGAGATTTTACATTTCCATCAAGAATTTGGCGACATCACCGCGATATTTGACCGATCCCTTTTCTCTTAGGGATTTTTCCGCTTCATGGGTGGGACCGAAGCGTCGCAGGGCTTGTTCTGCAAGCACATGCCAGAACTCGTATCCTTCTTGTCTCGTGTAACCTATTTCTCTGCTCATTTGTCGTCGGTAGGTTAACCCAAACGGTGGGACTTCTTTCCTGTCCATTCGGCTTATGGAGTATGGGATTCGTTGTGCCTCGTTCTCCAACTGCCAACTGTTTCGACCAAAATAATCCGTACATGTTAATAGCCACATACGTATATCTTGGTGTTTCTCAGTTCTAAACATGGCAGGGGGTTCCACTGGGACTCTCGTTCGTTGTCCCAAGGCGTTGGCCATGACTCGGGAGAACAGGTTAATCTGTTCCTCGTTTTCGGCGGCATAGTCTTCTTCTTCTGGCTGGGGTGCCGGTCTCTCGTCCCGTCTTCCTTTCCTATTCTCATCTGGTTTCCTCCCAGATCCTTCCTCCACATCCTCGGGGTCTCATCCCCATCCGCCCTCTGGAGATCCTGCCACTCCGTGTCGTGGTGGTGGTGGTCTTCCTCCACCCGCCCCTGAAGCTTCTGATGTCGGATCTGACACCTTCCCCTTTCCCTTGACCTGCCCCATCAACTGTTCCACCAGAGCTTTAAGCACCGCGATCTCACCATCTTGGGCTTCTCGAGACTCCTGGTGGTGTCGTAGCTCGTCTCTTACAAGATTAATACTTATCTCGTGATTTGCCAGCTCCCGTTTGTGTTGCTCGTTTATCCAAACGATCTCCTGGTCCTGGAGTAGGTCCCGATGCATGGACTGCTCGCCAGTCCCTTGCACGGCTTCGTGCAGATGAGAGGTGACAGCCTCGTGTCTGGCTTGTCTTTCACCTGTCTCCCTCAGTCATTCCGCAACCTGGGTTGCCAAGCTTTCCTGGACCTTTTGAGACTCCAAGTCCAAAAGTTGTACTTGTTCATATATTCGGGCGAGTTCTTGACCGACTATCTGGACCCCGGATTTCAACTGATTTTTGACTGTTACCAGATCTTGGGCCATTAATAAGATGTTGGTCGCGAGGGAGCTGAACGCAAGATGTTGGCTATCTTGACTGACAGTAAGTTTTGGGTCAAATCGGCCGAGGATCTGCTCTAATCTTCGGATCCGACCGGCCATGAGGGATTCGGTAGGTTCGGGGGTTCGGCCACTGTGTCTAGGAGCCTTCCCCAATTTTGCTAGGAAGCCTAGTCCGCTAGGGGATCGAGATAGCTGGTGCTCTGAATGCGACCGGGCTAGGTGGGTGACGGTTGTCTCCACACTGGGGGCTGCGGCAGAGGGGAGCTCATCTCCCCCTTTGTTTCCTTCCTCTCCTTCTTCCTGTCGCCATTCCATGACTTCAGGCGCTTTGGGGTCAGAAGCCATCCTTTATGGTTTCTTTTCACGGAAAGCTTATCTTTTGTTTCCTCCCGAAACTATGGGTATCTCAAAACACTGACTTGAGTGTTTGTTACTGGGTGGGTACTGGGTGTGCCAGGCGGGGTTCGGTTTCTCCGAGGGGGTGTGATAGATGATGTCTTTGCTGCGCTGGTATTCGTATAGTGCGGCTATATCTTCGAGGGTAACCGTATTTTCTGGGTTTATCCACCAGAAATAAGATTCGTAGTAGGGCTCTGGTGTCCCTAATTGAGGTATAGGGGTGAGGACTTCGTCTATTGCGATAGTCCTCCATCGTCTTGGTTCAAAAGCTTTTTTGGGTTTGGGAGTAAGAGTGTCTCTGCCAAACATTCGTCTCGGTAACGATGAGAAGTATCAATATACTGTTAGGTGGTAGCTTCGGCGTGAGGTATTCGGACAGCTAGGACCTTGATCGTGATTATATCAGAGAACTGGTTAAGAAGACATGAGTAATATAGGCTAGATATAATATTCACTTCGGTGTAGATAGTCGAAGTATTTGTAACGATATAAAAGGGTAGATAACTTATTATATTCATAAGAGCTCTTCTCCGTGCTTGTTGTGTCTAATAGCCGGGAAGATGCTTCAATATTTATATTCCGCGTCTGACCAATCGCGGTATACATGCTAACTCTATACTAACTAAGTATCTTGCTCACAATTCTGCAAACTTCACCTGAGTGCAAACACTCGTAGACCCTGAAAACACTCTACCATACCTTTTTGCTCCCATGGCCAACTTATCGGTTTGCGCTTTCATTATTCCTCATGGTGTGGAAACCACGTCAGGTGTCAGCTCATCCGTTTATCCATTGACAATGATGGTTACGAATTATCTTGCCCTCGTGTTCACCGAAGGTAGTTTAACTCGCTGGACAGAAGATGGCCAATCTTCTGTGGTTGGTTCCGTCAAGAATTCGACAAGCAACTGCATATCATATTCTGGTCTTCAGGCATTACACGACTTGTCCTCGGGATCGTACCTATAGGCTTTTTCCCGCGGACTTCATCTTTTACCAACTTGTCCTCTGTGGATGCACCCGATCCACTTACTGGGCATAGTTACCTCCTTCATACTCTACACGGCTTAGTAGGTACAAGGGGACTAACCTTCGTGAAAAACATCCCGATACCTTCGACCCACTCTTCCGACTGTCTGTCTTCAAGCGTCTGTAACCTTATGCGCTGTGGTCCGATTCACCTGCCTCCACCTGCATAAGGTGTCCGAAGGTCTCCCCTCATATATCCTGCGAACAGGGTCCGGTCGGACGGATCGCCGCGACGTATACGGTGTTATAGGATGTGTTCTATTGATAGAGGCCTTTGGTGTTGGGACCCAACTACCCAAGCGGCCAGTGATGACGCGCCTTCCCAACGCCGGGGCTGGAGGGGGGTGTTATCTTTTTCCTTCGAAGTTCGTGTGCGTGAAGGTAAGGTAACCTTGCCCTGTAAATCCTTACAGGGAGTCTGTGCGCCTAACAATGGCATCTGTCTTTCAGGACCCTGCCAACCAAAGTGCTGCTCATGGGACACGAACTGCTAAAAGGCAAAACCGAGTGGAAGTCTGGTGCCCAGGTTGTCGGTCACGAACTCGACCGCCTTGACGATCAAGTACGGATTCTAGACCAAGAATCCCTAAAGGTCCAGGAAAGCTTGGCTTCCACAGTAGCTGAGAGGCTGGGAGAAACAGGTGACAGACAAGCCAGGCACAAGGCTGTCACATCCCAGCTACACAAAACTGTACAAGGAACGGAGGCTCAGTCGAGCTACCGGGACCTACTCCCAGACAAAGATATCATACGGCTGAACCGGCAACACCAGTGGGAGCTAGAAAATCATGAGATAAGCCTTAATCTCATGACGCAGGAGAAGTTACAGTAGCAGGAAGCGCAGCAGGCCCGAGATGGTAAGATCTCGTAGCTCAAGGCAATGGTACAGACCATGATGTGACCGGTCAAAGGGAAGGGGAAGGCGCCAAATCTGACACCAGAAGCCTCAGGGGCCGGACGCGGCTACCAACCTTCACCAAAATGAAGACGGGTGTCAGGGGCTCCAGGAGGAGGAGGAGTCCCCGATGACGAAGGAGAAGGATCTGGGAGGAAGCCAGATGACAGCGGGAAAGGGAGACAGGACGAGAGACCAGCACCCCAGCCACAAGATGATGATGACGCAGAGGACAACGAACAGTTCAACCTCCTGTCCAAAGCGATGCCTGAGGCCCTGGGATGACGAACAAGACTCCCAGCGGAACCCCCTGCCCTGTTCAGAAAGGAAAAATACCAAGATATACAAATATGGCTACTGATGTTAGGTGGTAGCTTCGGCGTGAGGTATTCCAACAGCTAGGACCTGAATCGCTCTATATCGGAGAACTCGCTAAGAAGACACGAGTAATGTAGGTTAGATAAAATAGTATACTTCGGGATAGATCGTCGAAGTATTGGTAATGATAAGATAGAAACTTATTATATTGATAAGATCTGTTCTCCGTGCTTGTTGTGTCTAATAACAGCCAAGATGGTTCGATATTTATATTCCGGGTCTGAGCAATCACGGCATACATGCTAACTCTATACTAACTATGTATCGTGCTCACAATTCTGTGAACTTCATCTGAGTGCGAACACCCGTAGACCCTGAAAACTCTCTACCACAGCTTTTGCTCCCTTGGCCCACTTATCCGTCTGCGCTTCGGTTATTCCTGATGTTGTGGAGACTACGGCAGCTGTTAGCTCATCCATTTATCCGTTGACAACGATGGTTATGAACTATTTTGCTCCCGTGCTATCCGAGGGTAGTCTTAACTCGCTGGACAGAAGATGGCCAATGGTGGTTGGTTGGTTCTGTCGAGCATTTGACATGCAACTGCATATTGTATTCTGGTCTTCCCGCATTACACGACTTGTCCTCGGGATCGTACCTATGGGCTTTTTCCCTCGGACTCCATCTTTTTTCCAACTTGTCCTTTGTGGATTCACCCGATCCACTTAGTGGGCATTGTTACCTCCTTCAAACTCCACAAGTCATTGTAGGTACGAGGGGACTAACTTGTGTTCAATGTGTCCCATTACATCCGACCCACCCTTTGGATTGTTTGTTTTCAAGCCTCTGTAACCTTATGCGGCGTTGTCCGATCCACCTGCCCCTACTTGCATAAGGTGCCTCCAGGTCCCTCCCCATATACCCTGCGAACAGGATCTGGTCGGGCTGACGGCCGCGACGTATACGGTGTTATAAGATGTGTTCCATTGATAGTGGTCTTTAGTGTTGGGACGCAACTAGCCAGGCAGTCAGTGATGACGCACCGTCCCAACGCCGGGGCTGAAGGGGGGTGTTATCTTTTTCCTTTGAAGTTCGTGTGTGTCAAGGTAGGGTAACTCTGCCTTGTAAATTCTTACTGGGAGTTCGTGCGCCTAACATCTATCCTGAATCCCGTATCTGGCTAGCATGTCATTAATTATCCGTGCCTTATTGGACCCATATGAGAACCCCTGATTTCCTGGAACCCAATCAGCACCTCCTCCAGCTGCCTGCTATCCAAGATCCAATAGGCCTGAATTGCTAAAAAAGCAAGTTTGTTCGGTGAAGTCCATGTATCGGCAGCCAGAGAAAGCTTTCCTGCAGGAGGTAGAGATGTTCGAATATCATCCACGGTGGACTTTCCCAGTCATTTCAAATGCCGTGTTAATGTTGTTAGGCTGGGGATTTCAACTCCCAGACGTATGTACTTGTAAACACGACAAAAGGCACGGTTGTTTGAGCGATTAATGCGGAGATTGGTTGCTAAAAACGCTTTAGAACATATTCTCCGAAATCATAATGATTCAATCCTGCTTGTGTGGCCAGATCGATAACCCCACGCCTATTTCCAGTTTTAGTCCCTTTTTGCAATAGCGTTCGAACGGCTATACCAAGCGGGCTTCCAGCCTGCCCATCATCTCGGTTAATCTTTCTCGATTTCACACAAGCAGAGGACCTGTTATGGTCATGCATCGACCTAGTCCCCGCGCCACTTGCGTGAGCTAGAACCTTTCTGCACATAATGCACATTACTCGCGGTGTGCCAATCGCACTACCTAAACGGTCGGCACATTGTTGAAAGTATTTCCACACCTCTGTGCCTCGAAGATCCGAATTCCAACTTATCTTTTTTGTGCCACCAGATTTCGGAGTATGGGCCATATACCCTGGTGTGCCTTGCTACCACTCCATCCAACTCTCATGATAGTCCTCGGTATACAGATAAGAGTTCCCAAATATCGCAAATGTAACTGTGTCACTTGTGGACAAAGTCACAGCTAGAGGATGAAGCACATTCCGGGCGTAATCTTGGTTTCCGGGGGGCAGCGCTACTGAATCAGAGCACAAGGGTGTTGTGGAACTTGAGAGAGGTGCGCGGGCCACGCCAGTCAGAGGTCTTGGGGTTGGTGTTACCGGGCCTTCGCTCCACTATGGGCTGGATTCTACCCCGAACTGGGATAAAGATGGAGAGTATTCGCAGGCAGCGCTTTCGTGGAACTGTAAAAAAGATGTACTGCTTGTTGCCCAGGAGGTGTAGAGCCCCCCGTTGGCTGCCCATCATGGAATATTCTGGTTGGGAAGATATTAAGTTGCGATAGTTCTCGCTATGGTGTATAGTAACAGATCCCCTCGGATCTCGAATGATATTTATATGAAAGTACAGCTGTGGTAGGCATATCAATGAAGGTTATAAGTTGGCCCAGCTAAGCCAAGTACCCAAGCTAGGTTCCATTCTGTGATATCTTTCATTGCTCGCATAATTTTTGAGTCTATCAATTCATTATACGAACATGCATGCGTAGGAACCTTGGTGTGTATGAATTCTTTTGTGCATGAATTTTGTGCGTATGGTGGTGTATGGTTGCATGTGAATTATGTTTTGAAAATAGCCGCACTCTAGGATTAGGCTCGGTAGCAGCTACATGAATCGGTATTCACCGCTGTACTTTGGGCATAGCATTTGTCCAAATCCAGTAGGGGTTGTTATACCACGTTCAATCATAGTCTGAGATAACCAAATTTCATCTTTTACGCGAGTTGACTAGTTCCAATTGAACCCTCTCATACAGCGCCTTCGCTCCTACATGGCAACAAAATCTTGAATCAAACCTGCAAGTACAGGGTCTCTCGAAGCTGTCGCAACTATTGAAAGCAAATCCAAGGTGCGAATCTAATACTTGAATACCATGCAGTGACCAAGGCACTCAGTGCCTTTCCAAGTGATTAAAGGTGATTCCCGATTATGACCCTTATATATAGGTTGGTAATTATGCTATGTAATTATCCTCCGCTTAGATACTCACAAGAATATCATACCATAACCATCTTGTTGCTACTGCTGTCTACCTTTGCTGCCTTTCCTTTATTTACACCTAAGACAATAACAATGGCCCCAATCGAGGAAGCTCCAATGGATGAGTTTTATACCTGGACATTTGGCCCTGATGAAATAATCAACCTTTTTTCCATTTCCTTCGGCAGAATGAAGGTGGACCTTTTTTTCTGTGAGCTGTTACTGGATCCCACATGCAGCAAGTGTGCAGCCAACTAGAACTATGAAAGCTGATGGTGAGCCATAGACAAACCTTGGGCCAATAGCCGGTCACCACAGATAGGACAATGGTACCAATTGGAGATGTGTGGATTCGAGTGGGCAAATGGTAGAGAAAAGGCAGACAAATTGGTACGAGGTGGACGGATTGCTGGAATGTTGGAACGTACAACAAGGGAATCCCGCTCTATCATACAGGCTCTTGAGTTAGGGTATGAGATTAAGGGTCGGGTCTAGAGCTTAGAAATATTTCAACAGTGTGACTCAGGCAGGCGTGTGGTAAAAGGGATAACAACGAGAGGCTTAGTTCCAGACTCAGACAGTTAACAATAACTTCATTCTGACCTCTGAATATCCATAATTTATACGCTCTTTAATTATATTCTATCAAGCATTGCTCATGTTGACTTAATGTATAAGTAGCTGGTCTTGATAAAATGATTGTATCGTTTTCCCTACTTCAAAACCTTTTGGTCTTACTATAAATGCACGATCTTTCTACATCTCTACATATCCACCCTTCCAGAGTATCATGAGCACAATCAGGAAAGATATTGTGATTGCATCAACGGCACAGGGTAATACCGAGTCCGGAATCGTTCCACTTCCTCAGCTTCGCGCAATGGCCAATGCTCCCGTCAACCATAGCTTCTTTGAAGCGAAGGGCTTTCCCCAGAGCTCTCTAGGCAACTACGGTGACCTGAAACCAACATGGTTTTCACATCCGTATCTCTACTCGCTTTCTTGGGGTTATAAAGTCATACGGTTTTTCTGTAAGTCAAATATTCAATATCAATGCCCGGAACCTAGCTTACACTATGATGTGGTAGACATGATAGATTATCCAAAGGCTGGGATGCACGCCCCCATCTTGGGCCAGATGTATTGGTTGGGAATCAAGGTACATGAAGACAAGTCTGAGAATGTGGAGCTACAGCGGAAGGAGATGGTGTCGGGGTTTTTTGGACTCTGACGATACAGAGTACAACAGGATCCTTAATGCTCTAGGAGCAGGGATTTATATCCGTGCAACTGTGCATTCAATGGAGATGATGCGTAGTGGAAGTACAAGTAGCAGAGTTGTCATGAGTCTTGTTCATTGTACCAGTGTGGATTCTGATTCTGATTCTGAGATAGAAGCCTATCCTGATAACTGTGGAGCTTAACTTCTCTAAAGGAATATGTATGGCTATTCCCTCACATATTTGAACCTAAATTATAATTAAACATTCGCAGAGAGCGTGTTTACATTAACTGCTTTGGGCGGGTATTTTGGGCATATGCTTGAGGCGTATGCTTTCAGCGTGTGTTTTGAGTGTATGCTTGGGGCGTATCCTTTGGGCGTGTGTTTTGGGTGTATGGTTTGAGCATGTGTTTTGGGCAGAGGCTTTGGGTGTATGCTTTGGGCGTCTGTTTTGGGGGTAGGTTTTGGGAATATTTTTAGGGCGCATGCTTTGGGCATATTCTTTGGGCGTATGCTTTGACTATATGGCTTTAGAGTGTATGTCTTTGGGCGAATCACTTTGCGTATATAGTTTTGGGCGAATGTCGTTGGACGTATGGATTTTGCTAAATAAACCAGAAGCAAAGTACTAAATAGACAATCTCAATCTGTGCTCAAGCTTATCGTTATGTGAGATTGTTTCTAACTTCTAAACTGCTATCGTATTACATTATAATGCAAAGAGTCAGGTCACCCACTCAATCATCACATAAAAGAAAAGAGCGGAATCTATATAGACGCCGGGTATGATAACAAAAGAAATTAGACTCTAAAGGAGCATCGGTCTCTGGAAATTCAGAGTGAGAAGAGAACAAGAAAAGAGGTAGCGTGCTGCGTAAGAATCTAACCCAAGGAAAACAGCCCGAGGACTTATGACATGGGAGAAAGAATACTGCCTAAGGATGAAACCAAACGGGAGATATTGTGGTGGATAAATACAGCAGAGGGAGTGCAGGTAAGGCAAGGTAAGGGGAACCGTATTAAGGAGAGTAAGGAAGGCAGAACCGGCGTCAGGGATCAGGAAAGGAACAACGAGATAACAAGAAAAGAATATAGATGGAAGTAGAAATCGTTAATTCTCGGGCTCCTGTTTCACACCGTGAGAGAAGTGCTGGCTAGCCATATTGAGGAAGGCCTGCCAATCTATCTCGCGGTCAATTCTATCCATCTCCTCAATGTCAATTCCTTGTTCTTCTGCGTCTTCCCTAGAGCCTGCCTCAAGATGCAGGATAAGACGGGAATTGCCAGCAAGAAAGCGCTTTCTCGTGGTGACAATATTTTCAATACTGGCCTGTTGGTCTTCCGGGCTCATGAAGACATTCTTGGGTGTCAGAGGCCGCCCAAGCAGCCGCTCTCCAATCTCTTGGGTGCTAGCACGGCAACGGTATTCTGCCGCATCGCCCTACAGACCACCAGAGGAAGATGCAGAGTCAGGGCGACCTAAGTCTCACATCCTACTTCCCAAACCTGAGTCGGAGGTCTCCCCTTCTTCTGTCATAGGGACATCATCATCACCCTCCTCCCTGTCCTCCGCACCCTCCAGCTGGCCCTCCACATCCTCCTCCTCGCCCTCCACATCCTCATTATCGTCCTCGTCAATCCCCTCTTCCCCATAGACCTCATTGGAATCCTCCGCGCCATTGCCACCCTCATCACCAGACTCATATAGGTCAATAAAAGCGACATCTTCATCCTCTTCATCCACCTCCCACTCTTCGTAGACCTCTGCATTTGGCAAAAGCCACTCAACAGGCTTCACCCAGTCAATCAAAGGTCTACCCTTTTCGTTGCGCTGATCCTCCAGAACCGTCATGTCCAAAACTCCTTCCATATCCGCCTCCATCAATCTGTAGTCAGAAGTACCGTGGTCTCTGCCAATAGGCAGCGAGGGGCCTGTCCGAGCTAAACAATACTGAATATTAGTAAGCACATCTCTAAGTTAATTAGGCAAAGTTTAAAATTACTTACTTGACTGTGGGTTATTAGCCCGGGAGTTTCGCCTCCGGCTACCTAGTCGTATCCTAAACCTGGTGCAATGTGAGATTGGCTCCCTCGGGCTCCCTGTATTGTATGTAGCTGCCCTCGCCAAAGCCACAGGGCGTACAACAGGGGACCCTGTAGGGAATACCGGGGCCCCACCCATTATGAGTGGATGACTGTGGTCCCGAATCGCTAGCCGGAGGGTGCGCCGGGGAGGAGAGTCCTGAGATACAGAAGACCCTAGAGGCAGTACCAGGGCAGACCTAGTTGACGAGCTTCTCGGTCGCTTGACCACACCGTCGTGCAGACCCTTTATTCGCGGCGCAGGCCTCATCTTTGGTGACAGAAATACAGGTGAGGACAGCGAATTTGGTGGAGAATCCACTTCGATAGGTATTGTGGGGTTCACAAGTGTCAAACCATCGTCGCCAAACTGGTTTGGATAGTATCGCCGCCAATCCGCCAGGATTGCCACAGGTTCCTGCTCGAGGACCTCGTACTTCTCTACGACCATCTCCTGATGCACTTGGGCTTTGGTCTCGTCGTCAAGCGCCTGGTACTCATCATATCTTCGCGCAAAATCATGCCGTTTTTTTAGGCCATTGCCTTGGTTCTCCCTTGCACGTTCAAAAGCGGTTACCAGGGGGTAAGGCTCGCCCTGTGTTCATTCCGGCGGATGGTCTCAGGATTTACTGTGTGCCCTAAAGCCTCTGCCAGAAGGGGCCTCCACTTATAAGCAGATGGCATTGCTCATGGAAAAAGGTATTCTATTTATCAATGTTGGTACATATAATTTGTGCCTATGATTTTGTGCGTATGATTTATTGGTATGAACTTGGCGTATGATTTGAGGGGAGATAAAAGAGCAAAGGAGAAAAGAGCAGTGTTCAGATGAGAATAACTTACTATTTGGAATCGGGCAATAAGTAATTTATGCAGCGACCTTTTGCCGGTATCCCCTCCGATGTAGTGGCGAAAGTAAGGGAAGTAAAGAGGGTGGTACCAGTAGAGGGGCGTATGCGGGTTGGTGGGGCAAGAGCCACGGCTGTTACTTTTCTTTTGTTTTTTTCCTCTTTTGTTTTTTTATAACTGGTGAGTTTCCTTCTGTGATGTATGAAAAAGAGAAGCGGGATTGCACCGCAGTGGGCAGAGCGACCCGAGGATTGTGTTGATGGTGAAAGCGTGGATGGAGAAGATAAGAGTGTGGTGAGAAAGAAGAGGAGTTAATTTGGCCTATCTTAAAAAGAAAAGAAAAAGTTGGTTCACCTCTTAAAAACATGGTCATGGTCTACCCGCAGGCACATGTCGAGCCCTCCTCTCTACCGCGGTAGCCTAACCAAAAGCCCTACTCACCAACTTCAAAGTATGATATGAATGACCCCCCAGATTCAAGCCTTCTGCTAATTGCTTTCATCATACCATCGGAAAAAGGAAATTATAGCAACGAGAGCTGTGTGTTTGAGTTCAGAGCGAGATGGGAGGGGAGTACGCTCCAGGTTCATTTTGTGACTACAATTGTACACTTGATACTTAAACAGGGAAAATATAATATCTTGTAACAAATACCACGTCTAGTACAATATTTTCAAGCAATTTCTATATGGAAGGGATTGTACATTGCGTGTTATGGTAGACTGGGGATTGCAGTCTTATGCGACTTTAACCATCATACAAGTCAAGTGTATGTATATACCCATGCTCTATCAACCTTAAATGTCGTTTACTCATCTAGACATCATGAATCAATATACGCCTAAACTCAATGGGACTCCCGGAAAGATATGAAGAGGGGGCTTGAAAGGCACTCCTCATCAAATAACCAATTTTTCTTTCGTTGGTAGAAAATAACTCTTTACCCACCTCTCCGCCAACACACTTCTTCCTCTTTGAAAGCCCTAATATCCGACTCAGCTACCCGGGAAGGTATAGGGTCCATACACATATACACAAATACACATACGCACAAATACACATATGCACAAATACACATACGCACAAATACACATATGCACAAATACACATACGCACAAATACACTTATGCACAAATACACATACACACAAATACACATATGCACAAATACATATACGCACCAACACACATACGCCCAAGGAAGCAGACTCCAGTCACCTACATATCAAAGATCATTTTCCATCTAACTTCTGAGCAAATACACTTCGATCTTTTCCTCTGAACCTCCTTCCTCACGCACCTGTCCGTCAACACAACAAACAAGCAAATACCAAAAAAGTAACTCCTGCTCAATGTCTCCCAAACGTCGCACAAATGATAGTATCGTAGGCCACAAGGGTGGTGGAAATTGGGGACCCACAACTCAGCATCTTGGTCAGAACAGAGCTGGAAGGGTTGTTGGTGGGGTCCAGCAGCCGGCTCGGTATCCAACTGGGAGGTTGGCAATGGCAAAGATTATTAAATATTGCCGCGATGGCGGGTACCTAATTCCCAAGGCCCCATTCTATCGGCTTTGCCAGGAGATCGTGTCAGATTTGGCACTCAAGCAACAATTCCGTTGGCTGAGATCACCTGTTGAATGGGTCCAGGTGGCAGCAGAAGAGTTCCTGGTGATGACCATGACCGGTAAGTTGAGTTCCTCTCCTAGTATAATTATCTGGTTTACTAATTCTTTGTTCATGGCTGGAGCCCTGGGTGCGGCACATGCTGGTCTGCGTTACCCTCATGGTCCGGGACCTGTGATTAGTTGAGGATGTTATGAACATTATGGCTGAACAGCCAGATGGTGCCACTCGGGAAGAGATGAGATGTTATCTAAATCAAGACGGTGGTGCTCCTGTGGGTGCACCTCCTCCTCCTCCCCCTCCTCCCGATGGTGCACTTCAGCCCGGTGGTGCACCTCGTGCTGCTGGTGTTCCTCCTCCCGGGCGTGGTCCCCCACCCCCTCCTCCTCAAGATGCATCTCCTCGGCGTGGTGCGCCTCCCAGTCGCCATCGAGATTCTCCCTATCACTCACCCCCTGTGAATGAGGGTGTTACAACGACAGTGACCACAGTGATAATCCTCGTCCACCTGTACACCGTCGCTTGTATGGTGGCCCTGGGAGCACTAGCGGGACTGGTGGTAGTCGTACAATGGGGGGTCCTGGGTGAGTTGTTAGACAAGGAAATTTGGTTGGGGGTGTGGGTTGTGGTATGGGAGATGGAAGTGGTAGCAAGGAAGGTGATGGGCGAGGTGCCCAGGAAGACCATGATACCCGGCATGTAGGTACTGGGGGAGGTGGTGGCAGTTGTAGTAGGGTGATGACTGGGGCCGACGGAGGCACTCCTGCACACCCGGCCCGGAACAGGGATATCTGGGCCTGGGGTTAGTAGTCATACCCCGCGGACGCCAGTTCAGCCAACTCATGGTAGGCGTTGGTGTGGTTGGAGTGGGGCTCGTAGGCGCTCTGCGGGCCCTGGTGGGCCTAGTTGAAGTGGTGGTGGCCGTAGGATGCCCACGCGCTCCGGGGCTGATTGTGGAAGGGTAGGAGCTTGTGCTGGTGCGAGTGCTACCACATAAGGATATTCCAGGATTGTCTTTTTCTTTCTCTTAATTCACCTCTTTTTTCAACTATTATGACTTTCATTCTTCTTGTTTTCTATAACGCCATGGTGTTGTCCCCAGGTGGTGGGGGGGACGGGGCAGTCTTTTATCACGGTTACACAAATTATACAACTAACTCAAACCTCCGAGTCACATCTAACTTAGCAGAATTATTTTTTATAGTACGCTTATTGTTATAAATGCACACTTTCTTTAACCTGACCATTTCGCTATGCCAACTCTGAATACAGTAACTCTATAGCACAACTGTGGTTATTATTTGGGCGTATGGCTTGGGCGTATGGCTTGGGCGTATGGCTTGGGCGTATGATTTGGGGGTATGGCTTGGGCTTATGATTTGGGGGTATGACTTGGGCATATGGCTTGGGCATATTGTTTTGGCGTATGTCTTGGAAGTATGATTTGAGCGTATGATTTGGGCGTATTGTTTGGGTGTATGGTTTGAGCATATGATTTGAGCGTATGGCTTGGGCGTATGGTTTGGGGTTTGATTTGAGTGTTTCGCTTGGGCGTATAATTTGGGCATATGGCACCAGCAAATGAATAAGGCTTATGAATAGGGCATATGATTTGAACCTGTGAATAGTGTGTATAAATTGAGCGTATAAATTAGGCATATGGCCTGCTGAGACGATATAGCTTACTAGACTAGGCAACTCGGACATCCCATCAGTGTTGTGAATTATTCCACTTCATATTGTATGAATCATTCCATGCAATTAAATGGCCGTATATACTTTGAGGTCTGTGGTTTTTGATATATGCTCACACAATTACTCAATCATGTATGAAAACAGTAATGTTCGAGGGGGGGAAAAAAAGAAACACCCCGCGCCGGGCCATTGACCGGGGCAGGGAATTGGGGCGGGAGCCCACCAGTTTGGGGGCCCTGGAGGCGTAACGAACACTACATGTATACCGCGATTACTCAGACGTGGAATATAAATATCGAGGCATCTTCGCGGCTATTAGACACAACAAGCACGGAGAAGGGATCTTATCAATATAATAAAATCAGCAAAATAAATACCTTGCGTTCTGTCTCTCCCCGCACACCCTGAGCGCGGGACTTTCCAGGCGCTTATAACGTAAACTCCTGTTCTGGGTGCGTCCGCCGGGGCTCATTCCGTCTGGAAGTGAAAGGGCCACCTCCAATGAGTCCAGACGCTGACTTGCGTGTCCGGACGCATTGGACGCGGCCCTTTTTCCTTCCTGACGCATTTGACCCCCCCTGGCGCAGCAACCCGCCTGATACTCTACCCCCAGGGCCCAGCCTCTTGATACCTTCGCTCCCAATGCACCCGTTCCAATGCTGCCCTTTTGCGGACATCTTGCAGCCGCGACATCTCTCCTCCCGGCCTCCCCCCCTGATACCCCCGCCCGCCAGCTTTCTTTCCATGATACCCTCTCTCCTTTAACCCCGTCACTAACCTCTCCCTGAATCCATTTCTCATCCGGAACCCCACCAACA
>Ga0307513_10005622_pt1 | contig 16527 bp, 13 predicted proteins | sample 15_EM_MG_FD_202174 | JGI IMG/M metagenome (GOLD analysis project Ga0307513, IMG submission 202174) | Populus trichocarpa ectomycorrhiza microbial communities from riparian zone in the Pacific Northwest, United States - 15_EM | ecosystem: Host-associated > Plants > Roots > Unclassified | place... | reverse complement strand
TGAAGCCGTTGCCGCCGCGGCCTTCGCTGCTGCGCAGCCAGTCCAGCGCACGCGGCAGGTCGACCGCGACGCCCGGCGCGCCGGCGGCGAAGAGGTAGCCGCAGATCAGCCCGAATTCGTCGGAGCCGTACCGAAACGCCACCTCTCGGTCAGAACAGGCGCGTGAACAGCCAGTAGAGCGAGCCCGAAAGCGCGATGGCCGCCGGCAAGGTCAACACCCAGGCCATCGCCAGGTTGCGGATGGTCGACATCTGCAGGCCCGAGCGGTTGGCCGCCATCGTGCCCGCCACGCCGGACGACAGCACATGGGTCGTCGACACCGGCAGGCCGTACATGTCGGCGGCGCCGATGGTGAACATCGCGACGACCTCGGCCGATGCGCCTTGCGCGTAGGTCAGGTGGGTCTTGCCGATCTTTTCGCCGACCGTGACGACGATCCGCTTCCAGCCGACCATCGTGCCCAGGCCGAGCGCGATCGCCACCGCCACCTTCACCCACAGCGGAATGAACTTGGTCGCGTCGTCGATCTGCGTCTTGAACGCCTTCAGGTTGGCTTTCGCATCGGCATCGAAGCTCACCCCGGGGTCCTTGCCCAGGAAGCGGATCGTCTCGGAGACCAGGTACATGTCGTTGCGCACGTTGGCCACGGCTTCGGCGGGCACATGCGACAGCGAGCCGTACTGCTTGACCTGGCCGCCGATGCTGCCGGTCATCGCGGCGAGTGCCGGCACGACCTCGGGCTGCAGCGTCTTCGTCCGCACGTAGTCGGCGATCGTCTGGCGCGGGTCGGCCGGCGCCGCGGCCGGGGCGGCCTTCACCAGCGACGCCTGGGTCACCTGGGCGACGGCGACGAACTGCGTCATCTGGTCGACCGGCATCGCGCGGTTCAGTGCGTAGGCCATCGGCACCGTGCCGACCAGGATCAGCATGATCAGGCCCATGCCCTTCTGGCCGTCGTTCGAGCCGTGCGCGAACGAGACGCCGGTGCAGGTGAGGATCAGCATGCCGCGGATCCACCACGGCGGCGGCTGCTTGCCGACCGGTTCTTCGTAGAGCGCCTTGTTCTTCACGAAGGCCCGCAGCGCCAGCAGAGCCAAGGCGGCGCAGCCGAAGCCGACCAGCGGCGACAGCAGCAGCGAATAGCCGACCTTGGTGGCCTGCGCCCAATCGACCCCGCTGGTGCCGTCGCGGCCGTGCATCAGCGCGTTGGCGATGCCGACGCCGATGACCGAGCCGATGAGCGTGTGCGACGACGACGCCGGCAGCCCCAGCCACCAGGTGCCCAGGTTCCACAGGATCGCCGCGATCAGCAGCGCGAAGACCATCGCGAAGCCGGCGCCGGAGCCGACCTGCAGGATCAGTTCCACCGGCAGCAGCGAGATGATGCCGAAGGCGACGGCGCCGCTGGAGGCCAGCACGCCGAGGAAGTTGAACAGCCCCGACCAGACGACGGCGAAGTTCGGCGGTAGCGAATGGGTGTAGATCACCGTCGCCACCGCGTTGGCGGTGTCGTGGAAGCCGTTGACGAACTCGAAGCCGAGGGCGATCAGCAGCGCGACGAAGAGCAGGATGTAGGGCAGCGCGGTCGCCGTGCGCGCGCCGGCGTCGGTGACATCCGAGACCAGGCTGTAGGCGGTGAACAGCAGCCCCGCGGCGAGCAGGCCGACGAAGACGATCGCCGTCACCGGGCCTGGCTTGCTGTCGAGATGCGGCCGCGACGATGCGGGCGCGTCTTCGGGTGCGCGTGGCAGCGGTGCAGTGACCGAAGCGGCCGAATTCATGGGGGATCTCCGAACCTTGAAAGGGCCCGATGCTCAGTGCATCGCGTGACGACTTCGTGACAAGCCTTGCCGTCGCGGCCTTCACGAGGCCTGGGCTAGACTGAGCCGGTGCCCACCCGTCCGAAGTCCGGCGCGACGCGCGGAACCCTGCAACTCGCCGCGCTGTCGTTGGCCATGCTCGGCGGGCTGGCCGGCGCGCAGGCGCCGGCGCCGACGATCGAGCCGCTGCCACGCCCGGCGACCCCGCCGCCCGAGGTCGGGCCGGTCGTGCCGGCGCAGGTTCAGCGCTGGCGCCAGGAAGCCTTGGCCTACGAACACGGCGACGGGGTGCCGCGCGACCCGGTGAGGGCGGCGCAGCTGTACTGCCGCGCGGCGCGCTTCGGCGACCCCGAAGCGCAGTTCAACCTGGCCTGGATGCTGATCAACCCGCGCGGCATCGAGCGCGACGATGCCCAGGCCGCGCACCTTTTCGCCGCCGCGGCCGAACAGGGCCTCGTCCAGGCGCAGAACATGCTGCGCTCGATGGGCACGCCGCGCGGCGCGCCGCCGGCCTGCCTGCAGCCGCCCGAGACCGACCCACCGCTGGCGCTGCGCCCACCCCCGGCGCCGCCGAAGACCGCACTCGCGCCGCCGCCGCTGCCGCCGCCGGCGAATGCGCCGCCGCCGATCGTGCGCTTCGTGACCCTGGTTGCACCCGACTACCAGCTCTCGGCCGCGCTCGTGCTCGCGGTGATGGCCGTCGAGTCGAACTTCGACCCGATGGCGCTCTCGCCGAAGAACGCCCAGGGACTGATGCAACTGACACCCGACACCGCGGCGCGGTTTCGCGTGCGCCAGCCCACCGATCCGGTGCAGAACATTCGCGGCGGCATGGCCTACCTGCGCTGGCTGCTGGCCTACTTCGAAGGCGATCTCGCGCTCGTGCTGGCCGCGTACAACGCCGGCGAGAGGGCCGTCGAGCGCTACCGCGGCATCCCGCCCTACGCCGAGACCCGGCTGTACGTGCGACGCGTCATCGCGGCCATCGGCGGCCAGCGTTCGCATCCCTTCGACGCGACGGTGACGCCGCCGTCGGACGTGCTGCTGCTGCTGCGCGAGTCGAGGCGGCTTCGATGAGTCGGCGTCCGAACGCCAGCGCCTGATCTGCCCACATCCCGACCGCCCGCACCGCCTATCTCGCTGACTGCAGCACCTTCCATCGCGCCGACGGCGCCACCGCCCGATCCGGCCGAAGAGCAGGCCTGGCAGCTCTTCAACGCCGGCCGTCTGGATGCGGCGCTGCCGACCGGCCTGCTCGCCGAGCGCGCCTGGCTGCACCTGGACCAGAAGCAGTACGCAGACGCGCTGCGCGCCTTCGACGCCGTGCTGGCCAGCGGCGCCGCCGATCCGGGCATCCACCTGTGGAAGGCCTCCGTGCTGCGCCGCGAGCACCGCTTCCGCGAGGCCGAAGACGCGCTCGCCGCGGGCGCTGGCCTTTCCCGGCAGCAACGACGTCCTGGTCGAGTCGGCCTGGCTGATGTTCCACCAGAAGGACTACGACGCCGCGGTGCGCGTCTTCGATGGGCTGCTCGCTGCCGACAGCGCCAACGCGTCCGCGTGGCAGGGCAAGATCGCCGCGCTGCGCAGCCAGGAACGCTTCGACGACGCGCAGCATGCGGCCGACGACGCGCTGCGGGCCTGCCGGGCATCGCCCGCCGTGCTGGCCGAGCGTGGCTGGCTGGCGTTCGACCGTGGGCTCTTCGACAGCGCCGAAAGCGAGTTTGCCGCCGCCGCCGCGCTGGCGCCGGACGACCCGCAGCTCAGGGTCTGCCGCGCGCTGGCGTTGACGCGGCAGGACAGCGACGAAGCGCGCGAAGCCGCCGAAGCCGAGTGTCGGGCGGCGCTGGCACTCGACCCGGAGCTGGCCGAAGCCCATGGCTGCCTGGGCATCATCGCCTTCAAGCGCGGTCGCATGGTGCAGGCCGAGCGTCATCTGCGGCGCTCGACCGAGGTCGACGCGCGCGGCGGGCGCTACGTCGACCTGGGGGCGCTGTACGTGCAGATGGGCCGCCTGTCGGAGGCACAGCTCTGCTTCCGCAAGGCGATCGACAACGACCCCGACGACGCCTATGCGCACGTCCAGCTCGGCAGCCTGCTGTTGCAGCAGGAGAAGGGCAAGCAGGCGCTGCAGGCGTTTCGCCGTGCGCTGGCGCTGGCGCCGAACAGCGCCGAGGCGCACCGCGCGCTGGCCATCGGCCTCATCGAGCTCGGCCGCTTCGGCGAGGCCGAACTGGCGCTGCGCGGCGCGCTGCGCCGGCTCGATGCAGCCAAGCGCGCCGCGCTGCACCTGGCGCTTTGCCAACTGCTCACGCGCATGGGTGACGGCAACGGCGACACGCGGCTGTACGAAGAGGCGCTGAAGGAGGCCGGCAGCGCGGTCGTGCTGAAGCCGATGGATGCCACCGGGCACTTTTTCCGCGGCGTCGTGAAGTACAAGCTGAACGACTTGCCCGGAGCGCTGGCTTGTTTCCAGCAGGCGCTGGAATTCGACCGCGAGCACTTGCAGGCCGACCTCAACCGGCAGCGTGTGCGCGCGATGCTGAAGCAGGAACACAAGCTTGCGCGCACCAGCGGCTGGGCGAGCGCCTTTCTGGAAGCCGAGCTGAGCGTGCCCAAACCCCAGGACAGCTTGTCGTCGGGCCCGAAGGGAGAGGTCGGCTTCGGCAGTCCGGGGCCGCGCTCGCTTTGAGCGGCGTCGTCCGCCAGTCGGAACACGGCTCCGGCGCCGCCGCGCGCGTTCAGCGCGGCGCGCGCGCCAGCAGTGCCGGGTCCTGGCGCGCGCCTTCGGCCCGCAGTTGCTCGAAGGCCTGCGGGCCCAGCCGCGCCCGCAGCGCCTGGCACAGCGCCTGCTGGCGGGCCTGGCGCGAAGCCGGCAGCGTGGCCTGCGTGTTGTCCTGCAGCGCGGCCATCGCGCCGAGCAGCCGCGCGCTGCGTTCGGGCTGTTCGGCGGCGTGCAGCGCCGCATAGGTCTCCATCGACGAGGCCAGCGACGCCGGATTGTTCAGCTCCAGGCGCAAGGCCAGGCTCTCGTCGGCCAACCGTGCTGCGCTGTCGAACTTCTGCTCGAGCATCGACACCTGCGCCAGGTAGTCCAGCTGGTCGGCGACGGCGCCCTTGTCCTGCAGCCGGCGCAGCACGTCCAGCGCCTGCTCGAAGTGACGTCGCGCGCCGGCCAGGTCGCCGCTGTCGAGCGCGCACTTGCCGAGGCCGTCGCGTGCGTAGGCGGCCGACCAGTCGTCGCCCAGCGCCGAGAAGATGTTCAGCGACGACTCGAACAGCGCCCGGGCCGGGCCGGGCTGGCCGTCGGCCTGCTCCAGTTCGCCCAGGCTCATCAGCCCATTGGCCACGTCGCGCTGGCTGTTGGCCGTGCGGTGGAAGGCCAGCGCCGCGTTCAGGTGCTCGCGCGCCGGCGCGACCTCGCCCATGCTGGCCAGCACGATGCCCAGGTTGTTGTGCGCATAGGCCTCGCCGGTGCGGTCGCGCAACTGGCTGGCCAGTTCGAGCGATCGCTCGAAGCATTGCCGGGCCACCTGCAATTCGCCGCGGGCCACGGCCAGCGAGCCCAGGCCGCCGAGCAAACCGCCTTCGAGCGCGCCGCGGCCCGCGTCGCGGGCCATCTGCAAGCCGCGCTCGAACCAGTCGCGGGCCAGTTCCTGGCGCCCGAGGTACATCGCCAGCGTGCCGGCCGGCTGGAGCAGGATCGCCAGCTCGGCGCAGGCCGGCGGGTCCTGCGCCATCAGCCGTTCGATGCGGGCGACGCCGTCGGCGAGCGCGCCGTGCAGGTACCAGTAGCCGGCCAGCGCCTTGGCCAGGCGAAGGCCGATGTCGAACCAGCGCTGCAAGGTGACGGCATCGAGCGCGGCGCGCGCGTTGTCGTGTTCGAGTTCCAGCGCGAGCGTCGCGTCGGCATGCTGAGGCCCGTCCAGCCGGGCCATCGCGTCCTGGAACAGCGCCATGTAGAAGTCGGCGTGGCGGCGCTGCAGCGCCAATGTCTGGCCGGCGGCGGCCAGCTTTTCTGCCGCGTACTGGCGAATCGTCTGCAAGGTGCGGTAGCGCATCCGGCCGCCGCGCTCGCTGGCGACCAGCAGCGACTTGTCGACCAGCCCGGCCAGGCCGTCGAGCACCAGCACGGCATCGCTTTCGTCGTCGGGCAGCACGGCCTCGGCGGCCTCGAGCGAGAAGTCGCCGGCGAACACGCTGATCCGCGCCAGCAGGCGGCGCTCGTCGTCGTCGAGAAGGTCCCAGCTCCAGTCGATCAGCGCCCGCAGCGTCTGCTGGCGCGGCAGCAGCGTGCGCTGGCCGCCGCCGAGCAGCTTGAAGGCGTCGTCCAGCCGGGCCGCGATCTGCGCCGGCGCCAGCACCTTGACCCGCGCCGCTGCCAGTTCGATGGCCAGCGGAATGCCGTCCAGCCGGCGGCAGATCTGCGCCACCGCGGCGGCGTTGTCGTCGTCCAGGCGGAAACCCGGCCGTGCCGCCGCGGCGCGTTCGACGAACAGGCGGATCGCCTCGACCCGCTCCAGCTCCAGCGGCGTCGCGTCTTCGTCGCCGGTGGCCAGCGGCGGCACGCCCAAGGTCAGCTCGCCGGGCACGCCCAGCGGTTGCCGGCTGGTGGCCAGGATGCGCACCCGGTCGCAGCGCATGTGGATGCGCTGGGCGATCGCGGCGGCGTCGTCGACGACGTGCTCGCAGTTGTCCAGCACCAGCAGCAGCTCGCGCGTCTGCAGGTGGTCCACCAGCCGCTCGTCGGTCGACTTGCCGGGGCCGTCGCGCACGCCGAACAGCGCCGCCAGCGCGCCGACGACGGCCGGGCCGGCGGCCAGCGGCGCCAGCTCCACCAGCCAGGCGCCGTCGGCAAAGGTCTCGGCCAGGCGGCGCGCCACGTGCAACGACAGGCGCGTCTTGCCGGTGCCGCCGGGGCCTGTCAGCGTGACCAGGCGCGACTGCTGCAGCAGCTCACCCAGCTGCGCGGTCTCGAAGTCGCGGCCGATGAACGAGGTCGTGTCCAGGCTCAGGTTGCCCGGATTGCCCAGGTTGTCGCTCACGCGCGGCGCCGCCGCGTCTTCGCGCGCCGCGCTCGGCGGCTCGACTAGCTCGCGGCCATCGATTGCCGCCTGCAGTTCGGCCAGCATCGCCGCTGCCCCGGGGTAGCGGTCGGCCGGGCGCTTGGCGCCGGCGCGCTGCACAATCCGCACCACCGACTCGGGCACCTCGGGCGAGAAGCGGCGCGGGTCGGGCATGGCCTCGTTCAAATGCCCGTTGAGAACCGCCGCCATGTGCTGGGCTGCATAGGGCGGGCGGCCGGCCAGCAGGTGGAAGTAGCTGCAGGCGAGCGAGTACAGGTCCGACAGCGGCGTGGCGGCGTCGCCTCGGCACTGTTCGGGCGACAGGTAGGCGGGGGTACCGAGGATGCTGCCGGTCAGCGTCAGATCCGAGGGCATGGCATGCAGCCGCGCCAGGCCGAAGTCGACCAGCTTGACCTGGCCGGCCTGGTTGCGCATCAGGTTCGAAGGCTTGATGTCGCGGTGCACCAGCCCGACCGCATGCGCCGCGGCCAGGCCGGCGGCGGCGTCGCGGATCGCCGCCGTGGCCTCGCGCCAGGGCAAGGGCCCGCGCTGCCTGACGGCCTGCGACAGGTCGCCGCCGTCCAGCCATTCCATCGCGATGAAGGTCAGCGTGTCCTGCCGGCCGACCTGGTAGATGAGCGCGACGTTCGGGTGGATCAGCTGCGCGGCGGAGCGGGCTTCGCGCAGGAAGCGCTCGATCAGCTTCGGGTCCTCGGCGCTCGCGCTGTGCAGCAGCTTGATCGCCACCGGCCGGTCGAGGTCGACATCGCGGGCCTGGTGCACGACGCCCATCGCGCCGGTGCCCACCGGGCGCAGGAGTTCGTATTGCGCCAGTCGACGGGCAGGCGCCGGCCCGTCGATCTGGATCGTGGTCTCGTCGCCGGACATCGCCGGCCGATTGTGCCAGCGTGGACTTGGCTTGCTACGATCTCCGCGATGTCAGGCGCCAACGGATCCACGCCATGCCGCTGCCGATCGAAGACTACGCGCTGATCGGCGACGGCCGCACCGCCGCCCTGGTCGGGCGCGACGGTTCGATCGACTGGCTCTGCGTGCCGCGCTTCGATGCGCCGGCCTGCTTCGCGGCACTGCTCGGCAGCCCGGAGCACGGACGCTGGCAGATCGCGCCCGACGCGCCGGTGCAGCGCACGCAGCGCCGCTACCGCGGGCATACGCTGATCCTGGAGACCGACTTCGAGACCGACGGCGGCGCCGTGCGGGTCGTCGACTGCATGCCGCTCGCCGACGACCGGCACGACATCGTGCGCAACGTCGAATGCCTTCGCGGCGAGGTCAGCCTGCGCATGGAACTCGTGATCCGCTTCGACTACGGCCATGTCGTGCCGTGGGTGCGCAAGACGAACGGCAGCGTGCTCGCGACCGCCGGGCCCGACACGCTCGAACTCAGCGCGAGCGTGCCGACGCACGGCGAGCGCATGAAGACGGTGGCGCGCTTCACGCTGCGGCAGGGCGAGCGCGCATCCTTCGTGCTGAACTACCGCGCATCGCACGAACCGGCGCCGCCGGTGCTGGACGCGCAGGCCGCGCTGCAGGCGACCGAGCGCGCCTGGGCCGAGTGGTCGGCGCGCTCGCGCTACGACGGCCGCTGGCCCGACGCGGTGATGCGCTCGCTGATCACGCTGAAGGCGCTGATCTACGCGCCGACCGGCGGCATCGTCGCGGCGCCGACGACGTCGCTGCCCGAACAGTTCGGTGGCGTGCGCAACTGGGACTACCGCTTCTGCTGGCTGCGCGACGCGACCTTCGCGTTGAACACGCTGCTGCTGGCCGGCTATACCGACGAGGCGGTCGCGTGGTGCCAATGGCTGCTGCGCGCGGTTGCCGGCAGCGCGAAGGATCTGCAGGTGCTCTATGGCGTCGACGGCCAGCGGCGGCTTCCGGAAACCGAGCTCGGCTGGCTGCCCGGCTACGGCGGCGCGGCGCCGGTGCGCGTCGGCAACGCGGCGGCCGAACAGTTCCAGCTCGACGTCTACGGCGAAGTGATGGACATGCTGCATCTCGCGCGCAGCGTCGGGCTGCAGCCCGAGCCGCATGTGTGGCAGATCCAGAAGGCGCTGGTCGACTTCGTCGCATCGCACTGGCACGAGCCAGACGAAGGCATCTGGGAAATTCGCGGCCCGCGCCGGCATTTCACGCACTCGAAGATGATGGCCTGGGTGGCGGTCGACCGCGCGGTGAAGGCGGTCGAGCGCTTCGGCCTCAAGGGCCCGGTCGACGCGTGGCGGCGCCTGCGCGACGACATCCACGCGCATGTCTGCACATCGGGCTACGACGCGCAGCGCGGCTGCTTCGTGCAGCACTACGGCAGCACCGATCTCGACGCGAGCCTGCTGCTGATGCCGCTGGTCGGCTTCCTGCCGCCGGACGATGCGCGCGTGCGGGCGACGATCGATGCCATCCAGCGCGAGCTGGTCTTCGACAGCCTCGTCATCCGTTATCCGACCGCGCACGGCGTGGACGGGTTGCCGCCCGGCGAAGGGACCTTCCTGCCCTGCACGTTCTGGCTCGCCGACTGTCTTGCGATCACCGGCCGCGTTGCCGAGGCGGAAGCCGTGTTCGAGCGGCTGCTCGGCACTTGGAACGACGTCGGCCTGCTGTCCGAGGAGTACGACCCGCGCACGCGCCGCATGATGGGCAACTTCCCGCAGGCGCTGACGCACATGGCGCTCGTCAACACCGCGCGGCTGCTGTCGATGCCCGCGCACAGCCTGCCGCAGCGCTGCCTGCACGGCGACCGGCCGGCCGCTGTGCGCGGCGACGAACATGCGGCGCGCACGGCAGTCGGCACTGGCGCGAAGGCGATGGGCGCAAAGGCGCCGGGATAATGCCGACCCAGACTCGACGGAGGTGACCGCATGGCGGCTCAGATCAGCATCATTTCATCGATGGCAACCCGGCAGTTGCTGGCCGACCTCGCCGCCCGGTTCCAGCAGGACTCGGCCGACCGGGTGTCGATCGAGTCGGTCGGCGGGGTCGATGCCGCCAAGCGCGTGCAGGCCGGCGAGGCTTTCGACGCCGTCGTGCTGGCGGCGAACGTGATCGACCAGCTCATCGCGGCCGGGCGGGTCGCGGCCGGCAGCCGGGTCGACCTCGTCAGGTCGGGCGTCGCGGTCGCAGTTCGCGCGGGTGCACCGCGGCCCGACATCGGCTCCGAAGAAGCCGTCAAGCGGGCCGTGCTCGGCGCCCGCAGCCTGAGCTATTCCACCGGGCCGAGCGGCGTGCATCTGATGAAGGTTTTCGAGCGCTGGGGCATTGCCGGCGACATCCAGGGTCGCATCGTGCAGGCGCCGCCCGGCGTCCCGGTCGGCAGCCTGGTCGCCAGCGGCGAGGTCGAGCTCGGCTTTCAACAGCTGAGCGAGCTGATGAACCTGCCCGGCATCGCCGTGCTCGGCCCGCTGCCGCCGGCGATCCAGATCATCACCACGTTTTCGGCGGGCCTGGCGGCAACGTCGACGCAGCCCGAAGCGGTGCGGGCCCTGCTGGCCTTTATGGCTTCGCCGGCGGTCGCCGAGGCCAAGCGGAACAACGGCATGGAGCCGGTCTGAAGGGCAGCGTCCAGGCGCGAAAGGCAAGCCGATGATCATCCAGACCCCATCCGACGTGACGGCTGCCGTGCTGGCGGAACTGCAGCGCGCCGACAGCCCGCGCTTCAAGCAGATCATGACCGCTGCGGTGCAGCACCTGCATGCCTTCGTGCGCGATGCGAAGCTGAGCGAGGCCGAGTTCCACCAGGTCTGCGGCGTCATCGCGAAGCTGGGCCAACTGACCCACGAGTCGCACAACGAAGTCGTGCTGGCCGCCGGCTCGTTGGGCGTCTCGTCGCTGGTCTGCCTGCTGAACAACGGCGACGGCGGGCAGACCGAGACCACCGCGAACATGATGGGGCCGTTCTGGCGCATCGAGTCGCCGGCAACAGTCAACGGCGGTTCCATCGTTCGTTCGCCGACGCCGGGCGCACCGATATTCGTCAACGCCTGGGTCCGCGACAGGCAGGGGCGCCCCGTTGAAGGGGCCGAGGTCGACGTCTGGCACACGTCGACCGAAGGCTTCTACGAAAACCAGGATCCGGCGCAGGCCGAGATGAACCTGCGCGGCAAGTTCAGGACCGACTCGATGGGGCACATAGGATTCAGAAGCGTCAAGCCGGCCGGCTACCCGATACCGCTCAGCGGCCCGGTCGGCGCGCTGCTGCGCGCGCAGGGACGCCACAACATGCGGCCTGCGCACATCCACTTCATGATCCACAAGGCCGGGTTCAAGACCCAGTTTTCGCAGGTCTATTCGAGCGACGACGCGAACCTCGAAACCGACGTCCAGTTCGGCGTGACCCAGGCCCTGATCGGCCAGTATGTGTTGCACGCGGACGAACCCGCGCCAGCGGCCGACGTCAGCGGCCCGTGGTATTCGCTGGACCATCACTTCGTGATCGAGCCCGGCGAAGCGCATCTGCCGAAACCACCGATCACCGCCAAGGCCGCCGGCGAGCGGCCGACGCTGGCGGTGCTGCAACGCCGGGAGTGACGGCCGCTGCCAGGCCTTGCCCAAGCATCGCGCCGGCGGGCACCTGCGACAGCGCGCGTGCCCGGTTGCCCGGCTCAGCCTCTTCAGTGGCGTCCCGGCGCCAGGGTCAGTGTTCCCGCGGCGGAATACGCAGCGTCGCCGCTGACGATGTCGATGCTGCCCTGCAGTTGGCCGGCACCGGTGGCGCCGTCGAAACGGCCGCTGCCGCCAGTGACGCGATAGCTCCCGGCCATCGCGAAGGACGCGGCGTTCGCGGTCGGCAGCAGCAAGCCGCTGTAGTCGGCGGTCAGCATGTCGCCGTTGGCGGCCTTCAGTACCAGCTTGCCGCCGGTGAAGGTGAACGACGTCGCGCCGGGCGTGATGCAGTCGCTCGAAGCCAGCCCCACAGTCCCCAAGTGCGACGACGTGCCGCTGCCGGTCGTGCGGCCGAGCAGGAACGGCGGCGCGGGACAGTTGACGGGATCGAAGCCGATGACCTCGTGCGAGACGAGCTTCGCTCTGAACGCCTCGGCGCCCTCTGCCCGCGCCGGCAAGGCGCCGGCAGACAGCAGCGCTGCCAGCGCGCCGATACCCGAGCGCCTGGCCAGTAGGATGAAGCGTTTCAAAGCGTGGGTCTTATCGATCATCGTCCGCTCCTGGCAACGTTGTAGGCGAGGCCCAGCGTACCGGAAAGGCCTGCGCGGATCCAGCGTCGGCGTCTCCTGGAGCACTACACGAAGGGGCTGGCAGGGATCTTCAGCGGTGCGGACCTGCGCGCCATCGAACGCGACAACGCGCTGCGCATCCTGCCGCGTCTGCGCAGCGCATGAGTCGACCGTAGCGCGATCCGTGATCCTTCGCGCGAGTCGGTCGCCATGGCGTGCAACGGGGACGTGTCCGCAAGCGGCCAGCGGGGCTGCGCCGCCCGGGCATGATCGAGCTTTCCAGCCGCCAAGACCCGATGCCGACCCCGCTCCCGCGTTCATTTGCTTTCCTGGCCGGCTCGAACCTCGCGGCGCAGTCGGCCGAACAGCTCAGCCTGGCGGCCGCACCCCTCGTCGCCGTGCTGGCGCTCGGCGCCGGGCCGGGCGCGATCGGCCTGCTGGCGGCGGCGCAGACCTTGCCGTTCCTGCTGCTGTCGATTCCATTCGGGCTGATGGCCGACCGGATGCTGCTCCGCCGGCTGATGCTGCGCGCCGAAGTGCTGCGCGCGCTGGCGCTGCTGGCCTTGCTGGCGGCGGTGTTCTTCGACCGGCTCTCGATTGGGCTGCTGGCGGTGCTCGGCTTCATCGGCGCGGTCGGCACGGTCGGTTTCAGCGTCGCCGCACCGGCGCTGGTGCCGTCGCTCGTGCCGCGCGAAGCGCTGGCGCGGGCCAATGGCCGCATCGAGTTGGCGCGCAGCGCCGCGTTCGCCGCCGGGCCGGCGCTCGGCGGCGCGCTGGTCGCCTGGGCCGGCGCGTCGGCGGCCTTCGCGCTGGCCACGATGCTGTCGGCAGCGGCGGTGGCGCTGCTGCTGCGGCTGGTCGAGCCGCCGCGCGCGCTGGCTGCGCCGCGCCATCCGCTGGTCGACCTGCGCGAAGGCGCGCGCTTCGTCTGGCGCGATGGCTTGCTGCGCCCGATCCTGCTGACCGCCGTGGTCTGGAACCTCGCCTGGTTCGTGCTGCAGGCGGCCTACGTGCCGTATGCGGTGCGCCTGCTCGCGCTGAGTGCCGGCGCGGTCGGCACCACGCTCGCCGCCTACGGCATCGGGCTGGTCGCCGGCGCGCTGCTCGCGTCACGGCTGGTCGCGCGGCTGCCGTTCGGCCGCGCCATCCAGTTCGGTCCTGCGCTGTCGGTGCTGGCCGCGCTGGTGATGGTCGCGACGCTGGTCGTGCCGAGCGGCGCCTTGGCGGCGCTGGCGCTGTTCCTGTTCGGCGCCGGCCCGGCGGTGTGGACGATCACCTCCACCACCTTGCGCCAGACCATCACGCCGCTGGCGCTGCTGGGCCGCGTGTCGTCGATCTTCCTGGCCGTCAACGCGGGCGCGCGGCCGATCGGCGCCGCGCTCGGGGGGCTGGTCGGCGCTGTCTGGGGCGAACCGGCCTGCCTGCTGTTGGCATTGTTCGGCTTCGTGGTTCAGGCCTGGCTGATATTCGGGTCCCCGCTGCGCGCGTTGCAGCGGCTGCCGGCGCCCGCCGGCTGACGTTCAGCAGCCGTTCAGCAGCCGTTCACGCGTGCGACTCGAGAAAGTCGCAGGCCAGGTGGGCCAGTGCGCGCAGCCCGAGCAGCAGGCCGCGTTCGTCGGCGAAGAATCTCGGCGAATGGTTTGAGTACGCCTCGTCGGGTTCAATGTCGGGCGGCGTGACGCCGATGAAGAAGAACAGGCCCGGCACGATGCGCTGAAAGAACGAAAAGTCCTCGGCCGCGGTCACTTTCGGCACGAGCTGCAGCGCGTCGGGCCCGGCCACCCGGGCGAGGCTCGGCACCATCGCCTGCGTCAGCGCCGGGTCGTTGATCGTCACCGGGTAGTTCTTGCTGATGCAGACCGTGCAGCCGGCGCGCGAACCGCGCCCAACCGCCTCGGCCAGGGTCGTCACGCGTTCGTGGATCTCGTCGCGCATGCCTTCGTCGAAGGCGCGAATGGTGCCGCGCATCTCGACGCTGTCGGGAATGATGTTTTCGCGCACGCCACCGCGGATCACGCCGATGGTCACGACCGCCGGCTCGCGGGCGATGTCGACGCCGCGGCTGACCACCGTCTGCAGCCCGAGGACTACCTGGGCTGCGGTGACGATCGGGTCGACGCCGCGCCAGGGCGCCGCGCCGTGGGTCTGCTTGCCATGGATGGTGATCTTCAGCGTGTCCGCGCTGGCCATCGTCGGCCCAGGCCGGTAGCCGATGATGCCGACCGGCAGGCGCGACGTGACATGCAGGCCGAAGATGGCCTGCGGCACCGGGTTCTCCAGCGCGCCCTGCGCAATCATCATCCGGGCGCCGCCGTCTTCGCCTTCCGGCGGCATCTCTTCGGCGGGCTGGAAGATGAACTTCACCGAGCCGTGCAGCTGGGCGCGCAGGCCGGCCAGGACTTCGGCCACGCCCATCAGGATCGCGGTGTGGCAGTCGTGGCCGCAGGCGTGCATCACGCCGACGGTTTCACCGTTCCAGGTCGAGCGGGCCTTCGAGGCAAACGGCAGATCGACGTCTTCCGTCACCGGCAAGGCGTCCATGTCGGCGCGCAGCGCCACCGTCGGCCCGGGCCAGCCGCCTTTCAGCAGTCCGACCACGCCGGTGTGCGCCACCGCCGAGCGCACCTCGTCGAAGCCGAGGCGCTGGAGGTGCTCTTGCACGATCCCGGCGGTGCGGAATTCGCGGTTGCCGAGCTCGGGGTGCTCGTGCAGGTCTCGCCGCCAGGCGATCACGCGCGCCTCGATGGCCTGCGCGGCAGCGTCGATCTGCGCCGCCAGCGAGCTTGCAGTGACGGTTCTGTCCGACATCGAGGTCCTCAGATCAGAGCGACGGCGTGGCGGCCGCCTCGAAGCGGCGCTCGGGCTGGTGGAGCAGGCCGATCGCCACCCGCCCGGTCCACCAGACCCGGCGCCCGGTGCCCGGTATCACGAATTCGCCGACGTGGCCGGCCGGTATTGCGACCGGCGCTGCCGCCGGGCGGTGGTCGATGGCCTGGGGGCGGGCGTTCGCCGTCTCGCTGGGTTCGCTGGACATGCTCGACTCCTTGAAGTGGCCTGTCGATGATTGCCCGGCTCGGGCGTTCTGGCATCACCTCAATGGGGGGGCGCGCAACACGCCTATTCGTCGACGTCGACGCCCCAGCGTCTGAGGCCGGGCAGCGAGATGCCGAACAGGTCGAGCGCCCGCTTGAGGCTGTGGTCGATGAGGTCTTCGATGGTCCGCGGCTTGCCGTAGAACGCCGGCACCGGCGGGTAGACGATGGCGCCGATTTCGGTGACCGCGGTCATGTTGCGCAGGTGCCCCAGATGGAGCGGTGTTTCGCGCACCATCAGCACCAGCCGGCGCCGCTCCTTCAGCACCACGTCGGCAGCGCGGGTCAGCAGCGAACTGGTGGTGCCGGTCGCCACCTCGGCGAGGGTGCGCATCGAACACGGCACGACGACCATGCCGTCGGTCGGGAACGAGCCGCTCGAGACCGCCGCGGCGATGTCGTCGGGGTGGTAGCTGGTGCTCGCCAGCGCCTGCACGTCGCGCACCTTCAGCTCGGTTTCGTGGGCCAGCGTGATCTGGGCGCTGCGGCTCATCACCAGGTGCGTCTCGACACCGGCCTCGCGCAGCAGCTCCAGCATGCGAACGCCCATCACGACGCCGGAGGCGCCGCTGATGCCAACGATGAGTTTCTTCGGCGGGGTCATGGGTGCGCCGGCATTGTCCACCGGCTCGGCCACGCGCGCTCCCGGCAGGCTCTTCAGACCACCGGCGGCAGCACCAGCCGCAGCCGTTCGACGTCGAGCGGCTTGTGCATCACGTAGTCGACACCGGCCGCTTCGGCGGCATCGCGGTCGTCGTCGCCGGTCCAGCCGGTCAGCGCCACCAGCACCAGGTCGCCGCCGTAGGTGGCGCGGATGCGCCGGGCGAGCTCGATCCCGTCGATGCCGGGCAGGCCCAGGTCGAGCAGCACGCAGACCGGGCGGTGTGCCTCGACGGCGGCCATCGCCTGTTCGGCGTCGAGCGCCGTCCTGACGTTGTAACCGTCGAGTTCAAGAAGAATCTTCAATGCGTCGCAGGTGTCGACGTCGTCGTCGACCACCACCACCCGCACGTCTTCGGCCGTCATCGCTCGCTCGCTCCCGGTCTTTGCGGCGGCATTCTGCCACCGCGGTCCTCGGGCAAGGTACGGCCAAGCCCTTACATTTCAAGGCCAACGAGCCTTCTGCGGCCGCCGCCGCTTGTCCAGCGCCTATCCCGGCCTCTTCCATATTTCTCCCGCATGGCCGCACGCCAACCCGCTCCCCGCGAACCGCTGCAGCGCTACTCGGCCAAGCGCAATTTCGCGCTGACGCCGGAGCCGGCGGCGGCACCGGCAGCGCCCGCGCCGGGCTCGAGCTTCGTGGTGCAGAAACACTGGGCGTCGCGCTTGCACTACGACTTTCGCCTCGAACTCGACGGCGTGCTGC
>Ga0307513_10005621_pt1 | contig 16528 bp, 13 predicted proteins | sample 15_EM_MG_FD_202174 | JGI IMG/M metagenome (GOLD analysis project Ga0307513, IMG submission 202174) | Populus trichocarpa ectomycorrhiza microbial communities from riparian zone in the Pacific Northwest, United States - 15_EM | ecosystem: Host-associated > Plants > Roots > Unclassified | place... | reverse complement strand
CTTTGCGGGAGCACCACCCTCGGTACCGAGGCTGCTCATCAGGCCAGCAGCAGCCTGGATGATGCCGTCCACCCCCGGCTTGTGGCGCCCGGGGCCTTGCTGACCATAGGCAGAGATGGAGCAATACACGAGGCGTGGATTCGCAGCCAGCAGGGTGGGCGCATCCAGCCCGAACTTCTGCATGACGCCGGGTCGGAAGCTTTCGACCAGCACGTCCGCAGTGGCTGCCATGCGGCGCACGACGTCTTGACCGGCGGGTGACTTGAGGTCCACCGCGAGGCCTCGCTTGCTGCGGTTGACACTGAGCGCTGCCACGCTCTCTCCCTGCTGCCAGGGTGGCCCGATGGTGCGGCCAAGCTCGCCTCCGGGCGGCTCTATCTTGCAGACATCCGCGCCCATGTCGCCCAACAACATGCCGCACACCGGCCCGGCGACGACATGGGAAAAATCCAGCACACGGATGCCGGACAAGCTGTCTCTCAACATGTTTCTGTGCCCTGCGCGCACCGCGAGGGCTTGCCAAACTCAACAGCCTGGAGCGTATTTTTCGGCGGCTGTTCTGGCAAACGACATTTGTGTCGGGTCCTTTGACGTCAGGTCAAAGGGTTGCCATTCTTCAGGCGGGCGATGCGGTGGTCTGACGCAGCCACGCGATGAATGCCGCAAGCGCGGGCGTCGGCTCGCGGTCGGAGGGCCACGCAAAGTAGTACGTGTAGGGGCCCCGGTCCAGCATGAAATCGATCGGGACAACAAGGCTGCCGCTGTCGAGCTCCTTCTGCACGAACACCTTCTGCGCGAGCGCGACCCCATGGCCCTCCGCTGCGGCCTGGTAGGCCAGCAGCGATGTCTCATACTTCATGCCCGCATACGGGTTGACTTGCGTCGTACCAGCGGCGGCGAGCCAAAGACTCCAATCATCCGCGCGGGCGAGAGAATGCAGCAACGTGCACTGTTCGAGCGCCTGGGGGTTCGCAGGTGCCTTGAAGTCGGCGTCGCGCGCCATGACAGGGACCAGCTGGTTGGGCACGAGTTGCAAGGCCACAGATCGCGACCAGCGCGCCTCGCCCAATTCGATTCCGCCGTCGATGTCCTCGCGGTCAAAGTCGAGTGCGGCCGATGAAGTCGTCACCTGTACTTCAATGTGCGGGTGTGCTGAATGGAATCCCGCGAGGCGGGGAATGAGCCACTTCACCGCGAACGTCGCGGGTGAGCGTAGGCGCAGCAACTGACGCCGGTAGCTTCCGCCCATCGTGGCATTGGTCGCGGCCCGCAAGCCCGCCAACAGAGGCGCAATGGCTTCGAGGTATCTCTGGCCGGCAGGCGTCAGTGCGAACCGGCCCCCGCCTCGGTCGAAGAGCTGGATCCCCAGGAACTCCTCGAGCGTCTTGATCTGCCGGCTCACCGCCGCCGGCGTCACGTGCAGCTCTTCGGCTGCGCGGGAGATGCTGATCAACCGTGCAGCGACTTCGAATGTCTTGAGCGGGTTGAGCGGGGGGAGCGGAAGCATGGGCGGGATGGTAGTGCGGTAGAACCATCCAGCCCATCAGATGACCTTCTCTCGGCGCAAGCGTGCAAGCTCCGTCGCATCGACTCCGATGGCCGCCAGTGCCTCGTCGGTATGTTGACCCAGCGCCGGGCCGCCACCATCAACGCGTCCTGGCGTCGCGCTCAGCTTGGGCACCACACCCGGTACCTTCAGCTGCGAGCCATCCGGCAGCGAGATCACGGGCAGCATATCCCGCGCCTCGTAGTGCGGATCGACCACGATGTCCTTCACGTTGTAGATCTTGCCGGCTGGCACGCCTGCCTCGGCAAGCACCTTCAGCGCGTCTTCGAGTGAACGCTGGCGTGTCCATTCGGCCACGGCATCGTCGATGCGCCCCATGTGCTCCACGCGCCCCGGGTTGCGCGCCAGCACCAGGTCGTTGCCCAGGTCGTCACGGCCGATCAGCTGCATCAGCCGCTTGAAGATGCTGTCCCCATTGCCCGCGATCAGCACGTAGCGCCCGTCTTCACACGGGTAGGCATTGGTCGGCGAGATGCCCTGGATCGCGCTGCCGGCCGGCTCGCGCACCATGCCGAGCCGGTCGTACTCGGGCACCATGCCCTCCATCATGTTGAAGACCGACTCGTACAGCGCGACGTCGATCACCTGCCCCGGCCCGCCGTGCTGCGCGCGGTGGAACAGCGCCAGCAGCACGCCGATCACGCCGTGCAGCGCCGAGATCGAGTCGCCGATGCTGATGCCCGGGCGTACCGGTGGCTGGCCCGGCATGCCGGTCACGTAGCGGAAGCCGCTCATCGCCTCGGCAATGACGCCAAAGCCCGGCAGATCGCGCAGCGGCCCGGTCTGGCCGTAGCCCGAGATGCGCAGCATGATCAGCTTGGGGTTGCGTTCTGAAAGCACGTCCCAGCCCATGCCCCATTTCTCCAGGGTGCCGGGGCGGAAGTTCTCCACCAGCACGTCGGCCTCGTCGATCAGGCGGCGCACCAGCTCCTGGCCTTCTGGGTTGCGCAGGTCGATGGCCACCGACTTCTTGTGGCGCGACTGCACGTGCCACCACACCGATGTGGTGCCTTCGGGCGTGCGCCAGCTGCGCAGCGGGTCGCCCACATCGGGCGGTTCGATCTTGATGACTTCGGCGCCGAAGTCGCCCAGCGTCTTGCCGGCGAAGGGGCCGGCGATCAGTGCGCCCATTTCGACGACGCGCACGCCGGCCAGCGGCAGCGGTTGGTTGGCTTGTGTCACGGAATCTCCTCGGTCCATCGGCAAACGCCGATTTTGACCGGAGCGCACGGGCGTCCGCGAAGCCTTGACCTTCAGTGCGGCAGCAGCAGCCGTCGAAGGCGCCGCTCATTGCGCTTCAGGGGCGCATTGCCGACTCAGTGACCGCCTGCGCGCAGTCCTGCGACCACGTCGCACACGTGTGCGAGGGTCACATCGGCAACGCGCGGCGCAAGCGTGTCCTGCGGAATGCGCAGCCCGAAGCGCGACTCCAGCGCCGCGAGGAACTCGGACAGCGATGGCGCGCTGAAGCCGAACTCGCCAAGCGCCACGGTGGGCGCGATCTGCTCAGGCTCCACATCGAAGGAGCGGACCAGGAGGCTTGCGATGGTGGCGTAGATCGAGGAGACCATGGGATGCTTTCAGATGGCGGGTTCGGGTTGCGGCGCTGTCGCCTTGGCAGACTTGGGCGAAAACCATGCCACGTAGAGCGCGGGCAGCACCACCAGCGTCAACAGCGTGGCCGTGAACAGCCCGCCGATGATCACAATGGCCAGAGGTCGTTGCGTCTCGGATCCGATGTCGTGCGACAAGGCCATGGGCAGCAAACCCAGCGCGGCGAGCATCGCGGTCATCAGCACCGTGCGCAGCCGCTGCATCGAGCCCTGGCGCACGGCCTCCAGCACACTCAAGCCCTCGGCCTGCAACTGCTGGAACACCGACAGCATCACCACGCCGTTCAGCACCGCCTGCCCCGACAGCGCGATGAAGCCGATGGCCGCCGACACCGACAGCGGGATCGAGAACACCCACAGCGCGACGAAGCCACCGATCAACGCGAGCGGCACGTTCATCAGGATCAGACTGGCGGTCTTGAACGACTTGAACGCGTCGAACAGCAGCACGAAGATCAAGAGCAGCGAGATCGGCACCACCACGGCCAGCCGCGCCATCGCGCGCTCCTGGTTCTCGAACTCGCCGGACCAGCGCACCTCGTAGTTGGGCGGTATGGTGACGTTCTTGTCGACACGCGCCTGCATGTCCTTCACCACCGAGCCCATGTCGCGGTTCTTGATGAAGATGCCGATGGCCATGGTGCGGCGGCCGGCTTCGCGCGCGATGTTCATCGCACCGGTCGTCTCTCGGATGTTGGCCACGCTGCCCAGCGTCGTGTAGTTGCCGTCAGGCGTCGCGATCAGGGTGGCGGGCAGCCTGAGCAGCGCGCGCTGGTCCGATGGCAGCCGCACGGCCACGCTGAACTTGCGCTCGCCTTCCCACAGGCTGGTGGCGGCCTTGCCTGCGAGCGCAGCCTCGATCACGTCCTGCACGTCGCTCACGTTCAGGCCGTAGCGCGCGGCGCGCTCGCGGTCGATGTCGATCACCAGTTGCGGCAGTTCGCCCTGGCGGTCGATCTCGGCACGGAAGACGCCGGGCACCTGCTTGATCTCGCGCTCGATCGCCTCGGTGGTCTTCTTCAGTTCGACCAGGTCGTCGCCAGCGACCTTGATCACGATCTGCCCGTCGATCTGCGAGATCGATTCGAGCACGTTGTCGCGGATCGGCTGCGAGAACGATGGCTCCATGCCGGGGATGGCCGACACCGCCTTGTCCATCTGGTCGAGCAACTGCTCGCGCGTCAGGCCCTTGCGCCATTCCTCCTGCGGCTTCACGTCGACGAAGATCTCGGCCATGCTGATGGTCTTGGGGTCGGTGCCGTCTTCGGGCTGGCCGGCCTTGCTGACCGTGGTGCGTACTTCGGGCACGGTGAGCAGGGCGCGGCGCACGGTGCGCAGGATGCGCGAGGCTTCGTCGTTGGAGACGCTGGCCGGCAGCCGCAGGTTGACCCAGATCGTGCCTTCGTTCAGCTCGGGCAGGAATTCCGAGCCCAGCCGCGATGCAGCTGCCATGGCCACGCCGAACACCACCAGTGCGATCACGACCACCGACTTGCGGCGGCTGAGCGCCCAGTCGAGAACGGGCATGTAGACACGCTTGCAGAACGCGACCACGCGGTTGTCGCCATGCGGCACACCCTTGCGCAGCATCCAGTACGCCAGCAGCGGCACCAGGGTCAGCGAGAAGATCAGCGCGCCGATCAGCGCCGTGGTGACCGACAAGGCCATCGGCTGGAAGATCCGCCCTTCGTGCCGTTGCAGCGCAAAGATCGGGATGTGCGCGGCGATGATGATCAGCATCGAGAACAGGGTGGGCCGGCCCACTTCGTTGGCGGCGCTGACGATGGTGTCGCGCCGCTCCTCGTCGGTCATGCCCTCTTTCTTCTCGGCCAGCCGGTGCATGATGTTCTCGATGACGATCACCGCGCCGTCGACGATGATGCCGAAGTCCATCGCACCGAGCGACAGCAGATTGGCAGGCACGCCCATGATCTTGAGACCGAGGAAGGTCGCCAGCAGCGCCAACGGAATCACCACCACCACCGCCAGGCTGGCGCGGATGTTCGACAGGAACAGGTAGAGCACCAGCGACACCAGCAACGCGCCTTCCACCAGGTTGCGGAACACCGTGGACAGCGTCTTGGCCATCAGCCAGGTGCGGTCGTAGAAGGGCACGATCTGCACGCCGGGCGGCAGTGCGCGGCTGTTCAGCTCGGCGATCTTGTCCTTCACGCCCTTCAGCACCACGCTCGGGTTCTCGCCCTTGCGCATGACCACGATGCCGGTGACTACGTCGTCGTCCTGGTCCTGGCCCACGGTGCCCAGGCGCGGCACGGCGCCGATGGTGACCTGGGCGATGTCGCGCACCAGGATCGGCGTGCCGTTGCGCGCGGTGACCACGATGCGGCCGATGTCGTCGGGCGACTGCAACAGGCCGATGCCGCGGATCGCGTACTGCTGCACGCCCTGCGCCACATAGCTGCCGCCGGCATTGGAGTTGCCGCGGCCCAGTGCATCCAGCAGGTTCTGGAAGGTGAGCTTGTAGGCTCTCAACTTGTCCAGGTCGGGCTGCACTTCGTACTGCTTGATGTAGCCACCCATGGCCACCACGTCGGCCACGCCGGGCACCTGGCGCAGTGCGCGCTCGACCACCCAGTCTTCCAGCGTGCGCAGCTCGGTGGTGGTCTTGCCGTCGCCACGCACGCGGTAGCGCATCACCTCGCCGACAGGCGTGGCGTTGGGCGCGATGTCGGCCTCCACGCCATTGGGCAAGTCGATGCCACGCAGCCGCTCGTTGACCTGCTGGCGCGCCTGCTGCACGGTGGTGTTGTCGTCGTAGGTGACCACGGTGAACGACAGGCCGAACTGCGTGTGCGAGAACACGCGGATCGCGTTGGGCAGGCCCGACAGCGCCACCTCGATCGGCAAGGTGACCTGCTTCTCGACTTCTTCGGCGGCGCGGCCGGGGAACAGCGCGATCACCGTGACCTGCGTGTCGGTGACGTCGGGGAAAGCCTCGACCGACAGGTTCTTGAACGCGAAGACGCCGGCCATGGCAAACAGCAGCGTGCCCAGCACGATGAACAGCGGCTGGTGCAGTGCGTAGTGGATCAGGCGCTTCATTTGGCTGCGGTTTCCGTTGCGGGCGCGGCAGTGGCGGCTGGTGCAGTCGAGGGTGGCGTCGCCTTGGCCGCGGGTTTCGCGTCGTCATCGATGAAGCGGAACTGGCGCGCCAGCAGCAGCGTGTTTTCGCTGACCACTTGCTCGCCCACTTCCAGGCCGCGGGAAATCACCACGTCCTTGGAGCCCTGGTAGCTGATGACCACTTCGCGCGGCTCGAACATGCCGGGCTGCGCCTGCACATAGACCAGGTGCTGGTTGCCGCGCAGCAGCACGGCCGATGCGGGGATGACCACGCCGGCGCCGAGCTGGCGCTCGAAGCGCGCGGTGGCCAGCATCTCGGCCTTCAGCAGGCGCTGCGTGTTGTCGACCACCCCGCGGATCTTGATGGTGCGGCTCGAGGGGTCGATGAAGTCGGCGGCGGCGACGACGTGGCCTTCGAACTTCTGGTCCGGCAGGGCCGGTACGGTGAGGTGAAACGTCGCGCCGGGCCGCAGGGTGCCGACCTCGGATTCGCGCGCATCGATCTGCACCCACAGCGATGATGGATCGCTGACGACGAACAGCGGCGGCACGCCGGGGCCAGACTGGTCAGGCCTGAGTTCCTGCCCAGGATTCAGGTTGCGCTCGACCACCAGGCCGCGCACCCCGGCGGTCAGGGCCAGCGTCTGGTTGAAGCTGGCGCCGCCGCCGTACATCTGCGTGCGGGCACTGGCACGCGTCACCTCGGCCTGCGCGCGTGCGCTGTCGGCCTCGGCTTGCTCCAGGTCCTTGCGCGCGACGATGCCGGCGTCGAACAACTCACGCTGGCGGGCCACGGCCTTCTGCGCCAGGCCGGCGTCGATGCGTGCCTTGGTGGTGTCTGCCTGCGCCACGCCGAAGTCGGGCGAGGCGAGTTGCGCGAGCACGGCGCCTGGCTGCACCGCCTGGCCTACGTCGGCCTTGATGGAAGTCACCCGGCCGGCGAACGCGGGGTAGATCCGTTGCGTGCGCTCCTCGTTCCACACCAGGCGCGCGGGCAGCTCGACCATGATGGTCTTGCTCGGCGCGGCGGTGGCAACGCTCAGCAACGCAAGCTGCGGATGTCCCGCGGGAAAGCGCAACTGGTTACCCTGCATGATGGGTGTGGGCGCTTCTGGCGCGGGAGCCGGGGCTTCGCTGCAGGCTGCAAGTGCCAGCACGCTGAGCAAGAGGAAGGGAATGGCTAGACGAGACATGGTGTGGGTCCGGAACGGCGTGATCGTGTGGGTCTGCATGGAACTCATTGCGCGGGCAGCAGCGCGTCGGGCCGCGTGCGCAATTGCCAGGCGCCGGTGGCGCGCGCGTAGTCGGCGCGTGCATCGAGTGCCTCCAGCAAGGTGGCGCGCAAGGTGCGGCGCGCATCGAGCAGGTCGGTCAGCGGCATTGCTCCCTTGTTGAAGGCAAGCTCGGCGTTGTCGGCCACCTTGCGGGCGCGCGGCACGATGTCGCCGTCGTAGCCGGCCAGGCGGCGCGCGCTGTTCAGCGCCTCTTGCTGCAGGCGCACCAGCTCGGCGGTGGCGACGCGGCGGGCCTTGTCCAGGGAATCCTGGGCCTGTGTCTGCTGTGCCAGCGCGCGGGCGATCTCGCCTTCGTAGCGGTAGCCCCACTGCAGCGGGATCGTCGCGCGCAGCTCGATCAGCTTGTTGGACACGCTGGGGTAGTGGTCGTAGGACGCACCCCAGGTCACATCGGTCTTGCGTTGCGCCTGCGCGGAGTCGACCTGCGCCTGCGCGGCCAGCACGCGGGTCTGCGCGGCGCGCACGTCGGGCCTGGTCTCGACCAGCGCGGCCAGGTCCACCGCGCTTTGCGGTACCGCATCGACGCGCGGCCAGTTGGTCTCGGCCGCCGGTTGCGCGGCGTCGCCCTGCAGGCCCATCAGCTGGGCCAGCGCGATCGATGCGCGCGTGCGGTCGAGCTCGGCGGCCTGCACATCCAGCCGTGCGCGCTGGGCCTCGATCTGCGTGCGCGCGGCCTCCTGCGCAGCCAGGTCGCCGGCGCGCACGCGGCGGTCGGCGGTGCCGGCCAATTGCGCTGCGCTGCGCTCGACTTCCGCGATCTCCTGTACGCGCTCCTGCGCGGCCAGCAGGTCGAAGTAGGCGGCGTGCGTGGCCAGCAACTGCTGCATCTGCGTGTCTTCGACATCGGCCTCGGCGGCGCTGGCGGTGCGCTGCGCGGCGAGCGTGCGCAGCGCGCGCTTGTTGCCACGCTCCCAGGTCCAGTCGATGCCGATGGACTTGTCGATGCGCTTGTCGACCGGGCTGCCGCGGCCGATGCCGTTCTGCAGGTCGATGGACGAGAGCTTGCCGGTCAGCAGCGGCAGCGGCGCGTGGTCAGCGCTCAGGATGTCGGCGCGCGCGGCGGACACGTTGCCGCGGGCGATTGCCACGTCGATGTTGTTGCGTGCGGCAAGGAGTGCCTGGGTCAGGGTGACGGCGGTCGCGGGTGCGCCCTGTGCCTGCACCGTGGCGGCGGCGATGGCCAGCGCCACCCCCGACGCCAGAAATAACTGTCGTATGCTCATGCCTGTTTATCGCGTCACAGGGCTGACCGTTCGCTGACCGGCGGCTGCGTGATAACGCGTACTTCTCAACGCGCCTGCAAGCGCGAATTTCCACAAGCGAGCCCTCTCGATGCGGATCCTGCTGGTCGAAGACGATGCCGTACTGCGCGACGTGATGATGCGCAGCCTGGGTGACGCGGGTTACCGCGTCGACTACGCCACCACGGTCGAGGAGGCCGAGCATTTCTGGCGCGTGCAGACCTACGACGCGGTGCTGCTGGACCTGAACCTGCCCATCTCCAACAAGCCGCACAGTGCGATGGGCAGCGGCCTGCGTGTGCTGCGCGAGGCGCGCGCGCGTGGCGACCGCACGCCGGTCATCGTGCTCACCGCGCGTGGCCGTACCGAGGAGCGCATTGCCGGACTGGACGCCGGTGCCGACGACTACCTGGGCAAGCCGTTCGACCTGCAGGAGGTGGAGGCGCGGCTGCGTGCCTTGGCACGGCGCACCAGCGGGGCGGAAGACGCGGTGGCCGTGGGCCTGCTGACGCTGGACCGCAAGGCGCGGCGCTTTGCGATCGACCAGACGACGCTGACGCTGCCAGCGCGTGAGTTCGAAGTGCTGTGGGAGCTGATGACGCCGCCCGGCCGCGTGGTCAGCAAGCAGACGCTGTCGGACAAGCTGTCCAGCTTCGACGAGGCATTGGGCGACAACGCGCTGGAGGCCTTCATCTCAAGGCTGCGCAAGAAGCTGGCGGGCAGCGGTGCGGGCATCAGAACCTGGCGAGGGCTTGGCTACGCAGTCGAACCCGAGAAGTGATCCACGCGGATGATTGAAGAGTCCAAACCGTCGCTGCGCACACGCGTGCTGCAGCACGTGATGTGGCCGCTGGCGCTGACCTGGCTTTTCGGCACCACGGTGGCAGCGGTCACGGCCAATCTCTTCACGCAGCAGGCCTTCGACCGCGCGCTGCTGGATGACGCGTACTCGGTGGCCGCCAACGTGCGTCAGGAAGACAGCGATCTGGCCCTGGTGCTGACACCGCGCGAGGTGAGCGCGGTGCTGTTCGACCAGGTGGAGACCGTGCTGTTTGCGGTGACGCGGCCCGACGGCTCGCTGCTGGCCGGCCATGCGGGGCTGCACCCGCCCACGCTGCCTGGCGGCGTGGACTACGCGTTCTCCGACATCAGCGTGCAGGGCCGTGACTTTCGTGCGGTCACGCTCAAGCGTCAGCAACCGTTTGCGTTCGACGTGGTGATGGCGCAGACCACGCGCAGCCGCAGCGCGCTGCTGAACCGCCTGCTCCTCTATTCGATAGGCCCGCAGATGCTGCTGCTGCTGGTGTTGGCCTGGTGGCTGCGCCGCGCCATCAAGAACGACCTGCAGCCGCTGGCCCAGCTTCAGCAGGCGGTGGACCAGCGCGATGCGAGCGACCTGACGCCGGTGGCCGTGGGCGCCAGCACGCGCGACCTGGCGCGGCTGCGCAATGCCATCAATTCGCTGCTGCAGCGCCTGCAGGCCAGCATCCAGGCGCAGCGCGAATTTGCCGGCAACGTGGCGCACGAGTTGCGCACGCCGCTGGCCGGCATCCGTGCATTGGCGGACTACGGCCTGGCGCAGCAGAGCCCCGAGGTCTGGCGCGAGCAGTTGCAACGCATCGCCGCGAGCCAGACACGCGCGAGCCACCTGGTGGACCAGCTGCTGGCGATGGCCCTGGCCGACGAGACCGGCGCGCAGCCGCAGATGGCGCCGCTCAGGCTCGACCAGGTGGTGCGCAACACTGTGCTGCGGCATCTTGCGCGGGCCGATGCGGCAAGCGCGGACCTGGGAGCAAGCGGCCTGGACACAGCGGTCATCGTGGTCGGCAACGAGGCCTTGCTCGAGGGCGCGCTCGACAACCTGGTCGACAACGCGTTGCGTTACGGCCGGTCCAGTGAGAGCGAAGGCGCGCGCATCACGGTCGCGCTGAATGTGCAGGACGATGGCCGCGTCGTGCTGTCCGTGACCGACGAAGGCCCGGGCATTCCGCCAGAGGCCGCACAACGCCTGCTCCAGCGCTGGGCCCAGGGGGCGGCCGGCGAGCAGCTGGGCCAGGGCGCGGGACTCGGCTTGGCCATCGTGTCGCGCTATGCGCAGTTGATGGGCGCGGAGTTCGCGCTGGACAGCGGGCCAAGCCATCTTGGCCTGCAAGCGCGCCTGGTGTTCCCGGCAGTGTCTCCCTCTCCCCGGGGGGAGAGGGAACAAGTCAGTTCGTGAGTGCCGGGTAGTCCGTGTACCCCTTCGCCCCGCCCCCATAGAACGTGCTCTTGTCCGCAGGCTGCAGCGGCGCGTTGTCGCGCAGGCGGCGCACCAGGTCGGGGTTGGAGATGAACAGCTTGCCGAAGGCCACGAGGTCCGCGCCGTGGGCCACGGCTTGCTCGGCCAGCGCCTTGTCGTAGCCGTTGTTGACCATCCACGCGCCCTTGCCACCGGCATTGCGGTAGGCGGCCTTCAGCGCCGGGTAGTCGAACGGCCGGTCGGCAATCTCGCGCGGGCCGCCGGTGGCACCCTCGACCACATGCACGTAGGCCAGGCCCAACGGCCCCAGTTCGCGCACCAGGTGCTCGAACAGCGGTTGCGGATCCGGGTCGTTGATGTCGTTGGCCGGGGTCACAGGCGAGATGCGCAGGCCGGTGCGCCCGCCGCCGACTTCGGCCGCTACCGCACGCACCACCTCCAGCATCAGGCGCGAGCGGTTGGAGATGCTGCCGCCGTAGTGGTCGGTGCGGTGATTGGCACCGAGCTTCATGAACTGGTCCAGCAGGTAGCCGTTGGCACCGTGCACTTCCACGCCGTCGAAGCCGGAGTCGATGGCGGCGCGCGCGGCGCGGCGGAAGTCGTCGACGATGCCGGGCAGCTCATCGGCTGTCAACGCGCGCGGTGTGGAGGTCTCTGCAAAGCCGCCCTGACCGTCCTTGACGAGATAGGTCTTGGTCTTGGCCGCGATCGCCGACGGTGCTACGGGCGGCTGTCCGCCGGCCTGCAAGTCGACGTGCGACACGCGTCCCACGTGCCACAGCTGGGTGACGATCTTGCCGCCCGCTGCATGCGCGGCGTCGGTCACACGGCGCCAGGCTGCGAGCTGGTCCGCGCCGTACAGGCCAGGCACGTCGGCATAGCCTTGGCCTTGCTGGCTGACGGCCGTGCCCTCGGTGATCACGAGTCCGGCGCTGGCGCGCTGGCTGTAGTAGGTGACGGCCATGGCCGCGGGCACGGCGCCGGGCGAGCGGTTGCGCGTCAAGGGTGCCATGACGATGCGGTTGGCCAGGTGCAGGCTGCCGGCCTGGACCGGTTCGAACAATGAAGACATCGAGTAAAACTCCCTGAATGGTCGCGATGAAAGGCCTGTCCGCGCTCGATGGCAATGGATGCCGCGCTTGGGGCCGCCGCGCAGGGTAGCGCGATTCGAAGAATCCTTGCCGACAACGGGACAACGCGATCTGTGGCAATGCTCCACAATCTGCGGCCAGCATGACGGTCCCTGACACGCACGCCAACGACAGCGCTGCCGCTCCCGGGCAGCGCCTCTCTTCCGCCCGGTTGCTGGGGCTTGCCCTGGCCTTGTCGATGGGCGCGGCGATCTCGCTGGGCATCACGCGCTTTGCCTACGGCCTCTTGCTGCCGCCGATGCGGGAAGACCTGGGCTGGGGCTACACGCTAGCCGGCGCCATGAACACGGTGAACGCGCTGGGCTACCTGTTCGGCGCATTGGTGACGCCGCCGCTGATCCGGCGGCTGGGCCCGTCGCGGCCCATGCTGGCGGGCGCGTGGCTGGCCAGCCTGTTCATGGGCTTGAGCGGGTTCTTCATCGACGCGGCACCGCTGCTGGCCCAGCGTCTGCTGGCGGGCTTTGCCAGTGCCTTCGTGTTCATTGCCGGTGGTCTGTTGGCGGCCAGACTTGCCGCTGCGGCTCCGCAACGTGCGGGCCTGCTGCTGGGCCTGTACTACGGGGGCACGGGCTTTGGCATCGTGCTGTCGGCCTGGCTGGTGCCTGTGCTACTTGATGCCGCCAAGGGTCGGCCGCATGGTTGGGCCTGGGCATGGTGGGCGCTGGCTCTGGCGTGCGCCGCGGCGTCGCTGCTGCTGGCCTGGCCGGCGCGTGTGTTGCCGGCTCTGGGTGCGGCCGGCAGTGGTGCGCCAGCGCCGGCCGATGCCTCCGCGGGCGCGACGCCTGCCACGCGTTTCACCTGGGCGCCGTTCGGTTATGGCCTGGCGGGCTACGGCATGTTCGGCGTCGGCTACATCGGCTACATGACCTTCGTGATCGCACTGCTGCGCGAGCAAGGTCTGGCCAGTGGTGCGATCAGCGTGTTCTACGGGTTGCTGGGTGTTGCGACGCTAGCGTCCTCGCGCATCTGGGCCGGGCTGCTGGACCGCTACCGGGGCGGGCAGCCGCTGGCACTTCTCAATCTGCTGCTGGGTGCGGCGACGCTGTTGCCCGTGCTCAGTTCCAGCTGGCCGGCACTTTTGGCCTCTGGCCTGGTGTTCGGAGGAGTATTCCTGTCTGTGGTGGCGTCGACCACGGCGCTGGTGCGGCACAACCTGCCGGCATCGCAATGGGCCAGCGGCATCAGCGCGTTCACGATCGTGTTTGCGCTGGGGCAGATCGTCGGCCCGACGGTGGTCGGCTGGATCGCCGACGGGCCCGGTGGGCTGGCGCGCGGGCTGGTGTTCTCGGCGTGCGCGCTGTGGGTCGGCGCGGCGCTGGCATGGCGCCAGCGCGCGCTGTAGAGCCTTTGTCTTACTTGCTCAGGCCTTCAGCCTTCAACGCTTCCTGCACGGCCGGACGGGCTGCGACGCGCGCCACGAACGCGGCGACGTTCTTGTAGGGCGCCAGATCCACGCCCACCTTTGGGGCCCAGTTGGTCACTGTGAACAGATAGCCGTCAGCCACTGTGAAGTGGTCGCCCGTCAGGTACTGCTTGCCTTCGAGCTGCGCATCGACCCACTTGTAGCGCGACAGCAGCTTGTCCTTGCTCATCGTCTTCGTCTCTTCCGGCGTGGCCGGGTTGAACAGCGGCGAGTAGGTCTTGTGCAGCTCGGTGCCGATGAAGGTCAAGAGCGATTGCAGGCGGTAGCGGGCCAGCGTGCCGTTGGCCGGTGCCAGGTTCTTCTGCGGCACCTGGTCGGCGATGTATTGCACGATGGCCGGGCCTTCGGCCAGGCGGGTGCCGTCGTCCAGCTCGAGCAGGGGCACGTAGCCGAGCGGGTTGATGCCGTAGTAGTCGGTGCCGTCATTGAGCTTGTGCGTCTTGGTGCTGGCCAGCACGGCCTCAAATGCCAGGCCGGCCTCGCGCAGCGCGATGTGGGGCGAGAGGGAGCAGGCACCGGGAGAGTAGTAGAGCTTCATTGGGATGTCCTTTTGCTGTTGTACGTCGGAGTTGGAATTGTGCGGCTCAAACTGGCGCCTTTGCAGGCCGCAGGCACACGCGCCAGAAGGCCGCGTCATTGTCCTACAGCTGTCTTCGCCGAGCGCCGATGCGAAGCGCGGCCGCATTTTTCTACATTGCATCCATACCGTTGGCATGGGCCCTTTCGGGGCCGAGAGATGAAGGAGATGACGATGCTGAAATACGCGATTGTGTTTGCGCTGATTGCACTGGTGGCCGGCGCGTTAGGCTTCGGTGGTGTGGCTGCGGGCGCGGCCGGTATCGCCAAGATCCTGTTCGGTCTGTTCCTGATCATGGCCGTCGTGTTCGTGGTGCTCGCCGCACTCGGCGTGGGCATGGCGAAGAAGGCGTTGGATTAAGCGCATGCAGAACATGTCGCAAGGCCTGGGGTCTGCACGCTACCAGCAGTTGCAGGATTGGCTGGAGACACCACGCCGCCGTGTGGAGCGGGTGGTGCAGGTGACTTCTGCGTGGTGGTGGCCTGAGGGCCCGCCTGCGCCGCGCGCCGGTCGCAAACAGCGGCCTGCGGCCTCGCAAGGATCAGATCGACAACATCAACAGGCAATGCAAGGGCGCTCCCGTGGATGACAAGAATCCTCCCTGTACGCCGGCCGACCGTGGTCCGGATACAGATGCCGAACCGTCGCAGTTGCGACTGGCAGGAGCGCGGGCCAAACCGCCGCGCGGCGCCGGCAGCAAGAACGCCAGTGTCCTGTCCAAGATCGACGTGAAGCTCGACTACGACGTGCAGGCGCCCACGCATTTCTGCCTGCACATGCAGGCGGCCGACCATGACGCGCAGCACGTGCGCGAAGAGCGTTTCACGGTGCATCCTGCGTTTCCCTTGCACGACTACCGCGATCCGATCAAGGGCAACCGCTTCGTGCGCTTCGATGCGCCCGTCGGCAAGCTCAAGATCGAATATGCCGCCGAGGTCGAGGTGCACTACGAGAAGCCCGAGATGGATCTCGGCGAGTCGCCGGTGAACCAGGTGCCCGACGAGGTGCTGCACTTCCTGTCGCCCACCCGCTATTGCGAATCGGATCTGCTGGCCAATGCGGCGCAGCAGATCTTCAACAACGTGTCGCCCGGCATCGCCCGGGTGAATGCGGTGTCCGAGTGGATCCACAAGAACATCCAATACGTGCCCGGTTCCAGCGATGCCACGACGACGGCGATGCAGATCTTCGTGCAGCGCCAGGGGGTGTGCCGGGACTTCGCCCACTTGGGAGTCACGTTCTGCCGCGCGCTCAACATCCCGGCGCGGCTGGTGGCGGGCTACGTGTTCTTCGACGAGCCGCCGCAGGACTTCCATGCAGTGTTCGAAGCCTGGCTGGACAACCGCTGGGTGTTGTTCGACCCGACGCAGATGGCGCCGGTCGAACGTCTCGTGCGCGTGGGCACGGGCCGCGATGCGAAGGACGTGGCCTTTGCCACCTTGTTCGGTTGCGCCTCCTTGACGCGCAAGGAACTCACCGTGCGCGAGACGGTGCTGCCCTCGCCGAAGTCGCCAACGCTGCGCGCAGTGGCCTGATCTGTTTTAACGCTGTTGCTGCGCCTGCCTGAACTCGCTCGGGCTCATGCCCGTGTGCTCACGGAAGACGCGGCTGAAATGCGAGTGGCTGCCAAAGCCCCATGACATCGCGAGGTCGGTGATGGGCCGTGTGTTGTCGCTGCTGCTGCGCAACTCGTTGATGCAGGCCTGCAGGCGCTGCTGCTGGATGTAGCTGGCGAGAGTCTGGTCACCATCGGCGAACGCGTTGTGCAGGTGCCGCTTGCTGCAGTTGAGCGCGCGTGCGATCTGGTCGATGGAGAGTTGTGGGTCGCGCAGGTTGCGGCCCACATGGGCGCGGATGCGGTCCTGCAGGGCTTCGCGCTGCGTCACGGCCGTCTCGCTGCCGGACAACTCCAGCAGCGACATGATGAGTTCACCCGCGCCACGCGCCGCCGTCTCGCTCATCGCCGGCAGCTCCTGGTAGGTGTTGCGCATGGTCTCCAGCGCCACGCGCGAGATGCCGGATGCACCGCACACGTTGCGCGCCATCAGGCTGTCCAGCCGCACGCCGCGCTCGGCCATGCGGTCCTTGGGCAGCATCACGATCAGGTGTTCGCTGCGCTCCGGGTTGGAGATCTCGTAGCTGCCGGTGGTGTCGTAGATGACCCAGCCGCCGGCTTGCGCGCGCGAGCGGCGGCCCTGCTGTTCGACCTCGGCACTGCCGCGCCAGGGTGCGACGATCTTCAGGTAGCCGGCGTCGCTGTGGCGCGCCATCTGCGGTGTGCGCAGCACACGGTGGCGGCCGGCTTCGAGCTTGGTCAGGATCACGTCGCCGGCGCGGG
>Ga0307513_10005620_pt1 | contig 16528 bp, 22 predicted proteins | sample 15_EM_MG_FD_202174 | JGI IMG/M metagenome (GOLD analysis project Ga0307513, IMG submission 202174) | Populus trichocarpa ectomycorrhiza microbial communities from riparian zone in the Pacific Northwest, United States - 15_EM | ecosystem: Host-associated > Plants > Roots > Unclassified | place... | reverse complement strand
ACACTCGGTACTAGCTAGTCTCCGCTTTCCCTAGTATCTCATAAATGGTCTATCGAGGTTAATTTCTTAAGTTACCCTTAGTCTCTTGTAGGCGTAGATAGATGTCATATTGTAACAATTGTAACAAACATCCATATTCGGCTTTGTTTGTAGCACCGAGCAGAAGGGGCTTGCTCCTATCGCTCTACTTGGGTGGTAGAGGTTGGCTTCTTTGTCAGTGTCAACTTTTGAGGCCCAGCCTAGGCATCCCAAAACGTTGGGTATACTGATACGTCTGTCCAAACGCTGAAGGCGCTAATGAGTGTACAAACGTGACTATCTAAAACTCTGCTGTGCTGCCGCCGGCCTGGTGTGATCAAGCAGATGTACCACGTTTCGCTATATCGGTTAATTTGACGTGTTATCACTTGCAGTTATAATCACATTCCTAAATTCTCGGTTGGAGACACTGCCGATCCACTGCCCCTTTCGAACAGCATTGTCGCCGTCTTCGTCTGTGTCGTCCTCAAGTTGGTCTCAGCTCCAATGCCTCTCGTTTGCATTGGATGGACTCATCCAGGTCCTTAATGTCTCCCTTTTTATGAAATCGTGTTGAGAGTGCATTTCCGAGGGCATTGAGCGAATGACGCCGGTCAGGCTGAGCTGCAGAGGACAGCTCCAACGCCTCTCGATGGTATCGGATGGATTCATCCAGAGCTTCGAAGTCTCTCGTGTGCGTAAATCGTTCTTCGAGCGCAATTGCGAGGTTATAGAGCGAGAGAGCCCGGTTGGGGTGAGGTGGAGGTCTCAGCGCTAATGCCTCTTGAAAGCATCGGATGGATGCATCCAGGTCCCCGAAGTATCTCTTGTGCTGAAATCGTGTTAAGAGCGCATTTGCGAAGTTATTGAGCGAGCTAGACCGGTGGGGGTCGAGTGGAGGCATCAGCTTCAATGCTTCTCGACGGCACTGGATGGATTCCTCCAGGTCGTTAAAGTCTCCCTTTTCTTCAAATCGCGTTGAGATACTAGCTGCGAGGCTATTAAGCAACTGAGACCGCTTTGGGTGAAGTGCAGGGACCAACTCCAATGCCTCTCGATCGCACTGGATAGATTCCTCCAGGTCCTTAAAGTCTCCCTTTTGCTCAAATCGCGTTGAGAGGGCAAAAGCAAGATCGTTGAGCGACGCAGCCCGGTCGGGGTCAAGCGGGGGTCTCAGCTTTAATGCCTCTCGATTGGGACCAGCTTTTTCTGGATCCTGTTTTTTCAAGATTGGAAATTTTCAAAAAAAAAGCGGATGATTAATTTCTAAATTTTTCCAGATCACCCGATTGACACTCACCTGGCATCGCGCACATACATACGTAAGTGGTTCAACATCTAAAGCGATTACGCAGGACTGATGATGCCATTCAGAGCACCTCGTACATCGGACAGTAGGCATGGATTCATCATCTACTCGAGCGATTAACGTTCAGAAAACGACAAGCGCGAATTCACTCACCATCACCAGCACATATGCAGTTGAACACATCTGTATTCTTTACGACTTGCTTGCAAACAGGACATATTTCATGCAGAATGGGACTAGAATGTGAAACAATTGCACTGTGTGTAACGTTTGCAGTCAAAGTAATCTCGATGCGGTTATATCCCGGACACCGATGGGCAGTTCTACCTGTATATCGTCCGCGACGGCGGATGAGAGCCGGTTCGGAAGACAACAGGTGGGAATTTAGGAAGTTTTGGTATTGATGGGATATATCATTGAGACTGACAGCTTCTGCCGTTGGAGGTTTCCACACTAATTCCTGAAGACGTCCGCTTGGAAGTACTTTTCGGGGCGATATTAGTGTTGATGGCCTTCCCGAGGTCTGCGAGGATGGGACAAGGTCACTTGAATCTAGTTCTTCAAACCGATTCTCTGGCAGATCATTGAGATGGGTATCGAATTCATCAGCATAAGCGCGTTGAATTTGCTTGCCTTATGGGTTGTTACTTGTTCAGAGCAATAAAGATGAGGAGAACAGAACAACTCACTTTCGTAGCGAGCTTTGCAAGCATTATCAAAAGTCTGACATAAAGCATCAGTTGGTTTCGTAATTTCGACCACAGAAGATTTTACCCTTGCGCAAAGTTCGTGGAAAATATCCTCCGCACTATTAGATACGTCAGGTTCATCGTCAGATTGATTTATCTGACTCAAGTCGTCCGGATCGAAGCAGATAACTGGCTTCCCCTTACAGCTCAAGAGGGCAAAATGCTAAAGGGTATTCAGTGATAGGGACGGAAAATTTCGCCACTGGTCGCTCACGTCTAATCCCACGTATGCAAAAGGGTATTCCGAATCTTGAAGATAATCCAAACCTGCCTGTAAAATTCGGTGAATATCCTATGTCGGATACGTAAGGGTGTAGTTCGTACGGAGAGCCCGGCGACCTTGGAAATTTTGAGAACAGTTGTAATGTCGCTAGAGTAGCTTACACACCGTCTGGAGTCCTAAAGTCACAACCTGCTTAAGATCCTTCTTGAGAGCCTGACCAAGGATATCATGCACAGCTCCTTCGTATTCTGTTCCGCGCCAAACTTAGTAAGATTGGAAACTACAGACGTGTTTCTACGGACCTCCATCGAAGATAAGGTAAGAAAGGCCGGATTTGAGAGGAGAAACTCCAATCATTTGAGCGATATTTGGGTGACTGGTGGCCGAATCATCAGTTCTAAATCATAGTTGAATATGAAGGCCGACACCGCACATAACGTTCTGGTTGAATCTGGCTGCTTCCGAGCATCGCTTCAACAAAACAGTCAGAATGAATGCGGTTCGTCAACGTAAAGCTTACCTCGCGTGCGCGTTTGCCTTCATAGACCTTCATTGCGACAACCTTTCCGGACATTTTGGCAGCGTGTACCCGATATCCACGCCCTTTATAAATTTCTCGTTCAATAGAAAGCTCCTCGACGGAGAGCTGTGCATAGTCAATTAAGTGATCAAGACTGGATGTTAGCACATACTGCAGGATATCCCTCGATGATGCCGTCCGAACTTCTCGTCTGAGAATCTATATCCAATATGCGGTCGAAATTTTAATAAGGCACAAGTTACGAACTTCCATACTAACCTGGTTCTGCCATGACTATGTAATTACCAATACTGCTGTAAGTTCCCCCATTGGATACAAAATGATGTGCGCCAGAGAAGTGGGATGCACTAGGGAGCGTCAGCATGCCATCAGAAAGTCAAGAAACCCGTAAAACCTGAATTGGCCTTCGTGTAAAAGACCTAGGGAGGTCTGAGGAGGCTGCTGAATAGTAGCAATTGATTAAACTCAGATATAACAGGGTTGTCCTTTTTGACGCTTACGGAACCGGAAATGCTTTCCTGCCCCGTAGCGGGCGTCGAACTGGGCTCGGATAAGGCCTGACTTGAGACAGCTTTCTGTAGAACAAACTGTTAGAGCGAGGGCATGTAAGTATGACATTACACCCTACCTTGATGCGTTTCCGTAGGTTGGAGGGGAGCTCCTGGTCCCAGATCATCTTCCGTTTCTTGTGATCGCCAGTCCCGCTTTCACGCTCGCCACGATCACTCGAATTCATCAGTAAAATTAATCGGCAGCTCAGTACAGTGGTGTTGTGGGAGAGAATGAAGAGGGGAAAGAACAGAGAGGAATTATGAGGTACCTGGACTAAGGCAGTTCGGAGGCGGTACATTTGTTACGATTTGTAGCTGTTTGTTAGTACATAAAGATAAGATAAGACAGTGTGCGTACAATCACTTACTTCTGAACCAGTTTCCAAGGGAGCTTTCTTGCGACTTTTGCTGCTACGCCAGTGGTTCTCGCAGACTCAATTGAAGTTTTTATAGTCGAAGACGCTGTGTGGCTTAAATGGTTGGGCAATGGGCGCACAAAGGCAGTTTGTAGTTGTTTGTTAGTCCAGTCATGCTTGTGTTCTTGTACCCTCGCGCCGTTTGATTATTGGGCAACGGACCATCCTCCTCGAGTCACAGTCAGCAGTCTTTGACTGATTACTACTCTCTGCCAAGTTACGCGACTCCTGCCAGAATCATCTCCCTGGGAGTCTCTTCCACATCCCGTTCCCGCACCATGGTCCGCCCCACATACAACAATTTCGGTCCATGTATGTGCCAAATCCCTTTTTATTTCGTCGTACCCACCTTTACTCCATCATACAGGATTCGACTCCGACAATTTCTCTTCGCGTGATATACCTGTGTTCATCCTGGACAGCGCCGATAGGATCTTAGAAAAGGGAGTGTGTCCAATAAGTTAACGCGTTTAGAGTCGGCCCAATGATCATGTACGTACCCACTCGCCTTTATTCTCTCGTTCTCACCTAATTCCATCACCCAGGGTTTCTCCTCTCGATGCACACACAGACCAACACAACAGTCAGTACTCATCTACCCTTCCTCTCAATCCTCTTTCGCGAGTTCCACAATCAAAGGTTCCTTTCGACCTCTTTTCGCGACTACGACAAAAATAACCACCATCAGCTCTCTTGTATGACGCCATATCAACAACATTATCGAATACCAGCGCCATCGTCTCGCCATGGTATGTCGTTACTTACCTCCATGAATACGACGTGGGCTAATCAAGCATCATCTCAGCTCTCATCTACAGCGCATCGAATAAAACTGCATACCGGCCTCTTTGTCGCGAAAACGACAACGCTGATAGGGTCTACGAAGAGTGCTGGATACAGCCGAGATGGCGAAGGATGAGTAGATGCGAATAAGTCGAGGGTACGTTGTCACTTACCCCCACGAACACGACTAGGGCTAACGACCGACGACCTCAGCTCTCTCAAATAAACCGCCATTTCTTGGTGTCGCCTTCATTGCGGAAACAGCAGCGATGGTCGTCTCTACAACAGATCAGGGGGATGAATAAACCGCCGTGATGAGTACATACCTCTCTTTGAACGCGTTTCCAGTCGGCACCCTTGCTCATTCGGGGTTCTAGCCTAAGAATTAACGAGGAATTCATACATACAAAAACATGGCTTTTCACCATCAAACGTCGCGCTTCGTGGGCATGACCTGGCTGTGTGTAGACGCGACAAGAGGTAGAGGAGATGATGACCAAGGTATGTACGTCGGTGTCCAAGGACTCGATCCCCAACCTTATTGATTTTCTGCAAGTTCGATTTAGTAGGCTCGCCTTCCTCGTCATAACTGCCGCTTCCTACGAACGCAAGTCTTTGTGTAGTTATGTCCAAGATTTCGATCGACCCTACCACCACCAGTACCATCAGGCATCGTCGTCCGCATAAAGGATACCTCAGACTTCCCATCATCCCCATCGACCTGCCATTATAGCACCTCTGCCGGCTTCCTCTGCGGGTGGACCGTCGTCCTCGTCATATGTGAACCCGACGACATCGACGACGGCTGCGCGTGCGGAGAGCAGTATAAGTAAGGATTGGACGATTAAGCCACACCATGTTCAGGCGGCTTTGGTTTCAAGAGCGAGGACGAGATAACTGGCGATACCCAGTACGGCGCGCAGTCAACATCAGTATCAGCATTCGATGCAGGACCCCGACGAACGTTAATTATTTGGCGTTCCATGTGCAATCTGCGGCTGGATAAACCCCAGAGGCGGGTAGGAGAAGGGCGGAAACAATTACGAGTTCGGTGACAGTGGGGTCCTCTTCGAATTCTGCGTCGATGACTACTTCCATGTGAAGAAGTGGGACGGCGAAGACGGTTACTCCAATGGAGGTTCCTCCGAATGTTATACCGCCACGGCCTCCACCGACAACGATAACGACAACAACGACGGCAAGTAGAGTTTCGGTATCGCCGACGAAGACGAACTTGGATTGGCCAATGGCGAGATCGCCTGCTGTGGGACCTTCGAGGCGGCACCATCATCATCGCCATGCTCACGCTCATGCCCATGCTCATCACCAGAGGATTTCGAATGTGAATACTGTGAGACCGTAGGTTAGTGAGGAGGATCAGAATGATATGGTGCTTGGGTGAACAAATGTTATCTATTTGCCCGCCTACCGTTCGGAGGTGCCACCGCTTTTCGACCACGCATGCAGAACCCGTCACCACCGTTCTGCCAACATAAATACACACATATCTACCAATCACCACTTCAGTTTTGTGTTCACGACCATTAGATGTGCCGCCATTGCACCATCACGAAACGACTCGTTTTTTTTTTTTTTACAACTACCAAGACAATCCATTCCGTACAACCAACTCAACCCCATACAACCCAACCGATACAATCCTACACCCACGCTACATACGCATTCGCACATATCCTAATATCCATCGATCCATCATCCACACTACACAATACGTCCCCATCTACCTGAAGTCTCGAAGGTTAAGATATGATAATGTATCGTGCCGAGGCGACTGCTCGCTTGTACCTTTTACCTTTTCTTTTTTTATTATTACTTTTACGCTTGTCCCCGTCCATACGCGTACGTAGTTGTGGGGTACCTGACATTGAGATGTTCGTACATTCATCGTAACCGACCTGGTATCTCTACACTCACTTCAGAATAATTATATCAATCCATGTTAACGTTCATCCTTTTCAAAATTAGAAACGCCAAACACGCTCGGAAAGAGGATAAGCGCGCCTTCTCGCAGGAGCGAATCTGACTTCCGACTTTGGTCAATTTACATGTACAGGATCAATTCAAATGGTCTCCGCAACCACACTCTTCATGACCGTCCAGGGATTTATATTCAACTAAGTGTGGAGCGTATTCAGAGTAGCACACCATGGAAATTACCTAGTGGAAAGCCTTCGTACATTGTAGTTATTACGTCGCGAGTGCGAGTGATACCAAGGAACATACGAAATCAGTATTACTATTTTCTTTCAAATTTTAGCAGTGATTACTCCGATTACTCCATGGATGTGAACTCCAAAGCGACTGCGTCATTTGCGTGTGCTAACGCGCTCTGCATCCCATTCAATCGACCACGCTGACCCCCAAAGAGCACAAAAGGATGCAATTTCCTCTGTTCTTGTGATACATCCTGAAATTAAGTGGAGCTCACTGAGTTATTCGGCTAGCTCTAACCCACAGGAGGACCGGATAAGCTCTGCAGTATAACTCGACCTGGGCTTGATCACACATGGAAAGTCAAGTGGCTGACTAGAAATGGCACATAAAAGCAATCTCAGGGAAAGACTATCGATCAAACTTACCATATCGCCGAAAGTTTATATTCCCTCTTGGGTTCAATTTCCCGATGATTTTCATCCAGTTTTCTTTGCAAGTCAAAAGTTGACAGAACAGACGCAGCGGCGAGCATGAGAGTTGAATGCGCAATGTGTTTGCCAGGGCAAATTCTACCAGAATGGGGATGGTGATTTTAGAGGTTGTGAGATGGACGAGTGGAAGGAATAAATAACGAATTTCTCATGCTTACCTTCTACCGAATCCAAATGCAATGTCCATCGGGTCCCTAACTGAATCATCGAGTTTTCCGTTCCTTAAAAAGCGCTCTGGCCGGAACTCGCGCGGTTCCGGGTAGTCTTGGTCGTTGTTTAACATTGCCCTATGGTATAGGGTTGTAGAAGTGCAGAAAATATGGTACTTGGCGACAGGGAAACGATCTCACCATTGGTTGGGGACCACAATAGTGTTTGCGGAGATATGGTAACCACTGTAAAGATCGTCATTGATCAACTGATGCGGAATGCCTTGGCGAGATAAGGGCGTTCAGCTTAATGCTGTTTGTTAACTAAAAAGAGGCCTACCTAGTGGTGTTACAGGCTGCCATCTGGAAGAAAAATAAACATGTCTAGCGTGAGGCAGAGAACCCTTAAAAGGAAGTTCACTGTACCGATAGACTTCCTTGACAAGCGCCGAGAGGTACGGAAGTGACATAACATCACTATGTTCGGGAAGCTTTCCATTGAGGACTTTGTCTAGTTCATCTTGAGCCTTCTTCTGCACCTTGGGATAGCAGACCATCGCCAAGAAGAACGTCCCAAGAGCTGAGGTTGTGGTTTCTCCTCCGGCTGAGGTGACGCTCCGTTAGCCGAGAGGAAAGGAAAGACTCCCAGCAGATTCACCTATATACACCTGTGCTGCAACGTCTTTCAAAAGATCGATGTCATGATTAGGGTTGTCTGCCTGTTCAATCTGACTTAATGCCTCAGAGACAAGCGAGGGAGCATAGTCGCCATTTTCCTGAGGGGGTGTCATCAAGGAATTGGAGAATAATCCAGAGAAATAGCCATGGAGTAAATACCATCAACTTTTTTGTTGCCGCAAAAGGAGCGTTGCGAATCCTTTCCGCATGTGTCCACATCCTGGCAGCCTTTCTCTTGAACTCGGCACCGGGAAACCATTCAGGGATATACTTTAAGATAGGAAGGATATCCACAAGGAAAGCACCAGCAGTCAGGAGTTCAACAATAGCCTCGTCGGCTTCTTCTGCAATTGCAATTAGGGGATCACCATACGGGCGAATATTGATACCGTAGGTCATCGATAGCATGGTGGAACCAACGAGACTAAGAAATACAAAGTAAGTAACAGGCCCATTGACAAGGGATACCGCAAACGGAACGTACGTCCAAACGTGCTGCAAGAAATCGTCGGGCTTCTGTAAGAGCTGACCCAGGAAACGCCTGACATACAGGATATCGCGCGGCTCATTAATATGACTGTTACTGAAGTGCTTTGTAAATATCCGGCGGCTCTCCCGCCAGACAGGTCCATAGGGAAGTATCCCGAAGAGAAAGTCGCATCCTGATCTATAGCTTCATTAGTCCTGTTGTCTGCAGAGTATACATAAAAAACTCACAACTCATGGAGCATAGTAGAGTGTGGCCTAATTGAAGGAAATCGTTCGATAAATTCACAGAAACAGTATTCGAACTTGCCTGCTGGAGTAGATACTAGATTTTTTGTCAAGGAGGTTGACGGCAACTTCGTATGAATTCAAAATAACAATAGATGTGCCTAAAGCGTTGACATGAATAATGTCGGAGTCTGTGGAAGGCATGAGATGAATATGATTGTCCGGGGTATCAAACACCCACTGCATTCTTTCCCCCATTTTGCATATGTCTCCCACTCGACTCTGCTGGGCATTGAAAGCAGGTTTCCGATCAAAGGAAGCTTCTTTGGCCCGGGAGGAAGATGCCGTCGTTGACGTTGGCCACTCCAGTAGCCTACAAAGACACCAAGAGTTCCAAGAATGAGAGCAAGTTGAGCCAATGACATCCGTAGACAGGAGAATGTTGGACTTGTGATAGTGAATCCAACCCTCCCTGAAATACTTTGTATTTGTCCTGACCAATTCCCTGGTATCAGTCAGGCGACCGCGACTATTGAAAGCTTCATTGTCAAGCCCCGTCCCCAACGGCGACTAGCGCGTAGGTTACTAAGGCTATCGCAGATAACGCAGTGGAGTGATGGAGAACCTCAAACGCCGAGAGTGTCTATTTCAACGTGTTAGCCTTTTGCGTTTCAACAGCACCTTTGGCATCATTTTATAGATAGATAAGGTGCCTGTTATGCCAGTTTTTTGTAAGGTCAGAACTTGGTCAGAACCCCCCTAACAGGCCCCCTCTCTTCCGATGGATGCCCGGTTTATTAATAGAATTCTCTTTCCATCCTCTCAGATAGCCTCGTGGCGGCCTTGGGCGGCTGTGATCACCTGATCCGATCTCAATGGACTGTGGGTACATATAAATAGACTTCCGAAAAGGCGCCCTCTTAGTCAGCATGTTCGTTTTTGTCATTCTCATTTTGTACAACAGCTATACTGGCCTATAGTACCTGCGGCACCCACCGTGACCACCTTCCTATCCTTTCACTAGGCTCTGGATTCATCCACACCCGACATTCAGGGGAAACGCGCCTCCGACTGCCAGGTTCAACTTCCCATTCGACGACAGGTGGTAACGAGTTGACAACAGAGGGGTACGTTAGTCTAGCCTATTATTATCCCACTAATCTTTCAACCTAGATTTGATAGTAATAGACAAAATCCGACCATGATTTTGGGCCAGTACTACTGAGTGCGAATCCGAGTGCCAAAGGATACGACGACAAACCTGTCGACTGTGATTCGCGAACATCGGGAGGTACCTCAATGGGACGACATACGCATTTTAGGTGCGCACTGATCTTTCATCAAAGAATTCAAAAAGGACTTTTGATGATGTCAGGATCCCCGATGCTTTGACAAAGCGAGATAATGTCGCAAATGAACTCTTTGCCGCTGACGAAAACGAGGATGGGTCACCAACCGAACTTCGCTATCTTGAATCCAGACCACCTCCTTCAGAGACTTGAACACCAGAAGTAAGTCCGATGCTACATCATCAACCATACCGTGATTGTCCTGCGCCCCCCAGCCATCTGGATGAGATGCCCGGCGGCCCTCCCTCTGTCCATGGGTTCTCAGTACCCAGGCTACGGAAATCAATATGCACCATCACTTCCAAACTGAAGGTGTACTAGAACTCGGGGAGAAAGAAAGCGAAACCACCGTCAATCGCAAACAGGGCACAGACACCATAAGTAGGAGGTGTGCTTTTCTGCGGATGTGGACGTTCTTTCATGTTCTTCGCCTTTGTTTCGTTCTATGCCTTGCAGTCACCGTTTTCAGGTCTCATGGACGCGCCGCTACAGCCACTGCGCCAAGCATCCTCACATGAGGATGATCGTGCTACATACCGGCACCTACCTGCATTTCTCGGCTTATCGAAGCTCTATCCCTTCGATTTGTCGATGTTGTGCACACCCTCGCTCCCTTCTGCGCCGGGATTGCCACTTTGCAACCCAGGTATGAACTCGATCTACGTGACGCCGATGGGGAGGGAATGGGATGGGGATGGGGATGGCGTATCTGAGACACTTTAGCCGCTTGTCATGTATTCGCTGTCACCGAAAATATGTTCCTCACTGCGCTCTTACACCCACACACTGCCACGCTCTTGCGTAGCCCCTCCTCGTCGAGGGATGTGGGCGGACAGTGGGCCAGGAGACACCAGATTTTGTTTCGTATGCCCACCATTACTTGCAACACCAGTCGTCGCTCATCCATTGCGCTCTTGTCGTGCCAAGAGGTTCTCTCATCCCCTCACAACCGTCGATGCTGCTCACTTGCCTGCTATTCCTTCGCTGTGTCCAACGTCCTTAGCCGAATCCCACTCATTTGTGGCGCCCGTAGATCACTGATTGGACTCATGTCGACAAATCCCGCGTCCCTGTCCATGCTATGGAGTTCTTCGATGCCCCGTCCTTGAGGCTCGTGCTGTCCGAGCTCCATCTGCCCGTTAGTAGGAATGTGGCGAAGTTGTGTGGAGGAATGCTGGCAGATGGAAAGTACTCGTTCGTTGCGGTGTGGATGTGCACTGACTTCGCTGTTGTTGTTGTCGTCACTGCCCACGCTATGCAAATTTTCGTGATGAGGTGGGTTTTTGCCTTACAAGAAAACCGGCCTAACAACATCGTACCATTTCTCAAGAGCACAAAAGGATGCAATTTCCTCTGTTCTTGTGATACATCCCCAATTTAAGTGGGGCCCCCTGAGTCACTCGACCATCTCTAGCCCAGAGGAGGAGTGGATCAGCTCTACAGTGTAACTCGACCTGGGCTTGATCACGCATGGGAAGTTCAATGGCCGACTATAAATTGCACATAAAGGTAAGCAATCCCAGGACAAGACTGTCGACGAAGCTTACCATACTCCGGAGAGTTTATATTCCCCCTTGGGCTCAATTTCTTGTTGGTTTTCATCCAGTTTTCTTTGCAAGTCAAAAGTTGATAGAACAGACGCAGCGGCGAGCGTGAGAGTTGAATTGGCGATGTGTTTGCCAGGGCAGATTCTATCAGGATGGTAGTGGTGAGTAATGGTGATATTAGGCGTTGTGAGATGGACTAGTGAAAGAACGAATTCGTCATTCTTACCTCCTACCGAATCCAAATGCGATGTCCATTGGGTCCCTAATGGAATGATCGAGTTTTCCGTTCCTTAAAAAGCGCTCTGGCCGAAACTCGCGGGGTTCTGGGTAATCTCGTTCGTCGTTCAGCATTGCCCTGTGGAATAGAGTTGTAGAAACAAGGAACATCTAGTATTTTGCAACGGGGGACTCTCTCACCATTGATTGGCGACCACAACAGCATTTTTGGGGATATGATAGCCGTTGTAGAGATCATCGCTGGTAGACTCATGCGCAAAGCCTTGGCGAGAAAAGGACTTTCAGCTTACTACCTTGTTAACTGAAAAGAGGCGAACCTAGTGGTACTATAGGCTGCCATCTGGAAGAAAAATAAACATGTTTAGCGTGAGGCAGAGAATCCTTGAAGCAAACTTCACCGTACCGATGAACTTCCTTGACGAGTGCCGACAAGTATGGAAGCGACTCAATATCGCTATGTTCTGGAAGCCTTCCATTGAGGACTTTATCGAGTTCTTCTTGAGCCTTCTTCTGCACTTGGGGATAGCATACCATCGCCAAGAAGAACGTCCCAAGAGCTGAACCAGTGGTATCTGCTCCGCCTGAGGTGACGCTCCGTTAGCCGAGAAGAGGATAATAGGCATGTAAAACGTGAGAACTCACCCACATACGTCTGAGCCGCAACATCTTTCAAAAGTTCGATGTCTTGGTTAGGGTCTTCTGCATGTTCAATCTGACTCAGTGCCTCAGAGACAAGCGAGGGATCATAGTCGCCATTTTCCTGAGCAGGTGTCATCAACAAATTGGAGAACAATCCAGAGAAATGGCAACGGAGTAAATACCATCAATTTCTTCGTTGCTGCACAGGTAGCATTGCGCATCTTTTTCAAATATGTACGCATCATGGCAGCCTTTCTCTTGAACTTGGCACCCGGGAACCAGTCGGGAACATACTTTAAGATAGGAATAATATCTACAAGGAAAGCACCAGAAATTACGATTTCAGCAAGAGCAGCAGCGGATTCTTCTGCAATTGCAATATAGGGATCGTTATATGGGCGAACACTGATACTGTAGGTCATCGATAGTGTGGTGGAACCCACAAGTCTAAAGAATCCGCAGAAATTAATGGCCTGTTTACAAGGGATACGGTAAATGGAACGTACGTGCGAGCGTGCTGCAAGAAATCATTGGGCTTCTGCAAGAGCTGACCGAGGAAACGCCTGACATACAGGATGTCGCGTGGTTGAGTAATATTACTGTTACTGAAGTGTTTTGTAAATATCCGGCGACTTTCCCGCCAGACATTTCCATAGGGAAGCAAAAAGAAGAGAGAGCCCCAGCCGCATCTATGGCTTTATTAGTACTGTTGTCTTCAAGCATATGCAATGCACTTACAACTCGTGGAGCATAGTACGGTGTGGCCTAATTGAAGGAATTTCTTTATGAACTCACCTGAAAATGGTACTCCAACCTACCTACTGGAATAAATACGGGATTTTTTGTCAAGGAGGTTGACTGCGGCTTCATACGAATTCAAGATAATAATAGATGTGCCTAAAGCGTTGACGTGAATAATGTCGGAGTTCTGTGCAAGGCATGAGATGAATATTGTGCTGGGGGTATCAAACACAGACTGTATTCTTTTCCCCACTTTGCATATGTCTCCCACTCGACTATGCTGGGCATTGAAAGAAGGTTTCCGATAAAAGGAAGCTTCTTCGGCCCAGGAGGAAGATGCGGCCGTTGACGATGGCCACTCCAGTAGACGATAAAAACACTAAGAGTTCCAAGAATGAGAGCAAGTTGAAGCAGTGTCATCTGTGGAATAGACAGGGGAATATTGGAATTGCGATAGTGAATCCACCCCCCTGAAATACTTGTATTCGTGGGAAATAAGCCCGCTGGCGATGCGCGTTCTGGATCTATGTAAGTGGTGGCTTCGGCATCAATTCGGCATTGAGTTACAGCCGTTTGCATAATTTCGTGAAAGCTATCGGAGAAATACTAGGCCGCTTTCAAATTTCTATGTTCGTGGCTATGGTGTTCATCCTTCCTGCCCAAGAGCTCCACAAAGTCTAAGATTTGGAAAATCCGAACGTCCGACTGTCCGACTGTCCGCCGCATCCATGTGTCCGGCGTTTCCATGTTGCGTCCTGGAATCCTCTGTTCATTTCTGGTGTACAAAGGTTTGCCGGCCTATTTGGTTTAACATAATCGTGCAGCTACGCTGGAAACAGGTAGTCGCTCCACGGCAATTGGCGATATAGCATCAATTATATGTGTATTCATATTCCTTACAAGTGTCTAGTACAAGACCATCATTGATGTCAAGGAAAAGAGCGCAACCTAATACACCTCGGTTCTGAATTTTAATTGGTGACCGGTGACGCCCAAGCAGCTTGACGTTGACTCGCAAAGTAGGATTTGGAGGTAACAAACATAGCTTCATTTGCCAGAAACTTCCGTGCTTCAGCTCCAAATTCTCCCTCTTTAAACCTCTCTACCCAACCACGTAATGGCATAGACTCGGTCATTACCATATACGTATCGAAAGGTTTGAGTCCAAACATATGGAAGGAAATGCGGTATGGTTTGTTTTCAATTTTGCGCTTGATGAAATACAAGGCGGCGAAGGGGTCGTTTTCGATCTAAGACTCGATAATGCGAACGCCCTAAGCGACACAGATTGGATTATCTATAACGTAGCCGCCGATAAGATCTTTTCAGGGCAGATTTTCATGAGATGGACGGCTGCAGACGACTCCGAATATGATCGACCGTTCGGATTTCTCCGCCTCGGGGTCAATTCAGCATGGCTCTCTTGCCTATCCCAACTTGATCCCAACTACAGGAGCGAGAATACTTCGTATCAAGATCGAGTTTTTCTCATGCGCTTTTCGATGGATTCCACAGAAAACCGTACCTACAAACAGTATACAGTATTTGCTGTGAACTGTGTGATCCATTCGGCTGAGCTCAGGGCTTCGGTACATCTCTTTTTACAAGTAAATTCATGACGACTAACACCTCGAAGCTAGCGCAGTCATGTTCATAACCTCATCGTTGTCGTCATAGATCATCGGTGCATCCTTCGAACTTAAAAACATTTACAGCACTAAAGCTGGTTCCGTATATCCTCTTCCTTTCCGCTCTGTGCCAGTCGAAAAAATGGGAGAGGGGTTCTCTAGGTGGCGAAGCCAAACTCTCACTGTATAATCGGGGCCAAGCCAAGAGGAGATTATGAAGGCGGCTACGGTGTCTCTTATGTAAACGGTCGGGCTTGGGTCTTGCTTGGGTCGGGCGCGCAACCTCACATCATCATTCATAACACACCAATGAGTACAGTCTGCCGAATGTCAATACAGTATTAGAAATACATTGGAACACCATTCGACGAGGGAAAAAAGCTACAACAGAAGAGAACGAATACAAGAAATTAAGTGGTAAGTACGCCGTTGTGCAAAGGACTATTGTATCATATCTTTCGCTGGTATTCGAAACTGCGGGATCAAAGTCTACACCGCTCAAAAAGAAAGGAAGAGGAAAAGAACAAAAAAAAAAAAGCAAGAAACCAAATCGACTGGTTCTCATTTAAACATCCACCGCCCACTCACTTCTCCATCGTCTCCTCCCTACCCCCAACCTCAACGATTCCCAACCCCACAACACCCGACCCACTCGTCGGCGCACTCATCCTCCTCATCTTCCTCCGCCTTTCTCCCAAACTCTTAACCACTCGATCAGGGTGGCTGAGCCCTGTCATCCCAAGTCCAACAGCCGCCGCGGACTCCTGCGTATGTGGATTATTATATCTGTCATCACCGCCACCGTGGTCTACCGCCGTGCTCCCCTCGAAACCACCCATACCCATACCCATACCACCCATTGCCGACGATGCACCCACCCCTCGACCCAAATACGCACGTTTCGCATTATTCGGTCCCAGAGTCTGCGACGGTAAGCGTTTAAACGAAGGTCTCTGCGAGTCCGTCGTATCCGACGCGTCTTCAACGACGCATGACGAGCTACGTGGTGACGAGGAGGGTAGCGAGGGACTAGTGCTTCCTTCATGTTTTATATTCACGGGTACGTGTAATGCGTCGTTCGGACCTCCAAATGGCGGGTTTGCGAGTGAAGAGTGGGGTTTTTGAGCCGAAGCAGTACCATGCTGTAATAACATGGATGAGAGTCGAAAGGAATATGGAATGCGACGAAAGATCAAGGACGTACACTCGCATTATCACCCCTTCCTCTCGCCATCCTTGGTCTCAAATTCAACGTCGTCGGCGCCTTCCGGGCCATAACCGCCGCTCCATACGAACGAAGATCTTCTCTGTGGTCACTTCCATGATGTTGAACCGCACCACCACCACCATGCCGCATGGGATACACCTCACCCCCACCGTACATCATCCCCATATCCCCCATATCCCGCTCCACAATCGGCGTCTTCGAACTCGGCAACGACGCAACTCTCTTTCTATACCCGCCAGGAGCCAACGGCGTCGCCTTGTTCGAATCTCTCCCAGACTCGCCACCCCCGGCATCCGACAACGGCGTATGCATATATGCCCTCCAAAATTCCCTCAGCTCCTTCGTATCGCCCTCCCGCGATG
>Ga0307513_10005619_pt1 | contig 16529 bp, 5 predicted proteins | sample 15_EM_MG_FD_202174 | JGI IMG/M metagenome (GOLD analysis project Ga0307513, IMG submission 202174) | Populus trichocarpa ectomycorrhiza microbial communities from riparian zone in the Pacific Northwest, United States - 15_EM | ecosystem: Host-associated > Plants > Roots > Unclassified | place... | reverse complement strand
AGCCCTTCCCACTGTCACAAGTGCTATAGGCAAGCCTTTGCATTCTCTCGCAACCTCCCTTGCCACTGTGTTCAAGGTAGAGTCCCCATCACGTAAACCTGCATTGATTCTGAATAAATCCCATGCTTCATCTTCAGGTAAGACTCTTAAAAACACTTTTTGCTGGCACTCCATAGAAGAACATATGCCTTGAAGACGTGTTGTTAGAAGAATCTTACAACCCCTGTGATCATCACCAAATGGGATCCCTATCTCTTTCAAGTCAATATGTTTCCAAACATCATCCAGGATAATAAGCATCTTCTCCACTTGCTTCAGTCTCTGCCATAATCGATCTGCTCTCCCTTCTTTACTCTTTTCTTTAATATCCAGACCTAACTTATCTGCCAGTCGATCCTGGATGTCTGTGACATTTGGATTCTGGGACACCGTAGCCATCAAAACTTCAGGAAAAAGCTGCAACTCTTTGGCTCTCCTGCCTACTTCTTTCACCAGGGTGGTTTTACCCACCCCTCCCATGCCGTACAGTCCGATCATATTGACGTTGTCATCTTTGAGAGCTTTCATGATCTGTTTCAATGCTTCTTTTGACGATTCTGAGGGCGTGAATTCCTTTGATGGGAGAAATTCTATGGGCTGAGGATGAGCTTTGTGGGCCACTGTTTTAAACTTTTCGCTAATTTCTCCAAGTTTTCTGAAAGTCTCCGACTTCTTGGCCAGTGCCTTGCTCAACTTGAATTGTCGCATGCAGTTTGGGCACCAAGTAAAGCATTTGCCATTTTTTCCTATTTCATTTTCCAAGGGATTCGCAGCTTCAATTTCGTTGTTTGCATCTTCCAGCCACTTTTTGACACCTTTCTTAATTTCTTCAGCATTCCTTTCAGCAGCTTCGACATCTTTTTGCAGACCATCTAGTGCTAAAGCAAGGTTCTCCTTTCGTTCTTTGAATTCTTCAACAAAATTGTTGAAACAGAACATGTAACGGAACTGCCTTCCTACTGGTTCCACCATGAGTTCTGCTAGCATAGCTATAATGGATCCACCAGCACTTTCGATAGCCATTTTCCGCAGGTCTGAAAATCAGAGAAATAAGGATACAGAACGTGAGAGTGAGTCACTACAAGTAAAACAGGCGCAGAGAGAATGGGAATAGGAATATCATTACCTTAATTTGGGAAAATATGTGCGAAAGGCACTGGTACTGAATGCTCAATGAAATAGCGGGAGGAAGAAAAGGAGAAGGCCTTTAGCTCTGTATGGAATCCAGCTTCAAAAGCAACAGGGCAAGGTATAAGTAATTCCCATTAAAAATGCATTTTGATGACATAATTAAGATAATATAGAGCCAGTGACAAACAAACAAATAAAAATAATAATAATATGTACTCACCTAGCAAAGAAAGAAACGAATGAAAGGTTCAGGATAATCACTTAGACGTCTCCATGGATGATACCAGCTCGCTTCCAACAACAAATATAATTAACCTAAGTTATGATAGGTCAAAGTTCTTTTTAGTTTTTTTTTTGGTTAAAAAAAAAAACAGATCAACAAGAAAAAAGACTTGCAAAAAAGCAATTAAAAGTAATTTTCCATGATGACTATCTCTGTGTCACACACTCACGTAATATGATTGACCTATTACATTATTTAAAAAAAAAAAAAGAAGCTAAAAGAACTATGTTTTTGATGGCATTCAGAGTCTCTCTTTTGAATCTCTCTTTTGTGGTTTTATTTTATTTCAGTCCTTCAAGTCTTTTTCTTTTGCTATTTCATCGAGATGCTTTGCTCTTGAGTTGTTGTGCTTGCCCTCGAATCTGCATTATGGTTTTAAAAATCAGTTTAATCAGTTTTTTATCTCGATTTGGTTTTCTCAGTTAATTTTTCATTGGTTTTTTCAGTTTTCTCAGTTAATTGGTTTTTTTAACACCCCTACCCCCTAGGTATATTCCAATAAAATAGTTTACATGGATTCTAACTGACACTTGTGAGTTAAAGCAGTAATTCCCATTAAAAATGCATTTTGATGACATAATTAAGATAATATAGGGACAGTGACAAACAAATAAAGAAAAACAAGGTGTAAAAGTACTCACGCAAAGAAAGAAACGAATGAAAGGTTGCGATAATCACTTAGACGCCTCAATGGGTGATACCAGCTCGCTTCCAACAACAAATATAATTAACCTAAGCTATGATCGGTCAAAGTTTTTTTAGTTTTTTTTTTTTAAAAAAAAAAACAGATCAACAAGAGAAAAGACTTGCAGGAACGAACTCAACAAAGAATGAAACTAAAAGTCTTTTGTGGTTTTATTTTAAAAGTCTTCATTCCTCTTTTGTGGTTTTATTTTATTTCAGTTCTTCAAGTTTTTTTTTTTTTGCTATTTCATCGAGTTGGTTTGCTCTTGAGTTGTTGTGCTTGCCCTTGAAAATTATAATTACATATTATAATTACAAATTTCAGTTTTTAAAAAAAAAACAAATTTATGAGAAAGGACGAATAGTACAATGTGAGCAAATGAAAGGAGAATTTTAAATCTTTTTGTGACATGGTGACAAGCTAATCCAAGGAACCAATAGATTATCGCCACTTGCTCAACCTTATCTGCACATTAAGATAGGGGAAGAAAGTAGAGTAAGGGAGGGACGTGGAAATAGAAGGAGAGGTTGAGGGAGGCTGCAGAAACGGAAGAAGACATTGAAAGATCGGAGGAGAGTAAAGATAAAAATATGAATATGTGATGTCCTATTTCTGATAAAAATACTCTGCTTTTATTTCTTTGAATGGGATTTTTTTCTCTTTTATTTGGAATTTCTTTGGACACTTTAATAATATAATAACCAAAAAATTTTAAAATATTGATGAAATTATTATTCATTCAAACACTTTAATAATATTTTGAATTTTAGTTTTTAAGAGCCATGCTTGTTTGATTTTAAATTTTTTTTTTCATGCTTTTGCAAATAAGGCAGGAAAGGAGGACCTGAAATCACGACAGCGAATTAAGGAAAGAAATAGCGTGTTTGTTTTTTATTTTTTTAAAAAAATAATTTTTTGTATCCTAAAATAATTTTTAAAAAATAAATAAAATATTATTTTAATATATTTTAAAATAAAACAATATTTTAAAAAACAACTACTTATTCAAACACTTAAAATAAAAACCTTAAAATCACGGCATGCATGATAAAAGGAGAAAGAAAGGAATGGGAAAAAGAAGGAAGAACAAAAAAAAACCCCTAAACTCACGGCATGATGGAAGACGAAAGAAAGGAATGGGACAAAGAAGGAAGAAAGTAAGGTCATGTAGGGGGGCAGCCTTGTAGAAAATAGGAGCTGAAAATTAATATGATAAGGAGGATGATAGAGTGGTTGTCCAAATGAGAGTGATATGACTTATCTCTATTACTTTCCCTCAATTTTCTAGACAAGAAAAAAGAGCCAAAACGTCAAGAATTTCAGTAGAACAAAAGAAGAGATTATTACTCGATCAAAAACAACTAGAAAACAATAAACAGAACCCTCTTTCTCCTCTTTCAGTGTTCAAAAAAAACAAAGAAACGTAAAAGAGGACTTTTCAAAGTCAGCTAAGTATATGGCTTATTATATTCATAGAGAGAGGCGGAATTTTATGAGCCATGCAATATATCTCTTTTTTCTTGGCAACCAAACACAACCACAAGCCCAAATGAAAACAATCTTGACGAATTCCCACCAAACAATTCAACTGTTGCTGTAATTGAGATTTTCAGTTATATGTAATTTTTGTGGTCCAAAGTATAAATAATTTTCTTTTCTTTCATTTTATTAACTTAATTTCGCATATGAAATATTGAGTCTTTTATTTTTTCAGACACAGAATTGAATCCTTTATATATATATATATATATATATATATTCTTAAAACCATATTTGAATTCTAAGTTCCTCAGTGAAGGAATAATAAAGATTGTTGCATGTACAAATTCTCCTTCAAAAAACAAATAATAAAGTCCCCTATGTTAATGAAGATTTAAATATTATAACTTAGCCCCGTACTTTATTAAAACTAATTATTTAGTCCTTAAAGTGTCATGGATAATTAAAAAGTCAATTAACTAGCGTGGACCGCCGTCCATTTACTATGTTTTTCTCTAAAAAATGCCTTCCTTCCTAATGAAATTTCCCCAACTGCATACTTTTCTTTTCCTTATTCTATTTTCAAGAATGAAGAAAAAAAATATTAATTAGAAAAGAACTAAACAATATGTAACTTTAAAAATATAAGAATTAAACATATAGTTATTGAAACTATGGGATTGATTCATTATTGTTATTAAATTATAGAGACTAAATTATAATTTGGTTAAGTTTGTGCGTGGAGGAGTGTTTGCAAATACGATGCGATTTGTATTGTTTTACCTGTTGGTATAATTAATAGTCCAAATAATGCGACCACCATTTTATAGAAATGAGCACAATTGTTTTAGAATATTTATAAAAATTGACTTAAATCAATCAAATAAAATGATTTTTTGAGTTTCTTAAACAATTTTAATCAAAAAAATAAAACATAAAATAGAATTGAATCGGTTGGATATAACCAAACTAAATTAAATAAAAAAACTAAACCAAACTAAATTGAAAGAATCCATTATAAACTAGTGGTCCCTCTATAATTTTAATAAGGACAAATATTAAATATACTATTTAACTACATGGTTATTATAGATTTTGCACCCAATTTATGTTTTAAATTAATTTTATTAGTAAACTATTTTGATTTCTCAATTAAGTATATTGTTACCAACTTTTGACCCCACAAAAAATAAAAAAATAAAATACAGGAGAAAAGTACAAAGAGCAAGCTTTAAAGATTGTGAAGTTGATGGTAGAGGACCAAGATGACAAGTGAAAAAGTTGGAGACCAAAATATATAAGATTTACAAAATCAGCAACCCAATTCTGATTGACAAAGAGCCTAATTTGTGAAAATATTTTTATTTTAGATAAATAAATACAAATTTAAATGGCTAAGGACTTAATGAGAATTTTGGGAAGGCTTAATTAATTTTATTAAAGACTTAATTGTAAAAAAAATCAGTTTTTGAAGTCAATTTGGGTGTTAATTGGAAGAAATTAAAATCTAAGGACTTAATTGATTTTTTAAGAAGTTTAATTGGACGAACCAAGGGCTTAATTGTAAGAATATTGAAGTTTGATGGGAAATTAGGGATTTGATTGAATAAATCTAAAACCAAGGACCTAACTGAAAAAAGCACATGATTGTATGGACTGAAATTAACTAAATTAGAGGTCAAATTAAAAGGAATTGAAATTTTAGTAGTCAATTAAAGCTGAAATTGAATAAATTAAAAAATCATGGACTTATTTGTAAAAGGTAATCATAAAATAAAATCAAATTCCTAATCAATTTGATGATAGGGACCGGACCTCACGCTTTACTTTCAACTTCTTGGCCCAGCCCAACTATAACTAACTTTCCCGCTGATCTTCATTCCCGCCTTTCCAATTTATTTTTTTATTTTCCGAGGTTACCTTCTGTTTTTCCTGTGTCAGTTTGGATTGTTTGAAATTACTAGTTTCTTTAATAATTTCTACCACACCCTTTATTGAAGGGGAAATGTTTTTAGATCTTTTCCCATGTGGGAAGGGGGTGACTTCCTTGTTTCTTGTATAATACTACGCATGAACTGTATCAGATGTTTATTCCCGTTCAAATTCCCGCACTTTCCAACTTTTTTTAACATAAAATTTATAAAATTTGTCTATGGAGAGAATCAATGCTTCAACTTGCCTTGTGATTTGCTTTAATAAGATTTTTTTTTAATATAAAAAACAACTTTTAAATTATAATTCAAAGTAAAATATCATAAGATTATTTTATATTGAAAACCGAATTCAATCGACTAGTTTCGCTTCTATTCATTTCGGTTTTGACGCGGTTCAGTTCGGTTCGGTTCGGTTTCGGTTTGATTCGATTATTTTATATTAAGAAACAAAAACTATATTATTTTTTGGGTTTTTTTTTGCCTTTCTAATGTGCTTGGTTTCGATTTGGTTTGGGTTTTTTTTGTTTGGGTTTTTTATTTTTGTCAGTTTGGTTCAGTTTTTTGATTTTAGACTTATGAAACCGAAACCGAACTGAATCAAATACTTTTAAAAAATTGTAATCAGTTTAATCAGTTTTTTTTTATTTGGTTTTTTCAGTTTTTTTTAATCAATTTTTCAGTGTTTTTTCTTACCCCTAATTGTTCGAATCAAAACACATAAAAGTAGGACAAAAACAAGGAGAAAGACTATTTGTTTTTTTTAACTATGTCAGAGTGGTTTTTATAATTATATTTAATTTATAGAAATATTAAATTAATATGTTCTTCGTGGTTTTTTAATGATTTAAAAAAACATTGATGATTTAAAAAAATATGTATGTATAAAACATTATTTTAAATAAAAAATATTTTTAAAAGTATGTGTCGCAATACCAAATTATAATATAAATTAAAAGAGAAAGGGTTTTATGTTCATTACTATTCACCTAGACGCATTTCATTGTGGATAATAATAGTAATTTTTTAGAAAAATTTCAATTTAGCACTCGAATTGTTTTCATAATCGAGCCTTTTTAGCCAAAATTAGAGCCCAGTTGCGTATCTTTTTTAAGGATGAGAGTTAAATTAAAAGACAGAGAACTAAAGTGAAAAACTTGACAAAATTATGTGGCAGCTCTACAATTTGTTTGCACAGTTTATTTTAGTCCCTCATCCTTTTAAGCTATTAAGTAAGCAGTCCCTATAATTTTCCAACATTACATTTTGGTACCAAACTTTATTTTTCTCTTTTTTAAGTATTTTTTAGGTGGAAAAGAGAGAGAGAGGGTCGCCAAATTTCATTTTAGAGAGAAAGTTATAGTTGGGAAAGATTTTGGCTACCGAAATGGTTGATTTTTGTGTCAAATGGTTCAATATGATTAAATGAATTAAGATTAGGTGTTTTTTTTACCTTCAAAACACATAAAAAAAGGATCTGAACTCTAGAAAATTTTTGGTTTTAGGGTGATTTTTTATGTTTTTTTAAGGCCATATATTGGTTTAATAAGGATTTAAGGGTGTTTCATAGGTATTTTTGGGTAAAAAAACATATTGAAAATAGGTTTTTTGGTAAAAAAATCAAGCATTGTTTTCCCAGCTACATTAGTAGCCGAATTCCATGGACACATAGACAAGGCGTCGTCTATAGAGACAGATACATCATTTTTTTTCAAATATTGAGGGAGATGGCACGTCGTCCACTCATTAACTTAACAAAAAAATAATTAAATGCTTGTGCGCATGGGCCTGATCTTGCAGGTCCGCGCACATGCCTTTGATGGGTGGGCCAAGCACTAGGCCTGACTTTCGAGACCTAGCAATGTCTGACCTCATTTTTTTTTATTATTAATACCTATATATATATATATATATATATATGTATTTGAAAATATTTTTAAAAATGATGTTTTCATTAATACCCCATTTCTTTGATTTTTTTTTTGCCTTATTTAGCCTTCAATTATTTTTAATTATGTTGGGTATGTTTAATTTTTTAAGAAGTTACTATGATTTATTTGTAAATTTTCTATATATATTTCAGATGGATTAAGTATTTACTTCTTATAATATTTTGAATAATTGTAGCCTTACATAGTATTTTTTTTTCTTTTTATGTTATTCAATAAATTTTATGTATGTGTTGATTTCTATTACAAATTAATTTTAGTAAATAAATTCATTAAACATAACCATGATCATTTATTTATTGGTAATGACTTTGTTTTTTCATTTATTTATATAATGGTGATTTATTTAATTTGATGCGTGCATAAATTTTTTAATTTATATTTAGGATTTTTTTTATTGTAAGAAAACACGTTCATAAATTCTTATTCTTATGATATCAGTTTAATCCTTATTCTTATGATTTTTTATTTTTTCCCTTATCCTTTTATAAAAGTTTTTTTTTTTGTAATTTCACCATTCAATTTAATATAATGGTGTATTTTTTTTTCATTTTTTGCTTCTTTTATATATATATATATATTCCTGTTTTGGGAATATTGTTGCCTCTCTCCTCTTTTTTTTCATTTTATCAGCTTTTGCATGTGGAATATGGAGTCTTCTATTTTTTCAGCCACATAATTAAATCCTTTATATATTCTTAAAACTAGATTTGAATTATAATGAAGGAATAATAAAGATTGTTGTATGTACAAATTCTCCTTCAAAAAACATATAATAAAGTCCCATAAGTTAATGAAGATTTAATTATAACTTAGCCCTGTAATTTATTAAAATTAATTATTTAGTCCTTAAAGTATCATGGATAATTAAAAAGTCTATTAACTAGTGTTGACCACCCTCCATTAATTATATTTGCAACCCTATATGATCAAATAACAGTATTATATTTTTTAAACCCTTCACTCTTATAAAAACAATTTAATGATTATAAATAGGAAAAAAATAGAAAAAATAGGATTAAATATTTTTTAGAAATTACATATTATTGTTTTAGTTTTTTTTCTTAATTAGAGATAAGTGAAAGGTTAATACAACTCCTAATAATTAGTTTCATGTAAAAAATAAAAATAAAAATAGAAAATTTTACTAATAAAGTTAATAACATTTTAAAGATATTTTAATTGAATTAAATATTTCAACACAAAATTTATGTTCTTATACAGTTATATATCAATTCTAACAAATAATATGATTTCTATGTTTAAATTTTGGTATTAATAACGCAGACAACAATGAGGGAGTTAAGATTTTTAGATAAAAAAATCATTAAAAAATAAAAAAAAGCTAGTACATTTGTTACATAACTAAAAAAAATTGATTTTTTTCTTTAAATTAATTATTTTACATCGTTTTAATATGTTAATGTTAAAAATAATTTTTTAAGATAAAAAAATATTTTTTTATATATTTTCAAAAAGTATTTTGAAAAGTAATTATTATTATTTTTAAATTTTTTTGCAAGTATTAACAATCATAGTTTCTACTTTAAAATATGAATATGTTACAGAAAACTAAGGTAGCCGGTCATGTAGGCTCAAAGAACCTACTACAGCTGGCCTAACCTAAATTTCTCAGTACAAGTTGATTATGGAAAAGGCACCACATTTATTTTAGGGGTTGTTCGCATGCCTTTTAATTGGAGTTTTGCATATATTTTTGAAAGGTTTTTTTATTATTATTTTAACTTGAATTTTTTTTTTTGTGTTTTTAGATTATTTTGATATTTTAAAGTTAAAAATTAATTTTAAAAAATAAAAAAATAAAAATTATTTTAATCAATTTCCACACAAAAAGCATGTTGAAAAACATCTACCACTCTACCACTGCTCTAAACACCCTCTGACAACAAAGTAATGCAAGACATGTAAACAGAAGAGGTTTGGTGAGCATATTGGAATTTGATCATCAGTGGCTATGAACTGAACTTGGAGCTCTTTCTGAGTTATCATATTAGACAAAGTAGAGGTCGAATTCAACATCCTCCATGCAAGCATGAAAAACCAAATTCATTATGAGATATATATCCCCAAGATTATCACATCATAAAAAAGAGGAGTAGTGGTCGAAATCCCTAAATCTATAAAAACAAATGAAAATATACTTGATATGTGTATGTATGTTATGACGAGGAAATGAACATGCATAGTAACTATTATATGTGTAATGAATGAATATGGATTGCCTATAACATTTTGCTTGAAGGAATCATGACCAAAGACTTCTTTGTGATTCAGGAGAAGCGACTAGGATTGTATCTTCTGTTGGAGGAGGTCACGAGACAGGTGGAGCAAGTGCGTGGTTTCCCCTCCCCTTTACGCTTATGCAATTTAAAGTCTTCCTGATGAATGCAATTACAATAATGTTATGTTCAATGTAAATAAAGTATGGCATATTAACAAGATTAGTTTTGGCTAATGACGTCCATAATAGGATCGTCGGGAAATGAATTACTAGGTTAGCTTCAGCTAATGACATCCGTGATAGAATTGCTAGAAAATGAATTACAAGCTTAGCTTCGGCTAATGACATCAGTGTTGGGACGCCTGAGAACAATCGATAAGGCTCGATTCTTAAAGGGTATTCGTGTTTGGATGACTTGGGAAAATTGAAAAGCATAATTGCCTAAAAATATCAAGGTTGGACCATGCAAAGTAACTCGGTTCATGCAAGAAAATAAGAGTATTAAAATTAAGGATATGTAAATGATATCTGATTGGGTTTTATATGATTCATAAGCAAATTATAAGTTTATTATTAAAATTCTTATGGAATCGATAGAAAATTTATGCTTTATTTGTATACATTACATGATCATTTATATCTCTTTTGTCAACATAATGGTATGCTTATTACATTGGTATTGTAACACGTTCATCTAATATTCAGGGAGCTCATTAGTTTAGGGGGTGTTTGCCCCGCATTTTAATTTGAGTTTTGCAAAAAAATTTTTGAAATTTTTTTTATTTTAAATTGATTTTTTTTTTGTGTTTTTTGATCATTTTGACATGTTAAAGTCAAAAATAAAATTTTAAAAATAAAAAATATATTATTTTAATATATTTTCAAATAAAAAATAGTTTTAAAAATAACATTTATTAGGGTTCCAACACCTTTTTAGAACAAAGGAATGCCAAATGAGTAAACAAAAGAGGTTTGATGAGCATATGAGCATATTGGGATTTGAACATCAGAGGCAAAGTAAAGGTCGATTTCAACATGCTTCATGTAAGCATGGAAAACCAAATTCATTATGAGATATATAGCCACAAGATTATCACATCATAGTAAAAAGAGTAGAGATCGAAATCCCTAAACCTATATATATAAAAAAGAACTAAGCAATTTTATCTCGGCAACAAAATTGACAATAACTTCATGCTCAGCCTTGGTACAAACTATATTAGCACCTCTACGCCTTGAGATTTTGACAAATTTTTTTTGTTGTTTTAGTTTTGAAATATAACGTTTTGGTACAAAACTTTATCTTACTTGTATTTTAGTTTTTAAATTTGATAAAAAATAAAAAGAAAGAGTTGTCGAAAAACTATATAAAAAAAAGAATGTTAATGAATGACAACTTTTTAATGATGAAACTTGTTTTTAATGTGAATGGATTTTATTTAACAATTAGAGTTTTATTTCAGTTTTTTTTCTTTATTTTACTGAAAAAAATAAATCATGACTCGATAATTAATTTTGATTTGGATTGATTTTTTATTTTTAAATCAATTAAATTTTTATTTAGATGAATGGTTAAATAAGATCATTTTAATGAAACTCACATCTCGATTAGTCAATTACTCTCTTTTCTCCGTTTTCTCACCACATTTCCTATCTCCTCTTAACATTCAATAACTAAAAATATGATACAAATAAAGTTTTAAGATTGAATCATAAAATTTTAAAACTACAGAATTAAATAAATTTGAAAAACCAAAATTTCAAGGACCATATTAAACTTTTATGCTATTAAAGGATTGCATAATAGGAGAATAGTTCAATGCATAATAACTTGAGTCTTGCCCACATTAAAATTTGTTATGGTAAGAATAACAAATGTTTTAATTTAAAATATAATATGAAGCATATACAATTAATATTACAAGGAGATTTCAAGAAGTAGTTAAATTTAGCTAGGTTATATCATATACGACTTTCGTAAATTGATTTAATATATTTTAGAGTATCTGCTCGAAAAAACCATTCAACATGAGATTGTTCTGCTAGGAAAACATGATATCAAACTTTTGAACAAATAGTACAGCATCAAGTCCAAATATATTCACAGCTCAAAGACATGAGTCTCCATCTTCTTTCCACCCCTTATTTCTGGTCCACTCTCTATTAATGCTTGAATCTTCAGCTACTTCGGATACCTGTAAACCAATTCAAGCATATATGGCATGCTCATTTTAACTTATAAATCTTATTATTGAGCGAAACAAGAAACAAACACACTAAAAAGAGAGGTAAGAAATCAAGTCAAATCAGCAACACCTCTGATTGAGCACTCATTGAACCATCTGGTGTAGTAGCAAATTTTGTGGTCAGCTTTGGACATTGATGGACCTTCAACTTCTCCAAACGAGGGAATAAGAAATAACAGCATTCGAAACTAAAACAGACAATACTTGATAATTGTTCTAGCGATAGCTCCCACAGATTAGGAAGCATCATCTCCTTCTCAACGTTGACAGGTGAAGCATGATTTTCCTGCCCAAATACTCCCAATAATTGAGAGGCTTCACTTACTCTCAGTGTATTGAGCTTTGGGAGACCTGAAGCCATGACTACTGGGAAGAGACTCTTCAACTTGTTGCATTTTCTAATATCAATTTGACACAAATTGGGGAAGCATAAAGATTGAAGATGATCTCCTGGCAATATCTGATCCTTTTCATCATCATTATCCTTAGCAATGATTTGCTCCAATTCCTCACAGGAAAATATCTTTAAGATTTTCAGTTGAACTAGACTGGCAATCATGCCGCATGTGAATACATGTGTCAGTCTCTTACACTCAACCACCTCCAAAGTAGTCAATTTGCTCAGCACGAGACCCTTCCATATACACCTCATGTCAGGCATGGAGTCCAAGTATAATTTTTTCAAATTTGTCAACCCCTGCATCAAAAGAAAACAAGGATACCAATTTATATGTGAATTGTTGTTAGATATAATTCCCAATACGTCAGCCAAAAACTTATCAACAAAAGGATATAAAAGGGAATATGATTGCGGGAATATGAAATCATAAGTTGCAGGACTGAAACAAACTCAATATTGGCAGATTGAGGTTTATCTTCCTGTTCAAATACTTCCATTAATTGGGGGAAGAGCCTCAATTTCACTCAAACTGGGAAAGCATAAAGATTGAAAAATCACAATTTTTAAATTTAAATTACTTCAGTTTCAGAGATTTAAAGGAAGAAATCACAATGAATTGAAGGAAGAAAATTATTGGAGAAATATAAAGGATGTACTTGGAGCTGTGCAAACAATTTTCCCAATTCTTTGTGGGCATCAATTTTTAGATATTGCAAAGAAGGCACCAGCAGGAAGCTCAAGCGTAATGTTTCCAAATTTATCAACCCCTGCGTCGAAAGAAAACAAGGATACCAATTTGTTAGATATAATTCCTAATTAATTGTGTGCACTTTGGAACTATATAATTTTGGTAAATAGATGAACTACTTCAGCCAAAAACTTACCAACAAAAGGATACAAGTATACATGGCAACAGGGCGTGGGAATATGAAATCAGAAGTTGCAGGAATGAAAGAGACAACTCAATATTAGCAAATGGAGGTTTATCTTCCTCTTCAAATACTTCCAATAATTGGGGGAAGAGCCTCAATTTCACTCAAACTGGGAAAGTATAAAGATTGAAAAATCTAGGTAGGATTTCATTACAATAATTAATTTCTTACTTCTTAAGCCCTGCATCAAGAGACAAGGAATGATACAGTTAGACAACTCCTTTTCAATTTAGTGGATGGCTAAAGGATTCATCTCCACTCATCAATTACTTCAGTTTCAGAAATTTAAAGGAAGAAATCAACATGTATTGAAGTTGACAATTTAAATTAAAAAGGAAAAAAATTATTGGAGAAATATAAAGGACGTACTTGGAGCTGTGCAAACAAATTTCCCGATTCTTTGTGGCCATCAATTTGTAGAATTTGCAAAGAAGGCAATTGGGCAGCAAAATTCTTTGGACCAAAAAAGCTGCCATTTGAAAGAGACAATCTTCTTAGCTTAGGGAACTTGATGATGGCATATCTGGTGAGTGCTTCTCCTTCTACACTGTAAAATATTTGCTTTAAATTATGAGCTTCAAAAATCCCCATCTCTTCCAGGTTCGGAAGGCTCGGAGACACAGAGACAGGGAAGACATATTCCAGTTTATCACAGTAAGATATGTTGATATTTTTTAATTGTGGGAAGCAAGGAGACTCTTCTCTGATAATATGCTTCAATTCACCGCAATTTCTTATGTCAAGTCTTTCTAGCTTTGGTAGACTTTGAGCGAGGGACGGTGTGAAGATAAATGTCAGTTTGTCGAGAGAATTCAAATACAAACGAGCAAGACTTTGGAGGCTGACATGTCTGGTGGGCCCCTTCCATATGCATTTGAGCTCAGGTAACCGTGATAGTGTTAAAGATGACAGCAGTGGCAGCTCCTCCTCCTCACTGCTTCCTTCATCAGACTCACCTAATTCAAATACCTCTTCCAATGATTTGCAGCCGTAAATGTTCACACTCAGATTTTTCAAAGCTGGCAGCAGTTTTGCTGGAAACGGAGGGCGAACATCCCCACAATCCCTCACTTGTACATATTCTAATCTTTGTAAGAAGCCGTTTTGCTGCCCATGGACGGCCATCTTATCAGAGAACAATATTATATTTTTTCACTCTCATAAAAACAATTTATATGATGTATAAATAGGAGAAAAAAATAGAAAAAAACAGGATTACATATTATTGTTTCAGTTTTTTTCTTAATTAGAGATAAGTTGAATAATAATTGGATTTTTGCGAAAAAAGGTTACCACAACTCCTAATAATTAGTTTCATGTAAAAAATAAAAATAAAAATAGTAACTAATTATATTTTTATTTTAGTTATATAAAGTTAATAAATTTTTAAAGATATTATAATTGAATTAAATATTTGAACACAAAATTTATGTTCTTATATATTAAATCTAACAGATAATATGATTTCTATGATTAATTGGTGTTATTAATAACGCAAACAACAATGAGGCAGTTAAGTTTCTTATATTTATATATGTTAGATATTAAAAATCATAAAAAATAAAAATAAAAATTTATGATCTTATATTTGTGGATCTGTTTGAGATTGTGGTGGCGATAGCGGTTTAAATTGCTTTTTGCTTAGAAATACATCAAAATAAAGTTTTTTCATTTTTTAAAAATCATTTTTGACAGGAGCACATCAAAACGATTTGAAAACATAAAATAATTTTCATTTAAAAAAAAAATTTAAAATTTTTGAAAACATTATTCCTACCGCATTCCCAAACACCTTCTAAATCTAAAAGATAATATGATTTCTATGATTAATTTTTGGTATGAATAATGCAAACAACAATGAGGCAGTTAAGTTTCTTATATTTATATATGTTTAGATAAAAAAAAAGCATAAAAAATAAAAATAAGCTGTGTCAACCAAACTTGTAACTATGTTGTATAATTAAAAAAAAATTAAACTTGGATTTTCCTAGCATTTATCAATTACTTTACTTTTAGAAATTTGGAGGAATAAATTATCGCAATTGACAACTTGAAATATAAATTACGTACTTGTAGCTGTGCCAACCAATTACCCACTTCTTCGTGGCCTTGAATGGTTAATCTTTGCAAAGGCAATTGAGCATCAAAATTCCTTGGACCTAAAAAGCTGTAATTTGATCTGAGCGCAAGAGACAATTTTCTTAGTTGAGGGAACTTGATGATGCCATCTCTGTTATGAGACAAAGTGACTGGGAAGACATATTCCAGTTTATCACAGTAAGACATATTCCAGTTTATCACAGATCCAACAACCTTAACTCCTTGAGCTCTCCTATTTCATCAGGTAATTCTTCAATGGATAAGCACGACATAAGACCAAGAATCTTAAGTCTCTGCAGCTTTCTCAACCGAATGAGGTCCTTGCAATTACACGAGATCAACACCAACGATTGAAGTTTCGTTGAGAGTTTAAGTGATTGCATTGACAAACACCCTCCCTTCAGAGACAAAACTTCAATTTCTTTCATCCCTTCAAAAAACGTCTCTGGAACATTCATACCATCATCCAGTCCTAATAATAGAACTTTGAGCCGTGGGCATACCAATCCTTCAGGAAGTTCTGCTAGTTTATTGCCCATTAACGAAATTGTTGTACAACCTTCAAAGCTTTTATTGCCCATTGGCCACTTCTCCAACCCAATGCCAGCCTTTACCTCGAATCCATATTCCTCTGATGATGCTATCTGAATAGCAAAGTCACGAACCAAGTCATGCATTTTCACACGTTCTTCAGTTTCAGTGCCCAACAGCATGCAACAATCTTTGAGGTTTTCGATTGCCACAGAAACACGTTTCCTTGCATCTTCAATGGGCTCCGTGTCTTGATGTAACCCATAGCCAACTGCATATCTCGTCAAGTCCTCGATTGGAATGTCATAATCTTCTGGAAATAAACAACATACCACGAAACATGACTTGGTTTCCTCGTACTTCAAATAATCATAGCTCAACTTAAGACATGTGTAAGCATTATTTTGTTCGTCAATTTGTTCCATGCGCACAAATTGAGATTCTTTGAGCTGTCTAGACGCTACTTCCCACTGAACTCGTGATTTACCTCTTAGAGCCCTTCCCACTGTCACAAGTGCTATAGGCAAGCCTTGGCATTCTCTCGCAACCTCCCTTGCCACTGTGTTCAAGGTAGAGTCCCC
>Ga0307513_10005618_pt1 | contig 16531 bp, 13 predicted proteins | sample 15_EM_MG_FD_202174 | JGI IMG/M metagenome (GOLD analysis project Ga0307513, IMG submission 202174) | Populus trichocarpa ectomycorrhiza microbial communities from riparian zone in the Pacific Northwest, United States - 15_EM | ecosystem: Host-associated > Plants > Roots > Unclassified | place... | reverse complement strand
AGTTGTTTTATGTTTGGTTTCGGGATACGAGGTTGTGCCTCTCCCTGATTGTGTTTCGGAAGTATCAGTTGATACTCCGGTTGTTTGAAGTTTTGTTTCAAGGGATCGTTTGATACCTTGAATGTTTTATGTATTGTTTGATGGTATCGTTTTGATACCATAGTTGTTTTAGGATACGAGCTGTGCTCGTAGGAGTAAGGCTTTAGGAAAAGCCGGCCATGTATTTAAAGGCTGTATCTTTCGGACTTAGAAAGGGCAGCCTTCGACAGACAGAGTTTTCAATATACTTGGTTGGATAGTTACCTCTTCAGTTCGCCACGATAGGGAGAAGCCGCCAAACACTTCAAGACCTTAGCGATTTAGTAAAAGGTTTTATCTAACAACCTTTCGGAGCCGCCGCTTGATCAATCCGCCTAGGCCACTCTTTGGCTAGGATTTCAAGTGCACAACCCGGGACGGTTTCTTAAAGGTTCTCAGTGTACCGAGAACCGATAAGGAAACGTTACACCACTCCTCAGATCGTGATGGGGGCCGTACCTCTCTGCCAATGCGGGTACATATCTCTGGGGCTGGAACTGTAGGTGGTTTGCATGTTATTGACTCTTGCAGTGGACTGGCAGGAGAGGTCTCTGTAGGTAATGTAACTGGTTGGCCACTTGTGGGCGGTTCTTGTGCATTCCTCGTTGGAGATCCAGGAACGGAGGCTGGAAAGGTTCCCGGAGCAGGAGCGATAATTGATGGTAGTTGTGCTGACTCATGGGAAGATGGTTCAGGTACTGTGGACTCAAAAAGATTTGGATAGCGGTCCCGAATCTCTGCAAATGAGGTAGGCTGCCAGGCATCGAGACGAGAAGAGGAATCAGTAGCTTTGGGATCACGGGTAGCTGGAGACATAGAAGGTGATTCTACTGGGGCAGTTTCAATAGAAATGACATCAGGAGCTGACGTCACTACTCTAGCCTTGAAGTCACGGGAGACAACAACCCGACCAAGCGAGGGGATCCAAAAACGATATTGATTCCTCAGCTCCGCATAGCCGACCAGAAATCCCTCGACAGTTCTTGCTAACAGCTTACCTGCTGTCCTCCGTTTCTCTTCAGGGATAAACACGTGCGCTGGTGATCCGAATGGCTGCAAGTGAGCAAGGTCTGGAATGTTCCCTTCGAGTACCTCTTGTGGGGATCTGCCGTCAAGACTCGTATGCGGCATCCGATTTTTGGTGTAGATACCATGCGTGATCGCTTCCCCCCGCATTGTAAGTGGTAACCCAGAGTCGAACAATAGAGCCTGTGCTGAGCTTGTTACGGTACGGTTGAACCTCTCTGCTGTCCCATTTGTTTCATGAATATAGGCAATATTTAACTTATGCTTCACCCCTAGTCGAGCCAACCCTTCCTCAAACCAGCCAGAGGTAAGTTGACCGGCGTTGTCAGTTTGAACTACCTTGACTCGAGTATTGTACTGACGTTCAGCCAAAGTTAGCATGTCGAGCAGTGCTTTCGGTGCTTCGTCTCTCGTTTTCAGAAATCTGACTTCGGCGCGGTGTGTGTATTCATCAATTGCGGAGATGAAATATCGGCTTCCAGCTGGCGTTGGCACACTGAAGGGCCCGCAGATATCACTGTGGACCGTATGATATGGCGTGGTTGCCTTCGCAGTTCGAGACTTCGGAATGGTGCGGATAAACTTAGCTTTGCTGCAAGCATTGCAGTCGAAAGTCCCTTGAATTGTGGGAATTGCAGGTAAGCCCTTTATGTGTTCGTGTAATTTTGCAAAGGCTGATGGGGGAAGGTGGGCGAGCTTCCGGTGAAGCTGCATAATACTAAGAGCACCGACGAGAGGAGGCATTCGGATAATCTCCAGACCAGCATAGGGTATCGCCTCAAGAACTCGTTTACTATTCACTCTGATCGTGGTTCCTTGCGCATTGCCTGTCTTAGATGCCCCAGCTTCGGCCAACCTGCGCCAAGAGAGTAGCGAGAAGTGAAGGTCGGGTACAACAAGGGTGTTTAGAAGGCGGATAGTGTGAGTAGTTCCATCGGCCACGAGTGCCTTGAACTCTGCTGTGCCAATTGCTGTCGCCTGTAACTGCTGACCATTACCAATAGTAACTTTGACATTAGTAGGGGAAGAATTGATTATGCGGCCAGAGTCTGGTGTCATATGACTACTGGCACCACTGTCGAGGATCCAAGAGTGCGGTGGAAACTCATCACCGGTAGCAGCGAATGTGTACCCTTTGAGGTTGGGGCCATTTTCGATTACTGTTGCTGCGGATGCTTTTCCCCCAGTAGTATCCCGCTTCCGTGTACGACAATCTGCGACCAGATGTCCAATACCACGAAACCCCTTAGACTTGCAATATGTACATACCTTGTCCTCCTTCCGCTTCCCTTTATCGCTTCGGCTAACATTGGTGGTAGTGAAAGCAGTGTTCGTCTCGGCCGGGCTTTCGTGGGAATACAAGTCAAGCAGCTTGGTGCAAACATCGTCGTAGTTTGCGGACTTCTTAGTCATCAGGTTGTCAACCACGTTATCCAGTGAGGTCGGCAAAGTGGTGAGGAAGAACGCTCCTTTTGCCACATTGCTATTGGCTAATGGGAGTAGGACAGCCTCAAGCATGTCCTTCGAGTTCGTCTTCGTAGCTGTAGATGGTGTCGTGGCCTGGGAGGATCCTTCAAGGAGCCTCTGCCATAGCTCATCGTACTTCTCAATATGACTGGCAATTTCGCGTTTATTGCTACACCGGAGAGTAACTATAGTTTTGAGGAGCGAATGGAGACTGGTGGGCGTTTTCCGGTCAAACCTTTCTTCCAGTTTTGCCCATGCGGTTGGAGCATCCTGGGTGGAGGAGATCAAGGGCATCAGGCCTCGATCAATGTTCAGGAGAATAAAGCCTTTAGCGCGCTGGGAGAGACGAACACAGGAGGCTTCTTTGATGGTATCGGTACCATCAGGTTTTGGAGTCTTTCCTGTAACTACCTCCCAAACTCCCATTATGTCCAGGAAGATAGTGGCGATCGAGCGCCACGAGTGGTAGTTTGCCGCACCACGGAGCTTCTCGATTTGTGGAATGTTTAACAATTTGGAAACTTCCGCCATGGTGGATGGAGAGGAGGTTCAGAGGTAGGCGAGGGGAGATTGTTTCTTTAGCGAGGATTTGGATGGCTCAGAGCGCTGAACCCGGGCTCATAACCTCTTAATATGTTATGGCAGAGCGAACGTAGTTTGATTGACTTATAGAAACAAAATAAAAGAGTGAGGACGTGAACGAGAAAAGACTGATGAATGTAATAAAAGAATAAGAAAAAAAGTCCTGCTTTTATCCCGTGAACAACGCGCAATAAGAAAGTGACTAGAAAAGCTTTTCCTCCACATGATACAGGTAAGAGCTAGTTCGTAACAAGAGTGTTCCAGATACTGTTGATGAGACGAGGAGAAACTGTAACTACTGCACGATTGTTTCCAATACTGTTGATGAGACGAGGAGAAACACAAACTAATGCACAATAAGGAATAAACGAAACATGAATCAACAGTTCCTATCGACGGTTTCAACACTAGGTCTAGTGCGTGAACAACATCATGGAGGGGCCGTTATGAGGTTTATAGTCTGTATGTACATGCAGTGGGATATACTCGAGTATGTTAAAAGAGAAAAAAAATTCCGAGAATGCTTTAAAGACAATAATTGGTGAATGTTGATTCTCCAGGTTGTTTTCTGGCGAAGCTCGAATGTTCGGCTATCGAGCTTGTTGACAATCAGTGCCCCACCAGGGTACACGGCTTTTATCCGTGTCGCCGACAGGATACTATCGCGCATGGCAAATCTGGTTGCAATCACTAAGAGAAATCTGGTTTACTTACTAATGCTCTTAGAAGCAGGCGAAGAAGAAAAAACAAAAGAATATAAAGAGCGATCATACAAAAGAAACTGGAAAAGACCCTCATCAAAGCCTATTTACTGTTTATTCAGTTCGCTCGATGCCTCGCCTTGGCTAATTCCTCACTTGGGACTTTCTCATGGAAGGAGAATTTTTCTAGTATGATAGCTAACTTAGTCTAAATGAGAAAGATGTAAGGGAGGAAAGCTGTGACAAATGAAAAATAAAAGAGGGGATGCCACAATACCTGTCAACCACAATGAACAGGATTCATCAGTACTGTTAGAATGGGTGTCGGTTTTACTGGGCGGATGTAGGAACCTGGGGAGCGTTGCCCAGGGGTGGGTTGAGGGGCCAGGAGAGCCGAATGTCGGGGGGAGGGAGGCCTGGGCACTTTAATCTGCTGCAACACAATTGGTATTGTCACACTGCGATAGCCTGACGATCCTCGCAGCTCCATCATGTCTTTCCGAGAGAGCCAGCGGTGGTCGAGTTTGGCTCAAAAGTTAAGGGTGAGTAATCTGCTGGTAGCAACTCGAGGGTGCGGGCGGCGCCGGTATGGGCTAGTTAAGATGGGTTCCATGGATGCATGAGGCCAGAGTTCGCTTAGCTTGGTGTGAGTATAGTATTCGGCGCAGCCCCGACGCACTATCGAAATATTTCACTGGTACAAAAACTTGAATAATATAAGAACCTTGGATCTTCGTGGAAATAAGGAGCAGGCACCGAACGTTGGAGCACACAGGTAATTAAATAATTAAGGTGTATCATAGTATGATATATGGGGTAAATTAATAATTCACCTAGTTAGGCGGACACAAAGCTTATATACTCACGGGTCTTGGTGCGCTAGCCGTGCTCTAGACGGCTTTGCACTTCAGGAAGATTGATGCAGAATTCAAGCGCTATGGCCAGGAGGAGACAACAAGGGATGAACTAAAAGCGCCTACCACACGTCTGCCCCGGGATTCGAGTATTTGCTTTTAACTGGGGGATAAACAAGCACAGGAAGCTTATCGCATTAGGCAGTGGATAGCGGCTAATAGCATTGATGTAGTGGAGGATTTTCCTTACTTTCCCGATTTGAATCTTTTGGACGTTTATCAATTGGGCTTGGAAAAAATATTCTACCAACGCGGCCCCCCCGGGGGCAATTAAGAAGTGGCTGCGGTTCATTTAGTTCACGGTTGCTAAGGAAGGAATACCTGATGCTGGCAGAGTGACTACAATTATAGAGGCAAAGGGGAGTCGGACGTAAATTTAGTAAATTTATTAGCTCTATCTTCCGGATCCTAATTGGTTAAAGTCACGTTCATTATTTCTATCGACACCTGTTGACTGCTGACTGTGAGGGGAAGGTAGCAGAGCTAACTCACCTAATCTTGCACGATTGCTCAATTGCAGCCGAAAGTGTTTCGTTTCATCGGATTTCCATGGAAAATTTGGCCTGTGGTTGTATCATGCCTACGGTGCCCTAGGTTTGCGAAGCATAGTTATCGCACTTGGTGGTAATCTGTGATGCGGACTCGTCCCCATAATTCAACAGAGCCTCAACATTGTCTCTATTTTCTTAGCGTGGAAATGATTGGATGGTAGGGTTGTTACCACAGGAGCAGCCACATCACCCCTCTTTCCTTCACCCTTGCCCACAAACTTTTGCGAACTCTCCTATGATACTATCATAACCATTTCTTCACACAATGAACATTTAGAACCGAAGATCATGGTCCAAACTACACGTAAAAGCTCGGTCAACATTAGCGATAGCAATGCCAACTATGGCGACACCAGAAGTAGTTACCACAAGACAGTTTATAAACCCGACGAGGATGCACAGATTATGGGTCGACTCTCTCCACGAGAGCCAAATAACCGACATCAAGGCGCGCGGAAAAGCAAACCCGACGGCATCAGGCATCTTCCGAATAGGCTATGGTTGTAGAGAGTGAGTTGGGTCCTTATTGTTTCTGTGTTGCCGGAGGTGTCCTATCTACACAAACTCGTCTTTAAAGAAAAACCCTCCCCCCCCCTAACATCCCCCATACTCTCACTCCCGACTTCCTTCCTTCCGCTTTTCGTTCTTCGTAAGCAACTTCTTTAAACCTTTTCTTTAAGCCTTATTCCCTTCAGTCCCTTCTCTCTTTTCGTCCTTTTACACTATTTTCCTCAGCTCCTCCAATCCTGAACTGTTCTGATACAGTCTTTTGTTTACTAATGGTTGTAGTGCGACACCTATCTGCTCCCGCTCCTGTCAAACCTTAATCCCCAACCTCCGGCGTTCCCCAGTGCCAATTCCGAAAACATTTCAAACATTCCTCATTCATCTAACTCCTGGACCATTCATACTACCGTTCCTGATACCTTACTTCTCAATTCTGCAACAATCTTTAAACACGATTCTTCTCGGCTGTCGGCAATCTATGTTTCAACTCTGTCCGTGATATGCAACCTTCGTGAATTTTCAACGGGGGATTGGCTTTGGGAACTGAGAGGGTGCAGTGAGTATGATGAGGGCAGGGGTTGAACCGGTAAGACTAGCCTGTTTTTTTCTCCGAGAATCCGGGAGTGGGCAATGTATACCTGAGGGGAGTAGCTGCAGTTCTTGGAAAGAAGCGGCCATCCTTGACGAGGGCAAATTATAATTCTCCGATGGTCGATAGGTTGTGCAATCAAGTAAAGAAGGAAGATATCACCGTTGTATACTTTTACTACAACTTCCTTCTTAATTCCCCGGAGATGCGATTAGACAGGGAGGATAAGCCAGAGGGGATGAGTCATGATTTATAGGCCCACGTTGAGGGGGTTATTCTGGAAAGATGCTTGATACATAAGTGGGAAATTTTGACGTTCCACACTATCAGTGAAGTACACTTACGAAATATTGTGTGTAGATACCCTCTGGTTTTGCTGGAACATCGACGATATTCCGGAAGGGTCGCATTTCGTCAGAAAAGGAGGAAACTTGAACAGACAGGTCAGAGTAAACAATGGACTAAGTAATGCCTACACAACTGTTATCCGGGCGAAGACTCAGAAGTGAAATGGGTCTGTACACAGAATCGAGGTGCTATTATAAGGCGGGTTGGGACAACCCATCGCCCATTGGGCAAAACGCATTGAGCTTGACCGGGGGTAAGGAGGGGTGCCCGGAAGGCCGGCGGATAAAGGTATGGCCGGTTGCTGGGGCATCGCGGGGTCATAGCTCCACGACGCACGGTCCATACACCCCTATGACAATAGTTCCTTCCTTCTCCACCAGACCCCGAGATCACCATCCATCCTACATATCGCGTTCTTCATCTCTCGTGTTCTTTATCGCCCACCCACCCCCCCTGGCAAACCACCTCGGCGCCCCCATTGCCACGCAGGGAAACATCGGGGGTAACGATCTCCCCCGGCAAGGGCAGCGACAACCCCAGCAATGCCTCCGTCAGTGGAACTTGGTGTTAGTGGGCGGAAAGCAGGACTAAGGGATTTCGTTCTGGCATTACTCTGGTTTGGCTTTCTTGGGTTTTCCTCTGTTATAGTTAGTTAGGCACAATACACTTGCTCAGCTTTGGAAAATTGGGGGTATTATAATTAGAACGGGCAGAGGAGCTGACATGCCCTAGGAGTGGGAATAGGGTCTCTGGATTTGGATCTTGAACATATTCCTACTTTACGGACACTCCTATCATCTTGTTTAGGTATTTCTATGGTTGGGTCGTCTGCGTCTACGCCCGAATAGTGCCCTCTGCTCTTCCGGAGCACCTCTCGGGTGATTCTGCTCTATCCTATAATTAGCATAACAATTGCAGAGGGTCGCTTCCATACCTCAATTTTAGATATGTCAGTGCCCTTCACCAACTCTTTTCTCAGCCCTCTCAGAAATGTCGCTTCAAGGATATGGTTCCTTCTACTAGGGTGATCACCAGGGAAGGGGGATGAAGGAAATATCATAATACTTCCACTCAGACTTCCGAATAGGGTTGACAAGCATATATCTGCTCAACTGCGCTTATTATGCTATTAAGATCAACTCTCGGATATCGCGTTAGTCGAGGGGAGTATAAAGGGAATTTTCAGAACTCCAGGGAATCGCATATCACGGGATCGTAAAAATAGTGGCTGCCGTATTGGAGGTGAAGGGGTTGGATGTTAATAAGACCAATTGTACGGTAATTGTAGGGTGTTGGAAATGGGATCTCCTATCCAATAAATCCCAGGCGTGTCGGTTGTGGCTCATACATATTTTCTTCGGTATAGCGCTGCGTATCGCGTGGCAGGGAAGGGGGATGTAAAGGAGAATTTTCCTTTAGTTTACCCATAAGGGCCGAAGCGCATCTCTAGGTCTAAGCTATATTGCGCTCAAGTCCCCTCTAAAAACCCTATCACAAAGCCAGTGACAAGATACCAACATTTTCACACTGGGTACAACTCTAGCATGGGCAGTTATAGAATGGTATAAGCAGTTAGTAAAGGTACTTCCGGAACAAGAGGATGTCAGCCACAACCCAGCAGCTACCAAATATATGTGCAGATTCACATGTGATCACTCAGCACTAAAGAATCTGACTCTTGTACCTTAGGTATCTAGTGACCCGCTTGTTTTCCTTTGTGATGAATTACAAATATAAGATATGGAACAAGTATACCTGGTTTGTATACTATATTGGAGATTCGGATGAATGGCCGGAAAGGAACAGCTGGCGAAGAATAAGGATCCTGACCGCAAGGGGGACCGGAACTCGATTGTTCCTGTAGCAGCTGCGGTTGGGTTCTTGCGTGTTGAGAAGGGGGAAAAGGTCTTGGCATTTTGTATATAAACCCTCCGCCCGGCCGTAGATTGAACAGACAAGCAAGCAAGATACATATCATCTCAATATACACCCGCTTCCTCCTTGGCTTCATTGCCCTTCTTCATCTAGCACGCCCGCCATTCCTCCATCCATATCTACTAACAAAAATATAGCATGACGCTATCCTCGTCGGTTGCTAGGTACTGGTACCAAGGGATAGTAGAGATATATTGGGGACGGGGGGCGACCAGGTAGACACCGAACAAGTCCAAAGGCCACTTTCGTGTTTTTGCCACGATGGCCAACTATGAGTGAGTAGTGGAGATTCCCCCGGAATTGAAAGATGTCCACACAGCTATCCCTTGGGAGCAAGGTGTGAAACAGTAAAATTCGCGCCCACGTTAATATCGTTCCATAACAAGCTTAGAACACCTAGGGTGCTGAGTCATTAAGCATTAAAAAGGCTGAAGGGTCCGATTTGCCCACCAAACACGACCTACAACTACAAAACTTTGACCTTAGCGTGGTGGGCGCGAATATTCTGTTTCACATCGTCCAAGTGATACCCGGTAGAGAGGGTTAGGGTTTTGCCTTTCAAGCATCTTGGGCACCCCCGGTTACTATCTTACAGGAAAAGTCTTGAAAAACGGCATTATTGTGAAGGGACTAACCGATAGTGGCCTCGCAGTAGAGGAGCTGCCGCGTGGAGGCAAACGAGCGGCTCACGAGTTTAGAGCGGGCTTCTTCAAGATTATTATCTCACTTAGCTATTCCTACCAAGCTGCTTGAAACATGCCACACTGTACGGTACTCTAAATCACTGACGAACAAGGATAAGATGAGTACTAACTTAGCCCACAACTGGGCAACTAGAATGAAGATAGATAACACCACGATAGGACCATGTCTAACCCGAACACCAATGGAAGAAACCGGTGAAGAAGAAACAAGTGAAAAAGTAGGTAAATAGCAAAAAGTCAGCAGAAACTAAAAAAACACCCTTACAAAAGTCTACCTACGTCTAACCCGACGGAGGTCTTGCCTATACCAATTCCCCAACCCAAGCTTAAGAAGAGAGAAAACAAAAAAGCGCCGAACCTTACCGACAAGGGCAACTCCAGCGTCATGGGGTAAGGTTCGATTAGGTGTGGCCCTAAGGGAAGCGAGGGAGGCTAAAAGGAAAAGGCAAGAGCGGATGACCCAACACAGGTTGACTAGAATTGGCAGGGTTGAACGGGTATTGTTAGGGTGGATATTAGATCTCCATGGAGGGTACAGGAACTTGAGGGGCCACATGGAGGAGGCTGGGGGGAGCGCGGGCGATTCGGTCGTAGGGGGGTCATTATCTGGGGACCTGGAGACGGGGCCCTTGGGATCTGGTACTGGTTCCTGTTCGTTGGAGTCTACCGGTGGGAGCGAATGTTGGCTATTAGAATCTGTGATGTCGGGGTTAACATCTTGAGATCTGAATCGTATCTCGACCGCAAACTCGTCTCTGTGCCCAGGGGAGAGCGGGAGGGATGACTGGTCACCGTGATCGACTTTGTCTAAATTAGAATTGCCTGGGCCCACTAGGATCCTCTCAACTCCGTCATGGCTTTCGCGGAGAGCTAACGGTTGTGGGGTTCCGACAGGTTCACTGCCTCCACTATCGGAATCGCTGCTGTCTTCGGAACCTTCGCTAATTAATATGTGGGGATACATACGTCCCCAGTCGGAATCTTCGCTGTCGTTCCGGTCGGCATATTCTAAGTCATCCTCTCCTTTCGTAACCTTTACTATCTCCACGCGCCCGTTGCCAACCTTCCAGGAGAGTGGCATCCAGGTATTTTCACCAATTTCCAGGTTAGAATTGATGTCCTCTCGCTCCAAAAGCATCTTTACTATCCCCTCGTATCCGCCCTTAGCTGCCCACGAGAGTGGCGTTCGCCCACTTTTGGTGTCTGCCAGGTTGGGATTGGCTCCTTTCTGGTCCAAAAGCATCTTTACTACTCCGTCATTCCCGTTCTTAGCCGCCCACCCGAGAGGTGTCCGGCCATATTTAGTGTCTACACGGTCGGGATTGACGCCTCCCCGGTCCAAAAGCATCTTTACTACCCCTTCATGCCCTTCCCGGGCCGCTAGCAAGAGTGGCGTCGCTCCAGATCTGGTGTCTTTTCGATCGGGATTGACGTTTCCTCGGTCTAAAAGCATCATTACTATACTGTCATCACCGTTCTTAGCGGCCCACCCGAGCGGTGTCCGGCCGTATCTAATGTCGGCAAGGTCGGGATTGACTCTTCCCCGGTCTAAAAGCATCTCCACTACCCCCTCATGCCCTTCATTAGCCGCTGCCAGGAGAGGTGTCGCGCCATACTTGGCGTCTCTACGGTCGGGATTGACGTCTTCTCGTTCTAAAAGTATCTTCACCACCTCCTTTTGACCTGCCTGAGCCGCTATCAAGAGTGGTGTCGCGCCATATGCAGTGCTAGCATGGTCAGGGTTGACGTCTTCTCGTTCTAAAAGCATCTTCACTACCCCCTCATGCCCTTTGTGAGCCGCTATCCAGAGTGGTGTCACGCCATATTCGGTACCGACAAGGTCGGGGTTGACGCTTTCTTGTTCTAAAAGCATCTTCACTATCCCCTCATGCCCTTTGCGAGCCGCTATCCAGAGTGGTGTCGCGCCATCTTCGGTGCTAAAAAGGTCGGGGTTGACGTCTTCTCGTGCCAAAAGTATCTTCACTACCCCCTCATGCCCTTTGTGAGCCGCTACCCAGAGTGGTGTCGCGCCATATTCGATGCCAACAAGGTCGGGGTTGACATCTTCTCGTTCTAAAAGTGTCTTCACTACCCCCTCACGTCCATTGCAAGCCGCTATCCAGAGTGGTGTCACGCCATTTTGGGTGTCTGCTTGGTCGGGATTGACGTCCGCCCGTTCTAAAAGGATCTTTACTACCCCCTGATGCCCTTCGCGAGACGCTATCCAGAGTGGTGTCGCGCCACCTCTGGTGACTGCCTGGTCAGGATTGACGTCCTTCCGTTCCAAAAGGATTTGTATGGCCTCCGCGTGCCCGTTTCGGGCTGCCCAGGTGAGAGCCGTACACCCTAGCCGGTCGACTGCCTTAATATCCCACTCATTCATGTCCAACACAGGAGGAACTATCTCCGCAATTCCGAAAAATGCTACTCCGTGCAGTCCTGTAAATCCTGTAGGCTCTATTGCCATCTGGGGAAAATCCGTGTATATAAAGCCATATTCGTCATTGTGCAATAGCAGTAATCCAGCAGATATATGCTCATCAAATCTATCGAGAAGCTTGAGTGCAAGTATCTTGACATTTTCCGTCAACCCCCTTCTTGCGTGCTCTCCCCAGTAATAGGAAGCATATTCTAGAAGGGGCATTGTAGAGGGGCCCGCGGAAAGGGTTGGCGAAAGTTCCTTGACGGGTCCGGAATTGAGGTATGATAAGCAAACCTCGGCAATTGTTGAATGGGGATTATGGAATAGTTTAAGATCGCTTGAGAGGTGCTCCTGCAGCGTAAAGTGCACTAGTCGGACGGTGGACGAAGACTCCTCAACCGTGAGAAGACCCAGACAACATGAACGGATTATCCTTATCGCAGGAGCGTTTTTCGGATCTATATCTGCAGAGTCCATCTCCACTCCAAGGGCATGACGAAGCTCCTCGACCCCTAATGGCCTTTCCGAATACAAAACCCACATCAGTGCCTTCAACCCGAGTTCCCGTTTATCCGTACCCTGCTCCTTCAACCGGTTCAGGGTTGCCTTGTAGGCATCGCTCAGTCCGTTTCCTTGCTCCGTCTCTTCAAGTTTCTTTCTTCTCCGGCCGACTGTCGTTCCTCCTAGAATGAGCTCAATGTTTAGCGAAGCAAGGAGAAATCTAGGAACCGTCATTGGTAAGTATAAATTATTCATAGAGGGGAACGCTAAATGGTCCTACTCACGAGTCAGACATCTTTTCCAGAATAATTCTCACAATATCTTCCCGTAAATCATCACTCATTGCCTCTCGATCGGTATCCTTATCTAACCTCCATTCAAGATAATTCTTGATATCGCCCGATTTGGGATTGACGTGCAACACCACCCCCTCTTGCTTTTCCTCGGAGAAATAATTTTGAATTATTTCCCTGACATGGGGCCTCCCGGTGAGGAATATCCTCGTTTTGGGGGACCCCCGAATAATATCTTTCAGTGACTTAAGAAGCTCCGCAAGCGTCTCCGGCAGACATTCATCTAGCGCATCGATACAGATGAACGTTTGGGGCAATGAAGCAACCACGGCCCTCAAAATTCTGATCAGGTCCGGAAGTAACGGCCTTCTCCCTTCCTGGAATGCGTTCCGTATATCCTCCGGGATCTCGCTGCACACCAGCCTCTTCAAAATCGCTCCCATTATGTTGATGACAGTTTGCTCTCGCCGGGCACCGTGGTCGCAGTACAACCATGCAACCGCTAACCTTTCCTCCCTTGCCTTATCACAGAGCCTATCGATCACCACGGAACTAGTGTTTCTAGCTGTTAGTGATATTCGCTTCTTTAAAGCAATTCAGCCCCTCACCTCAGATACGTCTTGCCCACTCCCGGATTCCCGGAACAAAACAAAACTGCCTTATCGGGTCCACACTCACCGCGGCTCCACTCCTGAAACTCGGTTGTTTCCAAAAGCCAATTCCCGACACCCTCAAGTCGTTCGGTGCGCACGCCATCATGTCTCTTACCTGGCTCTATTGGAGTAAGCCAATGCATAATCTTTGCATCCTCGTCTGAGTTATTGATAGTATTGAAACAATTTTCGAAATTGCCGCTGTTGACATTCTCGTTGCCGAATTTGAGCGAGAGTCTATGTGAGGTTTGGGCCATGATGCTCTATCCACAATATTGGTTGTAGGTAAAAATGATAGAGATAGAGATATATTGGGGGTTAATGGGGAAGTTTACAAAACATTTCTGTGGGCAGAGAGGAAGAGAAGCTGGTTATCTAGTTTCTTCTGTGGTAATTACCGCCCAATTATTTTCAAGCTAAAAAGGTGTGAAAATCTTGGAGGTTTCGACGTATTACAACAACTTCTCCGCCTCACAGATTACCGTAGAACACCACGCTGTGCTGTTCTGTGCTGTTCTGTGCATACTCACGGCAGCTTTCCGGCACAGCGGCTTATGAGACAGCCACTCGATTGAAGCGCTTTGGTATCATATGAAACTGGTCCCATCCCTAATCTGTGTGCAGGTTTCGCAGCTTTTTAGCGTGGTTAATGGCATAGGTTAGCCTCAGATCTTTACCAAAGGTAGCATGGCCGACGAGCTCTTGCTGTGACCCGACCAGTAGAAAACAGCTTCGGTTGCAACACTTGAACTATTCCTAATCTCGGAATATTCTCGGGAGCTAAAAAGCGACAAATACAGACGAAGGGATAGCTAATACTCGAGTAGTCGGCTAGTGCGGATAAGAATAAAACACCGAACATACTCCCTTGAACAGCTGGGACTTTCTAGTCCAGAATAAAACCTGGAAACTCGTGACCACATCTACTGCAGCAGCCCTATATTAAGTCTTTTGTACGATAGCCATGATGGGCAGTATGCATTTCGCGAAGTTCTGAGCATCGCTACAATCCCAAGCAGTGGAAAATTTTCTTACTACGATTACTGTAAGAGGCTGGTTCCCAGATTTTAATCTGGACTAGAAAGTCTCAGTGGTTCAAGGGATAATCTGATGAAAGTCGGATTGGAGCTACTCCAGTAAGTCGAAACCAAGCGAGCGAACAAGAACGGACGAGGAAGTCAAATTCGCCACGGCTTAAACACATAAGCAGCGGTGATTGGACAAGTTCAAGAAAATCGGCACTAGAGCCAATCCGACTTTCACCAGATTATAAATTTACGGTAATCAAGCTCCCGATCCCGGTCTAAAGCTGCGGTAGGTAGATGGGACATTTCAAGGGAGAGATTCTCCCGAGCTCTCATGCATGTGAACTCCACGTCGTCACGAATCAGCATACTTGGTAGCCATCTCTCCCTTTCTTCGAGGATACCTAATGCCTCGCCCATATTGCTCGCTTGGGGAGAATCCTTTAATTGAGTTGCGCACCTGGATCGATTTTACTTAGTGAGATCTTTTTTATCATCGTTTTCAATTAGAACCGGCAAAAACAATGATTTAAGATCCCAAACCAGGCCCCTTCGCGAAAGGGAAAACCTCCAACTTGAGCGAAATTTTTCCTTATCGCTTTTTTGCTATTCCGGATTGCCGATTCTAACTACTCGAGTTATAGTCCTCCTCCATAGTGGAAGCTAAATTTAGAACGGCGCGGCAACGACAACTCACAAGCACAACCAGAGCACGATTCTACAGGCGATATAGCGGCAGCCACGACTTCGCTTAATGGTGTTCTTTCGCACATTCAGGCAACTCTTTCTTGACCCCCTGATGCATCTCACGCCCGAAACACCAGTTAGGGAGCGTTGTTGTCACTACTCGGATACTAGCGGTGGGGTTATTACAATATATGAACAAGAATATGAAGGGGTCGGCATGAGGTTTATGCTCGAGTAGTCCGTTTGCACATGCAGCGGGATGTACCTTAAAAGAGGAGAGATTCCGAGAACGCTTTAAAGACAATAATTGGTGAATTTGACTCTCCAAGATTCTAGCTAGCGTAGCTCGAATATTTCGCTATCGAGCTTGTTGCCAATCACTGGCCCAAGCCTCGCAATTGGGCCCGGGCTTAGATCGTGTCTGGTTGGGCCGGGTCGGGGGTAAAGGGATTTGGGCCGGGTTGGGTCGCCCCAGGGTTCCGAATGGTCGGCAGAAGACTAGACTGGACTAGCTAGTCCGGTCGAAAAGTCAAGTCTAGTCTAACCATTGAAATTAGACCAACTGGACAGTCAGGATTATTGAAACCGACTCGACCAGGACTGGTCTGACCACGCCCGCCAAGCAATACGATATGCTATTTTTATCACAATATATTATGTTCAAATAAAGCTTTTCTTATTTAAACTTATTGTTTCCATAGATTATATGGTAGAGATAGTGCCGCGCTTAGATTAGGGGTGGCAAAAATAGGTTCTCAGGTATTGAACCAATTTTTGGTGCACTAAGTGAGTGATATTACATGACCAGATGCCACAATACCGGTACCGGTATTCGATACGACTTATCCATCGGGTAATCGCATTTCCACCACATGCTATCCTCTCCCGGATGTTCTATCAACTTGTATTGAGGGGCTGTTGATTTATAACGTGACAAGCGGCTTTAAGATCCTACTATAGCTATCGTTCGATTCTTAGCAAGTGTTGGCCTGGGTGTTATTCCGACTCTCATGCGATCTTTTATAAAGACTGGTCCCAGACCAGTCCAAACCGGACCAGACCACCCGAGTTAGTCGGGTCCAGTCATGGACATCAACCAGTACTGGCCAGCCTGGTCCTGCCTCCAAGACTTGACCGGTCGGACTATTCGGAACCCTGGGTCGCCCAAGTGGCAATCCCGGGTAGCCCGAAAAAGCCAGAAATAAAGCCCGAAGAATTGTCACTTTTGTTTATCAAATCACAAGATATCACTCATATCTTCCAAAATTGCTGTTGAAGAAAATAAACAAGAAACATAGTACCATAATCATGAGAATGTGTATTCCGCCTTACCACCTTATCCCCTCAAGATCGTGGACTAACAACTAATCTATATACACAACATTCCCAGCCTTCTGTACTCGTTCCATCATTCCATTCCTTACCATTCCACTCATTACATTTCTCAACTCCATTCCACCCGCCACATTCCAATTCCTGGCAGGGAGGAAGTTCGTCCCATTCCAATCTGAGGTTACCAGGAAGTATGACAGCCACTTCTCACAACAG
>Ga0307513_10005617_pt1 | contig 16531 bp, 13 predicted proteins | sample 15_EM_MG_FD_202174 | JGI IMG/M metagenome (GOLD analysis project Ga0307513, IMG submission 202174) | Populus trichocarpa ectomycorrhiza microbial communities from riparian zone in the Pacific Northwest, United States - 15_EM | ecosystem: Host-associated > Plants > Roots > Unclassified | place... | reverse complement strand
TGAGCGCGGACCCACTCACCACCACTCCGCTGTGCTCCCTTCAGCACAACCTCCTGGAATGAAGACCGACTCCCACAGAAGATCTCCGTTCAACCCCCATTCCGAGATGGCTAGGTTGGCCCCAATGGCGCTGGCGCGCGTGGACCAAATCACCACGGCCATCCCTACCTACATGGCTTCCCCGGATCCGTGGCCCTCTGGCCCACAATTGTCTCTTTGTTCCAGTCCCAGTTTGGGTGGACCGCCGTGCGCCACCACGATGCTATATAATGCCTGCTTGAAGGAATGACCAGTAACACTCCCTCGCTATGAGCTCTAACGCTCGCGAGGCCCCCACCGATTCTATGCTCCTCAACACATCCCGGGAACCCCTTTCAGTGGTTCAACCACCCAGCCGCCGTGCTTCTAGAGATACGCTGGGAATTAGCTTAACCTCAGGTATGGTTCCCCCATCTCGCCCCCCACCCTCACCTAAGTGCGGTCATCTAGGGACGACTAAATCAGCACAATCGGATGCCAAGTCCAGGGTAAAGGCGGATACAAGAAGTGCAGGCTCACAGGAGGTATGGGAGATGTTCGGGTTTCGAGCGAGCATCTTAGCCCTCGACGCATACGCCGAGTTCTTTGTGGATAGGCACCGTCTTAAGGTTATTCATTCAAAGTGCGGGGGGAAGATCATGCAAAAAGCCGCAAACGACACGTCCAACTTCCGAGAGCACGTTAGTGTTTGCCAAGGGCCGCATTCCTCCACCAACGACGACAGTTTTCTCAAGGGTTCTCTTCAATGCGGGCCGGGCCCGTCTACCCACCCGAGTATGGTTGCTAGACCCGACCGGCTGCTCTGTCCTGGTTTTAGTTTTGACAAACTGTTCGGGAGGGATTACGGATCACTTCTGAACCACGAACGCGAGCAGGTGACCCGCGCGGCGAAAGTAGCCGGCCTCGTCTGGCTCGATTCGAGAGAGAAGAGTTCCATTATTTCCACGTCGTGTTTGAGGAATAGCCCTTCGCACCAGGGGCCCGCACAGGCTTGTCGTAACTGCACCAAGGTTTTGGAACTATCGAACTTCAAACACACTCTTTGCCGTAAAACCTCAAAGTCCAACCACGACAGGTTCACCCCGTTTCGGGCCATAGACTCGAAAGCGATTGCTGCCTATGAGGACCGTAAACCAACGAATGTGAGTCAATCTCCCAGTAAACCTTATCCCACTTTTGTTGATAAAGCATTTTTAGGGGAAGATCTAGTGCCAACTGCCCACACACTACCGTCAACCGGCTTGGGGGTTGTAATAATCAACACTACTCTTGCGTTGTGACACTTATGTACACCCGAGGAAGTACAACAGATAATAATACATAAACTGTATTTCTTGTCACCGTCTCCTTGCAGCCCTTCACCGTGACGTAACTAGCCCCAGCATCCCAACCGGGCATACCGCCACGCCTAATACTCAAGACACCGTCCTGAACGTTTAGGTGATGAGTTCTCCGGATCTCACTCTGCCACGTTGGCAAAGGCAGACCTAGCGAGCTCCTGTATCGGTATTCGTGTGCACGAAGGGGTCGACGGCCGTAGGTTCGTGAAGAGTCAGAGGAGCGGTGGGTGCAGTTGTAACGTTCGCTGACACAACAGAGGAGCTGGGTTCAACAACGTTCATGTCGCCTGAAGGGGGCAGAATCAATCGTCACCTCGGGTAAACAGCAACCGTGAAACACCGTACATTGTTCGTCCACTGGGAATTGGTTTTCCCTCACAACTTGCATGATGGATTCCGTGATCAGGGGATCAAGCTGATGGGTGACGCAGATCGACTCAATAGACTCGGTGAGCGTTTTGTTTCGTAGAAGCGTGAGAATGACATCATGAACCATGGCCAATGGGACATCAGGACTGAGGGGCGTAGGTGGCCTTGCACGTTCCGAATCACGTTGGGGTTCAGCGAGTACCGGTGGATCCGGGGGAGAAGCCGTGACTTCCTCAGGAGGTGATCTGTGTGGACTGTGAGCGGGTGACCCTATCAACGGCGGTGAAACGTGACGAACACTTCCCGTGACGCCGTACCGTCAGCACAAGGCCTAGCGGCCTCACCCCCATCCACCCCCATTGCAGAACGCGACTCAGGCAGAGGTTGATGAGTAAATGGGAGGTAATTGTCCTTTGCAGGAGGGTCTAGCTCGATGCCAGTTGCAAGGTACTTCACCTCAGCCCGACACAGCGCCGGGAAACGACGGAGAAAATGAAGCAGGTCCCAACGATGGGAATAAATAAACTTTACCGTCGACATAAAAGGGGGGAGTGCAGCAAATACAGACAGCAGCTAGGCCCGTGGATATTCAATGGGTATACAAGAGCCAACAGCGTAAAGACAGTCGTACCTGACCGTAAGACAACACATACCCCCAAGTGGCCGCCTGGAGGGTGTATCCGATAACCCGCATTGCCCAACACAAGTCGAGATACCCGAACAGGAAGTATGTATACCACTTGTGGTTGCCGTCGACAGTGCGCCTGGATGGCGTTAGATTTAGTTAACCAGGATAACGGCGTGAACGCACCATGCGCGCTTTACGAACACCCACGGTATTTGCAGCCTTCCCCATGGTTTGGATGCTCCTTTCCAATAGGTCCGGACATATGTCATCACTTGGGACCGTCTTCTAAACAGGCAAAGCCCGAAAAGTGACCCAAAAAGCGGATAGAACGCCCAGCTTGGGAATATGCCTCCGGGAAACGCGATGAAGTCCACAAAGGACTGGCAAAGGTCCGTAAGCCAGTCCTTGAAAGTAGAACCGCGACACAGTTCACTGTCCGCGAACGCCGCGTTCGATAATCTGAGGGTCGCGCTCAGCCCAATCCAAAGGAACGGAACGAGAAGTAGGAGAGTACGGATGACGTGACGATGTTTTATCCGTTCGCCGAGACCAATTTTGAGTCCGAAAAGGTCGCCAATAGAAGCGAACACCAGGTATATCGTAAGAGGAGATGAGGCAGCAACAAGTGCATAGTTAACGTCGAAGAGAGACAGTTGCTGGCGATCGATGGACAATAGCGTCGAAATAAGGATAGGATAGATCTGAAAGAGGGAGCCCTGGACTCCTATATCGATTTCGGGAGACCAGGTTATCAGGATTCCTAGATGCGAGGCTAATATTAGCTTTTCATCGACGGTGAGTTACAACTGAGCCCTTAGACCCACGTAAGCAGACACCAACAACAACATCTAGAACAAGTTAGTTGGGAGTCCGCGGGTAGTAAACATCTCCGGTGAGTCTAAGACTCACTTGCCACGCCGACTGCAATGCCGTCCACGTCCACATTCGTCATCGAGTCGGGAGGATTGTACCGTGCATAATAACAATCCCTTGATTTGTGCGGACCATACGGGTCGAAAGACATAGAGAGTGCTTTCCGGTGAGTGTGCGAGCTGAGCGGTTGGCGGGAATGTACCGTGCTTTGTTCCGTGCGGTTGGGGGGTATACGACGGGGTGGGCACGCGGCTAGGTCGGAACCCAGCCTCAACTTCAGAGGGGGATGGTACTGCTTCTGAAGAAGTTCTGGGGGAGGGGCACCGCCCGCGGCTACTTGGACTATGGGCGTCTACATGGGCGGGCGCTGTGCGTCGTTGATGCAGATAAAGTTGGCGCCGTTCAGTGGGCAGTGTGGCGGGTCTGACCGGGACCATCGGTATCATCAGTCGTTTTCAAAACAGCACTGCGAGGAGCACGGCACGGCACATAAACACCCTCGGAAAAATAACTCTCCTCAGATGTGATAGTTGGGGGCTGAGTTAAGCCTAGTTTTTGTCCGCGAGGGCTTCGGCCACAAGGACTAGGTATCTCCATCCCCTTAGACGGGGAACCAGAGGAGGAGATTGGAGCAAAGGCTGTTTCATGATGCCACTGGTCGAAAGTGTGAGACGCCAGCCTTGGGCATCCTCATTCAGCTCGGATACATCCGGCAGGCTATTCGAATTCACTCCGGATTGCAGAACGGGGTCTCAATCGCGACGCGCGGGGACTTGTTCCCAGTGTCGTAGGCTGGAATCCAGCCTCAGATTCAGAGCAAGGGAGGGTGTCGTCTCTGAGGAAGTGCCCGGGATCGAGCATCACACATCGTGTCAGGCAGGCTGCCGAGCCCAATACATGGCTGGTTGCATTTCAATGGACTGCTGTCCCTTCCCTCAGAATCCGAAGTTCGTATAATATATATTTACAGTAACAGAAATGCGTGTATGACTCCGTCACATCTGCTCCACGACCCTAATCTGTATTTTCCGCTGCCTTCTCCTTGCGCCTCTTCATCGTGGCGAAACTAGCCCCAGTGACCCAATTAGGTCTACCGTCCTTCCGCATATTCAAGACCCTACCATGAACGTTTGGATGATATACTTTCCCGCGAACATCGATACGCTCCCACGCTCCGTGTTTGTAAAGCCACACCTGGCGGGTTTCCGTATCAATGTTCGTGTGCACGTAGAGGTCTCCAACCGTAGGTTCGTGAACGGTTGGAGGAGCTTCGATGTCTTTCATGGAGCGCGTACTATACCAGGTGGTGGAACCGTCTTGAAAGGGGCGTGATTGTTTTATAGGAGTGAAAGAAAAAAAAGGAGCGGTGCTTGTGGAGGCAGCGTTTGGTAGGGCGGCAGAAGAGCTGGGTTCATTTGCGTTCGTATCGCTGGGAAGGAGTTGGAAATGTCGTCACCTTGGATCCACAGCAATTACGACGCGACGTACCTTTGTTGTTCGTCCACCAAATACAGGTTCTCCCTCACGACTTGCATGACGGACTCCGTGATCAGGGGATTGAGTTCATGGGCAACGCAAATTGACTCAATAGTCGGCTCGATTGTCGCCTTGTTTCGTAGAAGTGCGAGAATAACGTCGTGAACCATGGCCAAAGGGACATCCGTGACGAGGGGCGTGGGTGACCGCGCACGTTCCGAGGTGACGTGGTCGCGTTGGGGCTCAGGATGTACCGGCAGTGAGCCCGAGGGACCAGCCGTAATTCCTTCAGGTTCTTCAGGGTCCTCAGGGTCCTCGGGAGACAATTCATAGGGACTGGAACCGGGTGGATCTGTCAGTAACAATCCAACTTCTGGAAGTGCGGCGGACACTGACGCCTCGTTTATGGATTCTCTGGTCTTTGAAGTCACATTTCCGTTGGAATCGTAACTCCAGCGATGAATCGAAATCCTTCTGTGGCTGTAAGGCTAGAGCCACCGTCAGATCTGTCCGTTGGTAGAACGACGATGCGAGACCAGCTACTCACCTGTGTTCCAGGTCTTGCTGTAGTGCGAGCGGTAATCGGAGGACTTCTAGGCATGGTGGGCTAGAGTGCGACTTGGGTGTCGTGGCTCATCGCGAGTGTCCTTTTAACCCAGCCTCTTTGGTGACAACGATTCCTTTGAGCATCACGACGAAGTCGTGAAAACGTCACGAAACGTCTTCCAGACAGGGTGTTGGGGGCACGCTGATCAGGCATGTCGACCAGTCATCAGCAGATCACAACAAAGGTCAAAGGAGGCTGATCTCGCCAATCGGCTCAAACGGATTCGCTCCAGCAGTTACGCGGGAACAAACCAAATTTCCTTCCCTGCTCTCACCATCATGGATACGCAAGCCCATCCTGGCAAGGGCCTCTCGCTCCCGCAGCTCGTTTTCGCCCTGAATGCCGAGTTGCAGAGTATGGCATATTCCTCATTGTAGGTTGATCCACCTTGAGATAAACGACCCACGACTGACAACCGCAGCCCAACCTTGGACCAGGTTAGAGACTCGCGATTAAATGTCGCAGATTCTTTAGGGTTTTCTAAAAATGTTCTTTCTAAGTTTTCTCGGCTCGCTGAAGATATCTTGAGCGCGTCGACAGCCATCCACGAGCGGAGGAACTTACTCGCCCCCATCAACCGCCTCCCGTTGGATGTCCTTTGCCTCATTCCTACGCATCTCGATTCTCTGAACGATTGCCTCCGGGTCACTTTCGTGTGTCGTCGTTGGCGCAGGACCTTTCTTCAACATGCCACGCTTTGGTCTCAGTTGTACCTAAGCGGAAAGACAGACAAGCTCCTTGTTGCAACTCTTCTCGAACGCGTAAAAGGGTCTCCCCTAGACATCATCACCAGTTATTACGGGTCGCCCGTTCGTGACGTGACGCTGCTTTCTCCCTTTGCCCGACAAATCAGGAGTCTCCGCATCAAATCCGCGTGCTCAGACGAAGTTCAAAATCTATCAGCGGCCATTTCAGAACCCCTCATACTCCTTCATACTCTTGAAGTTGATGCTAAAGGGTACCTGAACGGCCCTCGATCCTTGGCCGCACCTACAACCCCCCTCTTCAAAACTGCCGTGAACCTGAAGAAGTTCGATTTGGATATAGGCCGGCACCCGTCCTTGCGTTGCTTCACCTTCCCTAACCTCACCACCTTCATTTTCTCGACATGGACGGCGCACGAGGCGTTTTCCGTCTCCGAACTGCTCGATTTCCTTGAAGCTTCGCCCACACTGCGACAAATCGACATGACAATTAATGCGGATCTATTACACGAGGACGTCCCTCCGGGAAGGGTTATTGTCCTTCCCTCTGCCACGACTTTCTTCCTAGGGATCATAAACTATGGCCCCGGTTGCGAAATCGCAACCCACATATCATGTCCCTCTGCAGTGCGTGCGAAATTTGAGCATTGGCTGGACTGTGCAGGCTGTGACGTTCCTGAGGACGCCTACCCTCCGTCGGTTTCGTGGAGCGCGATCGTCCGTCAGTATACGAAGGGCACAGCCGAGCGGGTCGTACTTAAAATGGCAATGGACGAGTACCTCACCATCGATTGTTCGGTCGCCTTCCGGTCGTCTGACAGGGCCACCCTTGAATTTTCTTACACCCACCACTCTATCGAGGACCAGGACGATATGGATACAATCTTGAACGAAAGGCTCCCTTGCGTTTTCTCTCAAGCTTCAAGGACAATCAGGAATCATCCGCTGCTGGCCAATGTCAGGCGTCTTTGGATCCGAGGTGGGGGCCTCGCTGCGGGTGATCTCGAACTTGCTACGAGCGATGTTGGGCTACTACTGGGATCTATGGGACCACTGAGGGAGGTGATTCTCGATGGCTGCGATCTGCGACCGTATCTCAACGCTTTCCTCGGCACCCCACATTCCCCCAATCCGACCCAGCCAGCTTCATTCCCTCCTGTCAAGAAACTCGTGATTACCGACCCAGTCCAGTCGTTCCACAATGATGAAGTATCCGCGGCTGCTATTGTTGAACTCGCAAGGTTACAGCACTCGAGGGGGATACCCTTCGAACGCATGACTTTCAACACGGGAGTCCCTTCCCTGGTGATGAAGGAATTGGCGTCTTTTGTCAATACGGTGGAATGATTTGATTAGACGCTCCCTGTCGGGACCACTTGCCTGGGAGGGCGAGGTTCTTCGTACTGTGCCACTGTCGGTCAGCGTTGAGCGGTATACTCCGATTTGTCTTGTACACTGTCTGGGTTATGCATAGAAATCCGCCAGTCGTTCTGCGTTCCCTGTACGAACTTGTTCCACGAAATACCTCATGAATCTTACACGCTTCGTCACCAAATTTGCGCTTGCGAGCAGCAGCCGCTGTGTTCGTGGCCAACTCCCCAGCTAACATGGATACAATACAAACACGGCTTCACGGAAATTGAGGCAGTATTGAACATCTGAGTGACCACGCGGGGACGATCGGCGGGATCGGTGCTGACCGGTGCTGGTGATACAGCGTCAAAGCCACGAGGCCAATCATCCACTATCACACCACCATCTACGCTCTTCCACACTGATCCAGCGCCGATATGGACGACATACGAGGTTCACTCTCCAAAATGAAGAAGAAATTTAAGTACCGACTCACAGGAAGAAATCGCAACCCAGACGGAACGGGGACTCACCCTGATGGGGAAGGGGTTGACTCAACGAGTTCGTTTCCGCAATCAGAGCCTCGCGTTGTAGCGGAGGAAGGTCACGGCCGAGAAGGGGATAGCGCCAACGCGGCTGGAGAGCGTGTCTTTTCGTCGAATCAACCTCAGTCAAATGAACCAGAGTCTGCGCCGGCGCGTGGAGGCGATAACGTTCAAGAAGGGGGAGAGGCAGACGTTGATGGAGAGGAAGCTAGCCAGAGACATTCGCACCAACATCCAGATGTCGAGGTTGTGGTGGGAAGTGGACGAAGCGGAGAACTTGAGGGAGTCTATCCCTCTCCACCCACTCCTTCAATCTCCCGTGGTGGGAAACCCGACAGTACGTGAACGTTGTTGTTTTGGGTCCTGTCTCTGATCATTCCTCCTGACAATTTAGGCACCCCCGTCCTTCCTGACCACGGACCAGACGTTCGTCCTGAAGAGACCCCCGAACCGAGCGCCGCTGCGGATGAGAAGAAATCGGACTACAAGTCTACTACGCCTGCCACAGCAGAATTGCTCCGTGGAGTGAGAGACTCCGCAGGTGCCTTCGGTCCGCTCAGGTCCATCGCGAGATCTCTTTGCTGTGTTCTCGACAATTATGAGGTATGGCCTCCTTCCCGCACATCCGGTCCGCGATGCTTACGGTCGTTCTAGCGGACGGAGGTGAATAAACATGCCATAGAATCGTTGACGTCCAGGGTCAAACCACTTTCTGAATCGCTCTCTGAACCCATCCCTCCCGGCGACATCAATGAGAAGAAGAGGGCAAGAAGGCTGGAACGGTGAGCTCGCATTCTCCAAGATCGAGAGTCGGTTCTGACGCACGAGGGTTACCAGGAAATTGGAAGAGATTGACCGGGCTATGGAGTCGATAACGACCCAGGAGGATCTCGCGCTTTTCCTCAAAAACCCCGAGAATGCGCAGAAGCTTAACGGTCTCGTGGAAGATATTCGCGATGCCTTGATCGAATACCAGGTTTGCTCTCCCAAAAGTCTTGCTCTCGTCGTAGCTAACATATGCTCAGACTTCGTTGCGACGGGACATCTACAAGGAGGGCTGTCAGCAGATCGTGAGTCTCACTTCTTACAGCCCACCATTTGTAGTAACTTGCGAATAGGGAGATGCAGACCAACATCTTCTGGAAAAGATGCGTCACACCGATGAGGCCGGGTATACTTCCGGGGACAGGCAGGGGTGCCTGAGGGGAACAAGGGCAGATGTCCTCCTGCAACTCGAACGTTGGCTGAAGGACGAACAAGACCACCACGTGTTCTGGCTAAATGGTCTTGCAGGGACCGGGAAGTCGACCATCGCCCAGACGTTTGCCGAAATTAGCTTCGCGGATGGAAAGCTCGGCGCGAGCTTCTTTTGCTCGCGGGACTTCGAGGATAGAAGCAATCTGCAAGCGATCTTCCCAACTCTCGCCTTTCAGCTTGCCTATCGATACCTGCCGTTTCGAGAGGAGCTAGTCCGAGTCCTGAGGGCCAACCCTGGTGTTGGACGGGAGTCTCTTTGTTCCCAAATGGAGAAGATTATCGTTGGCCCACTAGAGGCCTCCCGCATTCGGACGCTTATCATCATCGACGCCCTCGACGAATGCAAGGACGAAGAACCCGCCTCTGCGATTCTCTCCGTGCTCTCCCGATACGTGGACGAGATCCCCAATGTCAAATTCTTTATCACCGGTCGTCCAGAACCTCGAATCCGCTCCGGGTTTCGCCTCAAGTCACTCCGACCCATCACAGAAGTGCTCAGGCTACACAATGTCAAACGCTCCTCAGTAGACAGCGATATCAAGCTGTTCTTTAGGACTCGGTTGGCTGACATTGCCAAAACCCGAAGCGACTGCGACTTCACACGAGATTGGCCAAGTCCATCTGACATCAACATCCTCTGCAAAAAGGCAGCGGGATTCTTCATCTATGCCTCAACAGTTGTCAAACTTGTTGCATCCAGGAACTACACACCCACTGAACAGCTGGACCGGATCATCTCTCTCCCACAAAGCACTGCCCATGAAGGAAGGTCTGGAATTGACCTCCTCTACACCCAGGTTCTTGAGCAAGTAGTTGATGATGTCAATGTGGATGCTGAGGAAGTCCACTCCCGTTTCAAGACTGCGGTTGGGACAGTGTTACTTGTGTTTAACCCTCTTTCAACAAGGGCACTCTCAGACCTCCTCAGAGTGCCCAGTGTCTCCACTGCTATTTGTTCCCTCCATTCACTCCTCCTTGTTCCTGAGAGTATAGAAGACCCCATTCGAGCCTTCCACAAGTCATTTCCTGACTTCCTCATGGATCCAGTCCGGTGCAAAGACAAATGGTTTTTTGTGGAGCCTGCAGTTCATCACACAGAGATTCTACTTTCATGCCTCAGCCTAATGGGGGAAAGTCTGAAGAGGAATATCTGTAACCTGGATGACTACACTGTTCTCAGTGAGGTCAAGGATCTTCCTACTTGCCAGAAGGATCACATTGGGGATGCCTTGGAATATGCATGCCAATTCTGGGCAAAACACCTCCTGATGGTCCCTGGCAGTGGCTCTCATGTTGGGAGAATACAGAAAGCAATTGAAAAGTTCTTCACAACACATTTACTGTATTGGATTGAAGTCCTCGCTCTCACAGGGAACCTTGATGTTGGGGTCTATGCCATGAATGATGTTGAGCAGTGGTGTGCTTTGGTGAGTGTTACACAGTCTGTTTGCTTATACTTGTGCTCATGTCCCCTGTCCAGGCAGGTGTCTCATGTATGTGGACAAATGACAGCCAGCGAATCCTTTTGGAACATTTTGATGCAATCCACAACTCCCCTTCCCACCTATACCACTCTGCTCTCCCACTCTGCCCTTCCTCATCTTGGCTCTGTAAGTACTATAGCTCAGAGCTCTCATTGGAGGTTAAGGTTGTCAGGGGTCTCCCAACAGGATGGGGGATGTGTTCCCGCACAGTTCTGTTGAATGATAGTCCATGGACACTCTCACACTGGAACAACACCATTGCAGTTGGGTCTTCGCACAGAGACATCCTTATTCTTGATGCAATCACAGGCAGCCAGATGGCTGTCCTCCCTGGACACACAGATGAAGTGAGATCTCTCACCTTCTCATCTGATGGGACATCACTTGTATCTGGAAGCTATGACACAACTGTCAAGATTTGGGATGTGCAGACAGGTGGTGTTGTCAAGACATTCTATGGCCACACTGGCAGAATTCGTTCTGTTTCAATCTCAGCAAACCACGCTACAGTTGCTTCAGGATCTGTAGATAAGACACTTCGTCTGTGGAATATTGAGACAGGGGAGTGTCATCACATTATAAAGCAACAGAGCACTGTATTCTGTACCAGCTTCTCTCCTACAGACTCTCAATGCCTTATATCTGTATCTGGTACAACTGCTCAGCATTGGGACACTGATGGTCACAAAGTTGGACCCACATATGAGAGTTGTCAAATTACTTTTTCCCCAGATGGCACCCAGTTTGTTTCAAATACAGGCAGCAATGTTACAGTTCAAAACATCAATTCTGGAGTGGCTGTAGCCAGATTTGACATAGCTGACAGCTATTATGTTCTCTGCTGCTTCTCCCCTGATGGCAGGCTTGTGGCTGTTGCTACTAAATATAAAGTCTGTGTTTGGGACATCACTGGATTAGACCCTCACCTTGTTGAGACCTTTGTTGGCCATGTCAGTAATATCACCTCCCTTACATTTTCTTCCCCCTCCACCCTCATTTCAGCATCTGAAGACAAATTAGTCAAGTTCTGGCAGATTGGTGCCTCATCGACAGACCCAGCCATAACAGACCCAAAGTCCACATCCCTCATCTTAGCTCCAACCAAGTCTATTGCCTTAGAGGTGGGAAGTGGCCTCATTACCCCAAGTGGTTTGGATGGGGTAATAAGGACCTGGAGTATCTCAACTGGCAAGGGACCCCTCCAACTCCTGACTGGAGACTCCCACCAAAACAACATCCAGCCAATTGGCAGCAAATTGATCTTTGTTTGGCATGCTGACAGCAAGATCAATATCTGGGATGCTGAGAAAGGGGAACTCCTGCAGACAATGAATGTGCCTAGGAGTGATCTTAAGGACCTGAGGGTATCAGGGGATGGGTCCAAGGTTTTCTGCCTATATGAGGGACTCATTCAAGCATGGGATATCTGGACAAAAGAGGCTATGGGTGAGGTGGAATTTTGGGATGGTCTAGTGGGGATCCTTGCAATAGATGGCTCAAAAATCTGGATTGGAACTAGCAATGGATTTACAGTTGATGTTTTTGCATGGGACTTTGGGGTTCCAGGATTCCCTGTTGAGTTGTCTGATGAGCTCCCAGACATACTCTACCTCAATGATGCCAAGGTGTGGGAAGTTAACACATCCAGGGTGAAGGATGTAGTCACTGGGAAGGTGGTTTTTCAGCTATCTGAGAGATTTGGAAAGGCAGTCTGTGTGCAATGGGGTGGCCAACATCTGGTTGCTTCTTTTAGGTTAAAAGAGGTATTGATTCTTGACTTCAGCCATATGCTTCTCCAGTAGGAATCTGTAGGACATGTACTCTCTTTACTAACACCTCAAGTTCTATGTACCAAATATCATTTTTCAACAAGTGCAGTACTTAAACTCATACTATGCAACCAGCCAATAGGCTGTCCATACAGTATATGAGCATTAGAAAAAGGGTGTCATCTTGTGTACTTAATATGCTTATTTGATCTTATTTTTACCAAGTCCCTACCACTTGGATTGGGTTTGCAGCTCCTCCCAGTGTTATACTTGCTAGTGAGTCTGGAAGAACATTTCTAAGGAGTAGAGTATAGGAGTAAAGACAGGTTTCATCCCAAATGACTTTGTGCAACAAGCTAGCTGATCAAAGAGCTTCTGATACCAGGTGGGGCCTATTCTCCTACTTCCAGTACCGCCGACGATGAGGACGAAGGGCTATAGTCACTTGCACCACCTGTCCATCCAGCGGAATGGGCAATATGAATGGCCCAAGGACAGAAGATCCCCCCTCTGTGAGGGTGGAATGGCGGTCTCATGAGGTGAGACGGAGTGGCTCCCGAGTCAAAAGAGGCTGATCTCACCAATCGGCGCGCTTGCGCAAATACGACATGTTCAATTGCATTGCACGGGACCAGTCATATCGCGGTAGATTATCTGAAAGACCAAAAGTCCATCCAATTGACCACGGCACGTGTTATATAATGGGTGCCACTAGACCTCATAAATAGCGTTCAACAACGTCGCACTGCTAGCATAGGATCTAGTGCCCACGTCCCCATCGCACCGCAGGATCCTACTTAGACAAGAGAAGGGATCGGTGGATCGGCCGAGCACTCGTGATTATCTAGGTACGCAGTCTGGCGAGGCTTGGTTCTCAGGGTATGAGGCGGCTCTGGAGATGCCGGAAAGAGCGGGGAAGGCTCCTAGGACGGTCATAGGCGGGGTTCACCGTCGATATAACAAGCAGGACCGTAGTAGACAAGGATAAGTAATCGGAGTTCGCCGCGTTGAACTTTCTGGCTGACGGGCTCATCAAGGACAGCCGGACTCCGGGTATGCAGGCAGGAGTGGGAGGGCCGGGGGATGTGACGAAGTACGCAATATGAGAACTGCGAGAGAGGACTGATATTATGATTCAGGCGTACTACGAGTGGTATGTATATATACAATAAAAAACAGTGGGTCACTTTCCGTAAGGTTATGGATATCTCTAAACGTCGTATAAGGGTGCCGGTAGACGGGATTAACGCTGCCCTCGACTCAGCAGAGCGGTCGGTGTCTCTGCACCTTCCATAAAAGGCCCTGGATATTCACCTAGACTCGTGTGTACACAGTACAGTCTTACGAACAGTCGCCCAGTAAAGAGTCGTAGCTATCCTACTTATCAAGAGTGAGATAAAGGCGTGTGAGCTGGTATCAGACTGGGTAAACTTGATAACAAACGGAACGGTCCAAGCGGTTACCACACTATGTGTTCTTATTGTGGTCTCCGCATTCCATAATGATGGTCGTCGGGAACCGGGCGGTCGCTGCAGTTTGTAGTCACCACTAGACCCGACCATGAGCAGTGTCCGCCGACTTTGCACAGCTAGTGCAAGGTCTTGTGTCCTGTCCCCATCCGCTCCACACGGTAGGATCCAACTCAGGCAAAAGCATGGATTGATCGGTCAGCCGGACAGTTGTGGTTATCTTGTCGCGGAGTTCGCTAAGGTTTGGCTTCCCGGGATATGAGGTGATGTTGAAGGGAAGATGGCTGCCCTGGGTGTGAGGGTCTAGCTCGTTGTCGGTTGTGGGAGGCGGCATTGGAGCCAACCACTGCGTGCGAGGGCGTCGGCGGGGATGGCGCAAGCCCCGGCGGTAAGAATAGAGGAACTTGACCGTCGATATAAGGGTGGGGGTCGCAGCAACCAGGGACAACACCTAGGCAGGTAGATATTCAATGGGTATTTTACCGTCAGCAACACAAAGAGGCGGCCACACCTGACCATATGATAGCACATATCCCTCCCCAGACGCGTAAACAGATTTCACAATGACCCGGAATGCCCATATGATGTCGAAATATGTGAGTAACATGTATATACACCATCTATCATTCCTGTCGATAGCACACTCAACGGTGTTAGATCCAGCGAAAAAGGGACGCATGACGACAGGAACCCACCATGCACACTTCACGAACGTCCATGGTATACGCAACCTCCCCCATGGTGTAGACGCTTCTTTCCAACAAGCCCGAGCTCCGGCTATAAACCGGAACCTCTTCTTGAACAGACGAAGCGCGAGAATTGGTACGAGTATGACAACAGTGAACTGGGTTTGGAGTACACCTCCGACGGCCAAGATGGAGTCCCGAATCTGGTAATAGATAATATACAAAATCCAGTCCTTGAAAGTTGAACCGTGACATAATTCGCTATCCTTGAACGCCCGGCCAGATAATCTGAGGGTCATGCTCAGCGCAAGCCAAAGGAACGGAAGTAGGACTGCGAAGGTACGGACGGTCCGACGGTGAGACCTGATCCGCTTGTAAAGATTGCTTTTGGATGTGAAAATCTCGTAGATGGAGGCGGCTACCAGGTACATTGTGGGAGGGGATGAGGTGAGAATGAGTGCGTAGTTTGCGTCGAAGAGAGACAGCTGGTGGCGATTGATGGATAAAAATGTCGAAACGAGGATGAGATAGGACTGGATGAGGGAGGCCCGTACCCCTACATCAATCACCGGAAGGATCTTCGTAGTAGGAAGCGGAATCATCAGTATTCCTAGACACAACGAATATATTAGTCTCCTATCCACAGCGGGACCTAGGGAAGGGCCCAAACGGACGTAAACAAACGTCGATGACAACACCTGGGATCAGTTAGTTCGGAAATAAGGGGTAGTCAGTCGCAGTGAGACCGAGACTCACTCGCCACTACGACTCCGATGCCGACCATATCCGCATTCGTGATCGAGTCAAGTGAGATATGGAGCGCATCCACACACCCTCGCCGCCGCGGGGTATACGATTCAGACATTTTCGTGAGAGGGGCGTGCTACCCGGTGAGAGGAGGAGGTGAGGGATGTCGCGATGGTTCTCAAGCGCCCTCGCCACGATTACATATTATAGGGTATGCAACGTGATGGCTGTATTGTCGGGTCAGAGCAGATGAGGCTGTGGTTGTCCCTAAGGCTGTGTTTGCTGTGGAACCTCCTGGGAGGGGCTCACCGAGGACGGTGGGATGGGACAGGCAACAATAGAACGCGGGAGGGCTGGGTGATGGTCATCAGGACGGGGGTCAACGTTGTTGCCAAACTACTGATCCGTTCGACGTTCCGCCAAAGGGTATCAGGAACTCCCACTGCCAGACAATTGCTTCCGGATCTTAACGATAAACCCCCGCCCAGCCCCCCACACCCCGTTCCCAAGAACTCAATTTGTTGCTGAAAATTATAGTGTACGAAATATACTTGATTTCACTACATCCCGAAAACAAACAATGAAGCAGCGGTTGAAATTCGAAAAACTAACTGCGAATGTTCGAACCGAAATTATCGACGATTCCACATTCTTAACTTAGGTTTGGTGCGAGGCGAATGCTCCTCCCCATCTGAGGGAGGGATGATTAAGATAGCTGCTCTAGATGGTCATGTCATCCAATGATAAACCTCGCCGCTTCCACATGTTGTTGATACCCAAGGTCTCACAACAGTTCTCCTTCTTCTCGAGAGTTTGTCTGTGCGTCTGGTGAGCGGCGTGTTTCTAGCAGTTGCGCAGCAGATCAGTTTTAGGGCCGGAGAAGCATAGACACAAGGACTCACTAAACCCAATGAGACCTTGATCCCCACTGGAGGTGGAGAATATGACTCTAGTTCGGAATCTCGTCCTTCAATCATCCGGACAATATTTCTAACGGCATGCTCCGCCTAGTGAAGGTGGATAAGTAAAGGCACCATCAAAAACATGCGGTAGATCGTTTACCTGCCCCCAAGCCGCGCTGCCAGATTTAAGGGCCCCGAATGCATCGGCTGCATCTCCGATGATAAAAATATGTGGGTACTCGGAGAGCTCCAGTTCTCCATTATCGGCCTTGATCCCAAGTTG